>Ga0308176_10000069_pt1 | contig 66958 bp, 73 predicted proteins | sample PhyCR2_3_FD_203890 | JGI IMG/M metagenome (GOLD analysis project Ga0308176, IMG submission 203890) | Soil microbial communities from UC Gill Tract Community Farm, Albany, California, United States - DLSLS.C.R2 | ecosystem: Environmental > Terrestrial > Soil > Agricultural land | place: USA...
CAATCTCGGGCCCGCGAAGTTCCGTCTCCCAGCGCGCGAAGCGCAGCTTCGCGCGCTCAGGCGGCAGCCGGCCGCAGCCTGGCGCGCCGCGCCCGGATCGCGCGCAGGCGTTGGGACAGCCGCGCCCACGCCCAGGGCTCGATCTCGTGGTAGCGGCTTTCGGACTGGCTCCGCGTCGCCTCGAGGTACTCGAACCAGGCATCCGCCTCCTCGATCAGCAGGAGCTCCTCGGCCTCGCGCTTCGCCACTACCGTTTCACCTCCCGGTCGTGAATGGCCGGATCGTAGGTCCGGGCTCGGACGGACCCCGGCAGGCGCGGTTGCTACCCTGACGACAAGGCCATGCCAAGCCTTTTCATCGACAACGAGCGCGCGCGCACCGGGATGTCCCGGGTCGCCGGCGCGTGCTCCCACGAAGGAGCAATTTCTTGCCCTGGTTCCGTTTCCGGAAGAAATCTTCCGACGACCAACGTTCCACTGACGAGCTCGAGGCGAAGCCCGAGCCCGAGCTGACCGAAGCGGCCGCCGAGGCGGCCGACTCCGAACCCACCGATCCTTCGAAGCCCAAGCGCCGCCGCGGCAGCCGTGGAGGGCGCGGGCGGAAGAAGCCCGGTTCCGCCGCCGGCGCAACCGCGCCAGAACGGAAGGACTCGGAGCGGAAGGAGAAGGACGAGCAGAAGCAGACGCAGCGCCGCGAGCGCCGCGAGCTGTCCCAGCGGCAGGAGCGCCGCCGCGATCAGTCGACCCGCCGGCGCCGCGAGCCGCAGCGCCGCGCACCGCTTCCCGCGGCGAAGCGGGAGATGCTCGTCTCCGTCGACGTCGGCGAACGCCGCGTCGCGATCCTCGAGGACGAGCGCGTCGCCGAGGTCTATCTCGAGCGGCCGGAGCGCCGCTCGATCGCCGGCAACATCTACCTCGGGCGCGTAGACAACGTCCTCCCGGGGATGGAGGCCGCATTCGTCGAGATCGGCCTCGAGAAGAACGGCTTCCTCTACGTCGACGAGATCGTCCGCCCCGAGCTCGAGAAAGGTCACGGGCGCAAGATCCAGGATCTCGTCTCCCGCGGCCAGACGCTTCTCGTCCAGGCCGTCAAGGACCCGATGAAGACGAAGGGCGCGCGGCTGACGACCCAGATCTCGCTGCCGGGCCGGTTCGTCGTCCTCGTCCCCCAGGGCGAGGGTCTGGGCGTTTCCCGCCGGCTCGACGACGACGAGCGCAACCGCCTCAAGGACATCCTCAAGCGCCTCGACGTGAAGGAGGGCGGCGTCATCGTCCGCACCGCCGCCGAGGGCGCGTCCGAGGAGGACATCGAGCGTGACCTCGTCTTCCTGCAGCGGCTCTGGCGCTCGATCCAGGCGAAGGCGAAGAGCGCGAAGGCGCCGGAGCTCGTCTACCAGGAGGCCGAGCTGCCGTTGCGCGTCGTCCGTGACCTCTTCACGGGAGACTTCGAGAAGGCGTACATCGACGACGAGCGCACGTACCGGCGGATCGTCGGCTATCTGAGGAAGACGTCGCCCCACATGGCCGAGCGCGTCGTCCGGTACAAGGAGAAGGCGCCGCTCATGGAGGCGTTCGGCGTCGAGCAGGAGATCAAGTCGACACTCGTGCGCCGGGTCGACCTGCCATCGGGCGGCTACCTCATCTTCGACTACGCCGAGGCGTTCACGGTCATCGACGTCAACACGGGCCGCTACGTCGGCGGCCGAGGAAAGAACGCGGGCGGCCGGCTCGAGGACACGATCACGAAGAACAACCTCGAGGCGGTGAAGGAGGTCGTCCGCCAGCTGCGGCTGCGCGACATCGGCGGGATCATCGTCATCGACTTCATCGACATGGCGAACCCGAAGAACCGCGCGACAGTGGAGGAGGCGCTGCGCACCGAGCTCGAGCGCGACCGGACGAAGACCTATGTCGTCGAGATCTCTCCGCTCGGCCTCGTGGAGATGACCCGACAGAACGTGACCGACGGGCCGCGCGAGGTGATGACGCGCAAGTGCCCGACCTGCGGCGGCGACGGGATCGTCTACTCCGAAGCGTCGGCAGCGATCGACGTCGAGCGGCGTTTGCGCGCCCTGGCCGCGGCGTCGCGGTCGCAGGCGTTCCGGGTCGAGCTCGCGGAGCCGATCGCGAGCGCGCTCGTCGGGCCCGGCGCGAGGCGCCTGGTGGAGCTCGAGGCGCTGACGAAGAAGCGCTTCTTCCTCGACGGGAAGCCCGAGACCCACCTCGACCACTTCGTCGTCCTCAGCGAGGGCAAGCTCGCGGACCTCGCCCCGTCGGCGCCGGTCGCGGAAGACGCGGAGATCATGCTGCAGCTCGTCGAGGTCGACCGCTACGACGGCGCTGCGGCGGTCGGCAAGCTCGACGGACTCGACGTGGTCGTCGCCGACGCGGCTTCGGCGGTCGGCAAGCGCATCAAGGTGCGTGTCGAGCGCGTCCTCGACGGACGCGCCTACGGCGTCGCGATCCGCAAGGCGAAGGAAGCGCCGGAGCCGCTCACCGCCGAAGGTGAGGCGGAGAAGCCGACGCGCAAGCCGCCGGTGCGCAAGGGGGCAGCAGCCGCGAAGGAGGCTCCGGCCGTCGAGGCGCAGGAGCCGGTTTCCGTGGACGAGCCCGAGGCCGAAGAGGAGCCCGAGGCCGAAGAGGAGCCGGAGGCCGAAGCGGCGGCCGACGGTGAGGAGGGTCCCAAGCCGAAGAAGAAGACGCGGCGCGGCTCGCGTGGCGGCCGCAACCGGAAGAAGAAGCCCGCCGTGGAAGCAGCCGCGGCGGAGCCCGGGACCGAAGACGCAGTGGATGAGTCGCCTGAATCCCCGCGCGCGGTGACCATTCACGTACCCGGCGACGATCTCGGCCGCGACGGCACGGTCGAAGCCGCCGAGGAGGCTCCCGAGCCCGCGGCAGCCGAGGAGGCTCCGGAGCCCGCGGCCGCCGAGGAGCCGACGACGGCCGAAGCGGACGAGGCTCCGAGGCCGAAGAAGAAGACCCGGCGCGGCTCGCGCGGTGGGCGCAACCGGAAGAAGAAGCCGGCCGCAGTGACGAACGGGGCCGAGGCATCGTCGGACGCCGAAGCCGTCCCGGAGGAGGAGGAGGGGGAGCCCGAGCCGCAGTCCGAGAACGGCGACTTCGACTACGTTCCCATGTCCGAGTGGGCCGACGAGCTGGAGCCCAGGGGTTAGCTACACTGCCGACTCGCGGGCGCCGGCGCCCGCGTTTCCACGCCATGAGCAGCTACGCGATCATCAGTCTCGGCGGCAAGCAGTACCGCGTCCGTGAGGGCGAGCGGCTGCTCGTCGACCGCCTGCGCGAGGACGAGGGCGCGACCCTCCAGCCGCGCGTCCTGCTCGTCGGCGGCAACGGAGCACCGGACCTCGCGCCGTCCACCGCCGTGACTGCGCGCGTCGTCGGTCACGAGCTCGGCAAGAAGATCCGGATCGGCAAGTACCGCAAGCGCACCGGGTACAAGAAGCACACCGGTCACCGCAGCCGGCTGACGCGGATCGAGATCGAGTCGATCGGCGCGAAGCGGGCGAAGGCTGCGGCCGCCGCGAAGCCCAAGGCGGAGGAGGCTGCTCCGAAGAAGGAAGAGGCGGCGCTCCCGGAGGGCTACGCGGCCATGACGATCGCGCAGCTCTCGGAGGCGGCGGGCAGCTGGAGCCGCGAGCAACTCGAAGCTGCGCTCGAGCACGAACGCTCGGGCAAGGCGCGCAAGGGCGCGCTGGCAGCCCTGGAGACCGCACTCGAGGAGAAGAGCTAATGGCGCACAAGAAGGGACTCGGCTCGTCGCGGAACGGCCGCGACTCGAATCCGAAGATGCTCGGCGTGAAGCTCTTCGCCGGCCAGGACGTGACGGCGGGGATGATCCTCGTCCGGCAGCGCGGGACGCGCTTCCGCCCGGGCCCCGGCGCCGGGATCGGCAAGGACGACACGATCTTCGCGATGCGCGCCGGCAAGGTCGCGTTCCGGACGAGCGGCGAGCGCCGCTTCATCTCGGTCGTCGCGGGCGACTAGCTCCTCGAAGCCACGTCATCCGAGCGGGCCAGCCTCGGCGCGGCCGCGCATTCCCTTCCTTGTAACAAACTGTTACTAGCTGCGGTCCGAAGGCGCTTTCTTCCACCTTCGGACCTGCTGAAGGGGCCATGTCCAAGTAAGTAACAAAGTGTTACTTGCCAGTACCGTTCCCGCGATGTTCCACGATCGTGCACGTCTGACCGTGATCGCCGGCCGCGGCGGTGACGGATCGATCCACTTCCGTCGGGAGAAGTACGTTCCGCGCGGCGGGCCCGACGGGGGGGACGGGGGAGACGGCGGCGACGTCGTGCTCGTCGCCGACTCGCGGCGGCGCGACCTCTCGGGCTTCCGGCCGAACCAGAAGCTTCGCGCGGGTCGTGGTGGACGGGGCGGCGGCCGTCTCTCGAACGGCGCACGGGGCGAGGACGCTGTGCTCCCCGTCCCCGTCGGGACGCAGGTCTTCGACGGCGAAGAGCTCGTCGCCGACCTGGCGCATCCGGGCGCACGGGTCGCCGTCGCGGAGGGTGGCGCCGGGGGCCGCGGGAACAAGCACTTCGCCGGGCCGAGCCGGCAGACGCCGCGCTTCGCGGAGGTCGGCATGCCGGGCGACGAGCGCGAGGTCGAGCTCCGCCTGAAGCTCCTCGCCGACGCCGCTCTCGTCGGGCTCCCGAACGCCGGCAAGTCCTCCCTCCTGACCCGGATCTCGAACGCGCGGCCGAAGGTCGCGGAATACCCGTTCACGACGCTCTCGCCGGTGCTCGGGACGGTGGAGGCGCCGGACGGACGGCAGCTCGTCGTCGCCGACGTCCCAGGGCTGATCGAAGGCGCGAGCGAGGGGGTCGGGCTCGGGCACGAGTTCCTCGCCCACCTCGAGCGCGCACGGCTGCTCGTCCACGTCATCGACTCCGCCGAGGACGACGCCGACGAGCGCTGGCGCACAATCGCGGCCGAGCTCGCCGCCTACGGCGCGGGCCTCGATGCCCGCGCGCAGGTAGTCGTCCTCAACAAGATCGACCTCAGTCCCGAGTCGCCTGCCTTCGGGGTCGAGGACAAGCGGATCGTTCGCGTGCTGCGCGTCTCCGCTGCGACCGGCGCGGGTCTCGACGAGCTGCGCCGCGCGCTCTTCGAGCTCGTGCCGCGGGAGGAGGAGGATGCCGCGGCAGACACCGCGGACGAGATCGTCGACTTTCTCGTCTACCGCCCGCAGCCGGCCCGGCGCGCGTTCCGCGTCTACCGCACGGAGCGCGGCTTCAAGGTCATGGGAAAGCCGCCGGCGGGCGAGGAGCTCGAAACCATCCTCCGTGCCGCGGGCGCCCGGGCCGGTGACGAGGTCGAGGTCGGGGAGGAGCTGCTCGAGTGGGAGTAGTGCTCTACGGCGGCGCCTTCGACCCGCCGCACCTCGGCCACGTCGCCGTCGCCGACGCGGCGAGGAAGCGCTTCGAGGTCGAGCGGCTCATCGTCCTCGTCAGCGAGCAGCCCGGGCATCGAGCTGTCCACGCGCCGGCGGAGGATCGGCTCGCGCTCGCCGAGGCTGCCTTCCCCAGCGACGACGTCCGGCTCGATCCGCACCCGCGCACCGTCGAGCTCCTGCGCGCGGAGCGGTTCGACGACCCCGTCTTCGTCGTAGGCGCGGACCAGTTCCGCGGCTTCCTCGCTTGGAGCGAGCCCGCGGAGGTGCTCGAGCGGACGCGGATCGCCGTCGCCACGCGGCCCGGCTTCCCGCAGAACGACCTAGACGGCGTGCTTCACGAGCTCCGCGGGCCGGAGCGCGTCGTCTTCTTCGCGATCGAGCCGAATCCAGCTGCCTCGACCGACATTCGCGCGCGCATCGCCGCAGGTGAGCCGCTGGACGAACTGCTCCCCACAGCCGTCGCGCGGCTGATCGAGGAGCGCGGGCTTTACCGTCCGTGAGTCGCGGATACACTGAAAGCAAGCGATCCGAGGACACGAGCAGACACTGACCTCACTCGAACAGGCCCGCCGCATTGCCGCTCTCGCCCGCGAGAAGCTGGCCGAGGACGTTGTGATCCTCGACATGCGGCCCGAATGCTCCTTCACGGACTACTTCGTGATCGCGACCGGACGCAACTCGCGGCAGACCGCGGCGATCTGGGACGAGGTGCACGCGCAGCTGAAACAGGAGGAGCGGCTGCTGCCGCAGAACGTCGACGGCACGCGCGAGGGCGCCTGGATCGTCGCTGACTACCTCGACGTCGTCCTCCACGTCTTCACGCCCGACGCGCGTGGCTTCTACCGGCTCGAGGAGCTGTGGAGCGACGTGCCGGCGGTCGACGTCGACGTCGCGGCGGTCTAGGCCGGCCTCAGGCCGCGGCGGCTGAGCAGCACGTTGCCGACCTGGGTCGGCAGCCCGTGGACGAGCCTTCCGCCGAGCCGGAGGTCGAGATTCGGCGGGTTCCCGATCCTCATCCAGACCGGGCCGTTCCCGAGCTGGATCGGCAGCGTCTTGCCCTGCAGAAGCGTGCCTTCGTAGACGGTCGGCCCACTCGCGCTCCCCGAGCGCACCCAGAGCCATGAGTCGCCCCGGGTCGCCGCGACGACGGCGCGGGTCGGGAGCGGGGCGGAGACGTGCTTCTTGTGCTTCTTCTTCGGCGTCGTGTGATGGGACGCGGTCGTGGTGCGCACGGAGCCGGGCGGCGTCGCCGCTCCCCGGTCGTTGTTCCCGGAGGAACCGCTGAGCTGCCACGCCGCGACCGCGGCGACGATGGCGACGAGCACGGCGACGGCGATCAGGGGACGCAAGAGGCCGCTGCCGCCGAGGCGCGCGCTCGACCCGGCGAAGCGCTCCGGCACGAGCAGCGGCTCGTCGGGCTGCGCGAAGCGGCTGTTGTACTCCTCGACGTAGAGGTTGCCGTCGAGGCCGAGGTAGTCCGCGTACGTGCGCAGGAATCCCTTCACGTACGCGTCGCCCGGCAAGAGTTCCCACCGCTCCTCCTCGAGCGCCTGGAGGTAGCGATCCCGGATCCGGATCGCCTTCTGGACGTCGGCAGGCGTGAGGTTGCGCTTCAGGCGAGCCTCGCGGAGGCTCCCCCCGATCTCGAACATGCTGCATTGTCACGAATGACGCCCGCGCGCGCCAATCGGCGTCCGCATCGCGGCTAGACTGAGCGCACCCAGGGGCCGTAGCTCAGCTGGGAGAGCGTCTGGCTGGCAGCCAGAAGGTCAGGGGTTCGAGCCCCCTCGGCTCCATAGACTCGCCGCCATGAGCCACGAGAGCGCCGAGCTTCTTCTCCGCGGCTACCACGCGTTCGTCGCGGGAGACCTCGCGGAGATCGAGTCGATGCTCGACCCGGACGTGCAATGGGTTGCGGCCGGCGAGTCGGACGCGGTCGTGATCACCCGCGAGCGCGTGCTCGAGATCGTCGCCGAGCGCGCGGACGAGGGCTACCACGTCGTCGTCGACCGCGCGATCGGTCTTGCGGACCGGGTCGTCGTCAGCATGCGCTTCTCCCGGATCGAGCTCGACCCGTCCGACGAGCGGCCGCTGCAGAGCCGCCGCTCCTATCTCCTCGGCCGCTGGGCAGCCGTCGTCCACGTGCGCGACGGCAGGGTCGTGCGCGTCGAGGAGCACCCGCACCTCGAGTCGGCGCTGGAGGCTGCGGGGCTCGAAGGCGAGTAGGTACAATTCGGATACCTACTACAGCTTGGAGTGTGAGGAAGCCTTGACCGATCTGTTGCTCGTCCCGCTCGAGGACACCGTCGTCTTCCCGGGCATGAATGTCACCCTCACCGTCGACGTCGGCGACGAGGATCGCGTCGTGCTCGTGCCGCGCCACGAGAGCGAGTATGCGGCCGTCGGCACCGTCGCAGAGGTCACCGACCGCGTCCGCATGCGAGGCGGCGTGCGCGCCGTGAGCCTCGAGGGCCTGCACCGCGGCGTCATCGGCGCCGCCCACAGCGATGCGCTCGGCCGGCTCCGCGCCGAGGTCGAGGAGCGGTCGGATGAGAACCCGCCTCCCGTCCAGACGCGCGAGCTCGAGCGCGAGTACCGCGCCGTCGTCGAGGAGATCCTCGACCTGCGGGAAGCGGACGACCGCGTGCGCGAGTTCCTGCGCGCGATCACCGAGGCCGGCGCTCTCGCCGACACCTGCGCGTACGCGCCGGACATCACCTTCGCGCAGCGCGTCGAGCTGCTCGAGCAGGTCGACGTCGTCGAGCGGCTGAAGCTCGCCCTCGCGATCCAGCGCGAGCGGCTCGCCGAGCTGCAGGTGCGGCGCCGCATCCGCGACGACGTCGAGGAAGGCGCGCAGAAGCAGCAGCGCGAGTGGTTCCTCCGCCAGCAGATGAACTCGATCCGGAAGGAGCTCGGCGAGGACGAGGGATCCGTCGTCGACGAGTACCGCGCGAAGATCGAGGAAGCCGGGATGCCCGAGGACGTACGGGCGCAGGCCGAGCGCGAGCTGAGGCGCCTCGAGACGATGGGTGACGCGAGCGGCGAGGCGTCGATGATCCGCACGTATCTCGACTGGCTCATCGCGGTGCCGTGGTCGAAGCGCAGTGACGAGACGCTCGACCCGAAGGGCGCGCGGGAGGTGCTCGACGCCGACCACGCGGGCCTCGAGGACGTGAAGGACCGCATCGTCGAGTACCTCGCGGTGCGGAAGCTCCGCCAGGACCGCGGGATCCCGAACGACAAGCGGTCGGGTGCGATCCTGACCCTGATCGGGCCTCCCGGCACCGGCAAGACGTCGATCGGCGAGTCGGTGGCGCGGGCGCTCAACCGCGAGTTCGTACGGATGTCGCTCGGCGGCATCCGCGACGAGGCGGAGATCCGCGGCCACCGCCGCACGTACATCGGCTCGCTGCCTGGCCGGCTCGTCCGTGCGCTGCGCGACGCCGGGACGATGAACCCGGTCATCCTCCTCGACGAGGTTGACAAGGTCGGCGCCGACTGGCGCGGCGATCCGTCCGCCGCGCTGCTCGAGGTGCTCGATCCGGCGCAGAACCATTCGTTCCGCGACCACTATCTCGACGTCGAGCTCGACCTATCGGAAGTCTTCTTCATCGCGACCGCGAACGTCGCGGACACGATCCCCGGGCCGCTGCTCGACCGGATGGAGGTCATCCGCTTCGACGGCTACACGGTCGACGAGAAGACCGCGATCGCGCGCGGCTACCTCTGGCCGCGACAGGTCGAGCGGAACGGATTGCGCGACGACGAGGTCTCCGTTGCAGACGACACTATCGAGCTCGTCGTCTCCGAGTACACGCGCGAGGCCGGCGTTCGCCAGCTCGAGCGCGAGCTCGGCACCGTGCTCCGCAAGACGGCGACGCGCATCGCTGCCGGCCAGGTCGAGGCGCCCGTCGAGGTCGACGTTGACGTCGTGCGGGACGCGCTCGGCCGCCAGAAGTTCTTCCAGGAGGCGGCGGAGCGGACCGCGGTGCCCGGCGTCGCGACCGGACTCGCCGTGACCGGCAGCGGCGGTGACGTGCTCTTCGTCGAGGCGACGTCGATGGATGGCGGCAACGGCAACGAGCTCGTGCTCACCGGGCAGCTCGGTGACGTGATGAAGGAGTCGGCGCGCATCGCGCTCTCCTACGTCCACTCGCATGCCGACGAGCTCGGAATCGATCCGGACGCGTTCAGGGAGAAGTCCTTCCACGTCCATGTCCCGGCGGGGGCGATCCCGAAGGACGGGCCCAGCGCGGGCATCACGATGACGACGGCGCTCGCGTCTCTCTTGTCCGACCGGCCGGTGAAGCACACGGTCGGGATGACCGGGGAGGTGACGCTGCAAGGCCGCGTTCTGCCGATCGGCGGGCTGAAGCAGAAGGTGCTCGCCGCACACGCCGCCGGGCTCACCGACGTGGTCATCCCCGAGCGGAACCGCGCCGACCTCGACGACGTGCCGGAGGACGTGCGCGCTGAGATGCGGTTCCACCCGGTGATGACGCTCGGCGAAGTGCTCGATCTCGCCCTCGAGCCGAAGGCGAAGACGAGTCTCCATGCGGTGTAACCAGTGCCGGCCGCTGCCCGAGGAGGTCGCCCGCGCGGCGGATCTCCTCGGGCGGCGCTGGGCGCTCGCGATTCTCTGGGCTGCGGCGGAGGCGGGCGCCGTGCGGTTCAACGAGTTCAAGCAGACGCTCGAGGGGATCCCGCCGCGCACGCTCGCCGCGCGCCTCAACGACCTCGAGGAGGCGGGCGTCCTCGAGCGGCGCGTCTTCGACACCCGCCCGCCGCGCGTCGAATATCGGCTGACGGAGACGGGCCGCCGGCTCCGCTACGTCGTCGAAGCGCTCAGCGCCTTCGCAGCGTCGGCCTGACCGTTCCGGCCATGCCCCGGTGCCGGGCACGGAGACGTGCCTTGCACGGCCCTGCCCTTCGAGCACGCTCCAGAGAAGTGGGCCCGCGTGCCCACTGTCCGTATCGGACATGGGGCCGTGCCCGGCACCGGGTCATGTCGGTTCGGGACGCGTCTAGGCGGGAGCGAGGGCGGCCACTTCGCGCTCGCGTGCGAGCCGCTCGAGTGCCTGCGTCTCGATCTGGCGCACGCGCTCGCGGGTCAGGCCCAGCTCGCGGCCGATCATCTCGAGGGACTTCGGATCCCGGTCGCCGTTCATCCCGTACCGCAGCTTGATCACCTGCTTCTCGCGATCGGGGAGCTTCTCGACCGCGCCGCGCAGCGCGTTCTCGCTCAGCCCGACGACGACCTCCTCCTCGACGTCGCTCTTGTCGGTGGCGACGATGTCGCCGAACGCGGCGTCGCCCTCGTCGCCGAGCGGCTTGTCGAGGCTGGCGACCGCGCGCGCCGCCGCCCGCACCTCGCGGACGTGCTTGAGGGAGAGCTTGGCCGTTCGCGCCACCTCCTCGTCGGTCGGCGGACGCTCGAGCTTCAGCGTCAGCTCCCGCTCGGCACGGGCGATCTTCTGCTCCCTCTCGACGATGTGGACGGGGATCCGGATCGTCCGGGACTTGTTCGCCACGCCTCGCTGCACCGCCTGGCGGATCCACCAGGTCGCGTAGGTCGAGAACTTGTAACCCCGTCGCCAGTCGAACTTCTCGACGGCGCGGATGAGCCCGATGATCCCCTCCTGGATCAGATCGAGCAGCGAGAGCCCGTGCCCCTGGTACTTCTTCGCGATCGAGACCACGAGCCGGAGGTTCGAGTTGATCATCCGGTCCTTCGCGCGCGCGTCGCCGCGCTCGATCCGCTTCGCGAGCTCGACCTCCTCCGCGGCGGTCAGCAGGGAATAGCGGCCCGTCTCGTTGAGGAACAGCTGGAGCGAGTCGGTTGTCATCGCTGCAACGGTTTCGTTCGAGAAGTGGGTCTCGGCCACGTCGGGCAGGCTGCAGTCGTCCGTGAGCTCGATCCGGCGCTCCTCGAAGTGCTCGTACAGCGACGAGACCTCTTCCTCGTCGAGGTCCAGCTCCGTCAGCACCTGCGTGAAGGCGGACAGGTTGACGCAGCCGGCTTCCTCGGCATGCTCCATCAGGGCGCGAAGCTGATCGTGGCTCATCGTCTTGCTATTGCCGCCTGCGTCGGATCGATAACGCATCCGAGTTTCGCGCCGTAAACGTGGGTAGACTCAGAGCTGGTGAAGGCGCCGGACACGCTGTGGGAGCTCGTCTTCCTCATGGTGATCCTCAAGATCCCCATCGCGTATCTCTGCTACGTGGTTTGGTACGCGATCAAGGCGGAGCCGCGGAGAGGACACGGTGGGCCGGCTGCCGTTCGCGTGGCGCCCGACCTTCCGCCGCCCGGCTACGAGCACGTCCGCCGGCGCCCGCGACGCAGGCCGCCGAGGCCGCACGGAGGCCCGGCAAGGGTCTACGCGCGCACCGCGCGTGCCGAAGCCGCGCGCGCCGGTAGGATCGCCGGCCGTTGAACGCCGACAGCCAGATCATCCACGAGGGCTCCGGCCGCCGCTCGGCGGAGACCGTCGCCGGTTATCTCTCCGCGATGGCCATCTTCGTCGGCCTCATCGGCATCGCCTGGCACCCGCTGCGTCTGATCCTGCCGTCGCTCGTGATCGCGCTCGTCGCTTCCGGCATGGCGGAGAAGAGCCGGCGGCTGCCGTTCGCGGCCGTGTTCATCTGCACCGGCTGTCTCTTCTTCGGTTTCACGGTCGCAGTGGCCACGAGCAACCCGCTCTGGTAGCCCCGACAGCGCTGCTACAACAGGCTTGGACATGGAACGTCCCGACGTTGACGGGCTGAACACGGGGTACGCGGCGCTGCTCCTCGAGCAGTACCTCGACAACCCCGGAGCCGTCCCGGAGGAGTGGCGCGATCTCTTCGAGAGCGAGCCCGACCTTCTCCTCCGGCGCCAACCCGGCCTCGCGCGCCTGCTGGAGCTCGCGGGCGCGGACGGGGACGGCCACGCGGCCGCGACTGCCGCCCCGGTCGCGCCGCCGCCTGCCGCCCCGGCGCCTGAGCCGCCTGCGGCGCCCGCTCAACTCGACGAAGAGCTCCTCGGCGGCGTCGCCGCGGCGATGGCGCTCGTCAAGGCGATCCGGATGCACGGGCACCTCGCGGCGCGGCTCGATCCGCTCGGCTCCGAGCCGCCCGGCGATCCGGCCCTCGAGCCGGAGCGCCTCATCCCCAAGCTCACCCCGGAGCTGCAGGCGCGCATCCCCGCCGCGCTCCTGCGCCTCCACGTCGAGGGCGAGACGCTCGCCGAGGCGCTGCCGCGGCTACTCGAGACCTACACCGGCACGATCGCGTACGAGATCGAGCACATCTCCGACCACGAGGAGCGCGTCTGGCTCCGGCAGGCGATCGAGTCGGGGCGCTACCGTCGCCCGCTGTCGCGGGACGAGCGCGTGCGGCTGCTCGCGCGCCTGAGCCAGGTGGAGGGGATGGAGGCGTACCTGCGGCGCGCGTTCCTCGGCCAGAAGCAGTTCTCCGTCGAGGGGCTCGACGTCATGATCCCGATGCTCGACGAGGCGATCGAGCTCGCCGCGGCAGGCGGCGCCCACGAGGTCGTGATCGGCATGGCGCACCGCGGGCGGCTCAACGTGCTCGCCCACGTCGTCGGACGGCCGTACGAGACGATCCTGCGCGAGTTCGAAGGCGAGCGGACGATCGAGGCCGTCGTGTCGAGCGAGGAGGGAGGCAGCGGCGACGTCAAGTACCACCTCGGCGCCCAGGGAACGCGCTCGACCGCGACGGGCGACATCACGATCACGCTTGTCTCCAACCCGAGCCACCTCGAGGCGGTCGACCCCGTCGTCGAGGGGCGCGCGCGGGCGGAGCAGACCGATCGCTCCTCCCGGCGGGGCTACCACGACCCGAGCGTCGCACTGCCGGTGCTCATCCACGGCGACGCGTCGTTCGCCGGCCAGGGAAGCGTCCCCGAGACGCTCAACCTCCAGGCCCTCGCGGGCTACTCGACCGGCGGCACGCTCCACCTGATCTCGAACAACCAGGTCGGCTTCACGACCGATCCGGAGAGCGGTCGCTCGACGCGCTACTCGAGCGACCTCGCCAAAGGGTTCGACATCCCGATCGTCCACGTCAACGCGGACGATCCGGAGGCGGCGCTCGCCGCGATCCGGCTCGCGCTCGCCTATCGGCGCCGCTTCGGCCACGACGTCGTCGTCGATCTCGTCGGCTACCGCCGCCACGGTCACAACGAGCAGGACGAGGCGGCCTACACCCAGCCCCTCCTCGCCGCGGCGATCGCCGAGCATCCGACCGCGCGCAAGCAGTTCGCCGCGCGGGTCGTGTCCGAAGGCGACCTGACGCAGGAGCAGGCCGACGGGCTCGCGGAGGAGGTCCTCGCGGAGCTGCGCCAGGCCCACGAAGCCCTGAAGGAGACGTTCGGCCGGCCGGAGCCACCGCCGCGGGAGGACACGCACGTCCCGGCCGCGACGGGCGACGAGGTCGTCACCGCGGTCGCCGCCGACCGCCTTCGCTCACTCAACGAGCAGCTGCTTCGCGTCCCGGACGGCTTCACGCCGCATCCGAAGCTCATGCGCCAGCTCGAGCGGCGGCGCGAAGCGCTCGAGCAGGGCGGCATCGACTGGGGCCAGGCCGAGGCGCTCGCCTTCGCATCTCTTCTCGTCGAGGGCATCCCGATCCGGCTCACCGGCCAGGACACGGAGCGCGGCACGTTCTCGCACCGGCACGACGTCCTCCACGACGTGAACACGGGAGCGACGTTCACGCCGCTCCAGCACATCGACGACTCCGGCGCCGCGTTCGAGATCTACAACTCGCCGCTGTCGGAGTACGCCTGCGTCGGCTTCGAGTACGGCTACGCCGCGGCGGCGCCCGAGGCGCTCGTCCTCTGGGAGGCGCAGTTCGGCGACTTCGTCAACGGCGCGCAGATCGTCATCGACCAGTTCATCGCCGCCGGCCTGTCGAAGTGGCGTGAGTCGACCCGGCTCACGCTTCTCCTGCCGCACGGGTACGAGGGCAACGGACCGGAGCACTCGAGCGCGCGTCTCGAGCGCTTCCTCCAGCTCGCGGCGCAGGAGAACCTGCGGATCGCGAACTGCACGACGGCGGCGCAGTACTTCCACCTCCTGCGACGCCAGGCCCTGGATGCGACCGCCCGGCCGCTTGTCGTCATGACCCCGAAGGGGCTACTGCGGCTGAAGCAGGCGGGCTCGACGCTCGAGGATCTCGCGAGCGGCGAGTTCCGGCCGCTCCTCGACGACCCGCGTTATCCGGACGAGGCGGCCCGGGCGCGTGTGCACCGGCTCGTGGTCTGCCAGGGGAAGGTCTTCTACGACATCGCGGGCCACGAGGAGCGCGAGAAGGCGATCGGCGCGGCCGTCGTCCGGCTCGAGCAGCTCTACCCGTTCCCGGTCGAGCGGGTGAAGGCCCTCGTCGCCGGGTACCCGAACCTGCGCGAGCTCGTCTGGGCGCAGGAAGAGCCGCAGAACATGGGCGCCTGGCGCGCGCTCCGGCACCGGCTCGAGGAGACGAAGCCCGACGCCGTGCCGCTCTTCTATGTCGGCCGCCCGTGGCGTGCGAGTCCGAGCGAGGGCTACCCGACCGCCCACCTGCGCGAGCAGGACAGGATCGTCCGCGCCGCTCTCGGTCTCTAGCCCTCGCGGCTAGTGGCCCTGGCCCTGGCCGTGGCCTTGCCCCTGGCCCTGGCCCTGGCCCTGATCCTGCGGCGGCGCTACCGGCGCGGGCGGCGCCGGGTCGACTGGGCTGCTTTGGCCGCTCTGGCCGCCAGCTTCGGGCCGTGCTTTCCCGCGAGCCGGAGGAGCTGCCGGCGCTGTTGGGGCGGGAGGCGTCGCCATATGTCCCACGCCCCGATGGCCAGGGCCCACGGGGTTGGACGGAGCCTGCGGAACTTGCCGGGCATGCCCTGATCCTCGCAGATCGTGGCGAGAACTGCGCGGCTCGGTCTTGGCCACGGGAACCGCGGCCGCGAGGACCGGCGGCGCGACGACGTGTGGGTGGTGCCCGTGTCCGTGCGGTCGATGACCGGGCGGACCGGTCCCGTCCGGACCGCGTCCGTGCGCTGCCGCGGGTGACCCGTGCGCGCGACGGCCGTGCGGGGGAGGCGGAGGAGGCGGCGGCGGAGGCGAGGGCGTGGGAGCGGTCGTAGGCGGCGGCGGGAAGCTTGGCGGCTCCGTGGGGGTTGGAGGAGGAGGCGGGAGGAGGACATGCTTCTCCGGAACGGGGCGGGGCAAGGCCACCGGCTGCCCGGCCACCACGACCGGAGGCGCAACAGGTCCGGCGCTCGGCGCGGTCGTGCTTGCGCGGTGCGTCGCGGGGACGGCGGCCGCATGGACGACGCTCCTGCCCGGCTTGGGCCCGAGCGCGATCCCGAGCGGTCCGGGAGCCGACGAGAGAAGGCGGGGGAGAAGTGCGCCGCCGGCGACCGCGGTCGCGAGGAGGAGGGCAGCGATCGCCCGCTCCCTCCCGCTCATGCCGTTACCACTTCCCGCCGAAAACATCCCCAAGGGTCTATCGGCAGGAAGGACGTTTCGCTTGACCTTAGGGAGAGCCCAGTCGAGCAGTTTCAAGCTCAAGCTCGTCGCGTACTTCGTCCTGCTGTCGCTCGTACCGCTGGCGGCAACCTACTGGGGGTTCAGCACCGTGGCCGGCGACGGTGAATCGCGGCAGGTCACCCTGCGGCAGGAGGCCGGGCTCCGCGCGGCGCTCACGCTCTACCAGGAAGAGGAAGCGCGCGCCCAGGCGCTGGCGCAGCGCGTCGCGCGCTCGCGGCCGCTCCAGCGCGCGCTCGCGCACCGCAACGTCCGGGAGCTGCAACGGATCCTTGCCGGAAAGCCGTCCCTTTACGTCGTCGGCGCGGCGGGTCTACGCGTCGGCGCTTCCGGGCGGCAAGCGGCCCGATTCCCCGTCGACGTCGTGACCGGCACGACGCGTCTGGGCGAGGTCGTCGCCACGATCCCACTCGACGCCGGTCTCCTCCGGCGCCTGCGGACCGGCGGGGTATTCGACTCCGGCGATGTGCTCGTGCTGCTCGACGGCATACGGATCGCCGTGTCCTCCCCTCGGCTGCACGGCGATGTCGACGTCACCTCCGGGCGAACCGCAACGGTGAAGGTGGCGGGCTCCAGGTACCGCGTGCTCGCCGTGCCGCCGCTGCTCCAGGCTCCGACCGCGCGGCTCGCGGTACTGACGCCGAAGGCGCTGATCGACGCCGCCGACGCCCGAACGCGGGACAGGCTCCTCGCCGGGCTGCTCGCGTGCCTGGCGCTCGTCGGCGCGGTCGCGTATCTCCAGGGGCGGTCGATCGTGCGGAACCTGAGGCGCTTCGCGACGGTGGCCCGTGGGATCGCGCAGGGAAGCCTCGGCGAGCGGGTGCCGGTCCGAGGGCGCGACGAGTTCGCTGCCCTCGGCGCCGCGCTCAACGACATGGCCGAGCAGCTCCAGGCACGACTCGACGAGCTCGAGACCGAGCGCGCGCGCGGGCGGGACGCACTGACGCGCTTCGGGGAGGCGCTCGCGGCGACGCACGACTCGAAGCAGCTCCTGCGCATCGTCGCAGCGACCGCCGCGGAGGCGACGTCGGCACGAGGTTCGCGGATCGTGTCTGCCGACGGATTCGTCGTGGCCGACGGCGACGCGGACGCGGACGGGGAGCGGTTGACCCTCCCTCTCATCGCCGCGGGTGAGCAGTTCGGGACGCTCGAGCTCGTGAGCGACCGATTCGGCAAGGAGCAGCGGATGAACGCCGCGTCGCTCGTGGCGCACGCGGTGATCGCCCTCGAGAACGCCCGCCTGCACGGGATGGTGGAGCGCCAGGCGCTCGTCGACGGGCTCACGGGCCTCGCGAACCGGCGTGCGTGCACCGAGGCGCTGCAGACCGAGACGGCCCGTGCCGGGCGCCTCCAGACCCCGCTGTCCGTCGTTCTCGCCGACCTCGACGGGTTCAAGGACGTGAACGACGCGCACGGCCACGCTGTCGGTGACGAGGTGCTGCGCATCTTCGCCGGCGTTCTCCGCGACACCGTGCGCGACACCGACCTCGCGGGTCGCTGGGGCGGGGAGGAGTTCCTGCTCCTGCTCCCGGGAGCGGACGAGGAGGGCGCGGCCCAGCTCGCGGAACGCGTCCGCATCGGCTTGGCCGAGCGAGCCATCCCGGGCGCCGCCGGCCTCGGCGTGACGGCGAGCTTCGGAGTGGCGGAATACGAGCCCGAATCGGGCATCGATCAGCTCGTCGACGCCGCCGACAGCGCGCTCTACCGGGCGAAGCGCGCCGGGAAGGACAGGGTCGAGCGAACGGCTCTGGCCGGGTTTTGACGCTCTCGAAAGCGAAGGTCTCCGCATTCCCGGTTATCATCCGGCCGGACGACGAGCACGATCCACGGGAGGACGCTTTATGCCGGTAGAGACACCGTCTATCTTCGCGCAGGTCATCAGGGAGCACCTCGACCTGAAGGAGCGGAACGCGCGGCTCGGCCGCACGATGCCGATCGATCACTACAAGGACGGGGATCCCTTCGAGAACCATCCGCTCTTCAAGAGCGAGGAGCAGGCGCGGATCGAGGAGACGATGGACGGCGTCGATCCGGACTTCAGCGACGCGAGCCTCGAAGACGTTCGCACCTGGCCCGGCGAGGAGCCCCTCGAGGAGATCACGGCCGAGACGAGGGAGACGGCCGTGCCGGTCCTGGAGGAATCCGCCTTCTGGGGCAACGGCGGCGCCCGCGACTTCGACTGGGGCGACTGACGTAGCCCGCGAGAGCTGCGCAGCCGCTCGCTGAGCATTTCCGTCTCCCACCGGTCTGACGAGCTGCCTGCTTGACGCGCGAGCCGCTCTGAGCGCTCTCGTGGAGCCAAGCACCGGCTAGCCCGTTCCCCCACACGAGGGATTCGCGCACGGGGTCTCGCACCGATGCTTCCTGCGTCCGCTGCGGTCCACCCTCGGGGGCATTGAACGTGCATCTCAAGTCGAATCGATCGGGGGATCGGTGGTAGCCCGGCCGAACCATCTTCGGCTGCTCAACGGCGAGGTCCAACCCGGCGATCCGACCCTCGTCGAGTCGTATCGAAGGCTGGCCGACGTCTTCCACGAGGTGCTCGCGGAGCAGAGCCTCGACGCGCTCCTCGTCCGCATCGCCGACACCGTCGGTGACCTGATCCCGCACGACACGCTCACGATCTACGAGGCCGACGAGACGAAGCGCGTGCTGAAGCCCGTGCTCGTCCGCGACGTGTACGCCGACGAGATCATGAGCACGACGGTCAGCTTCGCCGAGGGCATCACCGGCTGGGCGGCGCGGCACCGCGAGGCTGTCCTCAGCAACCAGGCCCACCTCGACCCGCGCGTGCGCACCGTCCCGGGAACGCCGATGGAGCCCGAGGCGCTGATCTGCGTCCCGCTCATCGCGCGCGACCAGATCAAGGGCGCGCTCAACATCTACCGCGAGGGCGAGGGCGTCGCGTTCAGCGACATGGAGTTCGAGATCGCGAAGCGATTCGGCGACGCCGCCGCACTCGCGCTCGACAACGCCGAGAGCCGCGCGCGCCTCGAGCACCAGGCCCGTACCGACTCGCTCACCGGGCTGTTCAACCACAGCGTCTTCTACGAGCGGCTGCTGCAGTCGCTGCAGGAGTCGAGCCGTACCCACATGCCGCTCGCCGTGCTCATGCTCGACATCGACGACTTCAAGCACGTCAACGACGTCCACGGCCACGCCGTCGGCGACGAGCTGCTGCGGTTCCTCGCCGAGGCGCTGCGCGCCATCGTCCGGCCCGAGGACGTCATCTGCCGGCTCGGAGGCGAGGAGTTCGCCGTCGTCATGGAGAGCTGCGGCGGCACGGACGCCGTCAGCGTCGCGGAGCGCGTGCAGAGGCGCCTCGCGGCCGTCGATTTCCCGGGGATCGGCCGCATGACAGTCTCCGTCGGGCTCGCGCTCGGGCCCGAGCACGCAATGAATCCGCGCGAGCTTGCCGCGTGCGCCGAGGCGGCGATGATGACGGCCAAGGCCCAGGGAAAGAACCAGGTCGTCCTCTACGAGGAGGACGGCACGAGCCGCCCGGACGCACCGGCCGTCGACCGTGACGTCCGGTCGATCGCGCATCTGAAGATGCTGCAGAGCCTGACCGGGAAGCTGAACCGGCTCAACGACGTGCGCGAGATCGGCGACGCGATTGCGGCCGAGCTCCGGTCCCTCGTCGACTACCACAACTGTCGGGTCTTCGTCATCGACGGCGACGAGCTCGTCCCCGTTGCCTTCCTCGGCGATCTCACCTCCGGCACCGAGTCGCTCTCGCTCGACGTCCTCCGGAAGCGCGTCGGCGAGGGCGTCACGGGCCGCTGCGCCGAGCTCGGCGAATCGATCGTCGTCGGAGACGCCGCCAACTGCGAATTCGGGCACCTGATCGAGGGGACCGATCCGATCGAGGAGTCGCTGCTCGCCGTCCCGCTTCGCTACGGGTCGCGCGTCGTCGGCGTGATCGTGATGTCCAAGCTCGGGCTGGACCAGTTCGACGAGGACGACGTGCGGCTGCTCGAGGTCCTTGCGGGTCACGCGGCCGTGGCGGTCGAGAACGCGAGCCTGTACGAGTCGGCTCGCCGCGAGGCGGAGAGCGCGACCGCACTGCTCGAGTTCAGCCGCGAGCTGGCTGCGGTGTCGGGACCGGACGAGATCGCCCAGATCGCCGCCGACCTTGCCGCTTCGATCATCGGCTCGGAGCGGACGGTGCTCTGGCTCGAAGGCGACGACGGCCTGCTCGTGCCGCAGGCGGTGCACGGGGTCGACGCCGAGCAGCTCGCTCAGCTGCAGGCGCTGGCGATTCCGGCCGCGGAGCTCGAGAGCCGCAGCGAGCCGTACCTGAGCCGTCCGACCGACTATGAGAAGTTCATCCCGGCCCCGCCCCTCCCCGGCGTCACCTATGGAGTCGCGCCCTTCGAGCTGGAGCGGCGGCGGGGCTGCATCACGGCGGTCGTCCACGACGAGGACTTCAGCGAGCGCGAGCTGGGACTGCTGGCCGGGATCGCCCAGCAGGCGAAGCTCGCCTTCGCGAACGCGGCCAGCTACGAGGGACTCGAGCACACCTTCGTCTCGACCGTCGAGGCGCTCGCGAACGCCCTCGAGGCGAACGACGAGTACACCTCCACGCACGCGCGCTGGATCACCGATCTCTCGCTCCGCGTCGGCCGGGAGTTCGGCCTCGAGGAGTCGGCGCTGAAGCGGCTCGAGCTCGGCGCGCTTCTCCACGACATCGGCAAGATCGGGATCCCGAGCGACGTGCTCTCGAAGCCGGGCCGGCTCACAGCCCAGGAGCGGACACTCGTCCAGACGCACCCGGAGCTCGGCGAGCGGATCATCGCTCCCATCGACAGGCTCCAGGAGGTGCGGCCGATCGTGCGCCACTGCCACGAGCGCTGGGACGGCCAGGGCTACCCCGACGGCGTCGCCGGCGAGGACATTCCTCTCGAGGCGCGCATCATCTTCGTCTGCGACGCGTATCACGCGATGACGACCGACCGGCCGTACCGGCGCCGTCTCAGCCATCCCGAGGCTCTGCGCCGCCTCGCGCAGGGCGCGGGCAGCCAGTTCGATCCGAGCGTCGTCGAGGTTGCCCTGCGCGTCCTCGGCCAGTCCGAGGCTCTCTAGCCCGCAGCTGCGAGCTCCGGCTCACCGCCCTCGAGGGTGTGGGCGAGCCGGCGGAACGGGCCGTCGACCGCGAGCAGCTCCTTCTCGCTGCCGCGCTGGATGACCTGGCCGTTCTCCACGACGAGGATCTCGTCCGCGCGGCGAACGGTCGAGAGGCGGTGGGCGATGATGATCGAGGTGCGGCCCTTGAGGAGCCGGTCGAGGGCCTGCTCGATCAGAACCTCGGTCGGCCGGTCGATGTTCGACGTCGCCTCGTCGAGGACGAGGATGCGCGGATCCGCGAGCAGGGCGCGCGCAATCGAGATCAGCTGCCGCTCGCCGGCGGACAGTCCCGCGCCGCCCTCGCGGACCTCGTGGTCGAGACCGCCCGACAGCCGCGCCGCAACCCGGTCCACGCCGACCGCGGCGGCCGCCGCCGCGACCTCATCGTCCGTGGCGTCCGGCTTGGCGAAGCGGATGTTCGTGGCGATCGTGCCGCTGAAGAGGAACGGATCCTGGAGCACGACTCCGAGCTGGCGGCGGTAGGAGCGGAGCTGGACGTCGCGCAGGTCGTGGCCGTCGACGCGCACCGCTCCCTCGTCCGGGTCGTAGTGCCGGCCGATGAGCCGCGCCAGCGTCGACTTGCCGTGGCCCGATTCCCCGACGAGCGCGAAGCAGCTGCCCGGCGCGAGATGGAACGAGACTCCGTGCAGGACCGGGTCCTTGCCGTACGCGAAGACGACCGAGTCGATCTCGAGGTCGCCTTCGAGGCGCGGCAGCGGCTGCGCTCCGGGGCGGTCGCCGATCTCCGACTCCTCGTCGAGGATGCTCGCGATCTTGACCATCGCGGCGCCCGCCGACTGGAGCTGTCCGTAGACGTCCGAGAGCTCCTGCAGCGGCTGGAACACGAGCTGCAGGAGGTAGATCGCCGTGATCAGCGTTCCGATCGTGAGCGTGTCGTGCTGGTACAGGTGGGAGCCGACGTAGAGCACGGCCCCCGTCGCGAGCACGCCGAGGAACTCGATCGAGGGGAAGAAGCTCGAGAAGATCTTCTGGACGTACGTGGACTGGGCGCGGTTCGCCTCGTTCAGGGCGTCGAACTCGGCCTGGAAGCGACGCTCGCGGTTGAACGCCTGCACGACCGCCATTCCCGCCACCGACTCCGCGATCTGCGCCGTGACTGCCGCGATCCGGTTCCGCTGCTCGACGTTCGCCGCGTGCGAGACGCGCTGGAACCAGCGGGAGAGGATCAGCGCGGGCGGCAGCACCGCGAACGAGACGAGTCCGAGGCGCCAGTCGGCGATGAGTAGGGCGGTCACCGCGGCCGGCAGCAGGATGACATTGGAGACGAGCGTGGGCATTCCCTGCGAGAGGACGTCCGAGACGGCGTCCACGTCGCTCGTGAGACGCGCGATGATCCAGCCCGCCTTCTGCTGCGAGAAGTAGCGGAGCGAGAGCCCGGTCAGGTGGTCGAAGAGGTCGCGCCGCAGGCCGATCACCACCGCCTGGCCGATCTTCGCGAGGCCGCGGATGAGGCGCGCCTGGAGCCACCAGCCCGCCGCGGCGACGCCGAGATAGATGCCGACGACGATCGTCAGGTGGTGCACGTCGCCAACGATGGCCCCGTGGGTGTCGCGGGCGAGGATGCCCTTGTCGATCGCGTTTCGGACGAGCAGCCAGCCGCCGGTCTGCGCGGCGGCATTGCCGGCGCCGACGAGCAGCATCAGCGCAGCCGCGAGCTTGCGGCCCTCCATGTACTTCCAGAGGCGTCTCAAGCCGCGATCACCTCGTCTCCGAAGAGCGTCGCGAACTCGCCGCCCGCTCGCAGCAGGTCGGCCGGCGGCCCCGACTCCACGATCTGTCCGGCGAGCAGCACCACGGCCCGGTCTGCGAGGGCGACCGTCGAAAGGCGCTGGGTGGCGACGAGAACCGTGCGGCCCTCGAGAGCCGGCCGGAGCCGTGTGACGAGCCGGCGCTCGGTCAGCGTGTCCACAGCCGACAGGGGATCGTCGAGCACGATGACGCGCGCACCCGCGACGAGAGCGCGCGCGAGGGCGACGCGCTGGCGCTGGCCGCCGGAGAGGTTGATGCCGCGCTCGCCGATCAGCGTGTCGTAGCCGTCGGGGAGGTTCGGGCCGAACGCGCTGACGCCGGCCGCCTCGCAGGCGGCGAGCACCTCGTCCCAGTCGGCGTCCTCGCGACCGGCGGTGAGGTTCTCGCGCAGCGGCACCGAGAAGAGCACCGGCCGCTGCGTGACGAGAGCGACGTCCCGGCGCAGCTCGGCGATCGGGACGTCGCGCGTGTCCACGCCTCCGACGAGCACCTGACCGCCGGTCGGGTCGTAGAAGCGGGGGAGGAGGTTGAGCAGCGACGTCTTGCCCGAGCCGGTCGGACCGCAGACCGCCACGATCTCGCCCGGCTCGACCACGAGGTCGAGGTCGTGCAGGACGTCCACCTCGCCGCCGTACGCGAAGCTCACCCGCTCGAAGCGCACGCCGAGCGGCCCCGCCGGGAGGTGGCGCGGGTTCGCCGGCTCGGGCAGCGGCTCGATCCCATCGAGCCAGCCGAAGCTGCGGCCGGCCGAGGCGAGCGCCCGCTGCGCCAGGTCGAGGATCCAGCCGATCGCCTCGAGCGGCCAGACGAGCTGGAGGAGCAGCGTCTCGAAGAGGACGAACTCGCCGATCGTGATGTCCCCGTGGATCACGGCGCGGCCGCCGAAGAAGACGACCGCCGCGATCGAGAGGGCCGGGAGGTAGTAGAGGCCGGGTACGTGCTGCGCCTCGACGCCCGCCTGGCGAAGCGCCGCGGCGCGGACGCCCTCGGCGCGGTCGCCGAAGCGCCCGCGCACGTCGTCCTCGCGGCCGAAGGCCTGCACCATCTCGATTCCGACGACCGCCTCGTCCGCGGCCTCGGTCACGTCGCCTTTCCGCGCCTGCACCTGGCGCGAGATCGGCGAGACGAGATGTCCGAAGCGATTGGCGACGATCCCGATCGGGGGCAGCGACACCGCCGCGTAGAGCGTCAGCCGCGGGTCGACGAGCACGAGGACGATCCCGGCCCCGATGATCATCATCACGCTCTGCATCCCCTGCACGAGCCCCCAGCCGATGAAGTAGCGGATCGGGTAGAGGTCGTTCGTCGCGCGCGACAGGACCTGCCCCGTCGCGTGGCGGTCGTAGAAGGCGCGCGGGTAGCGCAGGTAGGCCTGGTAGAGAAGCTCGCGCATGCGGGCCTCGATCCGGACGCCGATCCGCGCGGTCGCGAAGCGTCGGTTGAAGGCGATCACGGCGCGCGCCGTGGCGAGGCCGACGATGATCGCGAGATAGGGCCAGAGCGCCTGCCGGTGCTGGTGGTGGCTCGTGTCGATCGAGTTGTCGATCGCGTGCTGGATGAGGATCGGGATCGTGATCGAGATCAGCGTGTAGACGAGCGAGCACGAGAGCCCGAAGACGCCCAGCTTCCACTGCTCCCGCCAGAGCCGAAGCAGGCGTCGGAAGGTCGGCAGCATGCCGAGGTCGGGCGGGTCGACGGAGTTCGCGTACGTGGACAAGACGAAGCACCCGCAGCCGCAGGCCCCTTGCCCGCCGCCACGAGTGGACTGACGACGATACCAGCGCGGCAGGCGGTAGCTCTAGCCGCGCTTGCGGAGCTGCTGGTCGGCCAGCATGCTGTTGCGCCTCGGCTTCGAGCTCGCCGCCGGGTCGAGATCCGGCTCGGCAGGTGGCTGCGGCAACGGGGTCGGCGGCGGAGGCTTCTGTTCGGGCTCCGGCTCGCCTGCCGGCCCCGGCCCGCTCGGAGACGGCTCGCCCAGTCGCGCGCGCTCCTCCTCGAGCTCGACGCGCAAGCCCGCGAGCTCGCGCTCGACCTTCCGGATCGACTGCTCCCGCTCGTCGAGCCGCTCCCGCTCTGCCTTGGCGAGCGCGAGCTCCTGTACCGCCTCGCGTTCTCGCTTCTCCGCCTCCGCGATGGCGCGGGCCAGCTCGTCCGAGCGATCGGGCCCGACAGGCGTGACGGGCCGTCTCCGGCCCTGGCGGCCCGCGACCTCGAGCCGGAGCTCCTCGAGCTCCTTCTCGCGCGCGGCGACGCGCTGCGCGTGCTCGCGGAGCGTCCGCTTCATCTCCTCGACCTCCGCGAGCGCCTGCTCGTAGCGGCCGCGCATGTCCAACCCGTCGCTCACATCGGGAAGTGTCGCTTCGATTCCGGCTGGTGGCAACCGCCTACAGCTCGCGCCGCGTGACGATCGGCCCTGGCGTGCCGATCTCGGCGAATCCGGCCGCCAGCCAGAACGGCAATGCCCTGCGGTTGTCGGGGTGGACTTTCGCGCTGAGATGAGTCGCGCCGGCGGCGCGAGCGAGCTCGGCGAGCGCCTCGACGGCCGCGAGGCCGACGCGGCCGCGGCGCCGCTCGGGGACGACGGTGAACTCCGCGATCTCCCAGCCGCCGCCCCGCACGCGGATCAGGCACAGGCCGACGAGATCCTCGTCAGCCTCGATGAGGAAGGGGAGCCGGTCGGGCTCCTCCCAGTAGGCGTCGAAGTAGGGGTACGGCTCCGTCCGCCGGTCGAACTCGAACAGATAGTCGGCGAGCAGGCGGCGGACCGTCTCGCGCTGCTCGAACGCTGTCTCGCGAAGCGTCACCGCCACGGCGCGACCGTACCGTGCCAAGGCGATGATGGCGCCGGTGGGCGAGCCCGAGCTGCAGATCTCGACCGACGGCGTGATCACGCTGCGGCCACCGCGCCCCGGCGACGCACGGGTGCTCGTCGAGGGAAGGGACGGCGAGTTCTTCAAGTGGCTCGGCCCGGGAGCAGAGACCCCGAACCCGGTCGCCTGCATCTGGCTCGGCGACGAGCTGATCGGCTGGGTCGACTACGACGTCGAGCAGGACTGGCTCCGGTCCGGCGAGGTCAACGTCGGCTACTACCTCTTCCCGGCGGCGCGCGGGAAGGGCTACGCGTCGCGAGCCGTGGAGCTACTGCTCCTGCACCTGGAGCGCGACACCGGGCACACGGCCGCGACGCTTGCGATCGATCCGGAGAACGTCAGGTCGCTGCGGCTGGCCCGTCGCCTCGGGTTCGTGCAGAAGGGCGAGGTCGAGAAGGGCCTGTTCTTCGCCCGTCGCACCGGATAGGCCCACGGAAAGACGAAAGCCCCCGGACAGCCAGGGGCCTTCGTGGTGGTGGAGCGTACCGGGATCGAACCGGTGACCTCCGGCTTGCAAAAGCGGCGCGAGCCTAGGTCAGCCCCGGTCGGTGTTGGTCGCAAGCGCGAACCCGCCGAATTGGGTTGTCGGTGAAGGTCAGGTTTCGTCGCCCGATGCTGACAAGGAGGCTGACAAGCTCGACGGGGAGGCTCGGCAGCCCGCCTATGTTCAGCCCCTAGTACGTCTCTCTTGAGACGTCATAGCTGGCGTTCTTCCGGGCGCTCGTTCACGTATGGATCGTTGGCGAAGGGATCGTCAGGGCCGCCTGGACCGAGCAACTCGGCGCGCTGCACGCGTGCTAGCGCCTCCCTTGGTGCCCCGCGTGTGGTCGCCGTAAATCCGATCCACCAGGCCGCTGCAGCAAAGAGGAAGAGCAGCAGGAGGAACCCGAACGGTGCTAAACCGGGTGCCGCGAACGAAGCAACTGCGACGAGGGCGAGCAAGAACAGGATCGATATCACCATCAGAAAGGCCTCCAGCTAGGAACCATGTGTTGTCGGCGGACGATCACTGCGGCGCCCGTGCGTTCGAATCCGCCGATACGCGAACCTGGTTGGCCAGTCAGAGGTCTTATGCGCGGTGGCCACGAGAACGCGTCGGGGACGAGCGGTATCAAGCGGTTTCGGTCGGGAGCGAGGAACGCACCATCCAGAGCTGCTTCTCCAGTTCGCGGACGACCTCGATCAGGACGTCCTGCGACACGAGGTCCAGCTCGCCGAGCCGGTCCATTCGTGCACGGATCCGCTCGGCCACATTGGCGATCCTCCAGACGAGTTCGCCGAGTGCCGTGTCGGTGTTGAGCGGGCCGCGCTCGACGGCGGTCCGTCCGCGGGCCGCGCTCACCGTGACGGCCTGGCCGTCCGGCGCGAATCCCAGCGTGGCCGCCCTCTCGGCGACGGTGTCCGCGAGATTCCGCCACGACTCGACGAGCTCGTCGAGGTGCTCGTGCACCGCTTTGAACGGCCGCCCGGAGATGTTCCAGTGCAGCTGCTTGCCGAGCAGCGAGAGATCGACGAGCTCGACCAGCGTGGCCTGCAGCTCGCGTCCGGCTTCCTCGCGAGCGTGGTGGGCGAGCGCCGGCAGGTGGGAGTCCTGGGCCACAGATGTCATCGGGTCTTCTTCCGTCTCTTCGGTTGAGCGGCGCTTTCGGTCACGGCGCCACCACGATCTCGCTCTCGACCGATCGCACGCCGGGCACACTGCCCGCCGCGTCGAGCGCCGCCTGCAGCGCGGCCACCGAGGCGACCTGTCCGTGGAGACGAACGGCGGCGCCGGCAATCGCCGCCCCGATCGAGTCGGCGTGCGGGTCGCCTGCCTGCGAGACCGCCTCGCGGACGCGCTGTTCGACGTCGTGGAGGTCGGGGTCGCTCGACGACTCGACCTCGATCAGGTTGGTGACGGCGCGCACGCCCGTGAGGCGACGGGCGGCGCTTTCGATGGCGTTGCGCTGGGACGACGACTCCACGTGTCCGTGGAGGATCACGCGCCCCTCGCGCACCTGCACCGCCACCGAATCGTGGCTCTCGGAGCTCAGGGCCCGGAGGTGAGCGACCTCCTGCGCAATCTCGTCGTCGGCGCGCTCGTGCAGCGAGGGCTCCCGCACCTCGATGTCGTCGGCGACCGCCCGCACCCCGCCCACCCGTTCGGCCGCTCGCACGGCGGCGTGCTTCTCGTGGTGGGCGGCGACGTGTCCGCCGAGCGTGATCGCCCCCTCGGCGGCGGTCACCGAGAGGTACTTCGCGACGACGTCAGGGTCGTCTTCCAGCTCCTTGACGACGGCGTGGCGGAGCGTGCTGTCGTTGGAATTCGACTTCATCGTTCAGTCCTCCAGGGAGACCCGGACCACGGGGGTCGCGAGGAATCGGTTGTCGAGGCTGCGCTCAAGGGCGGACGTCAGCGCGGCGTCCGCTCCCGCCGCGTCCTTCGAGACGGCGACGGTGAGCTCGATGTCTGCCGGGTGCGGCGGAGACTCGTGCGCGCGCCACGTCGCGGTGACGCTCACGTAGTCGGGCAGCACTCGCTCTCGGAGGAACCTCTGCGCCGACCAGGCGAGTGCCGCCGCGATCGAGACGATGAAGAGGTCGTCGGTGGTCGGCGCGAGCGCGTACGAGGTCGGGTCGACGAGATCGAGCATATGGCCGCGAACGCTCGCCCGGAAGCCGTCTCCCTCCCTGCGCGGGACGATGAAGAGCGTCTGCTTCGGCCTCGATCCGTCTCCCGCGGCGGTGGCGATGAGCTCGGGAGAGCGAGTCCCCGGCGTCATGCTGCGTTCCTGAACTGCTCACCCGCTGCCGGACAGTGGTCGATGTCCCGCTGCGCCGCGTACGCGTACGGGTGGCGGAACATGTCGAGCGGGTTGTCGCCCTCGTGCACGTGCAGCAAGAACGACTCGGCGGCGACGTGATCGACGACGACGACGATGGCCGTGTTGTCGTCTCGCTTCCACAGCAGCGCGACGTCGACGCCGTGGTCCGACCGTGAGATCAGCTCGGCGATACCCGCGCAGTCCTGATCGAGGACCTCGATGTCTCGGTTGGTCGTGATCATGCTCATGAATGTCCCTCCGGGAAATCGGTTGTGCTCGTGACCGGTCGAGCATCCAGCGGCGCAGCCGCGGTCGCATCAGCCGAGGCGCCAGGGTGAGTCGCCAGTCGCCGAGCAGGCCAGCCGCAACGCGTCGAGGCCGGCGCCGAGGAGCGTCGCGAGGTCGAGGACGCTCAGTTCGTCCGTCTCGTGGAAGTCCCCGCCGTCGCTCTTGTCGCTTAGCTGTAGCAGGCCGTACGGCAGGCTGTGGTCTCCCCAGACGCTCGCCGCCAGCCAGCCTCGCAGCGGCGGGTGGACGTCGGCGAACGGAGCGAAGGACCGGAAGCGGGGATGCGCCAGCACCTCCACCTGGTTCAGGCGGACGGCGGTCCCCGGCGGGATCGTCATCCCGTGCAGGCCGACTCCCTTGGGATCCACTTCGAACCCGCGAAACGCGGCGTACCTCTCGCTCAAGGCGAAGTACTTGTGTGCGCACGAGGCGTCCGTGACCCAGAGCTGGACGGCCGCTTGCTCTGCCCCGACCACGGCCCGGGCGAGCCGGCACGTCCGTCGCACCATCGCGTCGAGCTGCCGGGCGAACGCCGACTCGAGCGAGGGTGAGGGCTCGGGCGTGATCTTGAACCCGATCTCGCCGCCCCGAGCGACGTCCGTAGCCGTCATGCGTCGAGGATCGCCGTGCCGCTGCGCCTTCGCATCGGCCGGCACGCCAGCGGCGCGTTCGAGGCGTGGTCAGGCCGCGATGTCGAGGCGCTCCGGAGGGATCCGGCCGAGCTGGCGGCGCGAGGTGATCCCGAGCTTCTGGAACACCTTCCGCAGGTGGTACTGGACGGTGCGGGGGCTGATGAAGAGCATCGCCCCGATCTCCGGGTTGGATAGGCCGTCCTGCGCCAGCCTCGCGATCTGCGCCTCCTGCGGGGTGAGGAAGGCGCGGGCGTCGTCGGTGCGCTTGCGCGCGGTCTCTCCGGTCGCGAGGAGCTCTCGAAGGGCGCGCTCCGCGAAACCCTCGGCGGAGATGCGGCTGAAGGCCGTGTGTGCCGCGCGGAGCTGCACGCGGGCGTCGACGCGGCGGTTCTCGCGGCGCAGCCACTCGCCGTAGAGGAGCTGGGCCCGGGCGAGATGGGCTGTGCTTCCGCTCCGGCTCAGCAGCTCGATTCCCTCGAGGAAGAGCGTTTCCGCCTCGTGGCCCTCGCGTAGAAGCGCGGTCGAGCGGGCCCGGATGCCGAGCGCCCAGGCACTGCCGTCGGCGCATGCCCACGCGTCCAGGCGGTCGAGCGCGTCTTCCGCGATCTCGTCGGCGCCGCTCCGCGCGGCCGCTTCGACCAGCTCGAGGAGCGCACGCGGGTACGCGCAGAGATCCTCGTGCTCACACGCGCACTTCGCCGCCTCCAGGCCTTCCCCGTAGTGGCCGAGGCCGTTGCAGAGGACGGCGTTCGCGTACTCGGCGAGGGCGGTCGCGCGAGGCTCGTGCTCGGCGACGGCGTTCTCCGTCGCGACGGCGATCAGCTCCTTCGTCCGAGCCTCCTGGCCTTTCCAAGCGGCGAGCACGAGTGAGGCTCCGAGAACGGGTGCCCATGCCGTCTCGTCGTGGATCGCGTCGGTCTCCTCGAGCAGCGGCGACGAGGAAGCTGCCTGGCGGGCGATCCCGTTCGGAGCAGTTCCGGGCATCGCGCGAAGCGCGTGGGCTGGATGGGTGAGCGTGTCGCCGAGGCCAGTCGGGAGACCCTGGATCACGATGACGAGCTGCCCGGAGGAGATGTCCTCGTAGTCGAGGCGGAGTTCCGTCGCGTTGCCCTTGCGCTTCTGGATGCTGCTCATCCCGAGCCTCCCCCGGACTGTGTCCTACCTGAACGATCGTTGAAGTAAGCCGGCGCGACCCGAACACAAGGCGCCGGCCGGAACTCCGTCCCCTACGCCGACCTCGACTCGCACACGCTTGCCTCGCACCTGGGCTCCCTCGTTGGCTGCGACCACCAAGCATCCGTGAGCGCGACGGCGCTGTCGTCGCGGTCAGCCCGAGGATTCGCCTTCGGGAAGACCCGAAAATCCGCTGTACCGGCTAACCCGAAGTCGGCGCGGGCGCGGCGGCCCGGCCCGCACCTTGAGGCGACGCCGGCGCTGCGTCTCCAGGTCCGGCGGGAAGTGAGGCCCGAATCGTCGTGCCTCCGCCGGCCGGGCTCAGCAGCGAGATGGTCCCGCCGAGGGTGTCGACCCGGTCCTTGAGGCCGATCAGTCCCGTGCCGCCCCCCGGGACCGCGCCGCCGACTCCGTCGTCCTTGATCTCGAGCTCGATCGACTCGCCTCTCGGGCCTCCGCGCACCGCGACTGACGACGCCTCGGCATGCTTGACGGCGTTCGTGATCGACTCCGCCACGAGGTAGTACACGGTCGCCTCGAGCGAAGGGTCGTAGCGCCGCTCGAAGTTGACGTCGAGGTCGACGCGAATCGTGCTTCGCCGCGCGAGGGCAGCGAGGGCGTCGTCGAGCCCGGCGTCGGTGAGGATCGCCGGATGGATCCCGCGCGAGATTTCGCGGAGCTCATCGGTGACTGCGACGAGATCGTCCGCCAGGCCGGCCAGTTCCGCTCCGAGACGGGTTCCCGCGCCCGAGAGACCGGCCGCCTTCCGCGCCCGGAGCGCGAGCGCGACGAGCCATTGCTGGATCCCGTCGTGGAGATCTCGTTCGAGCCGGCGGCGCGTCTCGTCGGCGGTGCTCACTAGGCGGGTGCGGGAGCTGAGCAGCTCGGCACGAGTCGAGGCATTCGAGACCGCGGTCGCGACCAGCTCAGTGAAGCGGGCGAGCTGCGCCTCGGTGTCGGCGGGAATCGGCATGCCCGGCTTCGCGGCGGCAACCATGAAACCCCAGATGCGGCCCTCGACGACGATCGGCACGCCCACCGTGGAGCCGAGACGGTCCTCACGCACCGCTTCGCCGAGCCGCCCGGGCATCGTCGCGTAGTCGTCCCACCGCGACGGCTGCCTTGTGGCGAGGATCCTTCCCGCGATTCCCTCCTCCTCGACTGGCCAGCGGCTGCCGACGGTGAACTGAGTCTCGCCGGCGACGCCCAGGATGACGAAGGTCCCGTCGGGCTCGTAGCGCGTGACGCCCACAACGGGTATGCCGGTGATGCCGGAGACCTCGTGCGCGACCGCGGAGAAGAGCTCGTCCGGGCCGGCGCCCTGCGCGACGAGGGTTGCGACCCTGCGCAGCGCCGTCTGCACGTCTGCCAGCTCGGTCAGCGCCTCGCGGCTCTCCGCGTTCGCGATCGCGGTCGCGAGCAGCTCCGCGAACTCCACGAGCCGCGGCTCCGTGTCGGGCGGCAGAGGCGCGGTGCCGTTTGTGGCGGCGACCATCGTGCCCCACGTCCGCCCTTGGACGATGATCGGGCAAGCAACCGCGGAGGTCACGCCGAGGACTGTGGCGAGAGCCGAGACCGAGCCGGTCGCGTTCTCCCAGTCGTCCATCCGGGCGGCCTGGCGCGTGCAGTGCACCCGGGTGACGACGTTCTCGCCGTCGAGGGTGAAGGAGGTGCCGAGGGGCGGCGGCTCCCAGGGAGTCTCGGACTGTGCGACGAGCGTGGCCGTCTCGTCGGGCTCGAACCTGATCATCCCGATGGCGTCCACCTCGAGGACTCGCGCAGCCTCCTGGGCGACGGCTTCGAGCACCTGGTCGGCCGACGATTCGCGCGCCGCATGGGTCGCGACGCGCCGCAGGGCCTCCTGCTCGCTGGCGAGCGCGCGGGCGCGGAGCTCCGATTCCTTGAGCGCGTCGCGGGCCTCCCGATTCGCGATCGCGGTCGCGATCAGCTCCGTGAAGTTCTCGATGCGCCGCTCGGTGTCCCGGGGCAGGGACCCCCTGGAGTCGGAGAGGGTCATCGCGCCCCACACTGAGCCGTCGACGACGATCGGCGCCGAGACCGTCGAGAGGAATCCCGCGGCGCGGATCAGGTCGGGGATCGGGCCGGCTCCGGCGATTTCCTCGGCGGTCACCTCCCTCCGTGTGGCGCAACCCGTCCGGCACGCCTCGCTGGTCGTCGGCCAGTCGCCGAGGCTGCCGCGCATCCCGACCCGGATCTCTCGCATTCGACCGGTCGCGCCGGCCGCGCCCGCGCTCAGCCCCACCACGAGCGTCGAGTGGTCCGATTCGAGCCGGACGACCGCCGCCTGCTCCGCGCCGAACAGCTCCACCGCCTCGTCGGCGACGGCGACGAAGACCGCCTCGGGATCGGCCCCCTGCGCGATCAGCGTCGCCACGCGGCGCAGCGTCTCCTGCTCCTCGAGGAGGCTGCGTACTTCCTCGCGCGCCTCCGCGTTGCTCAGCGACGTCGTCACGAGCTCGGTGAATCCCGCCAGCCGCTCGCCTACATCGGCTGCGAGCGGCGGTCCGTCGTGCGAGGCGCCGACCACGAGGACGCCCCAGATCCCGCCCTCGACGACGATCGGCGCGCCGGCGACCGAGCCGACTCCCAACGTGCGGGCGGCCTCGCCCACGGGTCCGGAGACCCGGCTGTGGTCCTCGACGCGGGCCGACGTGCCGGTGTCGATTATCTTCCGGGCAATCCCCGGATCGTCGTCCGGAACCTCCCACGACATGCCGACGTACGCGCTGCAGGCCTGGCAGCCCGCGACCATCGTCGCCGCTCGGTCGGGGAGGATGCGGATGAGGCTGGCGAACGGCACTCCGAAGACCTCGCTGGCCGAAGCGGTGATCTGCGAAAACACCTCCGCCGGAGATGCCCCCGTCGCCACCAGGGTCGCCGCCTTTCGCAGCGCCTCCTGCTCTGTCGCGATCCGTTGCAGGTTGCGGCGGGCTTCGACGTTCGAGATCGCCGTCGCCACGAGTTCGGTGAATGCGGTCAGCCGCGCCTCGGACGACTCCGGCAGGTGCTCCACGCCGCGGGTCGCCGCCATCAGCGCGCCCCAGACGCTCCCCTCCACGGTGATCGGCGCGCCCACGGTCGATCGCAGGGCGAAGTTGCGGGCGATGTCGGCCGCCTCACCGTCCACGTCGACGTAGCTGTCCATGCGGGCCGACGCCCCGGTCCGAACGATGCGCGCAGCGACGCTGTCGCCGTCCAGGTCGTAGTGGGTCCCGATCGGGATCATCGGGCCGGCTGCGCTCCACCCGGCGATCACGGTCACTGCGTTTCCGTCCCTCGGGTACGCCATCATCGCCGAGAGGTCGGCGCCGAGCAGCGGCCCGACCGCTTCCGTGACCGCGGTGAAGACGTCCTCGGGCGCGGCTTGCTGCGCGACGAGTGTCGCCACTCTCCGCAGCGCCGCCTGCTCTTCGGCGAGGTTTGGCCCGTCGGTGGCCGATCCGATCTGCGCCAACCCGTCCCCCCGGAAGGTGTGTTCGTCGGACGCCGGCCGACGCCCGCGTAGCGACAGACGCAAGCATACGGGGTGCGCGCGAATCATCGTGGTCCGGTCTAACGTTTGGGGTTAGCCCCCATGCGACCTGCCCCTTTTGACTGCGACCCTTTGCCTGCCATGGCCCTGCGCTGCCTGATCGTCGACGACAACCCGCGCTTCGGCTACGAGGCCCGCAGCCTCCTCGAGACCGAGGGCATCTCGGTCGTCGGAGTCGCCGAGTCCGGTGACGAGGCTGTCCGGCTGGCCAAGGCGGCCGCGCCCGACATCGCTCTCGTCGACATCGGCCTCGGCGAGGAGAGCGGCTTCGACGTCGCGCTCCGGATCGTGGACGGCGCGCCGGAGCGGGCGCCCGCCGTCATCTTCATCTCGACCTACGACGAGCAGGAGTTCGCCGACCGGATCGCCGCGAGCCGTGCGCTCGGCTTCATCGCCAAGACCCAGCTCTCCGCGGAAAGCATCCGCCGGCTGCTCGGGGACGACTAGTGCGCGGCGAGGAACGCGACCACGGCGAGGACGCGGCGGTGGTCGTCGTCGGTCTCCGGCAGGCGAAGCTTCACGAAGATGCTGTGGACGTGCTTCTCGACGGTGCCCTCGGTGACCCAGAGCCGGCGGGCGATTCCCGCATTCGTCCGGCCCTCGGCCATCAGAGCGAGCACCTCGCGCTCCCGGGCGGTGATGCCCTCGAGGGGATCGTCTGCCGTGCGTGCCGCGAGCAGCTCGACGACGAGCGACGGGTCGACGACCGAACCGCCGCGGTTGAGGCGGTCGACGCTCTCGAGAAACTCCTCGATGTTCGCGACCCTGCTCTTCAGCAGGTAGCCGCTCCGCTTGCCGCTCGAGAGCAGCGTCGCCGCGTGCTTGACCTCGACGAAGGCGGAGAGGACGAGGATCGCCATCTCCGGCATCTCCTCGCGGATCGCCTGCGCCGCGGCGAGGCCCTCGGTCGCGTGGTCGGGCGGCATCCGGATGTCGACGATGGCCAGCTGGGGCCGGTGCTCGCGGGCGAGGCTCAGAAGCTCCGCCGCGTCGCCTGCCTGGCCGACGACGTCGTAGCCCGCCTCGGTCAGCAGGCTGGCGATCCCCTCGCGGAGCAGGACGTCGTCGTCGGCGATGACGACTGTTCCGGGCGCCGCGTGCGGCTCTCCCCCCACCCGTGGAGTATGCGCGGAGCGGACGATCGGGAGCGCAGCCGGTGAAGGACGGAAGTCGGACTGCGACGCGGTCGAGGCTCGCGCGGGACGCGGAGCGCGATCTCGTGGTCGCGGCCGAGGCGGGAGACAGGGAGGCTCGGCGGCGGCTGGTCGAGACGTTCCTGCCCGTGATCGCGGGCATGGCACGCACGTATCGGGGCGCGGCCGTTGACCGCGAGGAGCTTGTGCAAGAGGGCATCGCCGGGCTGCTGTTCGCCACCCGCCGGTACGACGTCGCCCTCGACACTCCGTTCTGGGCGTACGCGTCCTTCTGGGTCCGGAAGGCGATGCAGGAGCTGGTCGCGGATCTGACCCGCCCCGTGGTGCTCTCCGACCGCGCGGCGCGCGATCTCGCGCGCGTGACGAGGGCCCGAGCCGACCACGTGAGCCGGCACCGTCGCGAGCCGACGCGCGAGGATCTGAGCGTCGCGACCGGCCTCCCGGTCGATCAGCTCGACAGCCTGCTCGCCGCGCAACGTGCTCCTCTCGGCCTCGAGGAGCCTCTCGGCGGTGACGGCGGCACGGGCACGACGGTCGGGGAGGCGATTGCCGACCCCCTCGCCGAACAGCCCTACGAGCGAGTGCTGGACCGGATTGAGATCCACGAGGTGCGAGACCTCGCGGACCGGCTCGACGACCGGGCGCGTACCGTGGTCCGGGCGCACTACGGGCTCGACCAGCCGGCGCAGACGCTGGGCGAGATCGGCGCCACCCTCGGCGTGACCGCGGAGCGCGTGCGGCAGATCGAGGCGGGTGCGCTGCAGAGCCTCCGGGCCGCCCTGTCGGTGCCTGCGCGCCCACCGATGGGCGAGACGACTTGATTCCGGCCCCTCAGCGGCTTACTGACACAGGGGCAATGCGCCACAACGCGTTCGTCTACCAGTCGCTCGACGAGTACGTCGCCCGCGCAGCGGCCTTCCTGCGCGAGGGGCTCGACGCAGGGGAGGCAGCGGTGGTGGGACAGACCCGCCGCGGCCTCGCCGCCATGCGCGAGGCGCTTGGAGCCGACGCCCAGCGCGTGACGTTCCTCAACGTCGAGGAGGCGTACACGCGCCCCGCGCGGACGCTCGCGGCGTACCACGAGGTCTACGTGGACCAGTTTCGGAACGCCCCCGTGGTGCGCGTCGCCTCGGATGTCCAGGTCGGCCCATCCCCTGGCGACTGGGACGAGTGGCTGGGCTACGAGGCGATGATGAACCACTGCTTCGCGCATCTGCCCACCTGGGCGCTCTGCACGTATGACGCCAACCGGCTTCCCGACTCCGTCCTCGACGCCGTCTGGCGCACGCATCCGGAGGTGCTCACAGACGAGACGTGGACGGCGAGCGAGCACTTTGAGGATCCGGCCGACGTGCTCCGTGCGATCACTCCGGAGCCCGTGCTGCTCGACGAGCTGCGGCCCATGCCGTTCGCAGACGACCTCGAATCGTTCCGCGAGCACCTGGCGCAGGAGCTCGCCGCGGAAGGAGTCTCAGGCGCGAAGTCCCTCGATCTGCTGCTCGCCGCCTCCGAGTTGTTCGCGAACGCCGTCCGGCACGGCGCCGGCGTCGCCGAGGTGCGACTGGGACGCGCGGAAGGTCGGTTCGTCTGCGAGGTCGTCGATCGGGGTGGCGGCTTCGACGACCCGACGGCCGGATATCTCGCCCCTCGGGAGGGGGTCGGCAGCGGCCTGTGGGTTGCGAGGCAGCTGCTCTGGCGGCTCGAGCTGTTCCACTCCCCGCGCGGCTTCACCGCGCGAGCCTGGCTCTAGGGCTAGCACATCGGCGGATTCGAGTGCCCCGGGGGGGTGCGACGTTGGCGCGATGAGCCGCTACAGCCTCCTCGTGTCCCTGCACGTCGCAAGCGTGATCCTCTGGGTGGGTTGCGGGACGACCCTCCTGCTCCTCACCGTCTACGCCCGCCGCTCGCGAAGCGTCCTCCTCGGGGAGCTCGGCGCGCTCGCGTGGTGGTTGACGCTCTGGGTGCTTCTGCCATCTTCGCTCGCGGCGCCAGCCTTCGGGGTCGCCGCCGCCCACGCGGGGCACTGGCCGGAGCTCTTCTTCTTCCACGTGGGAGAGGGAGCCTTCGCGTTCTCCTTCCTCATCACCGTCGCCGTGCGCGTGCCGTTGCTCCGCCGGGCCCGTCACGGCGCTGTCGGCGCCGCCCGGCTCTCCGGCTACGTCGCCGCGCTCGCGGCGGCGGAGCTGACGGTGCTCTACCTCGCGGTCGCGGACATGGTCGCTAAGCCCACCGGCGTGGGCGCGAGCAGCGTCCGCTACGGCGGCATCGTCATCGCCATCGGGTTCCTGGCCGCGCTCGGGCTCGCCCTTCGCGCGCGGTGGCGCGACTCCGACGCCGGGCAGCCCCGCTTCGCCGCGGGCGGTTCGCTCGCACCGCCTGCGTCCACCCACTCGAACCGCTGATGCACGCCGCACGTCCGCACTCGTCTCGGCCGATTCGCTCCGTTCTGAAGGACGTGCGCCAACTGCATCGGGTCGAGCACGTCGGCGAGAGCGAGTGGACGCCGCTGATCGCGATCGTCGGTCTATTCCTGTTCCTCCTCAGCGTCGAGCTGCTCACGTTCGGGATCGTCGAGGGAGCGTTCCGCCTTCTGGCGAGCGCCGCCTAGGCCGCGGCCCCTCAGCCTACGACACGCGGTTGGGCTGGCCGGTCGGCGGATGCGATCGAGCGGGCCGGCCGAGATCGTCCCCCGGGACAGCGGAATCGACCGGTCTCCGTCCGACGGGACCGGGTCACAGAAAGGGGACAGATGAAAATCGTCGTCATCGGGGGGACCGGCCTCATCGGCACGAAGCTCGTCCAGAAGCTGGACGAGGACGGTCACGAGGCTCTCCCGGCATCACCCGACACCGGCGTGAACACGCTCACCGGCGAAGGATTGGCGGAGGCCCTTCGAGGTGCGCAGGCCGTGGTGGACGTGTCGAACTCGGCCGCGATGGAGGATGACGCAGTGCTGGACTTCTTTCTGACCTCTTCGCGGAACCTCCTGGCCGCGGAGGCGGACGCCGGCGTGAAGCACCACGTCGTGTTGTCGGTCGTCGGGGCCGACCGGCTCCCCGAGAGCGGCTACCTCCGCGCCAAGGTCGCTCAGGAGGACGCCGCGAAGAACGGGCCGGTTCCCTACACGATTCTCCGCGCCTCTCAGTTCTTCGAGTTCATCGGCCGGCTCGCCGACTCGAGCAGCAACGGCGAAGCCGTCCATCTCGCTCCGGCGTTCATCCAGCCGGAGTCGGCCGACGACGTCGCCGCCGCGCTGGCGGACATTGCCGAGGGAGATCCCGTCAACGGCATCGTCGAGCTCGGCGGTCCGGAGCAGTTCCGGCTCGACCAGATCGCGCGGCGGGTCCTCTGCGAGGAGCACGACGTGCGGCTCGTGGAGACCGACGTCCACGCCCGCTACTTCGGCGCGGAGCTCGAAGAGCACTCCCTCACGCCCGGCCCGGGCGCACGCATCGCCCCGACGAGGTTCGAGGACTGGCTCAGCCGGACGGCCGCGTAGATCCCGACGTAAGACGAGGAGGCACCCATGCTGGATCCTGTTGATGCAAACGCGCTTGACACCGTCCACATCTCAAGCGCGGACGACGAGTCCGTGAACTGGCTCGGCTCCTTCGCCGCCTACGGCGGGAACGGAGCGGACGACACGGTCATCGTGCCGTTCTCGATCGCGCCGGGTGGGCACCTCGGCTGGCACACTGACAGCCTCGAGGAGACGCAGTACGTCATCGCCGGCAGCGGCGAGTTGCAGCGCGATGACGGCAGCTTCCCGGTAGGCCCGGGCCGGGTCTTCGTCCTGCCGAAAGACGTCCGGCACGACCTGAGAAACACCGGCACCGAGCCGTTGCTGGCGATCGCCTTCTTTTCCGGGCCGGTGCTGACCCAGCACTTCGACGACACCATGCAGCCGGTCAACGGGCACGTGCTCGCGAGCCCGAACGGGACGAGCTAGCTGCGAGACCGCACCGCGCCGCGCCCACTACCCGCCCGGGCGCGGCGCGGCTGCCGGAAGCGAGCGACTGGTCGGCCGACTGGCTGGTCGGCGGATTCGAGATCGCCACCGCGCGGGCGACCCTCCCGCGACAACCAATCGACAAGGGAGGCATCTCGATGTCCGATCCGAAACCTGCGCGGCTCTGGCTCCGCGCAATCCTGCTCCTCGTCGTCCTCGCGCTCATCGCGATCGCCCTCGTGCTCGCCGAGGGATCAGCGAGCGCGAAGGCGCAGCCAGCGGCAGGCGCGCGGCCGACGATCGTGCTCGTCCACGGCGACTGGGCCGACGCGTCGTCCTGGACGAGCGTGCTCGAGCGTCTGCGAGACAGGGGTTACACGGTGGTCGCTCCGCCGAACCAGCTGCGCGGGCCGGTCGAGGACGCGACCAGCCTGGCCGGCTTTCTGAGCACGATCTCGGGCCCGATCGTGCTCGTGGCCCACTCCTACGGCGGCTTCGTGATCACCAACGCCGCAACGGGTAACCCGGACGTCAAGGCGCTGGTCTACATCGACTCGTTCATGCCCGATCAGGGCGACACGCTCGCCAACCTGGCGGAGAGCGGCAAGTCGTGCGTCACGCCCGACGCCCTCGACGCCGTGCCGTACGACGGAGGCGCCGATCTGTATCTGCGCTGGGGCGCGAATGGCACGTATCCGGGCTTCGCCGACTGCTTCGCCAATGGGGTCGACCCGAGGCAGGCAGCCGTGCTCGCCGCCGAGCAGCGGCCCGCGGCCGCGGCCGAGTTCGGCGAGCCCTCCGGCCCTCCGGCCTGGAAGACGATCCCCTCCTGGGCCCTGATCGGCACGCAGGACCACGTGATCCCGCCCGCGCTGCAGGAGCAGATGGCCGCCCGCGCCGGCGCGCACGTCAGCACGGTCAACGCCGGCCACCTGTCCCTGATCACCGATCCCGCCCCGGTGACCGACACGATCCTCGAGGCGGTCGCCGCGACGGCGTGACTGGCGTTCCGGCGGATTCGAGCCGGCGCCGCCGCCGCGACCCTCGTCGCGACAACCATCGAACAGGGAGGCATCTCGTGTTGAGTCTCAGATCCGCACGGCGCCGAGGCGCGAGGGACGACGTCCACGGCGACAATCGCGTGCGGCCGACGATCGTGCTGGTGCATGGCGACTGGGCGGATGCGTCGTCCTGGACGAGCGTGATCGAGCGCCTGGGGGAGAAGGGCTTCGCCGTGGCGGCGCCGCCCAACCCGCTGCGCGGGCCCGCCGCGGACGCGCCCTACCTGGCGAGTTTCCTGAAGTCGATCACCGGACCGATTGTGCTCGTCGCGCACTCCTACGGCGGATTCGTCGCCACGAACGCCGCCACAGGCAACCCGAACGTGAAGGCGCTGGTCTACGTCGACGCCTTCATGCCCGACGAGGGCGAGACCCTCGGCGAGCTCGCCGCCGGCGGGGGCTCCTGCATCGGCGAGAGCGCGCTCAACCCCGTGCCCTACGACGGAGGCGTCGACCTCTACCTGCGCTGGGAGGCGGCCGGCGACTACCACGGCTTCGCGGAGTGCTTCGCCAACGGGCTCGACGCGGAGAAGGCGGAGGTCCTCTGGATCGAGCAGCGTCCCGCGGCGGCGGCGCAGTTCACCGCACCCTCGGGCCCGCCCGCCTGGAAGACGATCCCGTCCTGGGCGTTGATCGGTGCCGAGGACCACGTAATCCCGCCCGCCCTGCAGGAGCGAATGGCTGCCCGCGCCGGCGCGGAGATCACCTCCGTGAAGGCCGGGCACCTCTCCCTGGTCACGAAGCCGGCTCAGGTCACCGATGTCATCCTCGCCGCGGTCGCCCCGACGCTCGCCGCGGTTGCCACGGCGCCGTGACGATCCGCCGCCCTCAGCAGCTCGAGAGGAGGGAGGCGTGATCGCCTCCCTCCATGAGCTGCCCTACGCCGCGACCGCCGTCGCCGGGCTCCTGATGGTGAAGGCTGGATCGGTGAAGAACCTCGTCGAGTCGAAGCAGCGAGACCGCTGGTGCGCGGTCTGCCATCGCCCCATCACGGGCGGCCGCTGCGGCTGCTCCGAGCGCCGCTGAAGAGGACTCGCCACCGGCCCTGGCCGGTCGGCGGATTCGAGCGAACGGCACCAGCGCGATTCTCAACGTAATGCGATAGATCGACGGTGCGCGTACGCCGAGAAAGGAGAGGAGCCGAGATGCACGACGACGAGATGAATCGCGACAGCCATCTGCCGCAGCGGGAGCGCGTCCGGGCGCGTCCCGAGGACTTCGAGATGATCGAGCTCGCCCGCGAGGCGCTCGAGCTGCTGCACGCGAAATGGAAGCTCGACCTTCTCTGCCTGATGGCCAGCGGCATTCGCAGACACGCCCGCCTCTTCGACAACCTCCCCGGCATCTCCAAGAAGGTGCTCACCGACGCGCTGCGCGGCCTACAGCAGGACGGGCTCGTTACCCGCCACATTTACGCCGAGGTGCCCGCACGCGTCGAGTACACGCTCACCCCCCTCGGCTGGAGCCTCACCGAAGTGCCCATGGCCCTCTACGAATGGGCCGCACAGCACGCGGACGAGGTGCGGTCCGCACGCGACGCGGCGCTGTCCGAGGGGCGGGACCGGCAGCAGTCCACGTTTTACGAGCTTCGTACCGCGGCCGCCTAGCGCGGGCCGATGCCGACGGTCGCACGCGGCGCGCGGCGACTTGTCCTCGCCGCGACCATTCTCGGCTCGTCGATGGCGTTCGTCGACGCTGGCGTGGTCAACGTCGCGCTGCCGCGCATCGGCCAGGATCTCGGCCTCGGGCTCGCCGGGCGCCAGTGGGTCTTTCTCTCCTATTCGCTCGCGCTCGCGTCCCTCTACCTGATCGCCGGCGCCGTCGGCGACCGTTGCGGCCAGCGGCAGGTGTTCATCCTCTCGGCGATCGGCTTCGCCGCGGCTTCGCTTGCCGCTGCCGCCGCACCGTCCGCCGCGGTACTGATCGGCACCCGCACGCTGGAGGGGATCGCCGGCGCGTTCCTCGCCACGAGCAGCCTCGCCTACCTGCGGGCGACGTTCGGCGAAGACTCCGGCCGCGCCATAGGGCTTTGGACGGCCTGGACCGGCATCGGTGTCCTGCTCGGCCCGTCGGTCGGCGGGCTCTGCCTCCAGTACGCCTCGTGGCGTTTCGTGTTCCTCGTGAATCTGCCGCTGGCACTCGCCACCGTGGCCCTCGCGCGTCACACCCCGGTCCGTGAGCGGACGGTGCCGCCGCCGCCCTTCGACCTCGACGCGGCGGCGCTGATCGCCTTGACGCTCGGTGCGCTCACGTACGCGCTCGTCGATGCCCGCGCCGCGTGGTGGCCGTGGCTGGTCACCGTCGCCGGCGCGCTCGCCTTCGCGCTGCGGGAGCGCCGGGCCTCGTCGCCCCTGCTGCCGCCGAGGCTCCTGCGCGCGCGAAACTTTCTCGCCGCGAATGCGGTCACCCTGCTCGTCTACGCCGGGATCTACGGGTCGAATTTCTTCCTCGCGCTCTACCTGCAGTCGGTGCTCGCTTTCTCGCCGCTTGTCGCCTCGCTGATGACTGCGCCGGTGGCCCTCGTGATGCTAGGGCTCTCCGATCGGTTCGGGCAGCTCGCCGACGAGCACGGGCCACGCATGTTCCTGACGGTCGGGCCGGTGCTCGCCGCCGCCGGGATGCTGGTCTGGACCTCGGTCACGAGGCCGGCGCAGTGGCCGGTGCTCCTTGCCGGGGTGCTCGTCTACGCAGTGGGACTCTCCGTCCTCGTCGCCCCGGCCACGGCAGCCGCCCTCGAGGCGGCGCCGGTCGAGCTCGCGGGAGTCGGAGCCGGAGTGAACAACACGGTGGCCCGGATCGGCGGGCTTCTCGCGGTCGCGGGCATCGGAATCGCCGTGAGCCTCGTCTTCCGCGCCTCCGGCGGCGGCGGCAGCCACCTTCTCGAGCCTGGCGCGGCGGGCTCCGCTCGAAGCGCCTCGATCGCAGCCTTTCGCGCCGGCATCTACATCGCCGCCGTGCTGACGGTCCTCGGCGGGGTGGTCGCAGCGGTCCGCATCGAGAACCGGCGGGCCGATCACGCTCCCGAGTCGTTCGCCCCCTCCGTGCCGGCCGGCGGAGAGGGCCGCACATAGGCGTTCTCAGCTTGTCGGTCGCGACGCCGTCGACGAACGATCCGCCACGCTTGTCTCTATTCACAGGCCGGCCCCGTCCGCCAGGGCTCGTCACTGCCAGTAGCTCTCGACGATCTCCTGGTCGCGTGGCTCGACGGCGTCCGGGTCCTGCCCGAATTCCCGCGCGGCGCGTCGCCGGCGGAGGAGATCCCACCAAACGTCGAGCTCCACCTTCAGCCGGTGCAGCCGCGCTCGCGTCGCGTCGTCGGCTTCGCCGGCCGCTTCGGCTCCCCGGATCCTCTCCTCCTCCGCGACGAGCTGCCCGATCCGGCTCTCGATCTGTTCGTCGTTCACGGCGCCTCCGTCCTAGCTCGGGTCGACGAGTTTCAGATGATGCCCGTCCCGGCCGGGGCCGGAGTCCTTGAAGCGCTGTTGCGCCTGCGCGACCTGGTCGCGGTTCGCCTCCACCCAGTCGCACACGGCGATGAGCGGCTCGGTCAGCGACCAGCCGAGGGGAGTGAGCGAGTACTCGACGCGCACCGGCACCTCCGCATACAGGCGGCGCTGGACGAAGCCGTCCCGCTCGAGTGCTCGGAGCGTCTCGGTCAACACCTTCTTCGAGACACCGAGGAGGTTCGCGTAGAGCTCGCCGTACCGATGCGCCCCGCGAGCGAGGAGATAGATCGTGTCCACCTTCCACTTCGCCGCAAGCAGGGCGAGCCCCTCGTGCGTGGAGGCGATCATCAGCCGGTCCTGCGCGCTTGGGCGCGGGGCGGGCCTGCGGGCCGGGGTCGTTGCCATGCCGCCGATGCTACGGCCGCTGCGGCCGCGGCACCGACGGCATTTCGTGCCCTGGGTACGGCGCGGTGGCCGTACCGGCGTCAGTAGACCTTCAGCGAGCCCTTCATCCCGGCTTCGGCGTGGCCGGGAACGGTGCACTTGTACGGGTAGCGGCCGGCCTTGCGGAACGCGACCGTGAGGACTCCGGACTTGCCGGGCTCGATCATCTTGCTCTTCTTGCCGTGGATCGCGAAGTCGTGCGCGATCTGGCCCTTGTTGACGAGCTTGAAGATCACCTTCCCCTTTCGTACGCGCTTCTTCGAGAGCACGAACTCGAATGTGCCCGGCTTTCCCATCACCACCCGGTCGGTCGTGGTGGTTTGCGCGCGTGCGGTGGCGGCGTAGCCGGACAGCGGTGCCGCCACGAGCACGGCGGCGGCGGCGAGCGCGGAGAGAGCAGTCGTCTTCATGGACACCTCCAGGTCAGGAACGACGGCGCCGACGCTAGGTACGGCGCGGCCGTGGGCCGCGTAGGCGCGGGTCGCCTTCGGCACCGCGCGGTTGCCAACCCGATTGCCGCGAATCCTTGTCTTCGCCTATCACAGATGGCGGCGGCGCCGTCCCTCCGCGCCGCCTCCGTTTCCGAGGTGAGGAGATTCGATGAGCGACATACAGGAGTCCACGGGGCGCCGCCGCCTGACACGCGGAGGATTCCTCGGGGCATCGGCCGCGGCGTTCGGCGGGATCGCGCTCGCCGGCTGCGGCAGCACCAAGCGGCGCGCGTCGCACGTGCTCGGCGCGGTCAAGACGCGCGCATCCAAGACCGACGTCGACGGCTTCGTCCGGCTCTCGCAGCTGGTCGCGGGCGTCGAGAAGCTCCCCAGGGAGCACGCCGCTGCGTACCTCAACGCACTCGACGCGGCCGGACTTGAGCTGTCCCCGCTGCACCTCGTCCAGATGGGCGGGTTCGCCGACGGGAGCGGCCCGAAAACGCTCGACGAGCTCCAGCAGAGCGCGTTCTACCGCAAGCCCGGAGCGCGCAAGTCCGCGGAGGCCGTCGCCTCGGTGTGGTGGAGCGGGATGGTGCCGACGGCGAAGGGCGACAAGGTCGTCACCTTCCTCGACGCACTCGCCTGGCGCGCCCAGCCTTGGGCGGAGCCGTTCACCGAATGCCTCGGCGCCACGGGCGCCTGGGCGAAGCCAGGGAGGATCTGATGAGCGACGAGATTCGCGCAGACGTGATCGTCGTGGGCGCGGGCATCTCCGGTGCCCTCGCCGCGACCGAGCTCGCCCGGCAGGGCGTCAAGGTGGCGATGCTCGAAGCCGGCCCGCGCGTCAACCGCGCGGAGGCGGTGCAGACCCAGCGGCAGTCCACGATCCGCGGCCTTCCCGAGGCGGCGTACCCGGACGTGCCGTACGCACCGAGGCCCCAGACGCTCGACCCGAAGTTCTATTACGTCCAGGACGGACCGGAGAACTTCGGCAGCATCTACGAGCGCAGGGTCGGCGGTACGACGTGGCACTGGCTCGGGACGACGCTGCGGCTGCAGCCGCACGACTTCAAGCTGCACAGCACCTACGGCGTCGGAGTCGACTGGCCGATCGCCTACGACGAGCTCGAGCCGTGGTACGTGAAGGCCGAACACGAGATCGGCGTCTCGGGCGTCGACAGCCCCGACCTCGGTGCGCCGCGCTCGGCGCCGTACCCGATGCCGCCGATCCCGCAGTCCTATCTCGACCAGCAGTGGTCGAACGCCGCGAAGAAGATCGGCCTGCGCGTCGTCTCGACTCCGCAGGGCCGGAACAGCGTCCCACGCGACGGACGACCCGCGTGCTGCGGGAACAACAACTGCATCCCGATCTGCCCGATCGGCGCCAAGTACGACGGCAGCGTCCACGTCGCGAAGGCCGAGAAGCTCGGCGTCCAGATCGTCTCGCCGGCGATCGTGCGCAGCGTCGAGGTCACCAACAGCGGCGTGACCGTCGAGTTCCTGCGCCCCGACGGGAGCAGGAACACCGCGACGGCGAAGACGCTCGTGCTCGCCGCGCATGCGATCGAGACCCCGAAGCTGATGCTGCTCTCCAAAGGCTCTGCGCATCCGCGTGGGCTCGGCAACGACCACGACCTAGTCGGGCGCTATCTCATGGATCACCCGACCCAGCTCTCGTGGGCGCTGTCGCCTATGCCCGTCTATCCGTATCGCGGCCCGCTCGCGACGAGCGGGATCGAGATGCTCCGTGACGGCGACTTCCGGCGCAAGCGAGGCGCGTTCCGGATCGAGATCGGCAACGACGGCTGGTCCTGGCCCGTCGGCGACCAGCCCACCCAGGCCGCCGAGCAGGCCAAGAGCGGCGACATCGGCAAGCAGGGATTCACCGACCTCCGCAACCGCCTGGCGCGTCACGTGCGCCTGGCGAGCCTTGTCGAGCCGCTTCCCGACAGCGAGAACCGCGTCCAGCTCGCGGACGAGGTCGACGCCATGGGCATCCCGCGGCCGCGGCTCAGCTATCGCACGGGCGACTACGCGATGGCCGGCCTCCGCAAGGCGATCGAGACGCACCAGCGGCTGTTCGAGGCGCTCGGGGCGACCGAGATCCACCACTGGGACGGTCCCCAGGGAGCAGGGCACGTGATGGGCACCTGCCGCATGGGCAGCGACCCGTCGAGCTCGGTGGTCGACGCGCAGCTGCGTGTCCACGGCAAGCCGAACTGCTTCGTCCTCGGCTCGTCGGTCTATCCGTCGGTCGGAACCGCCAACCCGACCCTGACGATCGGGGCGCTCGCCCTACGCGCGGTGCCGACAATTAAGGCGTCGCTCGCCGGCTGACCGTTGGAAAAGGGGATGCGCCGTAGGGGGACCTCTCTCGCACCGAGGCTGCGGCACTTGGGCAACGAGAGGAAGGCGCATCCCCCTCCAACCACGCTAGTCCGCCGCTGCGCGCTTGGAAATGATGCAAACGGACCGATCTGCGGCTCGAGGCCTCAGCCGAGCGCGATCAGGCCGGCCCGACTCGCGGCGACGATCGCCTGAACCCGCGTGTGGACGCCGAGGTTCGCGAGCACGTGAGCGACGTGATTCCGCACGGTGGTCCTGCTCAGGACGAGCTCGTCTGCGATCTGGGTTGTCGACTTTCCCTCGGCGAGGAGCTGGAGGATCTCGAGCTGCCGCCGGGTGAGCGGGGGCTTCGCCTCGACGCGGTGCCCGGCGGCGGGTTTCCGGGCCGGCACCGAGACCCCGAAGAGCCCGATGACCGCGCCGCCCTCGCGGAGAGGCGCTGCGCTGACCTCGCGCGGCACTGCCCGGCCGCCGGGCTCACGGACGTCGAGGGTGATCTCCGCCGGCTCCCCGGAACAGAGGATCCGGGCGAGGACCGTCTCGGCGTCCTTCGTCTGGCTCTCCGGGAACACGTCGAACCAGTTGCGTCCTGCCAGGTCGCCGGCACCGGATCGGGCCGCGTCGTTCTGCCAGCGGATCGTCCCGTCCCGGTCGACCAGGAACGAGCGGACCGGCAGCTCCTCCAGCGCGTCGGCGATGTCGGCGCCGCCGAGCTCTTCGAGCCTGGCGGCGAGGTTGCTTACCACTCGCCGCCAGGCTGGAAGACGGCACGGGTGTGGCCGAGGCGCCGCTCGAGCAGCACCGAGAGCCAGATCGCTCCCTCGTAGAGCGCGAGCAGCGGCAGCATCTCGAGGGTCGTCGTGAGCGGGTCCACGCCGGGCAGGCAGACGGCGAGCACGGCCATCGCGGCATAGCCGATGCGGCGGTTGCGCCGCAGCTGGCTGGCGCTGAGCAGACCGATCCGGTTGAGGCCGAGGACGACGACCGGGAGCTCGAAGACCACGACGACGGCGATGAGAACCGTCGAGCTGAAGGAGAGGTAGTCCTTGGCGCGGACGTGGATGTCGTAGATGTTCTTGTCGTAGTTCGTCAGGTAGCGCACGCCCGCCGGCAGAACGACGAGGTAGCCGAAGACGAGCCCCGCCGCTCCGAGCGCGGCCGCCAGCCCTGTGAGGGCGGCGACGACGCGCTGGGTGCGCTCGTCGAGCGCGGGGGCGAGGAACGCCCACAGCTGGTGGAGGACGAGAGGGGAGGCGAGGATCAGGCCGGCGTAGAGGCTGATCCACATCGAGGTCAGGAACGGCTCCGCGACGCCGAACGTCACGAGCTTGCGATGCTCGGCAGGTAGCGCGTGCGCGAGGGCAGCGACGAGGCGGCCGTGCTCGACGTACGCGGCCGCGGTCCCGGCTGCGATCGCCAAGAGCGCGACGATCAGCCGAGACCGCAGCTCGCTGAGGTGTTCGACCAGGGTCGCCTCCTCGCCGTGACGAAGCCGCCGAGGAGTGTGCACGGCTACTGCGTGTGCTCCTCGCTCCGAACCGCTACGGGAGCAGGCTCAGCCGCGACAGGGATTGCGTCCAGGTCTTCGCCGACCCTGGTGCTGATCGATTCCTTGAACTCCCGCATCCCGCGTCCGAGCGAGCGGCCCATCTCGGGCAGCCGCTTCGGGCCGAAGATGAGGAGGAGGGCGATCAACAGCACGATCAGCTCTGGCATTCCGATCCATCCGGGCATATCGACACCGTAGGGTCCTCCGCTCGCGGACTAGGCCACGCGCGCGAACGCCTGGGAACCCCCTAGTGCGTGTACTGACCCGGCTCGTGACTCGCCGGCGCGCTGGAGCGTGCTGATCGCGATCCGGTTCCAGGTGTTGATCGCAGTGATCTGCCAGATCAGGTGCGCGATCTCCTTGGGCTCGAACTGCTCGGCCACCGCTTCGAATACGTCGCGTGGCACATGGCCCTCTGCCACGTGCGTGACCGCATCGGTAAGAGCGAGCGCAGCACGCTCCCGCACAGATGCAGGCGGCTCATCACGCGCCGGAGTCGTTCGTGTTCTGCACGCGCGACGGCAAGCCGATCTCGCAGCGGAACGCGACGCGCTCTCTTGCGCGCATCGCGGCAGCAGCGTCGCTGGAAGGCGTGGGCTTCCACACGCTGCGGCACGGCTTCGCCAGCACGCTCATCGTTGAACTTCGGTTTGACCCGGTCGTCGTCTCGCGGCAGCTGGGCCACGCACGGCCGAGCATCACGCTCGACCGCTACTCCCACCTGTTCGACCGGGCACGACACGCGGACGACCTGCGCGAGCGGCTCCAGGGGTCGCAGTTGGCCGCAGTTGTGGGCCACCGCTGACAAACCGCTGACAAGGAGCTGCGCAAAGGGCGGCCGAGGGGCCGCCCTTTCGCACGATCAAGCCATGGAGCGTACCGGGATCGAACCGGTGACCTCCGGCTTGCAAAGCCGGCGCTCTCCCAGCTGAGCTAACGCCCCGAGAGGGCTTCAGTGTAGAGCGCGTTCCGGCCTGGAGCTGTTACGCAGCGCGCTCGAGCCGTTCCTCGACTCGTGCTCGGGCGACGATCTTGTCACGGTCGCCGAAGCGGAGCCGGGCACGGACGGCGCGGTGCTCGTCCCAGAGACGGTCGAGCTGGGCGTCGATCTCGTGGATCTCGGCCCGAACGTCCTGGTCATGATGGGCGGAGAGCCGGTGCCAGAGCGCGGTTCGCTCCTCGCTCAGGCGCTCGATCTCCTCGTGGATCTCTTCGAGGGTTCGCATGTCGGTACTCAACGGACGGCATGCCCGCGACATTCCGCCCCAATCCTCAGCGTTACCGGAGGTACTGCGCGCGTGGTCGTCCTCGGGCGAGAACAAGGGCGAGTCCCGTCGCCAGCCCGAACGCGAAGCCGCCGATGTGGGCGAAGAATGCGACGCCGCCTCCCGCCTCCGGATGCACCAGCGAGAGGCCGCCGGTCCACGCCTGCAACGCGATCCAGATCCCGAGGAACCAGAAGGCGGGGATCTCCCGGATGAGGATGATCCCGAAGAAGATCAGGGTCAGCACGCGCGCGCGAGGGAGAAGGACGAAGTAGGTGCCGAGGACGCCCGCGATCGCGCCGCTCGCGCCGATGTTCGGGATGCTCGCGGAGCGCACCCCGGCGAACTCCAGCGTGACGAAGCTCTGCACCGCCATCGCCGCGACTCCGGCCGCGAGGTACCAGATCAGGAACCGGACATGGCCGAGGGCGTCCTCGACGTTGTTGCCGAAGATCCAGAAGAACAGCATGTTGCCGAGGATGTGCTCCCAGCTCGCATGCATGAACATGCCGGTGAACACGCCCTCCCACCACGGCAGCGGGTGGACGCCGGCGGAGCACGGCCCGTGGAGGGCGCACGGGTAGAAGCCGTCCCGGAAGACGTGCACGTTCACGCCGGGCCGACTCAGCTCCCAGAACCAGACGAGGAAGTTCGCGACGATCAGGCCGACGGTGACGAAGGGCATCGTCCGCGTCGGGACGCTGTCTCCGAGCGGGAGCATGGGCCGCTGCCGCCGGTCTCAGACGGCTGCGAGCGACTCGCGGATCCGGTCGCCCACGGCGGCTAGCTCGAGCTTCTCGCCGGAGACCTCGTAGAGGAGCTCGTCGGCGGTCGGCTTCTGCCCCTCGGCCCAGAGCTCCCGGAGGAGCGACCCCGCCTCGCGCCGCGTGAACCAGGCATTGCCGAAGCGTTCGCGGAGATAGGCGCGCAGCTGCGCCTCGAGCGCCCATGCCCGCAGGTACTGCGAGGCGTAGAACGCGTCGTCGATGTCGCCGAGGTAGTCGGCGGGAGCAGGCTCGACCTTCGTCGCCTCGGTGAGCAGCTCCACGTAGCGGGGGCGCAGCGCCGTGATGTCCTCGGCCGTGTGGAACTCGAGCTCGTAGAGGAGCTTCGCGCAGTAGCGCCGGACGACCCAGAGCAGCTCGGTCGCGCCCTCGGCCGCGAACTCGTACGGCCGGGAGAAGTCGAGGCGCCGCTCGAGCCAGACGGGATCGATCGTCAGGTGCTCCAAAAGCATCGCCCAACCCTCCGTGACCGCGTTGTCGCCCAACCGCCGCTCCTCGGGCGAGAGCGACGCCGACGTGTGCGCGAAGTGCTCGGTGTGGCCGGCCTCGTGGAAGAGCGTGCGCCAGTCCGCAGGCCCTCCCTGCGGCTTCATGACGAGGACGATGCGCTCCGGCACCTCGATCGGCGAGCAGAAGGCGCGTGGGTCCTTGCTCGGGCGCTCGTCGAGATCGAGCTCGACGTTCTGCTGGCCGTATAGGTCGATGCCGAGATCGGCGAGCGTGACCTCGAGCGCCGGGAGCATGCGGTCCGGCGGGAACGCGTCGTCCCACTCGGCGCCGCGCCATGCTCTCCCGACGTCCCAGCGCGCGATCTCGTCCAGGCCCAGCCCGACGCGCGAGCGGAAGAAGCGGTCACCCGCTTCCTCCCAGAGGCCTTCCGTGTCGGCCAGAAGGCCGCGACACTGATCCGCCAGGTCGTCGAGGGGAAAGCCGAAGCTCCGGTAGAGGTCGGCGTAGTCGGTTGCCCCGAGCCGCCGCGTCTCGCGCTGGACGACCTCCGCCGCCTGCAGCTCGAGCGAGTTCAGGTGCTCCTCCGTGAGGGCGCCTCTCGCCGCCTCGATCCGCTCGCGGACGTCGCGGACCTCCTCGTTCATGAGCCGTGGCCTGAGCATCCGGAACGGGATCTCCTCGCCGTCGACCGTCGTGGTCAGCGTCGCCTCGAGCTCGGCGACGCGCTCGGCCTCCTCGCTCACGAAGTTCCCGAGATAGCCCTCGCATGCGAACTTCCAGAGCTCGCGACGGCGACGATCTCCCTCGACCGACGCGCCGAGGGCGAGCGCCGTGTCGAGCTCCGTCAGGCGCTCGTGGCGCTCGTAGATCGGCCCGAGGTCGTACGTCTCCTTCAGCCCGGCGAAGTGGAGGTAGGCCTCCTCGTCGAGCTCCGCGAGGAACCGGTCCGCGTCCGCGCTGAGCGCGTCGATCTCCCCTTGCTGAAGCGGCTCTGCCATGCGGGTTCGTAGGATAGACCCGTGCACGAGATCTCCCTAAGGACCGAGCGCAAGACGCAACTGATCGAGATCACCGATCGCGTCCGCGAGGCGCTCGGCGGAACGAACGGTGCGACGGCCGCGCTCGTCTACGTTCCGCACACGACAGCGGGCGTCGCGATCAACGAACGGATCGATCCCGAGCTCGTCACCGACCTCGAGAACGCGTTCCAGCGTGTCGTGGGCGACGACTGGGAGTGGCGGCACGACGACGCCGATGGGCCGAACGCGCCGTCCCACGCCCGGGCCTCGCTCGCGTCGAGCCCGCAGGTGCTCATCCCGCTGCGCGACGGGAGCCTCGCCCTCGGGACGTATCAGGGCGTCTTCTTCTGCGAGTTCGACGGCCCGCGCGAGCGCAAGATCTACGTCACGGCACTCTGACGCTACGGTGGGCGCATGGCTGCGCCGGTGACGAAAGGGGAGGAGCTCGAGCTCGACGTCGACTCGCTCGCGTTCGGCGGGAACGGCGTGGCGCGGCTCGACGGCTTCGTCGTCTTCGTTCGGCGCGGGCTGCCCGGCGATCGGGTCCGCGCGCGGGTGACGAAGGTCAAGCGGAGCCATGCCGAGGCGCTCGCGACCGAGGTGCTGCGGCCGGGACCGGAACGGGTCGAGGCTCCGTGCGCCCACTTCCCCGCGTGCGGCGGCTGCCGCTTCCAGGATCTGGCGTACGAGGCGCAGCTCACGCAGAAGCAGCTCCAGGTGGGCGACGCGCTGCAGAGGCTTGCGGGCATCGCCGAGCCGCCGCTCGAGCAGATCGTCCCCTGCGAGCCGGAGATCTTCCACTACCGCAACAAGCTCGAGTACTCGTTCACGATGACGCCCGACGGCGCGGCGCTCGGCTTCCATCGCGCCGGCCGCTGGGACGAGGTGCTCGAGATCGAGCGTTGCTGGCTCACCGACGAGCTCGGCAACGGGATCCGCGACGCGGTGCGCACGTGGGCGCGCGAGGAGGGGCTCGAGGCGTACTCGCAGGCGGACGGCAGCGGCTACCTCCGCCACCTCGTCGTGCGGCAGGGACGCAACACCGGCCAGGCCTTCGTCCAGCTCGTCACCGCACCGGGCGAGCGATTCGAGACCGGCTACCTCGTGGACGTCCTGCGCCGCTTCCCCGAGGTGCGCTCCGTCCACTGGTCGGTCAACGACACGCCGGCCGAGGTGACCAATCTCCCGACGCGGCTGCTGTGGGGCGAGGAGTGGATCGAGGAAGAGCTCTGCGGGCTGCGTTTCCGCGTCCGCCCGAACGCCTTCCTCCAGACGAACACGGCCATGGCAGAGCGGCTCTACGGGCTCGCGCGAGACGCAGCCGGGCTCACCGGCGGTGAGACGGTCTGGGATCTCTATTGCGGCATCGGCACGATCGGGCTGTCGCTCGCGCGCGACGCCTTGACGGTCTGGGGGATCGAGGTCTCGGAGGAGTCGGTCGCCTGCGCCCTCGAGAACGCGGAGCTCAACACGGTCACAAACGCGGCCTTCTTCGCCGGCAACGTCGGCGAGGTCGTCGAGGAGCTGCTCGAGCGCTCGGGTCCGCCGGACGTCGTCGTGGTCGATCCGCCGCGTGCCGGCCTCGCCGGCAAGGCGCTCCGGCGGCTCGGCCGAATTGGCGTGCCGCGGCTCGTCTACGTCTCGTGCAACCCGACCACCCTCGCCGGTGACGTGAAGACGCTACGCGAGGAGCACGGCTACGAGCTCCGGCGCGTGACGCCGGTGGACATGTTCCCGCACACGCCGCACGTCGAGTGCGTCGCGCTCCTCGAGCGCGTCACCGCGCCGGTCTGAGCCTCTGCCAGAGCAGGTCGCCGTTCGCGAGCAGGAAGCCCGCGGACAGGAACGGCAGCGCAGGGAGGCCGCCGACGTCGACGAGGTTCGCGACCACCAGCGTCAGGGAGTACATCCCGGTCATCGCGAGCCACGTCCAGCTGGGGCGCAGCTGCCAGCGCACCGTGGCAGCGAGGAAGAGCGCGTAGAAGACGATGTCGGGCGGGCCGAGAAACGCGGCGCCGCCGCCGGGGCCCAGGAAGCCGACCGCGACGGCCGAGTAGACCTGGAAGTGGTGATGGACGATGTGGTTCGTCGGCCCCGCCGCGACCGAGATCGCGTCGACGAACGGGATGATCAGAGCGACGATGATCACCCAGCCGAGCTCCTCGAAGAGCCAGAGGAACGCCCAGCCCACACACGCGTAGGCGCCGAGCTTCGCGAAGTTGGAGGCGAGATGGAAGTCCGCCTCCCAGGTCACCACTGCCGCGACCGCGAGGACGACGGCGGCGGCGACGATCCAGCGGCGTGACCAGAGCGGGAGCGCAAGGAAGATGAGGGCCAGCGTCGCAGGCAGCACGCCGGCGGCGATGATCGCGATCGTCGGCCAGAGCGCGACCCGGCCCACGTGCGGCGCGACGGCGTCCCACGTCACGACCGCGGCCGCGAGGGCGACGAACGCGGCGGCGCGCAGCCGCGGCGGCGCACTCGCGATCAGTACGGGGGCGTCTGGCTCCACCACTCGCCGAGCACCTTGAAGGCGTTCCAGAACGCCGTCTTCGCGGGCTGCTCGTCGAGCGACTCGTCGATGTCCGGCGTGACGAGCGCCTGGATCGTCGGCGTGTATTCCTGGAGCTCGCCTTCGAGCAGCTCCAGCTCGCGTGCGAGCGGGAACTTCGCCTCGTTGAGGAAGACGACCGCCGGCTCGCCCATCACGACGACGAGCTTCGGCTGGACGATGTGCAGCTCTCGCAGGAGGAACGGCCGCGACTCCTCCTCGTCGCCGCCCGCGAACTTCAGGCAGTTCGTCCCGTAGATCGCCATCGGGTCGACGTGCAGGCGCTGCAGCGACTTGAGCAGCGCGTTGCCGGCGCGGCCGTAGAAGGCGACGCCCTCCTGCAGCTCCGCCGCCTTGGGCGAATGCTTGAGCAGGAAGACGTCGGCGAGCGGATGGCCCGAGCCGAGGACGGGTACGCGCGCGCCGCCCGCGGTCTGCGCCAACTCGTCCCCGAGAGCGTTGCTCTCGGTGATCGCCTTCTGCAGGTACTTCTCGTAGATCTCGTCGTTCGCCACGGTCACAGGGTGCCCCGAATGGAATTTCGGGCTCAGCGGACCCGTTCCTTGGGCCGTGGAGCGCATCGGCGTGCGAGGCGATGAACCGGTCGGCGGCGCCGCGTCGTACCTTCGGCCATGCATACCCGGGTCGTGAAGGCGAAGCGTGGGCCGGAGATCCTCGTCCGGCCGTTGCAGAACGGGGACGTCGGTACGGTGTCGGCGGTGTTTTCGCGCCTCGGTGAGGAGTCCCGGCGCACCCGCTTCCTCGGGCCGAAGCCGAACCTCGGGGAGATGGAACTGCGCTGGCTCGCGAACGTCGGCCCGGACCACCACGCGCTCGTCGCCTCCGTGGACGGCGACCCGAAGCCCGTGGCGATCGCGCGTCTCGTCCGCCTCGGCGGCGGCAGTGCGGAGATCGCGTTCGAGGTTGCGGATGCGTACCAGGGCCGGGGGATCGGATCCACGCTGGCCGCGCTGCTCGTCGCAGATGCGCGGGCGGCGGGAGTCTGCGAGGTCACGGCGCTCGTCCGGAGCGACAACCCGGCTGCGATCGCGCTCCTCCGCCGCGTGCTGGGCCGTCTCGAGCTGCGGTGGGAGGGGCCGGACATGTTCGTGCGGGCGCTCCTACCCGGCTGCGCCTAGCGCACGCGCTCCTTCGCCTGCGCGACCCACTTGAGGCCCTGCAGGTAGACGAGCGACTTCGGCCGGCGCAGCACCTCCGCGTCGTGGAGCGAGACGAGAAACTCCTCCGGGCCGCTGAAGCGCCGCATGCGGACGGCGCCGGTGCCGACCCCTGCGAGCACGTGCGCGTCGGAACCGGCCCCCGGCGTCAGGTTGTACTTGCGCGCGAAGCGGAGCGCCTCCTCGTTGTACGCCTCGAAGAGAAGCCGCGCGTTGTAGATCTCGAGCACGTCGATCTCGGCGAGGTGCCGGTGCAGGATCTCGGGGCTCGGGATCGCGTGCAGGCGGTCGAACGGATGCGGCAGGTAGACGAGGCCGCCCTGGGCCCGGATCGCGCCGACCGTGTCGGCGAATGACATCCCTCGGGGAATCTCCTCGCGCAGGAAGAGCCCGATCACCTCCCCCTGTTCCGCCGTCTTGACCTCTTCGCCGGGGATGACGACGAGGCGACTGCCGCGCGCACGCTCTGCGGCTTCCAGCGCGCCGCCGAAGACGTTGTGGTCGGTGACCGCGATCGCGCCGAGCCCCTGCGCCTCGGCATACTCGAGCAGCTCGTCGACGTCGATCGAGCAGTCGTGCGACCAGCTCGTGTGCAGGTGGAGGTCGGCGACGACCCAGTCGCGCTCCTCGAAGGGTGCGCGGGTCGCGTGGCTGCGGCGTCGCCCTGCGAGCCGGTCGTAGACCTCCTCGACGCGGTCGGCGAGTGCTGCGACCGTCTGTTCTTTCGCCGCGGCGAGGCTCTCGGCGCCGCGACGGACGCGGAAGGCTCCGTCGTCGATCATGCGCGCGGTCTCGGCGGCGGCGAGCTCCGGCTGCGCCGCGCGGCCCGGTGGTGCGGCGATCGCGACGCCCGCCGTCTGCGCCTCGGCGATAAGGCGCGGCAGCCCTTCCACGGCCGGCACGAAGATCGCGGCGGAACGAAGCAGCTCGGCGCGGCCGGCGCCCGTGCGGGCGGTGCGGACGCGCATCCTGCCGCGCAGCCGTGGCGAGACCGCCGGCCGGGAGGCGGGCGTGCGCGTCCGGAGGAGGACGAGCTCCCACTCGGGCTGCTGCGCCAGCTCGCGCACGAGCGCGCGCAGGAGCGGCCGCTCCGTCTGCCGCCACTCCAGCACGACGACGTTCCTTTTCTCGGCGGGCGCGAACAGCTCGGTATCGATCCCGTGCGGCACGAGCTCGTAGCGTCCCGGGAAGCGAATCGCGGCTGCGCCCTCGACCTCTTCGTTCGTCGCGAGGAGGGCGTCGACGCGCCCGAGGAGCCGCTCGCGCTGGGCGCGTCCGGGCGGATAGCCGAGGCGGTCGTCGGAGAAGAACGTCGCCGCCGTGAGCGCCGCTGCGTCCCGAAGCGCCAGGTAGGAGAGGCTCGGCAGTCCGGGCTCGAAGCCGTGCACGACATCGAACCGCCCTCGCGCGAGCGCGAGCGCGAGCCTCGCGCGGACTCCCACGGGCACGCCCATCCGGCTGCGCCGGGAGATCGGCACAGCCGGGCCGAGCGCGATGAGCTCGGGATCGTCGAAGTCCCCCAGGAGCGCACGGCGGCCGGCCGCGAGGTCCCTGGCTCGGTTCGAGGGGGCGAGCACGGTGACCCCGTGGCCGCGGCGGCGCAACTCGCGCGCGAGCCCGTCCACGTGCTCGTTCACGTCGTGCGGCTGCGACCAGGCGAACGGCGTTACGAGCGCGATCCGCACGTCGATTGAGTCTAATCTCGCCTAGAGCTCGAGGAGCATCTCGTGTTGGCGAACCACGACCTTCGCTCCGAGCTCGCGGAGCACCGACGCGGCCGCGTCGTCCTCCGGCAGGTTGAGGAGGCTCACCGAGCCCAGCGCGCGGAGCGCTCGCAGTAGCGGCTCCGGCTCGCCTGCGAACTGCACGAGCTGGACGTGCTCGCCGGCCTGCCGGTAGACCGCCACGCCGCCCTCGGTCGCGAGCCCGCGCGCGTCGGGGTAGTGGGCGAGCGTCCCGTCCGCGCGCTGCCAGGGGTCCCGTTCGCTTCGGAGCTCGCGGATGCGGGAGTGTGCCTCGTCCGCGGGGACCTCGCGTGCAGTCGAGCCGTTCTCCTCGGCGGCGGGAAGCGACCAGACCTCGACGTCGCGGACGGTCCGGTAGTCGAGCTTCTCGTAGAGCGCGAACGCGCCGGTGTTCTCGACGATCACCTCGAGCCAGACGCGGCGGATGCCACGCTCGCGCGCCTCGTTATGCAGCGCGCGCATGAGCGCCTCGCCGAAGCCGGAGCGCCGCGCGGCGGTGACGACGCCGACTCCCCCGATCCACGCGTCCTCGCCGCGCACACCGAGGTTGCCGAGGCCGACGGCGGCTCCGTCCCGGAAGGCGACCCGTGACGCGTCGAGATCGAGGTCGAACGCGTCGTCCATGAACGCGAGCGTCGCCTCGTCCACGTGGAACGGGATGAGGTAGCCCTCGTAGGCCGCGTTGAACAGCTCGGCGCGCTCGGCCGGCGAGACCGAGCGTGCCGGCCGAAGCTCGAGTTCCGTCCTGCTCATTCGATGCACCCCCCTGCGCCGCCCGGGATCGCGTGGGCGACGATCGCGATCCAGATCGCTCCGAGAACCCAGCCGAGCGGGAGTCCCCAGAAGACACGGCCACCACGGTAGTGGACGGCCCAGGCTCCGAGGCCCAGTGCGATCGCGGCCGCCCCCGTCCACTCGACGACCGTGGCGGCATTGGAGCCGCCGCATGTGTCGGACACGACCACGACGAACCAGGCGATGGCTCCGAAGATGCCGCTGACGACTGCGGCCGCGACCACGACGAGAGCCGACCAGAGTCGGATCGCCGCGACGACGAGCACCACCACACAGCCTGCGAGGAGGGCGACCCAGCGCCCTGCCGCTCCGGTGACGATCGACCCGATCGTTGCGTAGGGAACGACATAGAGCGCGGCGGCGATCAGCGCCGCCGCGCCCCACGTGACGAGTTCGCTACGCCTCGACGGAGGCAGGCTGGCCGGCCGGAGCATGGCGCCGGTTCTGCTCGATGAACTCCTCGGTCAGCTCGTACGCCTCGTCGTCGACGATCTGCTTCGGCGGCGACTTCATGAGGTACGAGCTCGGCCCGACGAGTGCGCCCGCGATGTTGTTGTTGAGCGCGAGCTTCGAGAGCCGCACGGCGTCGATGACGATCCCGGCCGAGTTCGGCGAGTCCCAGACCTCGAGCTTGAGCTCGACGTTGAGCGGCACGTCGCCAAACGACGAGCCCTCCATCCGGATGTACGCCCACTTGCGGTCGGTCAGCCACGGCACGTAGTCGGACGGGCCGACGTGGACGTTCCCCGCACCGAGGTCGTAGTCGAGCATCGACGTGACCGCGTTCGTCTTCGAGATCTTCTTGGACTCGAGCCGCTCCCGCTCGAGCATGTTGAGGAAGTCGGAGTTGCCGCCGACGTTGAGCTGCATCGTCTTGTCGAGATGGACGCCGCGCTCGCGGAACAGCGAGGTGAGGACGCGGTGGGTGATCGTCGCGCCGACCTGCGACTTGATGTCGTCGCCGATGATCGGCAGCCCCTTCTCCTCGAACCGCTTCCCCCAGTACTCCTCGCGGGCGATGAAGACCGGCATGCAGTTCACCATCGCGCAGCCCGCCTCGAGGACCTGCTCGGCGTACCACTTCGTCGCCGCCTCGGAGCCGACGGGGAGGTAGTTGACGACGACGTCGGTCTTGGTCTCCTTGAGGATCCCGACCACGTCGTCCGTCTTGCCGTGTGCTTTCTCGACGACCTGCGAGAGGTACTTGCCGATCCCGTCGTGCGTCATCCCGCGCGAGACCTTGATGCCGGTCTGCGGGACGTCCGCGAACTTGATGGTGTCGTTCGGGTGCGCCCACATCGCGTCGGCGAGATCCTCGCCGACCTTGCCCTTGACGACGTCGAACGCGGCGGTGAACTCCACGTCGCGGACGTGGTAGCCGCCGAGGTTGACGTGCATGAGGCCCGGGACGAACTGGTCGTCGGGTGCGTCCTTGTAGTACTCGACGCCCTGGAGCAGCGAGTTGGCGCAGTTGCCGACGCCGACGATCGCGACGCGGACCTTGCCGTCGTCGAGCCGTGCCCTACCGTTGGTTGTTGCCACTGGTTCCTCCGGAAAGTTGTTTGCGGACGTGCAGGATGCGCTGGACGACCGTGAGCCACGCCGTCGCGGCAAGCGCGACGATCGCCCACGGAAGGCCGCCCCACGGCGCGAAGACGAGCCCGGCGGTGATGAGCACGACGCGCTCGGCGCGGGAGCCGAGCCCGACGTCGCCCTTCAGGCCGAGCGCCTCGGCTCGGGCGCGCGTGTAGGAGACGAGGAACGAGCCGACGACCGCCGCGACGGCGAGCACGACCGCCCAGTCCCTCCCGTGACGCGAGAAGACGAGCGCGATCGCGGCGAGCATCGCACCCTCGCCCACGCGGTCCGTCGTCGAGTCGATAAAGGCGCCGAACGGCGTCGTCTTGCCACCCATGCGGGCGAGCGCGCCGTCGAGTATGTCGAGCAGCGAGCCGACGACGAAGATGCCCGCCGCGAGCCAGAACACGAGAAGCTTGCCGTGCTGCTCGAACGGGACGAGGACGGCTGCCGCCAGACACAGCGAGACGCCCGTCGTGGTGAGGACGTTCGGCGTGATCCGGGTGCGGGCGAGCCTCGTGACCGAGCGGCTCGCGAGAGAGCGGGCTCCACTCGTGTAGCCATGCTTGACGCGGCTGAGCCGTGGGGTCGCGTTCATCTCCAACATAGCATTCCTGCTATGTCCGACTATAGCAGGTTTGCGATGGCCGGGCCAAGCCCGCGGATGCGCTCGAAGACGCGCGGAACCCACGCCGTGCCGAGCAGCGCCGCGAAAGCCACGCCGATCCCCGCGAGCACGTCGAGGAGGTAGTGGTTCGCGGTGGCGATGACGCAGAACCAGACCCACAGCGGCCAGAGCGCCCAGAGTGCCTTCGCCCAGATCGTCCTGGACGTGGAGACGAGGAACCACGCTACGATGAGCGCGTCCGCCGCATGCAGGCTCGGCATGGCGGCGTACGGATTCCCGAGGCTCTGCAGCAGCGCGCTCGAGTGGTTGACGCCGTCGACGAATCCCTCACCGGGGAACATCCACGGCGGCGCCGTCGGCATGACGGCGAAGCCGATGAGGCCGATGAGGTTCGCGAGCAGGATCGTGTTGCGGAAGCGCCTGAATCGCTCGTGCCGGCGGAGGTAGACCCAGAGCAGCGCGAGTCCGATGACGGTGAACTCCGAGTTCCAGTACGTCCACGCCGCGGCCGTCAGGAGAAGCGAGGACGAGTCGGCGATGTGCTCCACGGTCAGCTCGAAGAGGTGGTGGGTGAGCCGCTGCTCGAGCGAGATCACGCGCAGGCCGTTCCCGAACGCCCTGCTCGGGGTGCCGTTGGTCAGGTGCCGTACGGCGAGGTACGAGAAGTAGAAGCCGAACCAGATGAACAGCTGAATGCCGAAGTCCCGCCACCCGCGTGGCAGCACCCGCTGGCCGAGAGCGACAACCCGCTCCATGCCCTCAACTCTAAACAGTGGGGTTACAGGAGGGCGACGATGCGGCGGCCGCGCTCTGGCTAGCCGCCGATATACGACATCTCGACCTTCGGCAACGAAGCGGTTTCCGCCGTTCGCAGCTCCGAGTAGCGGTCGGTGCGGCGCGTCCAGATCCCCCTGAGCTGCTCGGTGAGCTCGTCGTCGGAGGCGCCGAGACGGAGCGGCGCGCGAAGATCGTGGCCACGCGCGGCGAAAAGGCACGTGTAGAGGCGCCCCTCGGCCGAGAGCCGTGCGCGAGAGCAGCCGCCGCAGAAGGGCTGCGTGACCGACGCCACGACGCCGACCTCTCCGCCGCCGTCGGCGTAGCGCCAGCGGCGCGCGGTCGCATCGGGTCGTTCCAGCTCCGCCGGCTCGAGCGGCCAGCGCTCCGAGATGCGCCGCACGATCTCGTCGGCGCTCACGACGTCCTCGAGCCGCCACCCGTTCGTCGAGCCGACGTCCATGTACTCGATGAAGCGGAGGACGTGGCCGCTGCCGCGGAAGTGCTCCGCGAGCGCGAGGATGTCGCCGTCGTTCGCGCCGCGCTTTACGACCGCGTTGATCTTGACCGGCAGGCCGGCGGCCGCGGCGGCATCGATCCCCTCGAGCACGCGCTGCACCGGGAAGTCGACGTCGTTCATGGCACGGAAGGCCTCGTCGTCGAGCGAGTCGAGGCTGACCGTGACCCGGGTCAGGCCGGCCGCGGCGAGCGCCTCAGCTTTCTGCGCGAGAACCGAGCCGTTGGTGGTGAGCGCGAGCTCGAGCGGCTCTCCTGTCGGCGTCTCGATCGCCGCGAGCAGCTCGACGAGGTGCTCGACGTTGCGGCGGACGAGCGGCTCGCCGCCGGTCAGGCGCACGGTGCGGGTGCCGAGGGCGGCGAAGAGGCCGACCACGCGCGCCAGCTCCTCGAGGGTCAACAGCTCGCGGCGCTCGAGGAACGCGTAGTCGCGGCCGAAGACCTCCTTCGGCATGCAGTAGACGCAGCGGAAGTTGCACCGGTCCGTGATCGAGACGCGAAGGGTCTCGAGGGGACGCCCTAACCGGTCGAGGAGCGGCTGCATTCCTCCAGTATGCGCGTTGTCACTCGGCCCACACCTGCGCGAGCTCGACGAGCGTCGCGGCGGCGAGGCCCATGTCCTCCACGCAGATCCACTCGCGCTGGCTGTGCGCGTCGTGGCCGCCGGTGAAGACGTTCGCGGTGGGGAGCCCCATCTCGGTGAGCGTCGAGCCGTCGGTGCCGCCGCGGATCGCCGTCTGCCTGGGCTCGAGGCCGACCCGGCGGATCGCCTCCTCGAGGTGCGCGACGATCTGCGGGTGCCGCTCGAGCCCGTCACGCGTGTTCAGGTACTGGATGCGGTCCTCGACCTCGATCGAGCACCGCGGCTCGGCGGCGGCGACCTCCTCTGCGATGCCCCGGAGGAAGGCGACGTGCCCCGCGAGGCTGTCGTTCTCGAAGTCGCGGGCGATGAAGCGCAGCTCGATCTCCGTTGAGTCCCCCTGGACGAAGACCGGATGAACGTAGCCCTCGCGTCCTTCCGTCGTCTCCGGCGAGAGACGGTCCTGCGGGAGGCGCCCGAGGATCTCGCCCGCGACCTTCACCGCGTTGACGAGCTCGCCCTTCGCCCAGCCGGGATGGATCGCGCGGCCGTGGATGTGCATCCGCACCTGCGCGCCGGAGAACGTCTCCGCCTGCAGCTCGCCGGCCGTCGAGCCGTCGACGGTGTAGGCCGCCGTGGCGCCGAACGTGTCGACCGGGAAGTGGACGACTCCGCGGCCGATCTCCTCGTCCGGGTTGAACGCGACCTTGACCGTTCCGTGGGGGACGCCGGGCTGGGAGACGAGATGGGCGACGGCGGCCATGATCTCCGCGACTCCCGCCTTGTCGTCGGCGCCGAGCAGGGTCGTGCCGTCGGTCGTGATCAGCTCGTGCCCCGCGTGGCTCGCGAGCTCGGGGGATTCCGAGGGCCGGATGACCTGGCCCGAGTCGCCGAGCGGGATCTCCCCGCCGTCGTACCTGATGCGCTGTGGCGCGACGCCGGCGCCGGTCACCTCACGCGCGGTGTCGACGTGGGCGAACCACGCGATCGTCGGGACGTCGTGGTCGACCGTCGCGGGCAGGGTCGCCGTCACGTAGCCGTGCTCGTCGATCGCGGCGTCGGGGAGCCCGATCTGCTCGAGCTCGTCCCGCAGGAGGCGCAGCAGGTCGAGCTGCTTCTCGGTGCTCGGATAGGTGGCCGACTCCTCGTCGGACTGCGTGTCGATGCGGACGTAGCGGAGGAACCGCTCGGCCGCATCTTCCGCGAGCCGCGCGGCGAGCGTCGTCTCCGTGGGCATCGCGCGAGTGTACGTTCGGGGAATGAGCCTGCGCCTCGTCCAGCTCTACGGCGGTCTCGTCCTCTACGGCGTCAGCTCCTCGCTGCTCGTCCTGGCCGGTCTCGGGCTCGATCCGTGGGACGTCTTCCACCAGGGACTCGCGAAGCACACGCCGTTCGCCATCGGGACCTGGGCGATCATCGTCGGCGCCGCGGTGCTCCTGCTCTGGATCCCGCTCAGGCAGAAGCCCGGGATCGGGACCGTGAGCAACGTCGTGCTCATCGGGGTGACGATGAACGTCGTGCTCGGGCACGTCGACGCGCCGCACGATGTTGCCGTTCGGATCGCCCTCCTCGTCTGCGGCGTGTTTCTGAACGGCGTCGCCACGGGCGCCTACATCGGCGCGGGGTTCGGGCCCGGGCCGCGTGACGGGCTGATGACCGGGTTCGCGGCGCGCGGTCACTCGATCCGCGTCGTCCGCACGGGGATCGAGGTGGCGGTGCTCGTGACCGGTTGGTTCCTCGGCGGCACCGTCGGTGTCGGCACGGTGCTCTACGCGCTCTCGATCGGCCCACTCGCGCACGTGTTCGTCCCGCTCTTCGCGCGGGGCCGCCCGACGCCGGAGCAGGCGCTGGAGGCCGCATAGCCGCCGTCGGGCTCGCGCTCACGTCGGCGCTGCTGTTCGGCGCGATGAGCGTGGCCCTCCGGATGGCCCTCGAGCGCGATCCCGACGTCGCGCTGGGGACTATCGCCACCGCGGTCACCGCGCTCGCCGTCGGGGCCGTCGGGGCGCTGGCCGAGGCGCCCGCGCGCGGGCTTCACCTCTCGTCGGCCTGGCCGTTCCTGCTGGCTGGCCTGCTGTCGCCCGGGGCCGCGCAGATCCTCGTCACCGTGGCTATTCGCGATTCCGGGTCGTCGCGCGTCTCGATGGTCTTCGGGATCGCGCCGCTCGTCTCCGTGACGATCGCGCTCGTCGTCCTCGGCGAGCCTGCCCGCGTGCCGCTCATCGCCGGCGCCGTGCTCGTGGTCGCCGGAGGCGTGGAGCTCGCCCGCGAGCGCGACCGCCCCGCGCACCTCAACCGCCTCGGCCTTCTCTACGCGTTCGGCGGCGTGACGCTGTTCGCGATCCGGGACAACCTCGTCCGGCATCTCGCCGTGGGAAGCACGGCGGTGCCGCCTGCCGTGGCCGCGGTCGCGGCGCTGCTCGGAGGGACCGTGCTGATCGTGATCTGGGCGCGGGAGTGGATCGGGCGCCGGTGGCTCCGCTTCGTCCCGGCCGGCCTCCTGTTCGGCGGCTCGTACGTCTCACTCTTCGAGGCCTACTACCGCGGGCGAGTGACGATCGTGGCCCCGCTCGTCGCCGTCGAGTCGCTCGTCGGCGTCGGGCTCTCCGTGCTCCTGCTCCGCGATTCCGAGCTGGTGGGGAAGAGGCTCGTCTTCGGCGCCGGCCTCATCGTGGCCGGCGGCGCGCTGATCGGCGCCTTCCGCTGAGACCGGTAGCAGCTACCGTCACAGAAGCGTTACGAAGTCGCGGCCCCATCGCGTCGACCCGTCCGGCACCGTCTCATAGATGCCGTACGTCCACCGCGATGCCTCCGCCGGGACATTCCACGTCTATGCGCACTGCGTGTGGGCCGTCCCGCGCCTCTACCGCGACGAGAGCGACCGGCTCGAGTTCCTCCGTCACCTCGGGCGCGTGACATCGCAGACGGGATGGATCTGTATCGCCTACTGCCTCATGACGAGCCATTACCACTTCATCGTGCGGGTCACCGACGGAGTGCTCCCGCGGGCGATGCACTCCCTGAACCTGTCCTATGCGTTGCACCACAATCGACGTCACGGTTTGCGGGGCCACGTCCAGTTCCAGCGGTACGGATCGTCGCGTGTCGGCGACGAGGGCGACCTCCTCAAGCGGTTCCGCTACGTCGCGAAGAACCCCGTGGAAGGCGGATTGTGCTCGAGTCCGGCGGACTGGGCCTGGAGCAGTTACGCCGGCACGATCGGCATCGGCGAGCTGACGTCGTTCGTCGATCCCGCCCCGTTGTTCGCGGCCTGCGCGAGACCCTGGTCGGATCCGCGAGCGCTTTTGCGGGCTTGGGTGGAGAGGGCGTGACGGTTCGGTATCGGTAGCTGCTACCGGCCTCCGCCGTTCGAGGCATTTCCTCGCGCACATCTGCTATAAACAGGCTTAGATTTTCTCACCATAGGAGGCAGAAGAACACATGGCGAAGACCATCGGCATCGACCTCGGCACGACGAACTCGTGCATGGCCGTGCTCGAGGGTGGCGAGCCGACCGTCATCCCGAACGCCGAGGGCGGGCGGACGACCCCGTCCGTCGTCGCGTTCACGAAGGACGGCCAGCGGCTCGTCGGCGCTCCCGCGCGGCGGCAGCAGGTCACGAACCCGACCAACACCGTCTTCTCGATCAAGCGCTTCATGGGGCGCAAGTTCGACGAGGTGACGGAGGAGATGACCATCGTCCCGTACGAGGTCGTCCAGGGCGCGAACGGCGACGTGCGCGTCAAGGCGGAGGACAAGGAGTACGCCCCGCCGGAGATCAGCGCGATGATCCTCCAGAAGCTGAAGCAGGACGCGGAGGCGTACCTCGGCGAGACCGTCACGGACGCCGTGATCACCGTCCCCGCCTACTTCAACAACGCGCAGCGCGAGGCGACGAAGGACGCGGGCAAGATCGCGGGCCTCAACGTCCTCCGCATCATCAACGAGCCCACCGCGGCCTCGCTCGCGTACGGGCTCGACAAGGAGTCCGACCAGACGATCCTCGTCTTCGACCTCGGTGGCGGCACGTTCGACGTGTCCGTGCTCGAGCTCGGGGACGGAGTGTTCGAGGTCAAGTCGACCGCGGGAGACAACCACCTCGGCGGCGACAACTTCGACAAGGCGGTCGTCGACTGGATGGTCGCCGAGTTCAAGAAGGACCAGGGCATCGACCTCGCGGCCGACCGGATGGCGCTCCAGCGCCTCTACGAGGCCGCCGAAAAGGCGAAGATCGAGCTGTCGTCCACGATGACGACGCAGATCAACCTCCCGTTCGTCACGGCGACGCCGGAGGGGCCGAAGCATCTCGACCTCCAGCTCACGCGGGCGAAGCTCGAGGAAATCACGGCCGACCTGCTCGAGCGGACGATCGGCCCGACGAAGCAGGCGCTCTCCGACGCCGGGCTCGACTCCTCGAAGATCGACCACGTCGTCCTCGTCGGCGGCATGACCCGCATGCCGGCGGTGCAGGAGAAGGTCAAGGAGATCGTCGGCAAGGATCCGCACAAGGGCGTCAACCCCGACGAGGTCGTCGCCGTCGGTGCCGCGCTCCAGGCCGGCGT
>Ga0308176_10000070_pt1 | contig 66895 bp, 56 predicted proteins | sample PhyCR2_3_FD_203890 | JGI IMG/M metagenome (GOLD analysis project Ga0308176, IMG submission 203890) | Soil microbial communities from UC Gill Tract Community Farm, Albany, California, United States - DLSLS.C.R2 | ecosystem: Environmental > Terrestrial > Soil > Agricultural land | place: USA...
CCGTTACCTGGACGGGTTTGACAGGTGGCAACGCTACGGCCGGACATTTTCACGGACCTGCTGATCCGGGTGTAGCCGCAGGTGTAGTGCTACCATTTACGGGAATTGCTTCTGCAACGTCCGGCACGTTTAGCGGTACGGCAACACTTACCGATGCACAAGAAACGGATTTGCTGAACGGCATGTGGTATTTCAACATACACGACGCAACCTATCCGGGAGGAGAAATAAGAGGACAGGTAGTATTAACGCAATAAAAAGTTCACGTGTTTGCAAGTTTACGGGTTCACGAGTTCGTTTATAGATTAAAAACCCTTTTAATTATGCACGCCAACTTGTGAACTTGTGAACACGTGAACGGGTAAACATTTTAGTGCGCAAAATCTTTTTCGTACTCACCCCTAATCCGTTCAATTGGCGGGTTGAAATACCCAAATTTCAGGCGGGGGAATTCTTCTTTGAGCAGGTCCATCACTTGCTTTATACCAAGAATTTCCCCTGTTTGATAAACGCCAACTTTGCCCAGATACCAGTCGGGGTCAATGTTGAAATTGCGCCATTGAATCATAGAAAGATCCGTGTCAATGATCAGCTTTCGCAAGGCCTCGTATTCTTCCACCGAATCTGTCAAACCCGGAAAAACGAAATAGTTTATCGAAGTCCAGCCACCGAATTCACGCACCACTTTTAAGCTTTCGATAATGTGGTTAAAATCGTAATTATTAGGACGATAATAAGGCGTGTATAATTCGCGCCGTGCCGAATTAGTACTCACTCTTATTGAGTTCAAACCCGCTTCGCACAAGGCTCTCACCGCAGCAGGATCGGAGCCGTTGGTGTTAATGTTGATACTTCCTTTTTGCGTGTGCTTTCTGATTTCCAAAATGCTTTCGCGAATGGTTCGCCACATCAGCAAGGGTTCGCCTTCGCAGCCTTGTCCAAAACTTATAATCGGATAAGGTGCGGTTTCCAAATGCGGCACAGTGTATTCAACAATTTCTTCTGCCGTAGGCTTAAAGGTTAAGCGGTCTTGCGTGCTAACGATGCTTTCTTCTTCGGGTTGAAAGGAAATGCAGCCAACACAATTGGCGTTGCAAGCAGGAGAAGAGGGAATGGGACATTCCCAACGGCCCATAAAATAATTCCGTGCCGCAGGACAATGATAGGTTAACGCACAATTGTTGGCGAGATGCGACACGAGCCGGTTGTGCGGAAAAGCTTTCAGCAAATATTCAACGCCGTGCTCTACTTTCTTCTCGTCAAAGCCGCCGCATTCCTGCCGTATGTCTTGCTCAATGCGAACAGCGGGCACGTAAAATTTTTCGGCCTGCCAACCCACAGCCGTGTAACAAAACAGCGGAAGTGTGGGTGCATTCGGGCCGGTTTCGTAAGCGGCCAAATAAAAACCGGTATGTGCTGGCGGAATAAAAGCGGCCACGGCCCAGCCTTTGTCGCAAAGCCGCATCTCACCAGTCTTTACATCAATGCCTATGCCTCTCCGTCCGGGCAGTTCGTACAACTGTCCGCCTTGCGGCAATTCAATCCATTCATCTTCGGGCACTGGCATGGCATCCCATCCACTGCGGCCCACAACGTACAAGCTGTCGTCTTCAAAAATATTTCCTTTGCCGTCGGAATAAAGTAAGAATGGTTGCATAATAAAAATTTGAGTAAGCGGTCCATCCCAACCTTCCGGGTGGGAAGATCATCTAAGCACAGGCCCTCGCTTTTCGACGTTGTTTGTTTTATTTCCATCACTCCTAAAGCGGTAGGTTTTCCTGCTTTGAGAGTAATTCTCCTCTTCCCACCGGGAAGAAGCTTTAGTACCATCTTAAACTATCAGTGTGGCTGTTGGAGATGGGCTTCAATCTTCTCCCTGCAAAAAGCGTTCATCTTTACCACTTCCAATTCCGAAAGGTCCTGCATGACCTGGTATTGCAGGTATTTTTTGTCGCGGTGAAAAAGCGTGATGAAATCGTGGCGAACCGTAACGTCCTCCAGCACTTCCCATTCTACCAAATGTTCTTTGTAAGAACCTGGAATGCGAATGCCTTCTTCGGTTAAATTCAAAGCGGTTTCAGCAAAGATTTTTTTTTCCGAAAAAATTAACAGAAAGGTGACAAGAGCCCAAATGAAAAGCACCGTATAGTCGAAACGTTTGCCCAATTGCATCATAATAATGCCGAAAAAAACAAAGCTGGCAAACTGAAGCACCCGCAGTACGTTGTTGTACTTTGCTCTCACGTCAATGTGGTTGCGGAAGGCACCGTAAAACAAAGACAATCCGCCAACAATAAGAAAGGGCAGAAACTTCAGGGTATTTTTTTCGACGAGGTAATTGTAAAAATCAAACGATTTCAACAACAGAAAAAAACCAACAATCAGGTGCATCAAACCGGTTGTGCGCCGCCTTCTGTCCATGCCCTCAATTTTTACCGCCACCGTGTACATGTCATGCAGGATTTGAAGCTGCCATCAGGTTGCAAAGCTTGAACAACACCCTTGCGCCAACATTGGCATCCCAGGCATTTTCGCTCGTACTTACTTCGCTTAAATCAAAACCAATGATTTTTTTCCCGGCTTTTGCTATCTTATCAAACAAGTAAAAAACCTGCTCGGTTTCAAAGCCACCCTGCACGGGAGTTCCTGTGTTTGGACAAAGTTTCGGATCAAGGCCGTCAACGTCAAACGAGATATAAACCTGATCGGGAAGTTGAGCAATGACTTCATCTACAATTTGCCGGAAGGTTTCTCCTTCAAACTGGCGTACGCGAATTTCCTGGTCAAAATAAGTGCGAATGCGATCCTTGTTTTGTTGAATGTATTGGTGCTCGCCAAGCGAATAATCGCGGATGCCCAATTGCACCAATTTTTTTACTTCCGGAATTTCATTCAGCACGTTGTACATGATGCTTGCATGGGAGTACACAAAACCTTCGTAAGAGTTCCGCAAGTCGCAGTGCGCATCTATTTGAACAATACCAAATTCACCGTATTTCTCGGCAATGGCTTTCATGTAACCCAAGGGTGTACTGTGATCGCCGCCGAGTACGGCAAGCAACTTGCCACTGTTCAGTATTGCTTTCGACTGCTGATAAACCCAACCGTTCAGAAAATGGCTGCCTTCGTTTACTTCTTTCAACGTACGGCACATGAACTGGTTGTTTCCCACTTCATCGCCTTTCGAAATGTAATCGATATACAATTCCGCTTCTTTGCGCAGGTAATCGCTTTTCAGCAGAATTTTCTTATCGGGTTCTGCCATGTAAAATCCCTGTTTCCAGCTATCGGGGTAAGTGGGATCAAAGAGGTCAACTTGCAGAGAAGCAGACATAATCTGCTCGGCAGACCGCGCCGTACCCGAACCGAAACTAACGGTAACTTCCCACGGAACGGGCAGGATAACGAGGCGTGCATCGTCTTGCGAAAAAGGCAAACCAAAAATGTTGTTGTTTGGATTGCCCGCACTGTTTGGATCAAATGTTGAGAGGTCAACCATGATGAATTTTTAAAAGCGGACAAAGATAGCAAGGGACAAGGAACATCAAAAGTGAAACGTGAGACAAAAGAGCACTTCAGTTTTATTGCTCTTCGGTCTCACGTTCGCTGTCTTAGTCTTACATTCTTACTCCACCTTCGTTACCTTGATGGTGTTCGTGGGCAAATGCAAGTGAACTGGGGTGCTGCCGGTGCTTACCACTACGTAGCCTGGTTTAAGAAAACCGCGTTCCCTTAAAATATGAATTTGATCAAAAATAATGTTGTCAAGACCTTCTTCTTCGGCGTAATAAAAAGCTCTCACGCCCCAACTAAGGCTTAGCTGGTTTACCAGTGAACGCTCTTTTGTAAAAATATAAAGCAAGGATTTCGGCCGATAACTACTCAGCACAAAACCCGTGTAACCGCTTTGTGTCATGCCAATCAGCGCATCGGCCTGAACATCGTTGGCCAGTTTGCAGGCGTTGTAACAAATGGCATCGCTCAAGAATGAAGGCGAGTGTGCTTGTGGCGCCAACACTTCTTCCAGGTTATAGTTGTATTCGGTACGTTCAACTTCCACAATGATCTTGCGCATGGTTTCCACCACCAGCCGGGGATTTTGTCCCGTCGCTGTTTCGCCGCTCAGCATCACCGCGTCGGTTCCTTCAAGTACCGCGTTGGCTACGTCGGTTATCTCGCTGCGGTTTGGTTTGTTGCGGTCAATCATGCTCTCCATCATTTGTGTGGCCACAATAACCGGCTTGGCGCGATGCAGGCATTTTTTAATGATGTTGCGCTGGATAAGAGGGATTTGCTCTATAGGCAGTTCTACACCAAGGTCGCCACGGGCAATCATGATGCCGTCGCTTTCAACTATGATGTCACGAATATTTGTAAGCGCTTCTGGTTTTTCAATCTTGGCAATGATTTTTGTTTTGCTTTTGCGCTCCTGCAATTTGTTGCGAAGAATGATGATGTCTTTTACACTGCGCACAAACGAAAGGGCCACCCAGTCGAGGTCCTGGTCAATGATGAATTCAAGATCAACAAGGTCTTTGTCGGTTAATGCCGGCAGTGATATTTTGGTATCCGGCAGGTTAACGCCTTTTTTTGATGACAAGAATCCACCCAACGTTACTTCAACTTGTACGTCGTGGTTTTTCAAAATGTCTTTTACCTGCACCTCAATCTTGCCGTCGTCAATTAGGATCTTGTTTCCCACTTTTACGTCTTTGTGCAAGCCTTGGTAGGAGACATAAATACGTTCTTTCGTTCCAATGAGTTTTTCATTGGTAAACGTGAGAACGTCGCCTTTGACTACGGTAATGCCGCCGCCTTCCATTTCGCCAACGCGAAGCTTGGGACCCTGCAAATCACCAAGAATGGCAATGTTGTACGGCTCAGTCGTGTTGATTTGCCGGATGTATTCAATGATCTTTAGTTTGTCTTCGTGCGAACCGTGCGAAAAATTAAGGCGGAATACGTTTACGCCACATTGGACAAGCTCCAGCAGTTTTTCATACGTGTCGCAAGCCGGGCCCACCGTAGCTACAATTTTTGTACGGTGGTGCGTGTGTTCTATTCCAGCAGTTTTGTTCATCTGCCGGTGGAAGTATTTATCTACATTCTTTGACATAGCGTGATTTTATTTTAGGATGCAAGGATCTTCACAATCTTCATCCATTCTTCATTAATCGTTCCTTTTTTCTTGCCTACTTTTTCAAGCGGAACGTAATTCATTTTGTTGTTCATGATGCCCACAAAAACATTACGCCGCCCCTGGATCAAACATTCGACGGCGTGATAACCCATGCGGCTGGCAATAAGCCGGTCAAGGCAAGTGGGTGCGCCTCCGCGCTGAATGTGACCAAGAATGGCAACCCTCGCCTCAGCTTGCGGCATTCGTTCTTTGATGACGCGGGCCACTTCGTTGGCACCGCCAAATTCATCGCCTTCGGCCACTACAATCAGGTTCACCAATTTTTTACGCCGTTCTTTCTCCTGCAAGCTGGCTACCAATGCTTCGATGTCGGTTTTTTGCTCAGGGATAAGAATGTTTTCCGCACCCGTAGCAATACCGCTGTGCAAGGCAATGTAACCCGCATCGCGACCCATTACTTCAATGATGAAGATGCGGTCGTGAGCGTCCATCGTGTCCCTGATTTTATCAATGGCTTGTACAGCAGTATTCACCGCCGTATCAAAACCAATGGTAAAGTCGGTTCCCTGAATGTCTTTGTCAATGGTGCCGGCCAAGCCAATGCAAGCGATGTCAAACTCACGACTGAATTCGACCGCACCGCGAAAAGAGCCGTCGCCGCCGATGATAACAAGACCGTCAATGTTGCGTGCTTTTAAATTGTCGTAGGCTTTTTTTCTTCCTTCAGGCGTTCTGAATTCTTTACAGCGGGCCGTTTTTAAGATGGTGCCGCCGCGCTGGATGATGTTGGCAACCGAGCGGTTGTCCATGCGATAAATATCGTCTTCCAACAATCCCTGATAGCCTCTCATAATGCCGTACACTTCCAATCCGTAATAATTTCCCGTACGAACCACGGCCCTGATGGCAGCGTTCATGCCGGGCGAATCGCCGCCGGAGGTTAACACGGCAATCCGGCTTACTTTTTTGTCCATTTCTTGTGGGTGGTTTGTCACTAACAAAGCCCAAAAATAAGGGATTGCAAATTAGTGTAAGGAGTACATATTCTTTGTTGCACGCATGTGTTGATAAAAAGCTTGCACATGGCTTTTAAATGTTGATTTGACTCAGTACATAATAAATATGATACAGTTATTTCAAAAAACAAACAGTTGTACCCTTTCGTTTTTAGAAATAACTGTGCAACAACAAAACGCAATTGAAAGTGGGAGACGTGATTTAAACCGGTTAAAAAATCTGCGGAAGAATTTGAGTGGTAACGAGAAGCCTTAAAAGGCGAAGTTGACTGATATTGGATTTATCCGTTGTTTTTCGTTAGGATTTGGATAAGCTTGTAACTGGACGGTTCTGGATTTGGATTTTCAGGATTTTCAATGATACTGGATTGCTTATACCAATCAACTTCTGAGACAAAAGTAATACGGTCGCGCCTGCTGTGCAATGGCGCTTTTGCCCTATTTTTTTTGTATGGAATTTACGGCAGTGATAAAAGTTTAGCGTAGAACTTTTAAGGAAAGATGCGCAGGGCTTCTCGTAAGATTACGAAGGCTAAGAAAGACTTGCGACAAAAAATATCTTTTTCCTGTTTAACAAAAAAAGATGTGCATCGGAAAAATACTTCGCCGGCTTTTGCCGCTACGAAACAATAAAAGAAAAAGAGCCTAAGTGATTTTGCTTAGACTCTTTTTAAAAGAAGAAAAATAAAATTTAAGCAAGCGCCTGAATAACGTCGTATTTGGTAACAATGTGATAGTTGCCACTTTCGTCTTTTGCAAGTACAGCGCCGTTTTCTTTGTTGATCAACGTGCCAAGTTTTTCAACCGGTGTATCAAAAGCAACCAACGGAAAACTTTTTTCCATCACTTTTTCTATTTTCTCTGTCTTAATTTCAGGATTGCTAAATACTTTTTGGAACAAGCCATTCTCGCTTATCGAACCAATTATTTCTCCTACAGGTGTAACAATTGGTATGTGTTCAATATCGTATTCCTTCATCAGTTCAACTGCGTCTGCTACCGACTGTGTTGGTTCAGCCGTAATCAAGCGTTGTTTGCCTCTGGCATTCACAACGTCCTTGAACGATTTCACGTCAAAAAAACCGCGTTCAGCCATCCATTGATCGTTGTAAACTTTGGCCACATACCGACTTCCGTGGTCGTGAAGAATGCAAACAACAAGATTGCCTTTCTTCAGTTTATCCTTTAATTGCATTAAACCTTGAATGCAACTGCCAGCGCTATAACCGCAAAACAAAGCTTCCTCTTTCGCCAGGCGCCGCGCCATTACTGCACCGTCTTTGTCCGTTACTTGTTCAAAGTAATCAATCACACTCATGTCATAATTCTTTGGCACAAAGTCTTCTCCAAAACCTTCCGATACATAAGGGTGTACTTCGTTCATATCAACCTCGCCGGTGCGAAAATATTTTGTAAGCAAAGAGCCGTAAACATCAATGGCCCAAACCTGGATATCCGGATTTTTTTCTTTCAGGTATTGGGCAGTTCCTGTCACCGTTCCACCTGTGCCCGCGGTTACGACAAGGTGTGTAATCTTGCCATCGGTTTGTTCCCAAATTTCAGGACCGGTTGTTTCGTAATGCGCCAAACGGTTTGCAAGGTTATCGTACTGGTTCATTAAAAAAGAATTCGGGATTTCTCTTGCCAGTCTTGCGGCCGTTTCATAATAGCTCCTGGGATCGTCTGGCTCTACGTTGGTTGGACAAATAATTACTTCAGCGCCTAAGGCTCTGAGTATGTCCGCCTTTGATTGCGATTGTTTATCGGTGGTAGCAAAAATGCATTTGTAACCTTTTACTACAGCCGCCATTGCCAGTCCCATGCCTGTGTTGCCCGACGTACATTCGATGATGGTGCCGCCAGGCTTTAATTTGCCTTCGGCTTCGGCTACTTCCACCATCCTCACCGCCATCCGGTCTTTGATGGAATTGCCGGGATTAAAATATTCCACCTTTGCATACACTTCGCAAGGCAGGTCTTTGGTGATTTTATTTAGCCGTACTAAAGGTGTGTTGCCAATGGTTTCGAGAATGTTGTTCTTAACGTTCATGCAGACGATTGTTTGCGGCAAAGATAACCGTTTGAAATTCGAGGTTTGAAGTTGGCGTGTTGTGCGCAAATGCTTTTTTTCTCCTTTGTTCTGTGCGAAAATATTTTTATGTACCGAACAACAATACTACTATCAACTTCCCTTGCGTCGCACTCTTGTACGTCCGGTAAGTCTATTCGGCACATTGCAGCCACCAAAGATTTATTTTAGCGGCAAATACGATTGCACCATGACGACGAAAACTTTTTCCAAATACGACCCCGTTAAATACAAAACGCCAACCGGTACAAAACTCAGTTGCAAAGGTTGGATTCAGGAAGCAGCGTTGCGGATGTTGCTCAACAATCTTGATCCGGAAGTAGCCGAACGTCCCGACGAATTAATTGTGTACGGCGGCCGTGGTAAAGCGGCACGAAACTTTGAAGCGCTGGATAAGATCATTGCCGCTTTAAAAATTTTAGAGAACGACGAATCGCTGTTAATACAAAGCGGCAAGCCCGTGGGCATTTTAAAAACGCACAAAGATGCGCCGCGTGTTTTGATTTCAAATTCGCAACTCGTTCCGCATTGGGCTACGTGGGAAACCTTTGATGCGCTGGAAAAAAAAGGCCTGATGATGTACGGACAAATGACGGCCGGCAGTTGGATTTACATCGGTTCGCAAGGCATTGTACAAGGCACTTACGAAACGTATGCTGCCGCGGCAAACAAACATTTCAACGGCTCGTTAAAAAGTACATTGAACGTTACCGCAGGACTTGGCGGAATGGGCGGCGCTCAACCGCTGGCTATCACCATGAACGAAGGTGTAGCCTTGGTTGCCGAAATGGAAGAATGGCGTATTGACAAACGCCTCGAAACAAACTACCTCGACGTAAAAATCAAAGACATTGATGAAGCGATTGACCGTGCGTTGGAAGCAAAGCAGAAAGGAACAGCACTTTCCGTTGGTGTTTTGTGCAACGCTGTGCATTTGTTGGAAAGATTGGTAGAAAGAAACATCATTCCCGATACACTGACTGATCAAACCTCGGCACACGATCCGCTCATTGGTTATTGGCCACACGAAATTTCTTACGAGCAGGCAAAAGTTCTGCGCGAAGAAAATCCACAACAATACATTGAGTATGCTTACAACTCCATGCGCCGCCACGTTGAACTGATGCTGCAATTGCAAAGCCGCGGTGCTATTACGTTTGATTACGGCAACAATATTCGCGCAAGAGCAAAGGAGAGGGGTTTGCAAAATGCTTTTGATTTTCCAGGCTTCGTACCCGCATACATTCGTCCGCTTTTCTGCGAAGGCAAAGGCCCTTTTCGTTGGGCAGCCTTAAGTGGCGATCCCGAAGACATTGCGGTAACGGACGAAGTAATTGCAAAGATGTTTCCGCAGAATGAATCCTTGCAACGATGGCTGAAACTTGCCAAAGAAAAAATTTCATTTCAAGGACTGCCTGCACGCATCTGTTGGTTAGGTCAAGGTGAAAGAGAAAAGGCTGGCCTTGCGTTTAATGAACTCGTACGAACGGGAAAAGTAAAAGCACCAATCGTTATTGGAAGAGATCATCTCGACACGGGTTCTGTTGCTTCGCCCAACCGCGAGACGGAAAGTATGGCCGACGGCAGCGATGCCGTTGCAGATTGGCCAATATTAAACGCATTGGTAAACACAGCCGGTGGTGCAAGTTGGGTGAGTCTTCATCACGGCGGCGGCGTGGGTATGGGTTACAGCATTCATGCGGGCATGGTCATCGTTGCAGATGGAACACAGGATGCGGAAGAACGATTGAAACGTGTATTGCGAAACGATCCGGGGATGGGTGTGATAAGACATGCAGATGCGGGATACGAAACTGCGATAAGAACTGCTGAAAAACACCAATTGGGAATTGATGCAATACTGAAATAGGATTCGCATCGGTTTGCATTCACCAACATTTGTCTCTATCCTTGCAACAATAAAAATCTAAATCCGTTAAACCCTGCGAATGCGCTTCGGTCTATGGCTCATTCCTAACTTAAAACCTCTGTATGAAAACAACCCTCCGTTCTTTGTCCGCCTTCGCATTCTCTTTTGCCATCATCTTCACCGCTTGTAAAAAAGACAACAGCCAACAATCTCAAACCGAACTTGCTACCGAAGTACAAGGTCATGCTGATGACCAAACGCAAATCTCCGGCGGCATGGACGACGTAGCCAACGACGCCGATCTTGCGCTGGAAACAAACGCAAGCTTCACCGGCAGATTGCAACAAGATGCCAACACGGCCAGCATTTGCGGCGCTGCCGCAGTTGCCGACACGGCAAGCAATCCGCGAACCATCACCATTACTTATAGTGGCAACAACTGCCAGGGCACAGCTTATCGTACCGGTACCGTTGTTCTTTCCATGCCTAAAGACAGCAAATGGAGAAACGCAGGCACTACCATCACTGCAACCTTTCAGAATTTAAAAGTCAAACGCCTTGCCGATAACAAAAGCATCACTATCAACGGCAGTCAAAACATCACCAATGTAAAAGGAGGTTTGCTTCGCGATTTGCCCACGGTGCAAAGCATTGTGCATACCATTACCAGCGGCAACATGTCCATTACCTTCGACGATGGTTCACAACGCACCTGGCAGGTATCACGCAAACGCGAATTCAATTACGATAACGGTGTTGTGTTGTCTATCCGCGGCACGGGAAGCGTCGGAACGGCTACGAATGTTGCTGAATGGGGCACAAACCGTTTCGGCCACCCTTTCACAACATCCATTACACAACCTTTGGTTTTCCGCCAGGATTGCAACGGCCGCTTAACTTCTGGAGAAATCAAGCACGAAGGCTTTGCAACAGCAACCGCCACCTTTGGTTTGAACGCATCCGGTCAGGCCACAACTTGTCCCGGAACGGGAAATTATTATTACAAATTAACGTGGACGGGCCCTAACGGAAACTCGGTCTCTGTGATTCTTCCGTACTAATTTTTAACAGCACGTTTTTCTTTAAACCGCAAGCCTTTGCTTGCGGTTTTTTTGTTTGTGGAGAAAGAAGTTCGATGGTCTGATTTTTGGGCAGATGTGGTAAACATTGTTCTTTCATGAGCCGATTAATCATTGTTTCCAACCGTTTGCCTTTCACTATTGAGAAAAACGAAGAAGGCATTTTTGTTCGCCAGAGTTCCGGCGGACTTGTATCGGCCATTAAAAGTTATTTTGAACGCCCTGATAAGCAAAGCACTGATTACAGCGATAAGATCTGGGTTGGAAGCATGGATGTGGCAGAAGAAGATTGGAATGCAGTAAAAGATGGCCCGGATTTGTTAACAGGTTTCCGAGTAGAGCCCGTCTTCCCCGACAGAGAGCAGTACGAAGATTATTACAACGGTTTTTCCAATTCTACTCTGTGGCCGCTTTTTCACTATTTCCCAACGCTTGTTGATTACAAGAAAGATTATTTCGAAGCCTATCGCGATGTGAATCAGCAGTTTGCCGAAACGATCGCCAGGGTTTATCAGCCCGGCGACACAATTTGGGTGCACGATTACCAATTGATGCTGCTGCCGCAAACTCTTCGCGAGGCCTTGCCCGAAGCCACAATCGGCTTCTTTCTGCACATTCCTTTTCCATCGTACGAAATTTTTCGATTGCTGCCTTCGCGTTGGAAACGGGCTTTGTTGCACGGAACACTCGGCGCTGATCTTGTGGGTTTTCACACACACGATTACGTGCAGCATTTCATTCAGTCGTGCAAAATGATTTTGAAAGTAGAAAATCAGTTCACCGACATTTTGTACAAAGAACGCGTAATTAAAACCGAGCTTTTCCCCATTGGCATTGATTACCAAAAATTCCGCGATGCCATTACCGACGAAGACACCGTAGGCATTGCAACAAGCCTTGAAGAAAAGTTTTACAACCAGAAAATAATCTTCTCTGTTGACCGGCTTGACTACACCAAGGGCCTTGACTATCGCCTTGACGGCTACGAAGAATTTCTAACCCGCTACCCTGAGTGGCGCGAACGCGTTGTCTTTATCCTGAATATTGTTCCTTCACGCAGCATGATTGCAGCTTACGTAAAACGCAAAAGCCGCATCGAAGAAAAAGTCAGCACCATCAACGGAAAGTTTTCCAGCCTGCATTGGCAACCGCTCATTTATCGTTACAATCATCTTTCTTTTGAAGAGTTGTGTGCCTTGTACCAGGTTGCCGATGCCGCCCTCATCACGCCCTTGCGCGACGGCATGAACCTCGTAGCAAAAGAATACGTGGCTTCTTGCATCGACAAAGGCGTTCTCATTTTAAGTGAGCTTACAGGCGCCGCCAGCGAACTAAGCGAAGCCGTATTGGTCAATCCCACCGATGTTGAGGAAGTAGCCGATGGCATTGCAACCGCTTTGTCTATGCATCCCATTGAACAACGTTCGCGTCTTTCAAACATGCAACGCCGTCTTGCCAGCTACGATGTATTTAAATGGACAAGCGAATTTTTGGGTTGCCTGAAGGAAACAAAAGCCGAACAGGATACTCTGAAAATTAGCTTGCTCAATGACGAAAATCAAAGCGTGATTACGCAAGATTACAAGCAAGCCGAAACGCGTTGTATTTTGCTCGATTATGACGGCACTTTGTCACCCATTCAAAAGGTTCCTTCAATGGCAAAGCCGACAACCGAGTTAATAATGTTGCTAAATCAGTTAACAAACGATCCAAGAAACGAAGTCGTTATTATCAGTGGCCGCGATGCAGAAACGCTGGAGCATTGGCTGGGCAATTTGCATTTAAACCTAATTGCCGAACACGGCGCAGCTATCAAACACAAAGGCGGCGAATGGCAGGAGCAGGCAACTATGGCTGCTGAATGGAAAGATAAAATCAGGCCGCTGATGCAATTGTTTGTAAACCGTTGTGCCGGCTCTTTTATCGAAGAAAAGAAAAGCTCACTTGCCTGGCACTACCGCAACACTCACCCCGATTTGGGCTTTAACCGTTCGCGTGAACTGCGCAACAATTTGTTGCAGCTCACGGGCAACACGCCGCTCCAGGTCATGGATGGAAACAAGGTGTTGGAAGTGCGGCTTGTGGGTTTTGACAAGGGCACTACCGCACTGAACATGGTGCGCACCTTCAATGCAGACTTTACGCTTTGTATTGGCGATGACGTAACCGATGAGGATATGTTCCGGTCCTTTGCCGACAAAGCTTACACGATTAAAGTTGGCAGAGGAAACACTTCGGCGCAGTACACCATTCTTTCACAAAAAGATGTTTATCCTTTTCTTCGGCAATTGATCGGTGCAACGAAAACCGTGCAAGTGCAGCCGTAAAAAGCTTTGAAAATTCTTCGGTAGATTGCCGCATGGCGACGCTTCTTTACAACATCAAAGAATTGTTTGGCACACATTCGGCAAACGAAATTTTGCGAGGCAATGCTCTCGCAAATCTTCCTTCTCTAAAAGATGCTTACGTGATTGTTGAAGGCGAAGAAATAGCGGCCTTTGGAAGAATGGATGAATTGAAGCACAAGCCAAATGATTTTAACGAAAGCCTTGATGCAACGGGAAAATTAATGCTTCCATCGTGGTGTGACAGTCACACACATTTGGTATTTGCCGGCAGCAGGGAAGGCGAGTTTGTTGACAAGATAAAAGGGTTGAGCTATGCCGACATTGCAGCCAAAGGCGGTGGCATTTTGGCTTCGGCAAAAGAACTGGCTGAGGCTTCCGAAGACGAATTGTTCGTTCAATCTTATAAACGTTTGCAGGAAATAATATCACTGGGCACCGGTGCGGTTGAAATTAAAAGCGGTTACGGTTTGTCGGTGGAAGGCGAATTAAAAATGTTGCGTGTTATTAAACGTTTGAAGAGTGCCGCAAAGATTCCCATCAAATCAACTTTTCTTGGTGCCCATGCTTTTCCAGCTGAATACAAAGAAGCAAAAGAAGACTACATCAAATTAACCATTGAAAAGATGTTGCCGCAAATTGCTGCTGAAGGTTTAGCCGATTACATTGATGCCTTTTGCGAAGAAGGGTTTTTTACACCAGAACAAACGGAACGCATTTGTCTTGCGGGGAAAGCATACGGACTAAAACCAAAGCTGCACGTGAACCAATTGAACAGCATCGGCGGAATACAAACGGGGGTGAAGCTTGGCGCGGTTTCGCTTGACCATTTGGAAACAATGACGGAGGATGACATTGAAATATTAGCAAAAGCAAAAAGTACGATTGGAACGCTTTTGCCTTCTGCGGCTTTCTTTCTGCGCATGAATTATCAGCCCGCAAGAAAAATGATTGATGCCGGTTGCGCAGTGGCACTGGCTTCCGATTTTAATCCCGGCTCTTCGCCTTCTGGTAACATGAATTTTGTAGTAGCCTTAAGTTGTATTCAACTGCGCATGTCGCCGGAAGAAGCCGTCAACGCAGCCACACTTAACGGCGCGGCTGCAATGGAATCACAACACGAAGCCGGCAGCATTGCCACCGGCAAAAAAGCAAATTTGTTGCTTACCAAACCCGTTCCTGCACTTGCGTATTTGCCTTATTCTTTCGGCAGTAATTTACTTGAGCGGGTTATGCTTTGCGGCGACTGGAAATAATTGAAATGATTTGAAACAAATTCGTGTAATTCGTGTACCAAATTTGCTTGCATGAACCTCACACATTTTAAGCGCTACAACAAGAACGATGTTTTGTCTCTTACCCGGCTGCGCCGCTTTGAAACCAAAATCGGCGAAAGAATAGAAGTTTTAAACGACGGCGACATTGCGCAAGCTGTAAAAAATTTATCCGCGCAGTACGTTATTGTTGGTATTCCCGAAGACATTGGTGTGCAAGCCAATTACGGAACCGGCGGTGCAAGCACGGCCTGGCTTTCTTTTTTGCAAGCCTTTCTTAACGCACAAAGCAATGACTTTTTAAGCGGCGAAGACGTTGCGGTCATCGGTCATTTTGATTTTGGCGACGTGCAATTTCTCATTGATAAAAACGCTTACGGACAAGAAGAAAAAGTAGAAGCCTACCGTCATGCCGTAAATGGAATTGACGAAGAAGTTGAAGGGTTGATCAAGATGCTTGTGGCGGAAGAAAAAACGCCCATCGTTATTGGCGGCGGGCACAACAACGCATATCCCTTGCTCAAAGGAACAGCGAAGGGCTTGCATGCAGCGGGCATAATTGAACTGCCGCAAATCAATTGCATCAACCTTGATGCGCACACGGATTACCGTCCGTCGGAAGGCAGGCACAGCGGCAACGGTTTTCGCTATGCGGAAGAAGACGGTTTTTTGCAGAAGTATTGCGCTCTTGGCGTACACGAAAGCTACTTACCGCAGAACGTTTGGATTGACATTGTCAACAATCCATTTCTTGACATCATTACGTACGAAGACATTTTTATTCACGAAAAAAGAAACTTCCGCCAGGCAGTAACGCACGCCGTTGACTTTACTTCGGATAATCATTGCGGCATTGAGATTGACCTTGACTGTGTGCAAAATATTTTGAGCAGTGCGTCCACACCCTGCGGAGTACAAGCCATTCACGCACGGCAATACGTAAACCTTTGCGCGGCGCATACCAAAGCCGCCTATCTGCACATTGCCGAAGGCGCAACGCAACTGGCGAACGGCACATCCAATAATTTAACAGGAAAGTTCATTCAATACCTCGTCACTGATTTCATTAAGATGAATGGCGAGCTGTGAGCATTCAGCATCGGCTATCAGCTATGAACAGACCGTTTATAAAACGGCGCAGTTTCTAAAAGAAAAAGCTCCTGCGAAACAGGAGCTTTTTCTTTTAAGTCATATTTGGTTTATAACTGATAGCCGATGCTGATAGCTGTTTGCTGTTCACCCAAGCGCCGAGAGGTATTGCGAATAAGCATACCCTTCCTCTCCATCTTTTGAGCGGATAAGCCACCACTGTTCATTGGTTTTGTTAATGACCGTCACCGTCTCGCCTTTGGCCGCTTTGCCCACAATGGGCTGATCTGTACCCGGTCCGCGGCGAATGTTCAAATTCGATTCATTGGTATTCACTTTTGCTTCTGAACCTGACGTAACGTTTGTGTTCACATTCATGATGACATCGCCGCTTTTAAAATCCGGATCAATCTGGTTGTACAAATTCCACAACTGGTCTTTTACGGAGGCAGAGGGTGCCGTGCCGTCAATGTAGAGTACGCCGTCCTGTTCGCGCACCTGCAAATTGCTTACGCCGGCTCCCTTTGCCGTGTCAATTAACTGTTTGTATTTATCCTGAAGTGCCATTGTTTGCCTCCTTTTATTTTACGGTTAAATTGTCGCGGTTGATTTGTTTCGGGTGAAGCGAATTAAGCGTTGGCGTAATGCGCATGTTTTCTTCACGACTGATAGTGCCCGACAAATAAATCACGCCATTTTCTACGCGGGTTTGCAAGCCTTTGATGTCCTTTGTTGCATCCGTTACGCCTTTTTTTAAGTCATCATCACCGGATATTTCTACCGGCGTTGTTGCGGCCGGCGGCTCTACAGGCTGCACAGTTGGGGCCGTTGTGGTTTCGGTTGTTTTATCTTTGTCCTTGCCTTTGCAGGAATAACCCGCAAACAATAAAACGGCCAGTGCCGTTGATAAAAAAATTTTTTTCATGTTTCTGCTTTTTGTTAAAGGTTCTATGGTCTATACAACTCTTGTACCATGAACGCTAAATGCAGAACACGCTTTCGAAACAATGCTGTTTAAAAAGAGCATTTCCGTATTGCCGTTGGGAGAAATCAAGAACATTTGTAAATAAGTTCTTGCAAATGTTGTACAATCATGTTGCGGGAATATTGTTTCATTTGCGAATCGTTGTCCGAAAGGTCGAGCGCACCTTTTTCTTTCCATTGCAAAACCAGTTTTTCCAAATGCTTAGTAAGTGCAGACAGTTGATTGCGGTCGAAGGTTTCGCCGGCTTTGCATTCTTCGATTATCGCACTCGTTTCCGCTTCTTGTTTCGTGATGTTGATGATTGGTTTGTGTGCGGCAAGGTACTCGTAAAGCTTTCCCGGAATCACCATTTCTTCGTCTTTGGTCACAGGGTTTACAAGCAAGAAGACCGTAGAAGAAAAAAGAAGCTGCACGGCCTTTTCGTGCGACACGTAACCCATGTCCTCGGTAATGGACAACAAGTCCGCCGCTTCAATTTCATTGCGAATGCTACCGGCCAGCACGCCGGCAAAACGAAAACGGAATGACACGTCGGAAAATTTTTGTACTGTTTGTTTTAAGGCTTGAAGAAAAACCTGCGGCCGGTAGTAATCGGCCATCGTTCCGGTGTAGGTAATGATAAATTCTTTCTGCGGCGCTGCGTTAACCTTTTGCGGAAACAATTTTTCGTCGTAACCGATGCGGATGATCTTGATTTTCTCCGGTGATAAATTGTTTGACTTCGACAAAAGCTTTTGCTTGTATTTTTCACCAACAGTCAATACCAAATCCGCGCCTTCCAAAACGCGTCTTTCCAAGCCCGCGTCAATTTTTTTTACAACCGGCAGATGATAAAGCATGTTGTAATAAATCACGTCCGTCCATAAATCATGAAAATCCGCAATCCAGAAAAGCCCGTGTTTTTGTTTTAAGGCTTCGCCGATGAAATGCGTGGAATGCGGCGGGCCGGCAGTGATGACGCAATCAAACTTTACGTCTTTTATCAACCGTTCTGCTGCTTTCACCGCGAAAGGTTTCCATCCTTTGCGTGGATCGGGAATAAAAAGGTTGCCGCGAACAAAGCGGGTGACTTTTTTTATAAAAGACGGATTGCCTTCATTGGAAAAAGCCGGTTTGGGAATGCTTCTTTTTCCGAAGATGAACGTAAAAATCCCAAAGGGTTCTCTCGTGTTTGTAGAGTGAACTTTTATGGACGGATGGACTTCGTTCACCAGGCTTTCATCACGCAATTGAAAAGTCGCTTTCTTCTCATCTACCGTTAACACATAAACGTTGTTATTTTCCGCCAGTAAGTTGGCAAAAGAAAGCCAGCGTTGTACCGCAGCGCCACCGCTCGGCGGCCAATAATAGGTAATGACGAGAATATTTTTCACGAAATATTGTACTCCTTTTTTACGTCAGAGAAAAGATTACGGTATTCTTCTGCAAAGCGATCCATTCCAAAATGATGATAGGCGTAGTCGATATTGTTGGCAGCAATGGAATGCAATAATTGCGGATTTTCCGCAAGCTGTAAGATGTAATTTTTTGCTTCAGTCACAACTGCTTTCTCATTTAAAAAATCGTTGAGCAAATAACCATTCACACCGTCTTTGATGTGCAGCGGCACTTCGCCAACGGCAGTAGAAAGAATGGGGAGACATCTTGCCATCGCTTCCATTATCACCATCGGAAATCCTTCCGTATCCGAAACCAGAATCAGTACCGAAGAATTGCGGTAAATTTTGTCAATCTCGTTCGCATCACTTTGATTACCGAGAAAAATGCAATGCGGACGATAACGTTCAGGCACTGCTACTTCTACATCGCCCATAAAAACAAAGCGCATTGCCGGTGAAGTTTGGTGCACAAGACTTGCAATCTCGCCGATCAAATAAACGCGTTTTTCCGGCGTGCCGCGGCCAACATAAAGCACGGTAAACTCTTTCTTATCGTTGTTTGGTTCCGATTTATGCAAAGGCAAATCAATGCCGTTCATGATGAACGTAATTTTTTTATCATAGCGTTGGGGAATGCCGTAGCGCCTGTATAAATCCAAATGCTCCTGAATGCGAATAGTGCTGATCATTACCGTGCGGGAAATGAACGGAAGAAAAGGAATGCGGATGTACGAAAAGCTGCACAGCGAATGTATCAACTCAATCTGCGGAATGCGCTTGCTGATCCACGGCGAAAGCTTGTAACCGAAATTGCATTGGCCGTTAAAAACAACCGGCTTTTTCGTTTGGTTGTTGATGTAAGCCGCAATCAGTCCGCGAAAAATAATGTTGACAAAATAAATCCACTTGTTGTCGGTGTATTTTGATATGTCCCGCATCTCGCAACCTGAAGCGACGAATTCGCGGTAGAACAAATCGTTTTGCGACTTGCGGGTAAAGAAGATGATGCAGTTTTCGTTGCCAATGGCTTTGGCGATGTTGAGATGCACTTTTTCGGCACCGCCGATGTGATAAAAGGGAAAGAAAAAAAAGGTTTCGTATTCACGCTTCAACGGGTACCGCTTGGACAAAATTTTTCCAAGGAGAATGAGAGGGAACATTAAAATGTCCTCAACGCTGCGCTTGAAAAGTAACAGGCAGTACCTCATTTTCTTGTCAAAAGTTTTTTTGCACCTTTGCCCGCGGCTCGTCCCAAATCAAGCAAGGCTTCTTTCGCCACGCGAAGGTCAAAGGCATTGAACTTCCGGCTTTTGATTCGTGCGGCGAGGTAGCGTTGTTTGCACTGAAAATGTTTTAAAAAAAAATTTGTTTTCCGCAGCTTGCTCTGCGTAACCGACGTTTGGTGTACGCGGTAATAAAGCAAAGGCTTTGCAATTTTTTCGATAACGTAACCGTCTGCCAAAAGCCGCAGCCAAAGATCGTAGTCTTCGATATTTTTTTGCGATGCAGAATAAGCATAAGACTTGAAAATTTCCGCCCTTCCCATCACGCTTGGATGTGTCAGACAATTCTCCACCGGCATTTGTTTGCGGATTTCTACGGCGCTTACAAAGTCTCTGTCCTTTTCAGAATAACCAACTTCTGTCCCGCTTTCATCAATCACTATGTTGAAAGAAGCAACGATTGCCGTGCCGCGATGTTCGTCCAGCCATTGACTTTGCAGTTCCAGTCGTTCCGCAAAGCAAATATCATCAGCGTCCATGCGGGCAATGTATTCTCCTTTTGCTTCTGCCACGGCTTTGTTCAAGGTATAAATCAAACCGCTGTTCCGCTCGTTTTTCAAGTAAAGAAGTCGTTCGTCGTTGAAGCCAAGAATAATCTTCTCCGAATCGTCGGTTGAGCCGTCGTTGATAAGAATTAATTCAAAGTCGGCAAAAGTTTGCAAGAAGACGCTGTCAATGGCCTGCTTCAAATATCTTTCTGCATTGTAAACGGGCAGTATTACCGAAACTTTTGGCATTAACAGGCAAGAATTTTTTGGTAAGCTTTGGCCGCAATAGTACGCCAATTGTATTTTTCAAAAAAGCCTTGCGGTGTAAGCGTTGTTCTTTGCGATGCTGCGATGGCGGCTGAAGCAAAAGCTTGCCAATCACTGTCACTTACTGCAGCTATCTTATTTTCTGCGCCGTCTATTCCAACGGCTTTGCTTTGAAAGCACACAATGTTTAAATGATAGGAGAGAGCGTCCATTGTTTTTGTTTGTACGCCGCCGCCGCTCAAAACCGGGTTAATAAAAACATCGGCCGCTTCAAAATAGGTTTCAATATCATTTACCTCGCCAACAATTGTCAATTGATTGTTTTGCAAATCATTCAGGTAATTAAATTCTTCCAAACGGTTTCGACCGCAAACAATGATTTTACAACGAAACGATTTTTGGTTTAACAACGGAATCAAATTTTTCGCAATCGAAACAACCGCGTCGGCATTGGGCGCATAATCAAGCGTACCGGCAAAAAGCAAAATCTTTTCATCTGCCGCAATGCCGTGCCGCTGTCGTATAATCGCTTCTGCTTTGTCCTTGCTTAATTCCTTCTTTTCTTCAATTCCATAAGGGATAATCGAGAGCTTTTTGGGGGTCAAATCAAACTTCGATTGTGCGATTTTTAAATCAGCTTCTGTCTTAAAAAAAACGGCATCAGCAGCCTGCAAGGTTAACCGTTCAAGGTGAAACAGCAATCCCCTCCACCATTTTTTCTGTTCCTTAAAACGCAGGTACTCTAGGTTGTGCGTGTTCAAAATTAGCTTAACACCAAGAAGCTTTTTGCAAAGAATTCCGGCCAATCCGTAATAGGGAAATTCAAGCAGCAGGTGCGTGGTGCCTTCGCGTTTTACCGTGGCGTAAATCCGTTGCCACGCAAACGGATTCAACACTTGTAATTTCCCGACGGGCAGAATATTTTCAACGCGGTAATTTGTTGCAATGTTTTCGTTGTTCTTTGAGCAGAGGCAAATCATCGGAGCATGATCAGCCAAATGCTGATTGAAAAAAGCCACGGCTTTTTGTCCGCCAAATTTTGGCGGCAAAACTTTAAACCAAACGACGCTTAAGAGTTTGCAGTTACCGGTTTTGTTCGCTTCCATGCCCGCCATTCAAAAAAGATTGCTGCCGCAATGAGCAAAAGGAGTGCGATGGTAAAAATGGTGGTAAGCTTGCGGCCTAATAAATAATCCTGCGGCTCAAAACGGAATTCGATTTTGTGTGCGCCAGCCGGCACCAGCAATCCGCGCAGTACGTAATTTACTTTTACTATCGGTGCTTCCTTTCCGTCAATAAAAGCTTTCCAACCGGCATCGTAATACACTTCGCTGAACACCGCAAACTGGTTGCTGTTGCTGTTGAAAGAATAATCAGCAACGTCGTTATCGTTCTTGTCAAGCTTGATGGTTCCTTCGCCGGTCCAGTTTGTTGCTCCGGCAATTTTGTTTCTAAATGACTGCTGCATCACTGCTGAATCTTTTGGATTCAGCGTGGCAAAAGCCGCCATTTCTTCCCGCGCATCTTTCACCACCTTCAACGAACGCACGAGCCATGCAGGACCCATCGCGGCTTTGTTCTGCGTAGCAAATTGCGTTTGCCCCGAGTTCGGATCTTTGGCAATGATGTATTTCGCGTTCAGCATGTTCAGCGCCGGCATGTGAACCGAATCAAGGCCTGCCGGATTTGATTGTAGCGTTGTTCCAACCAAGTTTGCTTCCTGCGAAAGTTCTTTCTCGATCAGTTCCTGGTAGATGCGCAATTTGGCGGGGTGATAACCGCCGATGGCGTTGAAATGATAAGCCGTAAAATTCTCGTTGAAAGGATTCAACAAATTAAAAACGCGGAAATAAGATTTGTCTGCCAGAATGGATTTGTCCTTGTCGTTGGGTACAAAGCCGGCGTCGTTATCGGATTCTTCCTGGTAATCTTCTTTGCTTAAATAGCGGCTGTCAACGGGCAACAGATCAACCAAAACAATCACCGATAAAACAAGACCCAAAATAACGGGCTTTACCATTTTGCGAACGGCAAGATACAGCGCACCTGCCCCAAGCAGACAAAAGCCCAACGCACGAAAAATGTCACTCAACATCATTGATTTTCTATCGGCAACAAGGCCGTCAAAAAAGCCGCGAACAGATTCGGTTAATTGCGCCTGTCCCGACGAAGCCACCTGGCGCAAAATTTCTTTGTCGTTGGTGTTTTTAAAATCAAACGACATGTAACAAAGCAAAAGCAACACAAACACAACGCCCACGGCAATCAATCCTTTTTTAAAATACGGAACGAACGCCTGTTTGTCTTTTTCGCAAAGCACCTTGTCAACGGTAAGCACAGCCATCAAGGGAAGAAGCAATTGCGGAATCACCAATATCATGGACGGCGCACGAAACTTGTTGTACAGTGGCAGGTAATTGTAAAGAAGCGTGTTGAAGCCAATGAAATACTTGCCCCAACTCATTAAAATGGCAAGTACGCAAGCCGCTAAAATCCACCATTTGTACCGCGCATCCACCACGAAAAATCCAATGATGGCAAGAAAGCAAATAACGGCGCCAATGTACGGCGGGCCCGATGTGCCGACCGAAGTTGGACTGACCAAACCACCCCAATAATAAGACAGCGGAAGTTGGTTGCGCAGTTGTTCAGGAACCGAGGCTGCCGCTTGCACGGCTTTTGAATCGTCCTGGCTTACTTCGGGTTTGCTGCTGCTTCCGCCAAAAGCGCGGGGTACCATCATCACAATGGGTTCGGAAGGAAACAAACTGTAATCAAAAGCATAGTCTTTTGTCAAACCATTCTTTGCATCGCCTTCGTGTTTCTCTGCTAATTCTCCCGCGCCACCCCGGATGGTTTGCTTTTGGTATTCGAGCGTTGAGAGGAAGTTGACCGAATTAATCAAAAGTCCAATCACCGCCGCCACGCCAACGAAGCCTACGGCTTTTGCGAGATGCGTGTACTCTTTTGCTTTAATCCAACGAATAATATAACCGATGGTAAGCACGGCTGCAATCAAGAAAAAATAGTAATCAATCTGCGGATGGTTTACGGCAATCATTACCGAAGCAATCAAACCCGTTAACGCTGCGCCGGTCCAGTATTTCCTTCTTTCATAAACCAATAAGATGGCTCCAAGTAAAGCAGCCATGTAGGCGATGGACCACATCTTGGTCTCGTGGCCTACGGAAAGAATCACCGCGTTGTACGTGGCGTAAGCATAAGCCAGCGCACCAAAAATGCCGATGTATGGATTGATGCGCAACACGCAACACAAAAAATAAAAACAAATGCAGGCAAGAAAGAAAAACTGAATGGGTTTGGGCAAACTAAGCGTGAGTACGGCGTGCGCATACCAGGGCAACAAATTGTTTCCCGGCATACCAATTTGAAAGGCAGGCATGCCGCTGAACAAGGCGTTTGTCCAAAGCGGGTATTGGCCGTGCGTTTCGGCATAAACCTGCGATTGATGAATGGCGCCTTTCCAGTGCGTCACGTCGCTTTGATTGACGACTTTTCCCTCCAATGCGGGCTGGCAGTAAAGAACAGAAACCAGTAAAAAAACAACAAAGGCAATTAGATGGGGAAGTAGTTTTAGAAAAAAATTCTTTTCATTGAATATTGAGGTTTTATCAGTTCCCGGAACAGGAGGTGCAGATATTTTCCTGGTTGAAGATGAGTCTGTTGGAGGTGGATAGGTTGATGCCCGAGCTGCGTCGTATGCTTTTCGTTTCACCAAATCGCCGAGGGTTTCATAAGCCTCATTTATTTGATTCATCCTTTCTATCGCTGCTTTAGTGTTGCCCGCTTTGTCAGGAAGATATAGGGTCGTTAATTCTTTGTAAGCTTTTTTAATTTCATTTTCACTGGCTGACGGCTGTAAACCCAGGATTTTGTAATAATCTTTGTTCGTCATTGACGATTGAATTAGGGGGACAAAATAAACAGTTATTTATTAAACCGTTTTCTTTTATGCGCTGGCTTTTATTTTTGTCGCGACTGGCCTTCGTTTGCAACTGCTTTTTTCTTTTAGCACTGTCTTTGCAATTCGGCCGCTGGTTTCAGAATCAGGATGCCGAAGCAACCATCATCATCATTGGTTATTTCATGTCGGCCTTACTAAATCCTGTGGCGCTCGTTTGTTATGCCCTTTTGTTTTTTTTGAAACGGGCGGGATTGAATCCTGTTCCCAAATGGCTGATGATTGCCAATTCATTATTTTTAATTTTTCAAATTTTTTACATACTCCATCTCAATGGTCGCTAATATTTTAAAAGACAAACCCACGAAACTGCTGCTCGGCATTTCTGCTTTTTTCGTTGCCAATGCTTTGATTGCCGAATCCATCGGTACCAAGATTTTTTCGCTGGAAAAATTATTCGGGCTGCATCCCGCAAACTTTTCTTTGTTTGGTCAAAGCGGATTGGCCTTTAATTTAACCTGCGGCGTTTTGCTTTGGCCGCTGGAGTTTCTCATCACCGATATTGTCAATGAATTTTACGGGCCGAAGATTGTTCGCCGCATTTCTTTCACCGCCATTGGTTTGATTTCGTATGCTTTCCTGATGTATTTTCTTGCCATTGGTACGCCGCCTGCGGATTTTTGGCTTGGCAGCCAGAAAACCAACGGCATTGACAACATGCAAACTTCCTTCAACGCCATCTTTGGTCAGGGAATGCGCATCATCATTGGCAGCCTTGTTGCGTTTTTGGTTAGCCAGTTGGTAGATGTTTACATCTTTCACAAAATAAAAAAAGTCACCGGCGATAAACACATTTGGTTGCGGGCCACGGGATCCACGGTTGTGTCGCAGTTGGTGGACAGCTACATTGTTTTGTTCATTGCCTTCAGCGGCGTGTTTTCCTGGCAATTGATCCTCGGCATCGGCATCATGAACTATTGCTATAAGTTTACGATGGCGCTGGTGCTTACTCCGGTCATTGTGTTGGTAGAAAAGCGGATGGAGAAATATTTAGGTCACGACGTGGCCCGCAGAATGAAAAAAGCGGCAATGGGACAGGAGGAAGAATTAACGCCGATACCAACCGCCGGTTAGCCATTTTCTTTCATCATGCGCACGACTATTTTATCAATTGGCAGTGTGAGATCTTCTTCCGTAACACCATCCAAAGGAATAAAGCGAAAGGTTTCGATTTCCTTTTGTACATCATAAATTTTCAGCTGCGCTTCGTCAAACTGGAAAGGTGCGTTGCGCAAGGGAACGGTAATTTCTTCCAACGCCTTCGCGTAATAATAAATGGAAATGATTTGCTGGTCGGGACGAAAGGCCGACATCTGGAAATAGTCTGTCGTATAAATGTGTTCACCCACTTCCACCTTCAAATTCATTTCTTCCATGAATTCACGTTTCAGGCAATCGCGGGTGCCTTCGCCAAACTCCAATCCACCGCCGGGAAACTTGGTGTAATAACCGCCGCGAATGTATTCATCGCTTACCAGCAATTCGTTGCGGTCGTTGATTAAAATGCCGTAAACACGAAGGCTGAACATGAATGCTTTCTGATTTGAAATTTGAGATTGTGTAAACGCGGATGGCTTTTGCAGAAAAAAGAAATCAGAAATTAGAAATCTCAATCTCTCCTTCAAAAACTTTCGTTGCGGGACCAATGAGCCAGATATTTTTGAACCCGTTTTCTGTCTTGTCAAATTCAACGTTCAACATACCGCCTTTGGTTTGCACGCAAACGTAGTTGTAGCCGTTCTCGTTGTGATAGTTCACAAGCGCTGATGCCGTAACGCCGGTGCCGCAGGAATAGGTTTCATCCTCCACGCCGCGTTCGTAGGTACGTACAATTATTTTATCGGGTTCTTCGGTTTGCTGCACAAAGTTCACGTTGACACCTTCATTTTTAAATTCATCGTTGTAACGTACGGCACGGCCAGCATGGTACACATCAAGCCCCATTACGTTTTCAACAATCTCCACGTAATGCGGCGAACCAGTGTTCAGCACATACTTGTTATAACGCGACTGAACATCCGATACATCGTTCATCTTTAACGCTACGTTGCCGTTGGCCTCAATCCTCGCTTCATGTTCACCGTCAACCGCAATGAAGTGGTATTGCGATTTCAGGATGCCCGTTTCATCTGCAAATTTTACAAGGCAACGGCCACCGTTTCCGCACATGGTGCTTTCGCGTCCGTCAGCGTTGTAATATTTCATTTCAAAATCGTATTGTGGATGTGCGTTCAACAACATCAAACCGTCGGCCCCAATGCCAAAGCGACGGTCGCAAAGAAAAGCAATCTGCTTTCGCGTAAGCTGAATCTTGTTCTCGCGGTTGTCGAAGATGACAAAGTCATTTCCGGTTCCCTGGTATTTGTAGAAATGAAGGCGCATGACTTAAAGGGATGAAAGAATGGACAAAGTTTTTTGAATGAGCGCATCAATAGTCTTTGCACTGTTTTTTGAAAATTCTTTTGCCACGCGGTTGGCAACGATGGCGCTTAACGAGAGACAATGATGACCGAGCAGTTTACCCAAACCGTAAATGGCCGATGTTTCCATTTCGAAATTGGTGATGCGGTGCTGGCCAAAACGAAAGTCGGTGAGTTGGTTAATCAGGTCGGGATTTTTTACGCCCAGCCGAAGCACACGTCCTTGCGGGCCATAAAATCCGGGACAGGTAACGGTGATGCCCTGTTGAAAGCCCTCCACAAAATTTTTCAGCAACGAGGCGCCGGCAAGGCTGATGTAAGGATTGGTGATTTGTGCGTTCAGTTGCGTATGCGTGATAAATGATTGCAGCAATTGACGTTCCTGTTCGTTGTGGTCAAGGCGGTAAAAGTTCAAAAGATTATCAAGGCCCAAACCGTGTGTGGAAGCCACGTAACTGTCCACCGGTATATCTTCTTGCAAGGAACCCGACGTACCGATGCGGACAATGTCCAATGAGGACAAAGTTTCTTTGATCTGCCGCGTTTCAAAATCAATGTTCACCAGTGCATCAAGTTCGTTCAACACGATGTCAATATTGTCCGGGCCGATACCGGTTGAAACCACGGAGAAGCGCTTTTGTCCAATACGTCCCGTGTGTGTCACAAACTCACGGTGCTGCCGTTTGACTTCTACTTCGTCAAAATATTTCGAGACGGCTGAAACACGGTCAGGGTCGCCAACGGTGATGATGGTTTGCGCCAATTCTTCGGGCCGGACATCCAAATGATAGACTGCACCGCGTGGATTGATGATTAATTCCGATTCTGCAATACGTTGCATAAGCAAAAAAGTTGGGTTCAAATATCGGCCATTCTATTTCAAAAAAACTCCTATTTTCGCACCCGTTCTTTGGAAACGGAAATCAGAAATCAGAAGTCAAAGGTGAACTGAAAAATTAAACTTCCTTCTAGATTCCGGCTTCTGATTTTTATTCTCTGGTACCGTGGCCGAGTGGCTAGGCAGAGCTCTGCAAAAGCTCGTACAGCAGTTCGAATCTGCTCGGTACCTCACTTCCCGTTCCGCCAAAAGCGGACGGGATTTTTTTTATGCTGACGCCCGAAGAAGAAAAATTTGTGCAGTACTGGCAGGAACAACGCCAACACAAAAAACAATTTTTGCGAAAGTTTTCAATAGGCCTGCCTTTATTTGCCGTGTTGGCGGTTGCGTTTGTCGTGAATTTGGTTTCAGGCTGGTATGGCAAGGCCGATAACGAATTGCGCCAGTATTCATCATTGATCATTGTTATACTGGTGGCGCTTGCCGGCATCGGTGTTTTTGTGACCATCTTTTCGGCTCGTCACCGGTGGGACCAAAACGAATCAGATTATCAAAGCCTGCTTCGAAAAAAAGAAAATGAACCCTGAATTTATCGTGCATCGTAAACATCTTTCTATGAAGAAATTTTTTCTGGTTGCCCTTGTTGCCTTTCTTTTTGTAAGCTGTTCAAAAAACAAATGCGATTATAACGAATGCGGCATCGTGGCGCCGTCTTCCGAAATTGCTTCCGTGCAAGCGTATTTAACCTCCAATAACATTACGGCCACCCAACATTGCAGCGGTATTTTTTATGCGGTTGACAATTCCGGAAGCGGCAAGCAGCCAAACGGTTGCAGCACGGTTACCGTGAACTACGAAGGCAAACTGACCAACGGGACCGTGTTTGACCATACAAGCGCCGGCCAACCCGCAACGTTTAGTCTCGGTGATTTGATTACGGGCTTTCGCAACGGCGCTATTCAAATTAAAACCGGCGGCAAAATCCGTGTGTACATTCCGCCTTCGTTGGGCTACGGCAGCAGGGCAAGCGGAAGCATCCCAGCAAATTCGATTCTAATATTTACTATTGAATTGATAAGTGTGGATTAAAGCGCTTCGACGTCAATTGTTAGAACGGACGTGGTAACGTTTGTAACAACGGCGCACGCAAATCGCCCAGTACCTTTGTATAAACTCTTTTCTTTGGCACACGAAGCAATTTCGGTATTTGACATTTTCAAAATTGGCGTGGGTCCTTCTTCCTCGCACACGCTTGGTCCTTGGCGTGCCGCGCAAAAATTTGTGCAAAATCTCCAGAGTAAAAATTTATTGCAAGCCGTTAGGGGTTTGAACGTTTTGCTTTACGGCTCGCTCGCCAAAACCGGGAAAGGCCACGGCACCGACGTTGCCGTCTTGTTGGGATTGAGCGGCGACGATCCGGTAACCTTCGAAGTTGAAAACATTAACGCAAAGGTTGACGATATTGCCGCAATGAAGCGGCTTGTTTTGGGCGGCTTGCACGAAATTCCTTTTAATCCAACAGAAGATATTGATTTCTTACTCTCGGAATCGCTGCCGTTTCATCCCAATGGATTAAGCTTTCTCGCCGATTTAAAAAACGGTGAAAAGATTTCAGAAACCTATTATTCTATTGGCGGCGGTTTTGTCGTGCAGGAAGGAGAGAAGGCCAATGCAAGCAACGCCGTTTCGCTTCCATTCCCGATAAATTCTTCTGCTGATTTGTTGCATTGGTGTTTAAAAACAGGTCTTGCCATTCACGAAGTAGTATTGGAAAACGAAAACACCTGGCGACCAGAGAAAGAAACAAGAGAAGGCATTTTAAAAACCTGGCAAGTGATGAAGGAATGCACTTTCCGCGGTTGCCACACAACGGGTACCTTGCCGGGCGGTTTGTTTGTAAAAAGACGAGCCGCTGACCTGGCCAAACGCTTGCTAAAAGGCCGAACGTATTCCTCGCATGAAGAGTGGATTGAAGCCATTAAACAAGGAGGCAATTCCTTTCAATACATTTTGGATTGGGTGAGTTGTTTTGCCCTTGCGGTGAACGAAGAAAACGCGGCCTTTGGCAGAGTGGTAACGGCACCCACGAACGGTGCAGCCGGTGTCATTCCCGCCGTGCTGCATTATTATCTTGTGTTTGGCGAAAACGCAACGGAAGAAAAAGTGATTCAATTTTTGCTGACGGCATCGGAAGTTGGAAGCATTTTTAAAAAAGGCGCAACGATTTCTGCGGCGATGGGTGGATGCCAGGCAGAAATTGGCGTATCGTCTTCAATGGCGGCGGCAGCACTTACGGAAGTCATGGGCGGCACGCAAAGGCAAGCCTTGATGGCGGCGGAAATTGCGATGGAGCATCATTTGGGCATGACCTGCGATCCCATTGCAGGCCTTGTGCAAGTACCCTGCATCGAACGAAACACGATGGGCGCCATTAAAGCAATTACCGCTTCGCAACTGGCTTTGCAAAGCTCACCCGATTATGCAAAAGTCTCTCTGGATGTAGTAGTAGAAACCATGTGGGAAACGGCGCTGGACATGAATTCTAAATACAAAGAAACCGCCGAAGGCGGACTGGCGGTGAATATTCCGTTGAGCTTGAGCGAATGCTGATGTTAGTTGATAAACTAAAACTCCCTCACCACATTATACAACGTATCTCTTTCTACCGGTTTGCGGTTCACCTGTTTAATCAGTGTTACCAAATCTTCTGTACTCATTGCAGGCTTCTGTTCTTCGGCGCCGGCCATTGAATAAATCTTCGTCGTGTCGTCAATCGTGCCGTCAATATCATCCACACCAAAGGCCAGTGAAAGTTGTGCGTTTTTTCTGCCCAACATTGGCCAGTAGGCTTTCAGGTGTGGGAAGTTATCCATGAAGATGCGGGCAACGGAATACATTTTTAAATCCTCTACAAGGCTCACTTCGGGCACGTGGCTCATGTCGTTGTCGCCGTTGCGAAATTTCAACGGAATGAAGGTGTTGAAGCCGCCGGTTTTATCCTGCAACTGCCGCAGACGACTCATGTGGTCAATGCGGTGTGCATAGCTTTCAATGTGTCCATAAAGCATGGTGGCATTGCTGTGGAGGCCTGCGTTATGGATAGCTTCGTGAATTTTTAACCAACCTTCCGCATCAACTTTATCCGCACAAATTTTTTGACGAATGTCTTCTGCAAAAATTTCAGCGCCACCGCCGGGAATGGAATTCAAACCGGCTTCTTTCAAAATCTGCACGCCTTCATCAACCGAAACCTTTGCCTTGCGAAACATGTAGTCAAGTTCAACTGCGGTGAATGCTTTAATGTGCAGGTCAGGGCGGTGCATTTTGATTGCTTTCAACAAGTCTGCAAAAAAATAAAGGTTCATTTTGGGATGAACGCCGCCCACAATGTGAACCTCAGTGACCGGTTGCGAGTCATAGCTTTTAACGATGTTCAGCATCTGATCAAGGTTTAGTTCCCAGCCTTCTTCCCGATGAGCATATAACTGCGAATAAGCGCAGAAGTTGCAGGAAAAAACACAAACATTCGTAGGCTCAATATGAAAATTACGGTTGAAGTAAACGTCGTCACCGTGCAATTTTTCACGAACACTGTTGGCAAGTGAGCCCAAAAAAGAAAGGCTTCCCTTTTCAAAAAGAAGAAGGCCTTCTTCCTCATTGATACGATCATCGTTACCAATTTTTTCCGCAATGTTCTGCAGGGCCGGAGACTGGTCTTTGTAAAATGTTTTTTCTGCTGTTAACATGGCCGCAAAGGTAACGGCAGAACAAAAAAAGTCCCGCTAAAATTGCGGGACTTGAACGAGATATTTTGCATTCGAAATCAATATTTCACAACCTTCTCCGTTACGTTCCGGCTTGCGTCGGTGTAGCCCAGTTCAACCATGTAAACGCCGGCAGCTTTTCCTGTCAAATCAATCGTCATTTGCCGGTCTGCATTGCCGCTGAACTGCTTCGTCCAAACCAGTTGTCCGGCAGAATTATACACATTCAGGAACTTCAGGTTTGTCGGTGTTTGATAATGCCACACGCCAAAGCTATTGTGGAAGGTTGAAGGGTAAACGACATAACCTTGTTGCTTTAACTGCGGCGGCAAGGTTTGCGTACGCAGGTTTACGTTGTCAATGAAAATATTGTTTTCGAAGTTATTCGTCACCCGGAAGATCAAGGCAATTTGGTTACTGCCCGAAAATTGCGAGAGGTCAATGTTCTCAGCACGCCACTGACTCGGGCCAGTGGGGATGAACTCGGCTGTCTGCGGATCGTTTGGGGCATTGATCGTTTGCAAATCGGTACCGTATTTTTTATATACCGAAGTAAACGTAGCGCCGCAATCTTTCGAAGCCAGAATTTCCAGTGTGTCAAGCGGGATAGCCGTACTGCCTGGGTAACTATACGTTGAAGCAGCGAGATCAAAGCTCAACTTAACAGAATCCACATCGTTGTAACGAACAAAGGGTGTAACCAGGTCGTCTATTTGTCCATTGCTTGCGTAATTATAAGTATTTACATAAGCCGAACCGGCATTTTTGCTTCCGGCGGCGTTACGTCTCCAGGTAATGCTGCCATCCGGATTTAATACCGTCCAGTTAGCAGGCGGAAAAGCAGTACCCACAAAGCTTTCCACCAACGGAGCAGACACGGTGTTCAATACATTAAAAGAACGAGTCAATGTATCATTAAATGTGTATTCATCTCCTGTGCCATTGGCCGTTACCGGTTCAAAAGAATAAACCTTTATTGTGTGTGTGCCTACCGTGGTTGTCATCGTTGACAGGTTAATGGTTGCTGTTGCAAACCGCGGTATAGAAACGCCTGTAACAACCGTTGCAGTTTGCGGCGCACCGTTGTCAACGCTGTATTGAACCTTGTAGCCGGTAATCGTTTCCGTACCGTTGTTCTTTACCGTAACCGACGGCGTAAGGCTTGTGCTGCAGCTTAACGAAGCCGGCTGGTTAATCGAAAGCACCTGAAGGTCTCGCCGGAAAAGCGGAACGATGTTTACATTGTCAATAAAGATGTTGTTGCCATAATCATTGGTGTTGCGGAAAGCAATGAGCACGTTGTTGCCCGTTCCCAATACTGAGCGGCCAATGGCCACGGTTTCCCTTCTCCAATCACTCTCCAGAGGATTAATGAAAGAAGTCGTTTGCGATCCGCCGGTTGCCAGGGTTGCACCAGCCTTTGAATACGTAGTAGGAACAAAGGTTGTTCCGCATCCCGTAATAGCAATCACCTGGAGGCGGTCATTCGCACCGGGATAATTGTGGTGAGCCACGTCAAAGCTGACAAAGAGCGAATCATAGTTCCCGACGTTTACAAACGGTGAACGCAAATCATCAAGATGACCTACCACGTTAAAATCAAAATTGTCAATAGCAGCCGAACGTGCACTGTTGTGTCCTGGCGTAACTATTATCCATGTATTATCTCCATCAGGGTTTGAAACCGTCCAACCTGTGGGCGCAGCTTCAAATCCTTCTTGAATTGAAGTTCGGAGTTGCACAACGGTGAAGTTTCCTGTGATTGTGTTGTTGTTTGGTTCTTGCTCTGCCAATCCCGAAGGGAAACTAACACCCGATACCGTCACAACAATCGTTTGCACACCAGACGAAACGTTAGTCGTGGCAAGGGTAACCGTGGTACTGGCTCCGGGTGCAAGCGGCGTATTCACAACCGTTGAAGGCGTTACGGCCACACCGTTAAGTGTGTAACTAACGGTAAACGTGTTAATGGTTTCTGATCCATTGTTTGTTACAGTAACCTGCGGCGCAATCGTGCTGGCGCAAACGTTATTAACTGGCGACACAAGTGTTACAACCTTAAGGTCACGGGCTACAACTTTTTCAATGTTGACGTTGTCAATAAAAATATTGTTACCCAGACGTGCCTTGCTGCGGAAGATGACTTGCAGTTTGCCGTTTGCTAAAACGGACGCGGGAAGAATGAGGCTTTCTCTTCTCCAATCTGTGGCCGCCGGATTTGCATAAGATGCGGCGACACCGCCAGCCGTAGCCAAGTTTACGCCCCATTTTTTATAGACTTCAGTGAAACTCACGCCGCAATCGCCAGAGGCCAAGATAACAAGTGTGTCAGGGAATGACGTTGTGGTACCAGAACCATAATATTTATAAGCCAGGTCGAACGAAACAACCACACTGTCTGTTGAACTTACTGTGTATTGAGCACTGCGAAAATCATCAACGTTGCCAGTGCCGTTGTTGTAATCATTGATGTACAAGGAACCCGTACTGTTTTTGCCGGGTGTACCTCTAACCCAGGTAGAACCCGTGCCGCTCACTTTTATAACCGTCCACGGAGATGGGGGGAAAGCCGTGTTTTCAAATCCTTCGGCTACAGGCAAGCTGCCTGCCGATGGAGCATTGACGGTGAGTGTTTGTACCAAGGTATCATTGGCCGGTACTGCATCAGTACTACCATTAGGTGTGGACGTATAGAATTTGAACGTGTGCGTGCCGACGGCCGCATTAACCGGCGGTGTTAACGTGACGACCTGCGTCCCACCTGTTGGTATATTAACCGTAACGGTTTGCGAATTGGCTGCGCCGTTATCGAAGCGATAGCCAACAGTAAGCGATGTTAACGTGCTTGTGCCGTTGTTTACTACGCGAAATTTGGGTTGAAGAGCAACGGTGCCGGCACAGCCCGCAGCCGTCAAAACAGAAGGATAGGTAGTACTGGTGCAACCCACTACTTCGGAACCGCCCGGGTTAACCGATGCAAGTGGGGCCGCATCCAACAGAACGGCGCCTGTCGGGGGTACGGCACCCTGCGAGGTTAAATAACCGGGCCGGCAGAATTCAAGTATATATTCCATTCGCGACACTTGTCCCTTTGTAAACATTGAATAACAAGCATCGTCGGTATAATCCATATAATTCTGGTACATCTTGCCCGGTGGATTTGGCGCGGCTGAACAACCCGACGCAACAGAACCGCTCGGGCAACCCGACGTTAGCGCTGTTTGCGTTGGCGTATCATCGCCAGGCGCCAGCAATGCAGATGGCAACGCACATGTTCCAATAACCTGCTTGAAGTCATCACCGCAAGATGCATCCCCGTTAATGTGATAGAGGCCGAAATTATGGCCGATTTCATGCACTGCCGTGCGGGCAAGATTGAATGCGCCAAAAGTGTAACAAGTGTTGCTTGAAAAGCCGCGGTAGTCAACACAAATCCCGTCAATACCGACAGCGCTTGTTGTCGTTTCTGTTTGGTTGCCGGCGCCGATGTTTGGCGCAATGCCCAACAAACCCGAAGCACCGGCATCACCTACCCAAAGATTGTAATACTGCGTAACGTCCCAAGGGTCCAAACCACCAGCCGATGTATGCTTTACGGCCTGATACGTCGTTAGCGCAACCTGTACGTTACCAACTTTTCTTTCAATTCCGTTTGTCAATGTGCCTGAAGGCGTTCTTTTCGCTAAGACAAAGCGTATTTTGGAATGACCTCGAACACTGTAAAAAGAAGAGCCGTTCGTACTGTCTGCATTTCGTCCCGCATAATCGGTATTCAAGCGATTGATGAAGAACTGCACATCGGCATCGGTGACAATATTTGGATTTGGAAGAACAATGTGCACAACGATGGGAATGACAACCGAATCAGGCAAGGCGCTTGTCCGCATTGTACCTGATACCCGACCGTTTTTCAAGTCTTCAAGTGAAGCCTGATATTCTTGAAGACCTCTTTCGTATTGTGCCCGGAAAACGGGATCGTTTTTCAGGTTGTTTTCAAAAGCCGCCCACGTTCCGCACCGCGTTACCTGGACAGGTGTTGCTGTTTGCAGCGGCGTTTGAGCAGTTGAAAAAGAGGCGAAAAAAAGAAGAGGAATGAAAAACCTTAAGAGAGTAAAATTTTTCAAAGCAGTCCGATTTAGAGTGAAGAATGGATATTTTGAACAGTCAATTTAGTGAGTACAATAATACTTAATTCCCCCCTTACCTTAAAAATTAATTCCGCCTGCTCAACACAGAAAAATGCGTTACAAATGCCCTGCAAACAAGCCTTGAAAAGAACTGGCAAAAGGTTTACAAACAATTGTCCGACAAATTTTAAAAAAACATTTTTCCTGCTTTCCTGCACTTCGTTTTTGTTTTTCAAATGGGCTATCTTTCGTGCTTCAACAAAACCTGCTTGGTAATGAATATTAAGTTCCGTCTTACCTTAATGAGTTTTCTTCAGTTTTTTGTTTGGGGAGCCTGGTTAATCACAATTGCAACTTATTTCTTTTCGTCCAACATGGGCACGGGCGTTCAATTTGGAGCCATTTTTTCCACCCTTGCATTGGCCTCGTTGTTCATGCCGGCAATTACGGGAATCATTGCCGACAAATGGATGGACGCAGAGAAGCTTTACGGAATCCTGCACATTCTTTACGGTCTGATTTTATTTTATGTACCCCGTGTACACGATGCCGATACGTTATATTATGTCATCTTCGGGGCCATGATCTGTTACATGCCGACTATATCTCTGTCAAATTCCATCGCTTACACCATCCTCAAACGCGATGGATACGATGTCGTCAAAGTCTTTCCGCCCATCAGGGTTTGGGGCACCATTGGTTTTATCGCCGCTATGTGGATCACAAACCTCACCGGCAGCAAGGCAAACACGAATCAATTCATCATCGCTGGAGTAGCCGCTATCGCGTTGGGCATTTTCTCTTTCACTTTACCCAAATGCCCCCCGCAAAAAACAATTTCGAAAAACGCTGGCCCCGTCGAGCAGTTAGGCTTGCAATCGTTTAAATTGTTTGGCAATTATAAAATGGCCTTGTTTTTTCTCTTCTCGATGTTGCTGGGCGGCGCCCTGCAATTAACCAATATGTATGGTGACACGTTTTTGGACGATTTCAGGAAAGTTCCGGCTTATGGCCCCGAATCATTTGTAGTGAAATATTCGACCATTATCATGTCGATTTCGCAGATGTCCGAAACTTTGTTCATCCTCGCAATTCCTTTCTTCTTAAAACGGTTTGGCATTAAGAAAGTGATGCTTATCTCCATGCTGGCCTGGGTGCTTCGCTTTGGACTGTTTTCGTTTGGCAATCCCGCTGAAGGTTTGTGGATGCTTGTTTTCTCGTGCATTGTCTACGGGATGGCCTTTGATTTTTTCAATATCTCCGGATCACTGTTTGTTGAAACCACTACCGATTCGAAAATCCGTTCAAGTGCGCAAGGACTCTTTATGATGATGACAAATGGTGTTGGAGCTTTTTTGGGCAGCAAGATTAGTGGGTGGGTCATTGATACCTATTACACATTGAAGTTCACTGATGTTAACGGCTTGCTGGGATATTTAAAGACAGACATCAACAATTCTGCAGTAAGGGAATTATTGTCCGGAAATGAGGTGCAACCGAACAATGCGCTTAAGAATCCGGTTTTCATTAAAGAATGGCATCCGATCTGGTTATCCTTTGCCATTTATGCCTTGGTTGTGGCCGTGCTTTTTCTGATTCTTTTCCGGCATAAGCACGAAACAAAAGAAGAGGAAATTGCCGAGGCGGAAACGCTTGCGGTTACGGCTCATTGATCATTAATTCAAACGAAAAAAGCATCCGTTGCCGGATGCTTTTTTCGTAAAAGAGAAGCCACTTAATTCAAATGCGCTTCAATCTTTTTCACAAAATTGCCTTTGGGTTGAGCGCCAACTAATTTATCAACCACTTGGCCATTTTTAATGAACAGAATAGCAGGGATTGACGTAATGCCGTAGTTCATGCTCACCTGTGGATTCTCGTCCACGTTCACTTTGCCAATGTTTACTTTGCCTTCGTATTCTTTTGACAGCTCGTCAATTACAGGGCCGATTGCGCGGCAGGGTCCGCACCATTCAGCCCAAAAATCTACGATTGTCAGTTTATCATTGCTCAACACTTCTGTTTGAAAATTTGAATCGGTGAATGCTTTTGCCATAATTTTTATCTTTTAAGTTTTACCAAGAAGGTTTTTATTTCTGCGCAAATTTAAGCCCAAAGACAGAATGACGTTTGTGGTTGGTAGTTGGTAGTTTGTGGTTTGGCGTGTTTTTGTCAGGCTCTTCACAAAACAAACAGACCGCCATTCGAAAAAACCTTCAACTTAAAGAACCACAACCCTAAACCGTCGCGACTTTCACCTCAATCTCTGGCCGTTTTTCCAGAAACTGAATCATCGCATTGTTCATTTCAAAGCCGTGCCCGTTTGTCTGTAAAGCCGCCTTCATGTCGGTCTTTGGTTCCATGATGGTTATCCGCACGGAACTCGGCCCGGGAAAAGCTTTCAAATTCATTTCCAAAAAGTCAATCCATTCCGGCTGAATGTTGCGCACCTCCATTTCCAGGCAAAGCTGTTTGGTTAAACTCCGCTTCACGTTTTCGGCAAGGGTGATGCCGGTGATTTTAAATTCGTATTCGGCTTTGTTCCACCGCTGTTTGAAGCTTCCCGTTAAATAAATAGCACTGCCCTGCAGAAAGAAATGTTGGTAACGTGCATAATCATCGCCAAACAAAACCAATTCTGTTTTGCCCGAATAATCTTCTACCGTAAAGGTGCCGAACTTGTTTCCTTGCCGCGAAATGCGGTGATTGACACCAGAAACCAAACAAAGCATTTTGTATGTTCTGCCTTGTCCGGCCAAGATGGCCGATTCTTTTATATCGTTAAAATCGGCAACGGATGTAATGCCGTAATGTTTTATTTCAAATCGGTAATGGTCGAGCGGATGGCCGCTCAAATAAATGCCCGTAACTTCTTTTTCCTTTTCGAGTTTTTCGGTAAGTGAAAACGGCGGACAATTTGGGATTGCGGGTGGTTTGATGTCCAGCACCGCAGGCAAGTCGCCAAACAACGTGTTGGTTGTGCTTAAACTTTCCGCCTGCACCACGTTGCCGTAACGAATCATCTTTTCCAAGCCGTTTTGCGTTTCGCCTTCAGGCACATACAAGTATTGCGCACGGTGCAATTGCGGAAACTCGTCGAACGCCCCGGCGTAAATCAAGCTTTCCAACGTCTTTTTGTTAACGGTGCGCTGGTTGATGCGCTTCATAAAATTGAACGGATCTTCAAACACGCCCCCGTTCTTTCGTTCGTCAATGATGCTTTCCACGGCGGCTTCGCCCACCCCCTTCAGGCCGCCCAAACCAAAGCGGATCTCGCCTTCGGCATTTACCGCAAAACCTTTTTGCGATTCGTTGATGTCGGGACCCAACACCGTTAAACCCATGCGTTTGCATTCTTCCATAAAGAAGGTAAGCTTTTCAATCGCGTTCGCATGATTTAAAACCGCGGCCATGTATTCGGCCGGATAATGCGATTTCAAATAAGCCGTTTGATAAGCCACATAAGCATAGCAAGTAGAGTGCGATTTGTTGAAGGCGTATTGCGCAAAGGCTTCCCAGTCTGTCCAGATTTTTTCAAGCACATCTTTTTTGTGGCCTTTCTCTTTTGCACCGTCAATGAACTTGCTCTTCATTTTGTCGAGCGTCTTGCGGTCTTTCTTTCCCATCGCCTTGCGCAGCACGTCCGCGTCGCCTTTGCTGAAGCCAGCAATCTTTTGCGCCAACAACATCACCTGTTCCTGATAAACGGTGATGCCATAAGTTTCTTCGAGGTATTCGGCCATTTCGGGCAGATCGTATTCCACAGCTTCGCGGCCGTGTTTGCGGTCAACGTATTGCGGAATATAAGCCATTGGTCCAGGACGGTACAAGGCGTTCATCGCAATCAGGTCCGCAAACTGGTCGGGCTTCAGTTCTTTGAGATACTTCTGCATGCCCGGACTTTCAAACTGGAAAGTTGCAATGGTATCGGCCCGTTGATAAAGCTCGTAAGTCGCCGTATCATCCAACGGAATGGCGTCAATGTCTATTTCAACGTTATGCCGTTCTTTGATGTTGATAAGCGCATCGCGAATGATGGACAGAGTTTTCAAACCCAAAAAGTCCATCTTGATTACGCCGCTGTCTTCAATGATGCTGCCTTCGATTTGCGTGATGCAGAGGTCTGTTTCTTTCGATGCAAAAACCGGGATGAGTTCCGTCAAATCTTTTGGTGCAATGATGATACCCGCCGCGTGAATGCCGGTGTTGCGCACCGAACCTTCTAGCTTTTCCGCAATGTGCAACACATCGGCCTGTAGGCCTTTGCTGTTGTACACTTCGCGAAGACGTTTGATATTTTCAATATCGTCACTGCTGTAGTCATCTTCAAGCGGCTTTTCGCCTTCTTTGGAAGTAATCGGCGCATGTAGGCAACGGTAAAGTTTTGTGCCCGGTTTTTCAGGAACCAACTTGGCCAACGCATTTGACTCGGGCAAGGGTAAATCCATTACACGAGCCACGTCTTTGATGCTCGACTTGGCCGCCATCGTACCGTAAGTAACGATTTGCGCCACCTGATTTTTGCCGTATTTTTCAACAACGTAATCAATTACTTTCTGCCGGCCTTCGTCATCAAAATCCGTATCAATATCGGGCATTGATTTACGGTCGGGATTCAGAAAGCGTTCAAACAGCAGTTTGTATTTGATCGGGTCAATGTTTGTGATGCCGATACAATATGCCACAACCGAACCCGCTGCCGAACCGCGGCCCGGACCGACAAATACACCCAAATCGCGACCGGCTTTGATGAAGTCGGACACGATCAAAAAGTAACCGGCAAAGCCCATCGTTTTGATGGTGAAGAGTTCAAAGTCTATTCGTTCCCTAATTTCTTCCGTGATTTCGTGGTACCGTTCTTTGGCGCCTTCGTATGTAATGTGCTTAAGAAATTCCCACTGATTCAGGTTGCTGTCTTCGTGCCGCTGAAATTCTTTTGGCAAGGGAAAAGCGGGAAGAAGAATATCGCGTTTAAGATTGAGCAATTCAACCTTGTCAACAATTTCATTGGTGTTGGCAAGCGCCTGCGGCAGATCATGAAAGGTCTTCGACATCTCCGCCGTCTTCTTAAAATAAAACTGGTTGTTCGGAAAAGCGAAGCGCTTGTCCTTCATGTTCACATCATCATCCGCAAATTCACGCAGGGCAGGAGTGGCCTGCTTCTCTCCGGTATTGATGCAAAGCAGAATATCGTGAGCGTTGAAATCTTCAACGTCGGTATAATGTGAGTCGTTAGAAGCAATAACTTTTACATTGTGCTTTGTCGCAAATTTTACCAGCACGTCGTTCACCTTGTCTTGCTCGGCCATGCCGTGACGCTGAAACTCTACATAATAATCTTCACCAAATAAATCCAGCCACCATTTGAATTCTTTTTCGGCTTCTTCTTCCTTTCCGGCTAAAATGGCCTGAGGTACCATCGCACCCAAACAACAGGTCGTAGCAATCAATCCTTCGTGGTGTTTTAGAATAAGCTCTTTATCAATGCGCGGGTATTTTCCGTACAAGCCTTCCATGTACCCAAGCGACGTAAGCTTCACCAAATTCTTGTAGCCCGTTTCGTTTTTAGCCAATAAAATCTGATGATAACGTTTGTCTTTTTCTTCCTTGGTAAACTGGCGGCGATGACGGTCTGCTACCAAATAAAACTCACAGCCTACTATGGGTTTTACCTTAGGCTTTCCGTTTTCATCAACATGTTTATAGGCCTGTGAAACAAATTCAAATGCACCGAACATGTTGCCATGATCGGAGATGGCAAGCGCGGGCATTCCGTCATCAATAGCCTTTTTATAAAGAGATTGAATGGAGGCCGCGCCGTCAAGCAATGAGTATTGGGTGTGAACGTGTAGGTGTGAAAACTTCATTCTTTCTCCTCTTGATCAAAAAATATTTCGGAATAAATACGCTGATAAGGTGCAAGTTACATTCCGCAAAGGCAATAAAACCTTTAAAGCCTCGTTGAAAGAAATCCACAACTGTGGGAAAAAAGGGAATTAACCTTTATTTTCGTTTTTCCACTTTGATCAAAAACAAGCCGCATGGTAAAAAACATTATCCTATTCGCTGCTGTCTTGTTGCTTGGAACGTTTACCACCGTATCCGCTCAAGGCAAGGAAGTAAAGTCAGCTCCTGCAAAAACCGATTACAAATTTCTTGACCAGATTTCCATTGAGCCCACTGCCGAACCGTCGTTCGCTTCGAAGCCGGCGGAAACGCCTTCCGTAAAAAAAGATTTGCTCACTGCTGCTGCCACTTCCGAAGGCAACGTAGAAGCTGCGCAAGCACTTCAATTTAAATATTCTTTGTTGCTGGATGTAGAGGTGGAGATGGTGAAGAACGTGAACATGTTTCGGCTGATTGACGAATGGTACGGCGTGAAATATTTGTTTGGCGGTTCCACCAAAAATGGCATTGATTGTTCGGCCCTGATGCAAATTCTTTTCGCGTCGGTTTATGGCCTTTCGTTGCCCCGCACCGCTAAAATGCAGTTTGACATGTCGCGACACATTTCCCGCACCGAATTAAAAGAAGGCGACCTTCTTTTCTTCAACACCCGCGGCGGTGTATCGCATGTGGGCATGTATCTTACCAACAACAAATTCGTTCACGCATCGGTGCGTGGCGTTACCATCTCCGACATGTTTGATCCGTATTATGCGGCACGGCTAATTGGGGTAGGAAGAGTGTTGGATACTAATGGTTCAACAGCGGTTGTTTCTTCCAAACCATAGTTTATTGCCTCAGTAGTAATCATTCATTATCAATTTCTAAACCTTATTATCTTGTTTCAAACGCTGATAAGATAATAAGGTTTTCTTATTAAGTAGCTTTGTGCCATCAAGGTGATCAGGTTGGTAAACTCAAGCAGTAAAACCTTTTCGTTAAACGAAGCCTCTTTCGTTTTTCAACGCACGAGGCTTCGTTTTTTCTCTACCAATATCGCTGTGAATTAATTCGCCAACTCCCGCGTAAGGCCCAATCGTTTCTTCACCGTTTGCCAAACCGGAATCGCATCCGGCGAAAGTTTCAACCAAATCATGGCGGCGCCAAAAGGAATACAAAAAACAAGGCTGCGAAGGATCATCCATTGCAAGCCGTAAAAGTTTTTGAAAGACAGATAAGACAGCAAAAAGCATACAGCCGAAATTAAAATTGTGTAAGCTGTTTTTGTGTCAAAGGGTTGCATGTTAAACTTTCGTAACAGGAAAACGTAGCGAATGGAATTGTAAACCACAAAAGAAATCAGGCTGGCAATTGCCGGCCCCGTCATTCCCAAATCCCTCGTGAGAAAAAAGTTTAGCGGCAGCATTAGTGCAAGCAAAATCAAACCGGTCATAAACTCAAAGCGCCAATATGTTGACGTGCCAATGATTTGTGCATTTACACCTGCGCCCATGTCAATAATTCGGGTGAGACCGAACCAGAAAAACACCCATTTGGCTTCGGCATAAGCGGGTTGCAAATGAAAAGTCGCGATGCCGTCATCAAAGTTTATCCACACCAAACAAAACATAGCGCAGGAAAACAGGAGCATGTTGATGGAAGAGCGATGATAAATTTTGTTCAGCCGGTGAAAATCTTTGTCCTTCCATGCTTGCGAAAGCGGCCCGGTCGAAGCAGCAATCACGGCACGTTGCGGCGCCTGAATTAAACTCGCAATGTATTGTCCAAATGTAAACACACCGGCAGCGCCGATGCCATTCGGCAAGATGGCCGCGATGAAAATGGTGTCAATTACAGACGCAAGACTAAAAACCAAACCGCCCGTCCATACAAAGCCAATCAGTGCGTAAATCTTTTTCCGAAACTTGCGTGTTACTATGCTTCGCTGAAAACTAAACTGCAAATAACCCTGTCGGCCCAAATGAAAAAGAAGGTAAAGCGCCAAGGCAATGTAAACGAAAGAATAAATGCCGATGAAGGTTTTAAAGCTGGTGATAAAATGAAACGTCGTAAGCGAAATAAGAACCGTAACAAAGGCACGGAACATCACTTCTTTTAAAAAACTGCTTAACACGGCTTTGTGCAATTGCCAGGCATAAGCGTCCAAAATCATGAAAACAGTGAAGCCAAAGCCAAAGGGAAAAAGCCAGTAATAATATTCAGGAAGTTCCGGTGAGTTAGAAAAAATTTTGTTGACAAGAATGCCTTTGAACAACAAACCCAAAACCACTACCAACAAAAAGCCCGCAAGCGGCACCAGCAAGGCAATGGTAAGCTGATCGCTTTTCTTTGGCGGTACATGAGCTTTGTAATACGGAAAGAACTTTGTGATGAAAGCCGACATGCCCAAATTGGCAATGGAAAACATGAGTTGGGAAGCCGCAACAAAAATAGCCGTCAATCCAAACTGCTCTTTGGTAAAACCGCCTTGGCGGGTGAACAAATAGGTATTAAAAAAACCCAGCGCAAAACCGATGTAAACAACGAAAGAGGCAATGATGCTTTGCTTGCGGATAGTGCTCATGAAACAATGTACTAATGTGCAAATATGCTAATGCAGCAATGAACAGCGCTAAATAGTTTGTGTTATTGGTTTTCTTTTTTTACGATAATATAAAAATTCTTGTCAACGGAAAATTCATTCGGCGCAGAAAGTTTTACCGTTTGTCGGTTAGCCGTTGGAGTTAGCCATTGCCCGTTTGTTAAACGAATCGGCATGTTGAAGGCGGCCACGGTATTCGCCCAATGATATTGAAGTGAATTGCCGGTTTGTTTGTATTCAAGCACTGGAATTTTTGTCGTGCGCAAATACTGGTCAAACACTTTGCTGAAATCCGTTCCGCTCTTTTGCGATACATAATCTTCCACTTGTTTTGACGTAACGGTTTGGTGATAAAAGTCTTCGTTTAATCCACGAAGAATGCTGCGGAATTTTTCATCGTCATTAATAACTTGGCGAATGGTGTGCAGCATGTTTGATCCCTTGAAATACATGTCGCCACTGCCTTCGCGGTTTACGCCGTAAGCCGCAATGATTGGTTTATCATTTGCAATGTTTGCCCGCAATCCTTGCGTGTATTCGTTGCCGGCTTCTGTACCAAAATAGCTGTCAATAAAAAGTGTTTCCGAATAATCGGTAAAGCCTTCGTGTACCCACATGTCGGCGCGGTCTTTTGCCGTGATGTTGTTGCCAAACCATTCGTGGCCGCTTTCGTGAACGATAATATAATCCCATTTCAAGCCCCAACCTGTGCGTGACAAATCGCTTCCGAGGTAACCGTTTGCAAATTTGTTTCCGTAGGCCACTGCGCTTTGGTGCTCCATGCCCAGGTGCGGCGACTGCACCAGTTTATAACCGTCTTCGTAAAACGGGTAAGGACCAAACCAATGTTCAAAGGCACGCAACATCGGCTTCACTTGCTCAAATTGTTTTTTTGCTTTGTCAAGTTCATAATCTAAAACCCAGTAAGTCAAATCAAGCTTTCCTTTTTCGCCTCGCAGCGTATCACTCCATGAAGTGTAATGACCGATGTACGGAATAACATTATAAAGGTTGATGGGGTTTACAACCTCCCATTTGTAAGACGTCAATTTTGAATCTTGGATTTTGGATTTTGAACTTAGTCGTCCGTTACCGACTGCTACCAAATCTTCGGGCACAATTGCCGTCAGCGAAACGCCTTTTTCCGGCTCGTCGCTCCAACTGTCTTTGCACGGGTACCAAAGCGAAGCGCCTTCGCCCTCGCAGGCAACACTTATCCACGGCCGGCCCTGCGCATCTTTTGCCCAAATCCATCCTCCGTCCCACGGTGGATGTACGGCCTCTTTGGGTTTGCCGTGATAAACAACCGTTAGGCTTTCCGTTGTACCTTTTGGCGTTTTGGGCAAGGGAATAAACCAATGATTGCCGTCGTTGTAATAAGGCTTGCCAGGATAATTAATGTACATTTTGCCGTTGTAATAAAGACTGTCAAGCTGCATGGGCTTTTGCAAATCAAGCTGCAGGTAGTCCCAGTGATTATCGGCAATAACGGTATATGTAATTGTAGTTCTTCCGCTAATGGTTTTCGTTTCGTAATCAGGCGTAACAGTCACGTCGTAATGCTGTGCGTTCCACCAGGAGCGGCCCGGCGTGTTGCTGCCCATCAATGTATCTTCATGGGTAAATTTTTGATTTGTTGGCTGCGCATGTAATTCAACAAGCATTACAAAAAAAACAATAAGCAAGACGGAAAGACGCTTCATGAAAGAGATTCACGTTTTTAAAATGAATAGTTCGCTAATTTAGACGGTTCGTCTCATACTATGATTTATCGCGCCAAACATTTAACCATTCTTACCCTGATTGCCGCTTTTCTTTCTTCCTGCTACAGCGGTGAAAAAGAAGAGAAGACCGTCTTCCATTACAACGAAACAACGGGCATTGCTTCAACTGATCCGGCCTTTGCCAAGAATCAATCCATCATGTGGGCCGTGCATCAGTTGTACAACACGCTGGTAGAAGTGGACAGCAATCTGAACATCGTTCCTTCGCTGGCAAAGCGGTGGACAATCTCCGACGACAAAAAAACCTACACGTTTTATTTGCGCAACAATGTTCGCTTTCACGACGATGGTTGTTTTCAAAATGCAAAGGGCAGAAGCCTGACGGCGAAAGACGTAGAATACAGTTTGGCCCGCATCGTTGACAAAGCAACCGCAAGCCCGGGCTCGTGGATATTTAATGAAAAAGTGGACAGTGTTGAAGCCTTCAAAGCTATTGACGACACAACCTTTCAACTAAAACTTCAACGACCGTACAATCCGATTTTAGGAATTCTTTCCATGCAATATTGTTCCGTTCTTCCGCACGAAGCCGTAGAGAAATACGGCAATGATTTTCGCCGTCACGCGGTGGGCACAGGACCCTTTCAGTTTGTGGCTTGGGAAGAAGGACAGGCAATGGTTTTGAAAAAGAATCCGAATTATTTTGAAATAGATAGCAACGGTGTCCGGTTGCCTTATCTCGACGGTGTTAAGATTAGTTTTTACGATAGCAAGGCCACCGAGTTTTTGGCCTTCCGCCAAGGCAAGCTCGATTTCATCAACGACATTGACGCGTCGTTCAAAGACGAAGTGCTGACCAAGAAAGGGAGTTTGCGAAGTGATTGGCAAGGCAAGATTCAATTGCATACGCATCCTTATTTGAACATTGAATACTTCGGCATTTTGGTGGACACGACAAATCCTGTTTTGAAGAATTCGCCGTTACGTTTTCAAAAAGTAAGACAAGCCATTAACTATGGTTTTGACAGAAGAAAGATGGTTCTCTACCTGCGCAATTCTCTGGGCACGCCGGCAACGGCAGGCTTTGTTCCGGCAGGCTTGCCTTCATTTGATTCAACCGAAGTAAAAGGTTACGATTACAATCCGCAACTGGCAAGAAAACTGATGCGCGAAGCGGGCATCACCGGCACAAAGTATCCGGCCATCAAGCTGCTTACCATCCCGATTTACTCCGATATTGCGAGCTACATTGCGCGGCAACTGGAAGAGATCGGCTTGAACGTTCAGGTGGACGTCGTGCAAAAATCATTGCTGCTTGACATGACCTCAAGTTCAAGAGCCTTGTTCTTTCGCGGAAGCTGGATAGCCGACTACCCCGATGCGGAAAATTATCTTTCGGTTTTTTATTCAAAGAATCCCGCGCCGCCGAATTACACGCGGTACAAAAATCCCGCTTTCGATGCCTTGTTTGAAAAAGCCATTGCGGAAACCAACGATTCACTTCGCTACCGCCTTTACCGGCAAGCCGACCGGTTGATGATGAAAGACGCGCCGGTAGTACCACTTTGGTACGACATGGCCGTTCACCTTGTTCAAAACAACGTTCAAGGTTTTGAACCCAATGCTTTAAACCTTTTGGAACTGCGCCGGACGAAAATCATACGGCCTTAGAAACCGACTTTCTTTTGTTGTGTTTTTAACGCGGGTAGTTTATAATTATCAATCACGGTTTTTTCAGCCATCATTTTTTCAATCGCTTCCACTGAACGCGGCGAGAAAGCCGAGAGCAATTCGTAACCGTCTTGCGTAATCAGGGCATCATCTTCAATGCGCACGCCAATGCCCCACCATTTTTTATCGCAATCGCTATTAAGCGGAATATAGATGCCTGGCTCGATGGTAATGACCATGTCTTTTGTCAGCGGGCCGTATTCGCTGCGGTCGTGTACATCCAAACCAATGTGATGACCCAAGCCATGCGGATAATATTTGCGTACGTCTTTTTTGTCCTTGATGATGCCGAGTTTAAGCAAGCCATCGGCAATCACGTCGTTGGCGGCTTTACTTGCGTCGGCAAACTTTGCGCCGTCATGCAATGTTTTAAACGCTGCTTCCTGTGCGTCGTAAACAAGCTGATAAATCGTTTTTTCTTCGGGTGAAAATTTTCCTCGTGCCGGTATGGTGCGGGTGACGTCGGCAGAATAGCCGTGGTAAGAAGCGCCAACATCCATCAGCAGCAAATCGTTGCCAATCTTCGTCTTGCTGTTTTCCATGTAATGTAGAATGCAGCCATTATCACCGGCGCCGACAATGGAACCGTAGCCAACTTCTTCGGAACCATAACGCTTATGCACGTATTCCATCAGTCCTTGAATTTCCAGTTCCGACATATCGGGGCGCAAGGCTTTCATGGCCTCGTTGTGCGCCATGCAGGAGATTTCCACGGCACGACGAAGCAGGTACATTTCTTCCGGTGTTTTTGTTTCGCGAAGCTTGGCCGTGATCTGATAAAAGCTTTTCGCATCAAGGCGCGGGTCTTTCGCATCTGTAATGGCAGTTTTTTGTTTGAACTGCTGCATAAGGTTGTACAAATCCCCATCGCCGCGGCCGTGTTTCAAATCGTCAGGAAAACCGTCCGCAATGATTTTGGTGAAAGGAGAGAAGTCGAGTGCAAAGTTTTTGAACGCATCGCCGGTGTAAACCGTCTGAATTCCGAGTTTTTCTTTTACCCCGGTTTCGCCCAGCCTGCGACCGGTCCATTGTTCGCTGCGCGGATCTTTTTTCTGCACGAAAAATAATTCCGTGAAGGTTGAGCCATCGGGAGCTTTTTGTGGTTCTTTAAAAAGAAACAAAACAGCGTGAGGTTCTTTGTAACCGGTGAAATAGTAGAGGTCGGGGTTTTGGTGGTAGAAATAATTTACGTCGTTGGAAAAGGTGCGCTCAGGAGCGGCAAATACAACCATAATGCTGTTTTCCGGCATCAGCGCTCTTGCTGCTTCGCGACGGCTTTTGTGAAATTGCGGCGAAAGATAATCGGTTGGCAGATCTTCCTGCGCCTGAACAAAAGTGGAAACAAAAACGAAAAGCAGGAGCAGGAAAAAACGAGAACTGCGCATTGGTTGCATAGCTGTGATTTGGTTTAAAAATAAGAAGAAAAAATTCACGCATAGTCTCCCTCAACAAGCAGCAGGAAGAAGACTTTAATACGACTCCGCCGCACTCGGAAAATCATTGCTTTTCACATCGGCTATATACTTTTGAACGGCGCCGGTAATTTGTTCGTGAAGATTTAAATACTGACGCAAAAAGCGCGGCTTGAACTCGGTGTTGATGCCGAGCATGTCGTGCATCACCAGCACTTGTCCATCACAATGCGGCCCTGCACCAATGCCAATAGTTGGAATTTCCAGCGATTCTGAAACCTCTTTTGCAAGTGCAGCCGGAATTTTTTCCAGCACCACCGCAAAGCATCCGGCTTCTTCCAACAACTTCGCGTCATTGCGCAACTTGGCGGCTTCGGCTTCTTCTTTTGCGCGAACGTTGTACGTTCCAAACTTGTAAATGCTTTGCGGTGTCAGGCCAAGGTGTGCCATCACCGGAATGCCCGCACTAATGATGCGTTTTACCGATTCCAGCACTTCTTCACCACCTTCAAGTTTAATGGCGTGTGCGCCAGTTTCTTTCATGATGCGAATGGCTGAAGCGAGGGCAATGTCGCTGTTGGATTGATAAGAACCAAAGGGCAGATCAACCACCACCAAGCTTCGCTTTGCTCCGCGGATAACAGACGATGCATGATAAATCATTTGATCCAGCGTGATGGGCAGCGTTGTTTCGTGACCCGCCATTACGTTTGAAGCCGAATCACCAACGAGAATCACATCAATGCCCGCTGCGTCGAAGATGGAAGCAAAGGAAAAATCATAAGCAGTGATCATCGAAATTTTCTTGCCCGCTGCTTTCATTTTTTGAACCGTATGCGTGGTGATGCGTTTAACTTCAGGTGCGTTAGCGCTCATTGGTGGAATTTTGCCAAAGATAGGGTCAGGTTTTTTTCACAAAACTCACCTCACCGGTTCGCTCCAGCCGCACTTCTTCTATCTCTGTTAATGAATCTTTTTGCACGTTAATGCGTAGTTCTTCCATAATGTCGTGCTCAGAGATATTGCTCTTTTCCATGTTTCTCTTTTCAAACTTGCCGTTCTTGTATAAAAGAAATGGCTTTCCCTTTATTAATCGTCCGAACCGCTTGTTGAAATAAGTTAGTTTGGAAAAGACAAAATGCAAACAAACCAAAGCCGCTCCCGAAGCCATCGCCGAAACAAAAGGCGTTGCGCCGACGATACCTCTTGCCAGCACCGCTCCGTACAGAATCGTCAGAATATCGTCGAACACATCGCCCTTACCAAACGTGCGCATGCCCGTGATGCGTAACAACACAAGCATATAAATAAACATCACAGCGGAGCGAGCAACGATCTCAAGCGGACCAATGTCGGCTTTGTTTCCCCATATCTGTGTTATGTCCATAGTTTTTTAAACAAAGCAAACGAAAAAGAATGCCAGCGGCAGGTGAGCGGTGTGGCACAAATTTGTAAGCGGTAGATAAAACAAATTTTATGGAGAACGAAAAAAACAAAGAGCAGCTCAACAATCCAAGTCAAATGGCTGGTCCGCACCGCGGCCGCCAGGGCGTTGACAAAGCGCCGGGCGAAGAAGAACACGAAGGACCGGTTGAAGACATTGTGGCCGATACGCAAAGAGGAAAAAATAAAGTTGACGGCGATCCCTCGCAGGAAAGTGATCAACCCGTTAACCAACCGTAGCAATGGCGCGAAAAAGTGCAGGCCTATTAGTTTACCGAAAGAAAAATTCTGTTCTCGAAGTCTTTTTGATTCATCCCGGCGGTCCTTTTTGGAAAGGAAAAGAAACTGGTGCATGGAGCATTCCGAAAGGCGAGTTTGGAGATGATGAAGGCCCGCTGCAAGCGGCACGGCGTGAGTTTGCTGAAGAAACCGGACAGGATATTGAGGGAGACTTTGTTGAACTAAAAACAATCCAACAGAAAAGCGGAAAGCTTGTATACGCCTGGGCTGTGGAAGCTGAACTAAATGCCGACGCCGTTATTTCAAATACGTTCAAAATGGAATATCCCTACAAATCCGGCAAATGGATAACCGTGCCCGAAGTGGACAAAGCCGCATGGTTTTCTGTGGAAGAAGCGAGGGAAAAGATGAATCCCGCGCAAACTGAATTGCTTGATGATTTACTGCTTAAGTTGAAAACATGAAAAAGCCTTTCGACGTACCCGACATGCTGAAGCGGATTGAAAAGGCTGTAAAGCCTTATCCAAAAGCTGCCATGTTTGAGCTGAAAGAGAAAGGCTATGCTTCGCTATTTGAACAGCTTATTTCCTGCATCATTTCCATTCGCACCCTGGACGAAACAACAATACCCATTTCTGAGAAGTTGTTTGCCCGAGCCCGCACACCAAATGAAATGCTGAAACTCTCACCCAAAGAACTGGAGGACTTGCTTTATGGTTCGCAATATCCCGGACAAAAGGCTTATACAATGCTCGGCATTGCCAAAGCTGCCATCGAAGAATTTGGCGGCGACCTGCCCGCGGATTACGAAAAGCTTACGGCACTCAAAGGCGTTGGACCGAAGTGCGCTAAGCTTGCGTTAGGCGTAGCCACCGGTCATGCCGGAATCAGCGTGGACGTGCACGTGCATCGCGTGGTCAATCGTTGGGGCATCGTTGAAACCAAAACGCCGGAGAAAACAATGCAAGTGTTGGAGGATGTTGTTCCGAAGAAAAAATGGATTGACGTAAACCGCTTGCTGATGCCGTTTGGCAAACACATTTGCGTGCTGCATTCACCTTTTTGTTCTACATGTCCCGTGCTTGATTATTGCCGGCAGGTAGGCGTAACAAAACATCGTTGAAAGAAGAAGCAATCGCCCTGTTGTATTGCTATCAAGCGGTTTTAAGTTTTCTTCGGCAAAAAATATTTTGAAGTGTCGCGAAAGAAGGCAATTTTGCGCTACAACTTCATCATCATTTTATGAAAAACATTCTCTTCATTGCCGGTGCGGCTTTTTTGTTCAGTTGCACCAATTCAAATTCAACCAAAACCGACGCCGCAAATTCCGAAAGCAAGCAAACTGCATCGGCAAAAAACTCTGCCAAAACTGAAGATACAAAGCCAACCGGTCCCGCTGCCGATGCCGCAACCATCATGGCGCGTCCGCAAGTGCCTATTCTTTGTTATCATCACATTCGTCCTGATGCAAAAAGCGAATACGCCGTTACTGTTGACGGATTTAAAGCGCAGATGAAAATTTTGCACGACAGTGGTTATCATACCGTGCTGCCTGATCAACTTTATGATTACCTGGTTTACGGAAAACAATTGCCTTCCAAGCCGTTTATGCTTACGTACGACGATACCGATGAAGAGCAGTTCAGTGTGGCCAAACCCGAAATGGACAAATACGGTTTTAAAGGTGTTTATTTTATCATGACCATTTCCATTGGCCGACCGCGATACATGAACAAAGAACAAATCAAACAACTTGCCGATGAAGGCCATGTGGTTGCAAGCCACACCTGGCGTCACGACCGTGTAGATCGTTACCTCACCACACCTCACCTTGACCGTGATTCAAAAAAGATGATTGCAAATGATTGGGACCTCCAATTAGTTGACAAGCGCAAGCAACTTGAAGACATCACCGGCAAACCCATTCACTACTTCGCTTACCCCTTCGGCATCTGGAGCAAAGCCGGCATACCGGAGTTAAAATCACGCGGTTTTAAACTCGCCTTTCAACTTAGCACCAAACGCGATCCGGAAGAACCGCTTTACACCGTGCGCCGAATGATTGTACCGTTTCAGTGGTCGCCGGAAGGAATGTTACGGGTTATGAAGAGTGCCTTTAGCCGCAGTGAATAAACTGTGCGCAGTGGATGCAGCGTTACCACAAATTGGAACAGTCTTTGAACTTGTAAAGGCAAATTGTGGATATGTTTCCTTTGTGGTTTTTTTTCGTATTCCTTGTGTTGGTCTGTTACCTGTTGTACCTCACCCGTACTACCGAAGATGATCTCCGTACGATGAGCAGGAACCAGTTAAATCAATCGAAATATTTAATGAAAGAAAACCTTCCGGACAACTGATTTACGAGTGCGTTGAGTGCGAGAGAGTTAAAGGGTAGTTTATTTAAACGGTATAAGCAGCAAAAAAGATGCAAGTAAACCTTGCATCTTTTTTTATTCAATACGGACAAGAGGGGACAACGGATCTTCTTCAGACTTTAATCTCTCCGGCCACCTCGGGTTAAGGCTACCAACAATAAAATGAAGACGGCGGCGCCAACAACCCAAATCCAGGGCGAAGCGTACCAATTGCTTCCTTTTGTGTTAATGTTTACGTTCACGTCTTTTTCCTGGGCAAGGAGTAAAGTGCCGTACAAAGCAGCGGCAAGGGAGAAAAAAATCTTTTTCATAATAAAGCTTTTGTTCAGTTTTAAAAAAGTTGTGCCAACTCAGCCGTTTTATCGTTTGCCAAACAACAAACTTCCAACGCGAATCATGTTGCTGCCTTCTTCCAGTGCAATCTTGTAATCGGCGCTCATGCCCATGGAGAGAGTTTTTAGTTTGTAGTTTTTTGTTTTTAGTTGGGCGTGTTTGTTGAAAATGTTTTTCAGGGTTTTGAATTCGCTTCGCACTTGGTTCATGTCGTCTGTAAACGAAGCCATGCCCATTAAACCGGTAACACGAACGTTGTTTAATTCATGCAATTCATGTTCAACGTTTGTGTTTAAGAGTTCGTCTTCGCTAAAGCCAAATTTTGTTTCTTCCAGGGCAATGTGAACCTGAAGGAGAACGTCAATGACCCGATTAATTTTTGTTCCTTGCTTGTTCACTTCTTTCAGCAATTTAAAACTGTCAATGCCATGAATGAGATGAACAAACGGCGCAATGAATTTGACCTTGTTGCCTTGCAAATGACCGATGAAATGCCAGCGAATGTCTTTCGGGAGTTGCGCTTCTTTGTCAAGCAATTCCTGCACGTAGTTCTCGCCAAAATCGCGGTGACCCAGGTCATAAAGTTCTTTGATGGCTTCTAGGGGTTTGGTTTTGCTTACGGCTACGAGAGTGGCGTTGGCGGCTTGTGTTTCTTTTAAGATAGAAAAATAATTCTCTTGGTTAACAAACATCTGACTTGATTAAGCGGGTGTAAATGTAGCTTGCGTTTCTGCATTCGTAAACGTTTGGCTTTGGGATCATCAACGCAGTTAACAGTTAACCGCAACACCGCACGCATTTGACGGTTGCGGATTCGCCACTACATTTGCGCACAAATTTTTGCTTGTTATGAACTTTCAATTAAGTGAAGAGCACCTGATGATACAACAGGCGGCCCGCGACTTTGCACAAAAAGAATGTTTGCCCGGCGTGATTGAACGCGACGAAAAAATGCAGTTTCCCCGCGAACAATTAGAGAAACTTGCTGACCTCGGATTTCTTGGAATGATGGTGAGTCCCGACTACGGCGGCGCGGGCCTGGATACAGTCAGTTATGTTCTTGCGATGGAAGAAATTAGCAAGGTGGACGCAAGCGTGAGCGTTTGCATGAGCGTGAACAACAGCCTTGTTTGTTTCGGCCTAGAAGCTTACGGCACCGAAGAACAGAAGCAAAAATATTTAATGCCACTGGCGCAGGGAAAAAAGGACGGTGCATTCTACACCGGCGCTTTTTTGCTGAGTGAACCCGAAGCCGGTAGCGATGCCACCTCACAACGAACGACCGCCGAAGACAAAGGCGATCACTATCTTTTAAACGGAACAAAGAACTGGATCACGAACGGCGGCACGGCTTCGGTTTATCTGGTGATTGCACAAACCGATGCGTTGAAAGGGCACAAAGGAATTTCGGTTTTTATTGTTGAAAAATCACGGCCAGGCGTTGTCGTCGGTGGCAAAGAAAACAAGTTGGGCATTCGTGCATCGGACACGCATACCATCATGTTCAACGACGTGAAAGTGCCGAAAGAAAACCGTATTGGCGAAGAGGGCTTTGGTTTTAAGTTCGCCATGAAAACGCTGGCCGGTGGCCGCATCGGCATTGCTTCACAGGCCCTCGGCATTGCCTCTGGCGCTTACGAATTAGCACTGAAATATTCCAAAGAAAGAAAGGCCTTTGGCACGCCCATCTCCGAACACCAGGCCATTGCCTTTAAACTCGCCGATATGGCTACCCGCATTGAAGCGGCAAGGTTGCTTTGTTTCAAAGCCGCTTTTGACAAAGACCAGAAACGTGACTACACCTTAAGTTCTTCTATGGCAAAGGTCTTTGCTTCGGAAACCGCCATGTGGACAACAGTAGAAGCCGTGCAAATTCACGGCGGTTACGGCTACGTAAAGGAATACCATGTGGAACGGCTGATGCGGGATGCCAAAATCACACAGATTTACGAAGGCACAAGTGAAGTGCAGCGCATTGTAATTGGCCGTGAAATTTTGAGAGGTTAATAAATAAGCTAATCCGTTGCCAAGACCTTGCGTCTTCGCTTACTTTGTAACTTATTTACCTGTCAACTTATCAATGAATCAGTTTCCAAACTCTTTTCATTTTGTGAAAACTGCAGTTCATGCGCAAAATCAGCTTTCCGCTTCCGGTTCAAGGGTTCTTTTGCGCTACCTTTGTCCAGCTATCAAACGGTTATGAAAAAAATTCACATCGCTTTATTGCTCTTGGCCGTTGCCGGCATTGTAGGCATGTCTTTTTTCGTGAAAGACCTTACGACGCAGGAAACCTTCTCCACCGCCAAAGAAAAATCCGGCAAATACGTGGTGGTCAAAACCAAGCTCGACAACTCTGTTCCCATTGAGTACGATGCGGTGAAAAACCCGAACCTGACCGTATTTTATGCCGTTGATTCCAAAGGCCACCGCAGCAAGGTTGTTTACACCGAAGCCAAAATAAAAGACATGGAGCGCAGCGAAGGCCTTGACCTGAACGGCTACATGCGCGACGGTTATTTTGAGTGCAATAAAATCCAGGCAAAGTGCCCGTCAAAGTATAAGGACGACCCGGCACAAGCCAAAAAGAATCTTGCATCCGGTTCCGCGAATCAATACTAATCTCGAATGAATTACATCGGCGAGCACCTTCTTCCCGGCAAACTCGGACATTTTTTTTTACTTCTATCCTTTGTTTCTTCTATTGGCGCTACGCTGAGTTATTTTATTAGCGTACAAAAGAGTCGCAGCCTTGCAAATAATGCCGGCGCTGCTCAATGGAAAAAACTTGGACGTTTGTTTTTTGCGCTGGAAGTGGTTTCGGTTTTTGCCGTTTTTTCCATTCTTTTTTACATCATCAGCAATCATTATTTCGAATACAAATACGCCTGGCAACACAGCAGCCGTTCGCTTGAAAAAGAATACCTGCTCAGTTGCTTTTGGGAAGGACAAGAGGGAAGTTTCCTGCTTTGGAGCATCTGGCATTGCGTACTCGGTTCGCTAATCATTTGGAAAGAAAAAGAATGGGAAGGGCCGGTGATGACGGTGATTGCCTTTGCGCAAGTTTTACTGGCCACAATGTTGCTCGGCTTTCCGGGCTTGCACATGGGATCAAACCCGTTTTTGTTATTGCGCAATTCCGGTGTGCTGGACAACGCTCCAGTATTTTCGGACATGAGCGGCGGCATCAGGCAGGATTACCTTTCGATGATCAAGGATGGTAATGACCTGAATCCCTTGTTGCAGAATTATTGGATGGTGATCCATCCGCCCGTGCTTTTCATGGGCTTTGCTTCTACTATTGTTCCTTTTGCTTTTGCTGTAGGCGGCTTGTGGACGAAGAAATACAGCGCCTGGACGAAACCTGCTTTGCCCTGGACTTTGTTCTCGGCTGCGGTATTAGGAACGGGCATTATGATGGGTGCGGCCTGGGCGTATGAGTCATTGAACTTTGGCGGCTATTGGGCCTGGGACCCGGTAGAAAATGCGTCGCTGGTGCCCTGGCTTATTTTGGTGGCAGGCTTGCATACACTTGTTATCTACCGGCACACGGGCAACGCACTTCGTACGACGTTTTTGTTTCTCTTGCTGTCGTTCCTCTTTGTTCTTTACTCAACTTATTTAACCCGCAGTGGCGATTTACAGGACACATCGGTTCACGCCTTTACGGGCGAAGGAATTACCAAATGGCACCTGCGCATTTTCCTTTTGTTGTTTGCTTTGCCGGGGCTTGGATTGTTCTTTCAACGCTACAAAAGCATTCCGTTTATTGCCAAAGAAGAAGAAGCATCCTCAAGAGAATTTTGGATGTTCATTGGTTCGCTTGTATTGTTCTTAGCAGCACTGCTCATCATTACGATGACTTCCATTCCGGTCTTCAACAAAATCTTGGGCTTGTTTAACGGACAGGAAAAAACTTTCAGCACAATTGCCTTGGGCGAAGACGCGACTTACTCCTACAACCGTATTCAAATTTTTGTGGCGCTTATTCTTGGTTTGATTACGGGCTTTGGCATGTACCTGAAGTATAAATCTACCGGCACGGCTTTCTTAAAGAAATTGTTTCTTCCCGCTGTCATTGGCCTTATAGCCGGTATTCTCGTAGTTTATTTCGGTAAGGTGAATTACCAAGAAAAAACGGTTGGCTACATGGTTGCCATCTGGGCGGCAGTAGTGACTGCCGTGTTTTCGCTGGTGGCTAACGCTGGCTATATTTTTACGGGATTAAAAACCAATTTGAAGCGGGCCGGCGGCGCCATTTCACACGTTGGCTTCACTACACTGCTCGTTGGCATTTTGATTTCATCGTCGAAGAAAGAAGTGCTATCCTACAATACCTCGGGCATCTTCATGGATTTTGGCAAAGGCAGCAAAGAAAAAGCGGGGGAAAACCTAACGCTTTTGAAAGGCGTGAAAACAGACATGGGCAAGTTTTGGGTGACGTATGCAAAGGATTCCGTTCATCCCGAAAAGCCGCTTTGGTATTACAATCTTAGGTTTGAACGCAAGGACGGTAAAGAGAATTTTACGCTTACGCCAAACGCTTTTGTCAACTACAAAAACCAGCAAGGCCTGATGGCAAACCCATCGGCCAAGCATTATTGGGACTACGACATTTTCACCTATATAACTTCCTTGCCCGACCCGGCAAAAAATGCTGACACATCTTCTTTTCGCACGGTAAAGGCAAGCGTAGGCGATACGGTTTTCTATTCAAAAGGTTTTGCCGTGGTGAAGAACGTGCAGTCGTTCCGCAACATTCCGAATGTGCCGCTTGGTCCCAACGACAGCGCTTCGGTAGCCACGCTGGATATTTTTGCCAGGACGGGTTCGCGTTACGAAGGCAAGCCGATCCTCATCAACAAAGACGGGCAGACCTTTTTGCAAACCGATACGCTTGCAGCGGAAAGCCTCGTGTTTCAATTGCAAAAAGTGGAGGGCAAGAAAATTGAACTCGGCGTAAAAGAGTCCGAATCCATCATGCAATACGTAACGCTGAAAGCATACAAATTCCCTTTCATTAATCTCGTTTGGTTGGGTACCATCATCACTGTTCTTGGCTTTATTATCAGCTTGTTTTACCGGAGGCAGCAGGGCCGCATCAGCAAGGCAAGACTGAAAATTGTAAAGCCATCAGAAAGGAGCGTGAAGGTTTAAAAAGTGAAACGGCAGGCGTGAAACCCGATTTTTTCAGATTTAGCTCACGACAGTTTCACGGTTCACTTTTCGCGTCTCACATTTCCGCCAACTTTAGAATTTCCTAAACAGCATTTCTTTGAAAAGGCTTGTCTTTTTGCAAAAGGCTGGCTTATTTTTAATCATGCGCTGCACCGTTTTTCTTTTTGGTTTTCTTTTCTCTTTTGCGGCTTCCCGTGCGCAGGAAACAACGCAGCAAAGCAAGTGGGGACCGAACGATACCATCGTGGTTCCGGCCATCATTGTTGACGGCGTGAGTTATCCTTACAGCGAACTTCCTGAGGTTACCATTTCGAAGTTGCCGTATAACCAGATGCTGAAGCAAATGCAAGCCTATAACCGTTTGCGAAACGCGGTTTTTGTGACTTACCCTTATGCGCGGCAAGCGGGTGTAGTGATCAATGATGTAAATACGCATCTCCTTATTGTTTCTGATAACGGCGAACGCAAGAAATACATCAAGTCGCGGGAGAAGGACTTGAAGAAACAATTCAGCGATCCGCTTTCTAATCTTTCGGTTTATCAGGGAAAGGTTTTGATGAAGCTGATCAACCGGCAAACCGGCAACAATTGTTACGAAATCATCAAAGAATACCGCGGCGGCTTGCAAGCACGATTGTATCAAACCGTTGCTTTCTTTTTTGGCTCCAGCTTAAAGCAGCCTTACGACTGGCAGAACGATGCAACCGATCACCAGATTGAAGCCATTGTACGGGAGATTGACGGTATGTGGTACATGAATCCGAATAGGCCGGGAATGAGGCCGGTGAGTAATTAGAACAGTGAAATGCCGGTATTAAATTTCTTTATAAATCAACGAAAAGCTATACCAGCGGTGTCATATATTTACGAGTTAGCTGTAACCTTACAGACTTCAACTATTTAAACATGAGACAACGGATACATATTTCTATTCAGTTATTTTATATTTTATTATCCGCTGCAACAATATCGTGTAATAGCAAAATTCCAACTCCATCAATTTTATTAATTAAACAACTCAATTTAAAAAGAGGGGATATTATTTCATGCGGACCATCGGATGCTCAGTTTGGTTCAGTTAATTTTGAAGTAACCGGAAATAAAAACGTACAAAAAGAATTCAACCTGGCAATAGAACTGTTGCATTCCTTTGAATACGATGAATCTGAAAAAGTATTTGCAAAAATAATTGACGAGGCGCCGGATTGCGCTATGGCTTATTGGGGTGTTGCAATGAGCAACTTTCATGCTTTGTGGACACCGCCCACAGAAGCTGAATTAATAAAAGGCGCAAAGGCAATTGATATTGCACAATCCATTACAAACAAATCAGCAAAAGAGTCTGCTTATATAAATGCGCTTGGTCAATTCTATAAAGGCTGGAATACAACAGACCATCTTACCCGTTGTGAGAATTGGAAAAACGCAATGGCAACATTATACACCTCTTACCCTGATGATAAAGAAGCCACTATATTTTATGCCTTGTCGTTAGATGCTGCGGTAAACCCTAAAGACAAAACGTATGCAAATCAAAAGAAAGCAGGAGCCATATTAGAGGCATTGTATAAGGTAGAACCCAATCATCCCGGCGTTATTCACTATATCATTCATACGTATGATTACCCAGAGCTGGCTGCTATGGCATTACCAGCTGCAAGGAGATATGCTGAAGTTGCGCCTTCATCTGCTCATGCCTTGCACATGCCTTCACATATTTTTACAAGGCTGGGGCTTTGGGATGAATGCATCAGTTCAAATTTAAAATCTATTGAAGCTGCACAGTGTTATGCAGCACAGGCAACTATTCCTGGGCATTGGGATGAAGAGCTTCATGGTTTGGATTATCTTGTTTATGCTTACCTGCAAAAAGGGGATAATACAGATGCTGACAAACAGGTAAATTATTTGAAAACCATTAATGAAGTACATCCTGCAAACTTTAAAGTGGCGTATGCTTTTGCGGCAATTCCCTGCCGTTATGTACTTGAAAATAAAAAATGGAAAGAAGCGTCTGTATTAGACATGCATACAGCAAATTTTTCGTGGAACGCATTTCCTTGGCAGGAAGCAATCATTCATTTCACACGTTTGTTAGGCAATGTACATATGGATAATATAAATGCTGCAAAACTTGAATTAACAAAACTCAATCAATTGCATGATACATTGCAAAAACAAAAGGACAACTATAAAGCGATGGAAGTTGACATACAAATAAAAGCTGGTGAAGCATGGATGCAGTTTGTATCAGGCAATAAAACAGTTGCTGTGAATTTAATGAAACTTGCGGCTGACATGGAAGACAGTACCGGAAAGCACCCGGTAACACCAGGCGAAGTGATACCAGCAAGAGAATTATTAGGAGACATGCTTTTGCAAATGAATGAAAACCAAGATGCTTTGCAAGCTTATGAAGCAGTTCTTAAACAATGCCCTAACCGTTTTAATAGTTTATATGGAGCCGGAAAAGCAGCAGAAAAATCAGGAGATGAAAAAAAAGCTGTTCATTATTACAAGCAATTACCAGCTATAACAGATCCAGCAAATCCTGACAGACAAGAGTTGATAGATATAGGAAAATTTTTGACAAAGCATTAATGTTCTGTTTTTACTGTTTATAAATTGAAGCAGCTACAGCTAACAAAAGTATTTGCAAAAGCTGGGCTTGACGTAAGTACTATCAGCGGCAAATCACTGTTCATCTTCAGTTTCGGGCAGACACAGCAACAACCGTCAGTAATTATTATCTTCAACAAGATAATTTCAATCATCAGCGGTTCCGGGCAGACGTAAGACTATTACCCAGCCTTCGCAAATACTCCGTCGTTGTGCGCATTTTCTTACTATCTAATTGTTTAAAACTCCAACGTCATCACACCAGAATGATGCCTCGCCTCGTGTTCCAACAACCATTTCTTCCGCCTAAGTCCACCGGCATATCCCGTTAAAGATTGATTTGAGCCAATCACACGATGACAAGGAACAATGATGGCTAAATTGTTTTTGCCGTTGGCAGATGCCACGGCACGAATGGCTTTCACATCGCCATATTGTTTAGAAAGAGCATTGTATGAGATGGTTTTGCCGAACGGTATTTGGGCCAAAAGCAGCCAAACCTTTTGCTGAAAATGAGTTCCATTTTGTTGGAGTGGAAGTTCAAAGATTCGCCGCTGGCAGGAGAAGTATTCATCCAATTGTTTTGCGCAGGCATCGAGCAATGGATGTTCGTCGTTTTGCGGCGGCACTTCTTCGTTTAGAAAAAGCAAAGCTTGCAAGTGTTCATCCGAACAAACCATTTTTAATTGCCCAAGCGGCGAGGCATAAAAAGCAGTATAGGTTTTCATCCGATTTTCAGGCCGTTTGAAACAGGTGATTTTGGCGTCAATAAAACAACTTCTTTCTTTTCATCGTAAATGCCCAGCACAAGGCACCCGCTCAAAAAACCCGCAATGTTTTTTGGCATAAAGTTGACAACGGCAATGACCTGCTGGCCTTTTAAACTTTCAGGGGTATAATGTTTGGTAATTTGCGCCGATGCGTTCTTTATGCCAACTTCTTCGCCAAAATCAATGGTCAGTTGATAGGCCAGCTTGCGGGCCCGCAGAAAGGTGCTCGCTTCAAGGATGGTTCCTACGCGAATGTCAATTTTCTCAAAATCAGACCAGTTGATGTAGTCCATACTCTGCAAATTAGCAAATGTGATAATGAAGGCACTGCATCGAGACAGAATTGGCAGATAGAATCATTGATAAGCTAGTCCAGCAAATCCGCCAGGCGTGTCAACTCTTCTTTTTTGTAAAATTCCTTTTCGTTGTCGAAACAGCGGGCAGTTTCTTCAAGCAAATGTTGAATGACTTTTTTGTTGGAAAGCGGTTTGAAATAAGAATGCACCGGCGGCACAGAAATCCGTTTGAAATAACTTTCAATGTCCTTGTGCGTAAACACCATGCCGCTGGAAGGATCAATATAAAATTCCACTTTGGAAATGTAATCCGTTGTGCCTTCCAAACTGTAACCGGGCTTGAAATACGCCAGCACAAATTGCTTTGGAATGTTGATGGCTTTCACGGGTATGTCGAGCAGTTCGCAAAGAATAAGGTAAATAATGCCGTCGCTTAATTGATTACCACGTTTTGATTCCAACACTTTGTGAATGAAAAATTCGTTCGCCTCGTTGTAATTGATCTCGGTTCCTTTCAAGCCGTAATAACTGTACAAAATGCCAGTTACAATTCTTACCTGTTCCAGCGGCGTAAGGTAAGCGTTCAGTTCAAGCCAAATATTGCGGCGAATTTTTTCAATCTCTACGAGTGATGCTGCTGTGGTTAAATCGGGGTATTGAAATTTGGCCACGAGCAGGGCGCCAACCAGCATGTCGTGATGCCCCGAAAGATTCCATTGGCGGAAATCTTCGGAAAGGTCGTTGTAATGAAGGCGGTGAATGATGTTTTCGATGCGCTCTTGCAAGCGTTCGTCGGGTGTGGTTTCCCACAGGTGTTCCAGGTTTGGAATAATGGTGCGACCAAAGTTTAAAAGCTTGGTGGATACGGCGCCGAACACTTCACTGTCCGGGTCGTCAATGAGTTTAAAAAGGGCCGATATTTCATTTGTCTCCTCCATTTCTTCACAAGTTCTATAACACGGATTTTAGCGAATTACACCAATTGAAGAACAGAATAAAAAACAAACATTCATTTCTCATGCCAGCAATTCGTGTAATTCGTGTCATTATTTTTTAGCCTTTTTTGCTGCGGCCTTTTTTGTAGCCGCTTTTTTTGCCGGTGCTTTTTTAGCGGCGGCTTTTTTTGCAAAGGCGCCGGGCACCTGTTGCTCAATCATTTTTTTTACTTCGTCTAAAGATATTGTGGAGAGTTCTTCGGGTGCAAATTTTTCGCCGCCTTCTTTTCTACCCAGTTTCAACATTTTTTTGCCAAAGCGAACAAAGGGTCCCCAACGGCCGTTTTCAATGCTGATCTTTTCAGCGGGCCATTGTTGAATGTAACGGGACGCTTCTTTGTCGAGTTTCTTTTCAATGAGTTCGTTGATGTCGCTTTGCGAAAGAGTGTCGAAGTTGTAAGCCCGCGGTACATTAATGTATAAATCGCCATACTTGATAAAGGGCCCGAAACGTCCTTTGCCCTTTGTTACGGGTTGTCCCTGGAACTGGCCAATGGGCGCATCGGCCACTTGTTTTTGGTTGATCAATTTTACGGCACGTTCCAATTCAATTTCCACCGGCTCTTCTCCTTTCGGGATTGAAACAAAACTATCGCCCCATTTCACATAAGGGCCGAAACGCCCCACACCAATTGAAACTTCCTGTCCTTCAAATTCACCCAATGTTTTTGGTAATTGAAACAAAGCCAGCGCTTCGTCAAGCGAAATAGTTTCGATGCTTTGGTTTGCCTTCAGCTTTGCGTAACGCGGTTTTTCTTCGTCGTCTGACGTTCCAATCTGCACCATCGGACCATAGCGGCCCATGCGGGCAATCAACGGCTTGCCGCTTTGCGGATCCGTGCCCACTTCGCGTTCGCCGCTGATGCGTTGTGCTGTTTCGATGGTGTTTTCTACGTCTTTTTTAAAAGGGTTGTAGAAGTCGTCAATCATTTCGTTCCAGCGCATCTTGCCATTGGCCACTTCGTCAAACTCTCCTTCAATACGGGCAGTGAACTGGTAGTCCATGATATCATCGAAATGTAGCTTCAAAAAGTCGGTAACAACCAAGCCCAAATCGGTTGGAAAAAGCTTTGCTTTCTCCGCACCGGTATTTTCGGTTTCGACTTTTTTTGAGATTTTATCGTTGCTCAACGTAAACACGTTGTAGTTCCGCTGCACGCCTTCTTTGTCTCTGCGCTCAACGTAGCCTCTTTTTTGAATAGTGGAAATGGTTGGCGCATAAGTTGACGGACGACCAATGCCCAACTCTTCCAGTTTCTTCACCAACGATGCTTCCGTGTAGCGCGGCAGCGGGCGGCTGAAACGCTCAATGGCTTTCATTTCTTTGAAAGAAAGAATTTGTCCCGGCCGCAACGGAGGAAGAATGGCATCCTGCCCTGAGCCTGCCGAAGGGTCACCGTCAACGCCATCTTCATCGTCAACGTCTTCACGATAAATTTTTAAAAAGCCTTCAAATTTCAGTACCTCGCCAGAAGCTGTTAATTCCGCGTGATTGGTGGAAACGTCAATCTTCGCAGTCGTTTTCTCCAGTTCCGCATCCGCCATTTGCGAGGCCATGGTACGTTTCCAAATCAGTTCATACAAACGCCTTGTTTCCGCATCATCAATTGAGGTATTGGCCATGTAAGTGGGGCGAATGGCTTCGTGTGCTTCCTGTGCCGAACTGCTTTTGGTTTTGTATTGCCGTGGTTTGGAATATTTATCGCCGTAGGATTTTGTGATTGCGCCTTTAATGTCGTCCATCGCGGTTTCACTCAGGTTTACACTGTCGGTACGCATATAAGTGATCTTACCGCTTTCGTACAACTTTTGCGCAAGTTGCATCGTACGGCTCACGTTGTAGCCAAGTTTGCGGCTTGCTTCCTGTTGCAGCGTGGAAGTAGTAAACGGGGCAGAAGGCGTACGGCGTGTGGGTTTAACTTGAACGTCTTTTACTTTATAACTGGCGCCGACACACTCGTTCAAAAATTTTTCAGCGTCTTCGGCTTTTGAAAAGCGTGTGCCTTCGGCCTTAAAACTTACCTGCCTGTTTGCTGCATCAGGCGCTGTAAAAATGGCCTCCACGCGGTAAGAACTTTGTGCGGTGAAGGCATTGATCTCTCTTTCGCGTTCGGCTATTAAACGAACTGCCACGCTTTGTACGCGGCCGGCACTCAGGTTATTTTTTACACTTATTTTTCGCCAAAGCACAGGACTTAACTCAAAGCCTACAATTCTATCCAAAACCCTGCGGGCTTGCTGCGCGTTTACAAGGTTCATGTCAACCGTTCGCGGATTGCCAACGGCTTTTTGAATGGCGGGTTTTGTGATCTCGTGAAAAACAATGCGCTTGGTTTTGTACGGGTCCAAACCAAGGACTTCGCAGAGGTGCCAACTGATGGCTTCGCCTTCACGGTCCTCATCCGTTGCCAGCCATACTTCCTTGCTTTTTTTGGCGATGCTTTTCAATTCGCTCACCACTTTTTGTTTTTCATCGGGCACGATGTAGCGGGGCTTGTAATTGTTTTTTATGTCAATGCCCATGTCATCTTTTTCCAGGTCGCGGATGTGCCCAAAGCAACTCTTCACCTCGAAATCAGGACCAAGTATTTTTTCAATGGTCTTTGCTTTGGCAGGCGACTCAACTATCAGCAAATTCTTCGGCATAATGCTTTTTTTCTGTTCGGGTTTTCTTTCCCCGAACATGCAAGTATAGTGCAAAGTGAGAAAATGAGTAATGAGTGATTAATAATGAGTGAACCGGTTTCTGATTCTTCTGCTATTTGTGGAAAGCACCGGGTAAAACCCAATCGTTGCACTGAACGATTGGGTTTTGGCTGGTTTAAAATTTCTTTTGTGAACCAGAATTTAAAATATTCATTAAGTTTCTTTATTGCGTTAAACATTAAAAAGTTCACGCAATGAAAGCTTAACAGGAGAATTAAAACTCGGTACAGAGAAAGAAAAAGCCTCAATCAAGAAAGACGATTGAGGCTTTTTCGGCTCACCGGGAAGCTAGGGTGTGTTGGCCAAAAGTCTTTCCTCAGCAAGGCCAAGAAACCAAGGCTATTACTCTTCGTCCTCCTCGTAATACGATTCCTCGTTGTTGTTGTATTGCTTTTCCCAAGCTTCAATTTTCTTGTCGTCGAGGCATTCAATGATGTCAAAAATTGCATCGGTTTTGCGGCGCCATTCCGTTACCAATTCGTCGCCGTATTTAAAAACATACATGCAGTGGTCGGTTTCTACCGTCACTTTAATCAGTTCTACAATTGAGTCCGTTTCTTCCTGCACCAGGTAATAACATCCGGGTTCCAGCAGTCCATACGAATACATATCTGCCTCCTTTTTTAGGTGGTTAATCAACTTAATCAAACAATCTAATGGGTAGTACTGGGTTAGTGAAGTGGAGTATCGCCAAGGCCTCAAAATTCCGTCCCTCACGGGGTCAAAATTAGGCCTTTTCGGTTTGTAAAAACGGTACGGTCGCTAAAAAAATGTTACCGTTATAAAACACTGAAAATCAATACAGGCAAGGCTTCCATACGAAAAATAAATCTTTCTAAAAAACTAATTGTTTTAGTAAACAGCCGGACATAATTTGTATATTTGTACACTTAACCATCAGGCAGTTCAGCGCCCTTTTCGCACCAAAATTTTTCCGGGAAATATTTTTCAAAAAAAATCAACCTACGTTGCAAGGCGTTGAACGACCGGCGTTAAGCAAATGGTTTCAGAAAACCTATTTTCGCAACCCTGACAGATAAATCCTATGGCAGAAACAAAGAAAAACTTGTTTGAGTACACTGAAGAAAGCATCAAAAGTTTAGACTGGAAAGAACACATTCGGTTACGTCCGGGCATGTACATTGGAAAGTTG
>Ga0308176_10000073_pt1 | contig 64565 bp, 58 predicted proteins | sample PhyCR2_3_FD_203890 | JGI IMG/M metagenome (GOLD analysis project Ga0308176, IMG submission 203890) | Soil microbial communities from UC Gill Tract Community Farm, Albany, California, United States - DLSLS.C.R2 | ecosystem: Environmental > Terrestrial > Soil > Agricultural land | place: USA...
AACTGGAGGTTGCCCCTTGGCGACCGAAGCGGGCGCCAAGGGGCTGAACCTCCAGTTCTGTGATGTCGTCGTGAACTATGACCTGCCGTGGAACCCGCAGCGGATCGAGCAACGCATCGGCCGCTGTCACCGCTACGGCCAGGAACACGACGTCACCGTCGTCAACTTCATCTCCGCAGACAACCAGGCCGATCGGGTCATGTTCGAGATCCTCGCGCGCAAGCTCGACCTGTTCGGACGGGTGCTCGACGCCTCCGACCACGTGCTCCACGAACCCACGACCGATGCCCCCGAAGCGATCGCCGGCTCGCTCGGCCTCGCCGTCGAACGGGCCCTGCAGCGGATCCACGAACAGGCGCGGTCGAGGGACCAGATGATCCGCGAGCTGGAAGGTTTGCGCGACGAGGTCGACACCCGCCGTCGATCGGTCGAGGACGGATGGAGCCGGGCCGCGGGCCTGATTCAAGGCCGGCTCGATGGCGAGGTGCAGCGCGTGTTTCGCCGCATCCGCGACGACCTCCCCGAGAGCCTGGCGAAGGTCGATCGCGCGGTCGACGGCGTCGTCACCAGCTACCTCGAGGCGCGCGGCATCCCGCACACGCGGACCGAGGCGCATGGCAGGGTCCAGATCGAGACCGGCGGAGCGCGGCTGGTGATCGGCAGCGCCAAGGGCATGACCGGCGTGGAGCCCCTGCACCTCGGGCATCCCCTGGTCGCGGCCGCGATCGAGGATGCGCGTAGCCCGGGGGAAGCCTCGAGCGCCGTCCGCATCGAGGTCGCGCGTGCGTCACCCGGCCTCCAGGCCTTGCGAACGAACCGTGGACGACTCGTGGTGGCGAGGATCGCTTATGCCGGCTTCGAGCCCGTCGATCGCCTCATCACGTTCGCCGCGACCCGCAGCCAGGTGCTCGAGACCAGCCTCGCGAGAGAGCTGATCGAGCTCCCGATGCACGCGACGTCATGGTCCGGAGATGTCGTGCCCGATGATCGCATCGACGACCTGCTCGACGAGTCGGTCTTCCTCGACCAGGAAGAGGTCGAAGCAGCGGAACGGCTGCGGTTCGAGGAGGCGCGCGCGCGGCTCGAGCGATCGATCGAGGATCGGGTGCTCATCCTGCGCCGCCGTCATTCAGACATCGAGCACAAGAAGGCGAAGGCCGTCGCGGACCGTGACAAGGCGCTCTCGGTCGACGCCCGCCAGGCAGCCGAACGCGCGCTCAAGAAGTGGGATGCCGAGGGCTCCGAGCTCGAGACGTCGCTGCTCGATCTGGAACAGCGAACCGAAGCAGCCTACGGCAGGCGGCGCGACGCCCTCACGCGGCGCCGGGCGCCGCCACCCCTGATCGAGCGGATCATCGATGTGGAGTTCGAGCTCGTATGAACGCGGAGGACGACGTGGCATTTCGACTCCTGCATACTGCCGACTGGCACCTGGGAAAGTCGTTTCCATCCTTCGCAGAGGAAGCGCAGCACAAGCTCCGGCGCGCCCGGCTCGACGTGATCAACGAGATCTTTGCCGCCGCTGCGCGGAGCCTCGTCGATGCGGTGATCTGCGCGGGCGATCTGTTCGACAACCCCGATCCCGGCCACGACTGGTGGCGCGGCCTGCTCGAGATCCTCGCGAAGCAACCGGCCGGCTTCCCGCCCGTCTTCTGCTTGCCCGGCAACCACGACCCGCTGGTTGCCGAGTCGGTCTGGGCGCCGGGCCATGCGTTTCGCGACAACCTTCCGCCGTTCGTGCGCGTCGTGGACCGCGAAGATTTCTCCGCGGAGATCAGGCCTGGGCTCGTGCTCTACGGCGTGCCTTGCATGTCCAAGGCGGGTGCCGGTGATCCCGTGGAGAAGATCCCACCGCGGGCCGACGACGACGAGTCGGTCCGCGTGGGACTGGTACACGGCCAGACGTTCGACCTTCCGAACTGCGAGATGAACTTTCCGATCCGCGCGGATGGCGCCCGCGCGCGCGGCCTTGACTACCTCGCGATCGGCGATACCCATGGCTACCGCGTCGTTCAGGATCATCCACCGGTGGTCTATCCCGGCGCACCCGAGCCGACGGCGTTCGACGAGGTCGATCCCGGCCACGTCGTGCTGGTGTGCTTCTCACGCACGGCAAGACGACCGCTGCTCCGGAAGCTGCCGGTCGCACGCTGGCGATGGCGGGAGGCGACGATCCACGACCTGCCGACGCTCCGAGCGCTGGCCAGCGAGGATCTACGATCGACCGTCCTGCGGTTGGCGTTCGATCTCGACGTCGACCTCCGCGAGCGCGACGAGGTCCAGCAGATCCTCGAGGATCTTGCCGGCACCGAGGCCAAGCACGGGCGCGCTGGGGTCGTCGATGCCGATGTCGCCGGCCTCCGCATCCGGGTCACCTCCGTCGCGGGCGCATTTCCGCCGGACTTGCCGCCGGTCCTCGAGACCGCGATCCACAAGCTTCAAGGGCTCGCAGGCAGCACCGAGCCCGCGACCGCGCGTCATGCACGCCTCGCGCTCTACAAGCTCTCGACGCTGATCCAGCCCCGGAGCTCGCGCTGATGGAGTTCGTGGCACTCGAGCTCGAGCGTTTTGGCTGCGTGGCAAGGACCAGGATCGCGTTCAAGCCCGGCTTGAATGTGCTGTATGGATCGAATGAGGTTGGCAAGTCATCCATCGCTCGCGCGATCCGCTTCGCGCTCCTGCTCCCCGCCTCGTCGAGTGCTGCCGAGGCCTGGGTACCCTGGACAGGCGGAGGCGATCCAACGGTCTGCCTGACCTTCAGGAGCAGCGCGACCGAGTACTACCGTGTGAAGAAGGTCTTCGGCACCACCACGGCGTCACTCGAGAAATCGACCGACGGCATCGGCTGGTCCGACCCCGTACGCGGGCGCGGGGTCGAAGCGCAGCTGCGCGCGGTGCTCCAGTGGGGAATTCCAGAGCCGGGCGGAGCGAAGGCGCCCAAGGGCTTGCCCGAGAGCTTCCTCGCGAGCGCGCTCCTCGCCGATCAGGACGCCGTCACCGGCATCTTCGAGCAGGATCTCGATGCCGATGGGGCCGACTCCGGCCGGGCACGGATTCGCGCAGCACTGTCCGCGATCGCGCAGGACCGCATCTTCAAGGCCGCGCTCGATGCCGCGCAAGCGCGGGTCGATGATGCCTTCACGCCGAATGGACAGCGCAAGCGTGGAGCCAAGGACCCGTTCCGGAGGATGGCCGACGAAGTCGCGGCGCGACAGAGCAAGCATGACGACGCGACCCGGGAGGCTGATGCGAGCCGGGCGCTGGCACGACGCGTTGGCGAACTGCGACGCGATGTCGCCCATGCCGAGGCCGACCTGCAAGAGGCGAGTGAGCGACGACGGTCACTCGAGCAACACAAGACCCGGTATGACGCGCTGGTCGCCGCGACCAACGCGCGCAAGCGTGGTCAAGCGCTCGCCGAAGCCGTCGCCGAAGCGACCGAGCGAGCGGGAGCGGCCGAGGAAGTACGACGCAGCCTCGAACCACGGCTTCCCGCACTCAGGAAAGCAGAAGAAGACGCGCGAAAGACGTTCGAGGCCACGATCGCGAGAGCGTCCGCCGCCAAGGAAAAGCGCCGCGGAGAGCTCGCACAGGAGGAGACGGCGATCCTGCGGGAACGCGAGGCGCTGCGGATCAGGCGGGTGCGTGCCGAGGCGGCCGGAGATCTGCGCAAGGCGAATGATCTGGCCGCACAGATCCAGCGCGTCTCGGAGCAGCTGCATGGATTCGACGCCGAGATCGCGATGCTCGAAGCGGTAGAGCCTTGGCTTGCGCTTCGCGACGCGAGGACCAGCCTGGAGCTGGCCCGGCGACGCGAAGCCGAACGAGTCGAACTGCTTGCGAAGGCGAAGGATCTCCGCGAACGCGCTGGCCGCGAATGGCCATCGCCGGACTCGGCGCACCTTCCCGAGACCAGGCGTCTCGCCGACTTGCGGCGCCTGCGCGGGAAGCTCGACGTCGCCGCGGGGAAGGTCGCCGTTGGACTCTCGGTCGAGGTGACGGGGGCCCGATCCGCGTCGATCATCCTGGATGGTGTCGCTGCGGGATCGAGGCCTTTGCCATTCGCGGTCGAAGCGAAGGCCACCGCACAGGTGACCCTGGCGGACGGCACCGAAGTCCGCGTCCGCGGCGGTCGCGCAGAAGATCGCACCACCCTGGAGAGCCTGACCGATGATTGGCGTGCTGCGACAAAGGATCTGTTCGCCGCAATACGGGTCACCGATCTGGACGCACTCGAGGAAGCGTGTCGCGCGGACAACGAACGCAAGGCACGCGCCGAAGCGCTGGATCGCGAAGCCCAGCTCATCGACACCAGACACGCGGCGCTCGCGAAGCCAGGCGACGATCTCCAGCAGTTGACCTCGCGCATTCTCGAGCTGGAGCGTCGCGTTGGCAACGCCGATACCGCGGCGATCGAAGCAGCAGCAAACACCCTTGGAGCTGGTGCGCACGCCGCACGCGCCAGGAAGGTCCTGGTGCGTGACTCGCGACGAGAGGCGCTCACGACGATGCGCGCCCAGGAGGTCAGCCTGCGCGAGCACGCCGGGATGCAGCCAGAGGGCGCCTTGGTCGATGACGCGGCCGCCGAGATGACGGCCATCGAAGCAGCGAGTCGAGAACTCGATCTCCGCGATGCCAGGATCACCGCTGACCGCGGCGTGCTCGATGCGCCGCGTGGCAAACGCGACACGCTCGAGGAAGCAGCCGATGCGGCCAAGCAGGCCCTCGCCGATGCGCTCGCGCAAGTCGCCACGGCGACGAGCGATCGCGATGTCTGGCACGCGCTCTTGCAGGAACGGATCAGCGCCGCAGCAGGCGTCGATCTCGAACGGCTCCTCGAAGCAGAGCGCGAGGCACGAACCGCCCTCGGCGGTGACGATCGCGCTGTCGACGATGCCGTGATCACCAGTGCGCGTACCACAGAGGAGCGCGCGGAGAACCATCACGACGCGACCCTCGGCGACTTGCGCAAGGCCGAAGGAGCGTTACAGGCGAGCGGCGGCGCCGCGGCGGACGAGCTGGTACATGACTTCGAACTCGCGCTCCGGCGAGCCCACGAAAAGCAAAGCGCGCTCGAGGACGACTACGAGGCGTGGCGACTGCTCGCCGATACCCTGAAGGAGGCGGAGCGAACCCAGGCCACGCACCTCGGCAACGTGCTCGCGCCCGACCTCGCGACGCGCTTCCAGGCGCTGGCCGGCGCACGCTACGGCGGGGTCGGCCTGGGCCCGCACCTCGGTCTCGATGGCATCGATTCCGCCGGGGCGCGACGCGGCCTGGAGCGGCTGTCGATCGGCACGCGCGACCAGCTCTCGACACTCTTCCGTCTCTGTCTCGCCGAGCGACTGCGCTCGGCGCTCCTGCTGGACGATCAGCTCGTGCAAAGCGATCCTGATCGGCTGCGCTGGTTTCGGCGCGCGCTTCGCGACACGGCCAGGACCGGGGTCCAGATCGTGGTGCTGACCTGCCGCCCCGACGACTACCTCGAGCCCGCCGAGGTGCCGCCCCCGCACGTGGTCGACCTCGGCGTCGCCATCAAGGAGAGCATGGGCAATCCCGGAGGCTAGCTACGGCAGGACCACCGCGACGCCCTCGATGACGAGCGTGGGGCACCGCGGCGGGCGGCATGCTGCGACGAGCGCAAGGACGGCGAGCCACCTCATGGCGGCCACAAGGTAGCCCTCATCAGGCGGCGTCACCCTCCCACACCATCGCCGCAAGCGATCGTGCCACTCGTCTGCACGAACGGCGCCTCCGGCGTAGATCCATCAGCCCGGAAGCAGCGATGCCTGGCCGATCACGCCGCCGTGGACGTCGGTGTGCATGACGTCGGCCTGGTGCAGCGTGCCGAGCAGCGCGCGCGCCGGCGCGTCGCTCGCGATCTGTGCGTGCCACGCCTGCGCGAAATCGGCGGCCGAGAGCTCGCCGGTGAGGGTGATCAGCATGAACCGCGCGTCGGGTGGCCCCGAGAGCCGCTCGTGCTTGAACCGCGTCACGACCTCCTCGAGGAACCCGAGCAGACGCCACGGCTCCGCGATGTCGAGCGCGATGAACAGCGCGTGCCCACCCTCGCTGCCCTCGTCCGTGACGGGCGCGACAGGCCGGAAAGTCACGTCGCGGATCTGATTGGACGCCACGCGCCGCAGCGTAGCATGGCCCCTCGGGGCACCGTTTCCGCCCATGACCCGCGCGGGGGCGCACGGGGCGCGTATGCAGTCGGTCCGAGGCGCGCACGGCGCGCTATGATGCCGCAGCGTCGGACAGGTGCTTTTCGTGCCCGGATCTGACACGGTGCAGCCGTGCCACACGCTGCATCGCCTGCGCCCGGCCCTGGCATGCCGAGCGCGATTGCCAGGTATACGAAGGATGGGGTGCCACACGCTGCACCGTCCGTGTCCGTCCCAGGCACCGTGCCAGGGCCGCGGCTCCTGGTTGGCCTCCTGATCGTGCTCGTCGCCGCCGTCGTGCCGGCCGTGGTCATGCCCACGCTGGTGTGCCACCGTGCCGACCCCGCGCTCGACGACCTTGGCGAGGTCGGCGCGTTCGCGCTCACCGACGAGCGGGGCCAGCCGTTCAGCGACGCCGCGCTCCACGACCACGTCACGATCGTCAGCTTCCTGTTCACGCGCTGCGATACGATCTGTCCGGTCACGACGATGAAGATGCAGCGCCTGCAGGACAAGACGTTCGACGCCGGCGCGCAGATCAAGCTGGCGTCGTTCTCCGTCGATCCCGCCTACGATACGCCCGCCCGGCTCGCCGAGTACGCGCAGCGCTACCACGCCGATCCGGCACGCTGGCGCTTCGTCACCGGCCCGGTCGAGCCCATGCGGCGGCTCGTCGAGGGGCCGTTCATGAACTCGATGACCCAGGAAGGCGTCACCCCGTCGGGCGCCCCGGCGATCTCGCACAGCGGCTACTTCCTGCTGGTCGATCGCCACGCGCACATCCGCGGCGCCTACGACTCGAACGATATCCAGCGGCTCGACGAGATGATCCGGGACGCTCGCTACCTGGTGCGCACCGGGCGCTAACCTTCCCAAGTCGTGCGACACTGGCCGCGCGTTGAACACCGCGCTCAACAGCTTGGCGCTCGTCGCCGGGATCGCGATCCTGTACTGGGGCGCGCAATGGCTGATCCGCGGCTCGGCGCAGATCGCGCGGGCGTTCGGGGTCAAGCCCCTGGTGGTCGGCCTCACGGTGGTCGCCTACGGCACGTCGGCGCCGGAGCTCGCGATCGCGACCCAGTCCGCGCTCACCCACCACGAGCCGATCGCGCTGGGCACGGTGATCGGCTCGTGCGCCGCGAACATCAGCTTGATCCTCGGCGTCACGGCGCTGATCTCGCCGCCGACGATCGACGGCCGCATCATCCGCCGCGAGGTCCCCGTCCTGCTCGGCTCGGCGATCGCCGTGCCGCTGCTGTTCCGCAACGGGGTGCTGTCGCGCCTCGAGGGGTTCATCCTGGTCAGCTGCGCCGTCGTGTTCACGATCGCGACGCTCACGATGTCGGCCCGGCTCGAGCACGACGATCCCATCGAGCTGGAGGCCCGCCGCACCGAGGACAACGCCGCCGCGCTCGGCGGCAAGGGCCGCCCCAACTCATCCCGCGCCACCGCCGCACTGCAGACCGTGGTCGGCCTTGTCCTCCTGGTGCTCGCCTCGCGCCTGTTCCTGTACGGGGGGCGCCGCATCGGCGCCCAGCTCGGGATCTCCGAGCGCATGCTCGGCCTCACCGTGATCGCGCTCGGCACCGCGCTGCCCGAGCTGATCGGCTCGATCGTCTCGGCGTCGCGCGGCCAGTCCGCGCTCGCGATCGGCTCGGTGATCGGCTCGAACGTCCTCAACGTGTTCCTCGTCCTCGGCGTCACGGCCTACCTGCGGCCGATCCACGCCGGCGAGCTCATCCACCTGTCCGACCTGATCGGCCTGGTCGCGATCACGCTGCTCGGCATCCTGATGCTACGCGGCTCGCGCAAGATCTCGCGCCTCGAGGGCCTCGTCCTCGTGCTCGCCTACCTCGGGTTCATCGCGACCGCCGCGATCTTCTAGGGACGTGAACGCGCGCGCCTACGCCGAGCGGATCGTCACGAGCGACTCGCTCGCGGGCAAGCTCGTGCCGCCGCCCGAGCTCGGCGACGCGGCGTTCGAAGACGCCGGCGCCCCACTGCGGATCGCGGCCCCGGGCCGCCCCGCGACCCTGCCGATCGTGCCCGGCCGCCGGACCCGCGTCCCCCCGCTGGCCGGGATGCGCGACCGGCAGCAGCGCGCGCGGATCCTGCACGCGCTCGCCAACCACGAGCTGCAGGCGATCGAGCTGTTCGCGTGGGCCGTGCTCGCGTTCCCGGCCACGCCGATCGCGTTTCGCCGCGGCCTCGTCGCGATCCTCGCCGACGAGCAACGCCACCTGGAGCTGTACCTCGCGCGGCTCGCCGCGCACGGCGTCGCGTTCGGCGATCAGCCGGTCACCGGCCACTTCTGGAACAAGCTCGATCACCTCACCGGGCCATGCGAGTTCGTCTGCGCGATGAACCTGACGTTCGAGAACGCGAACCTCGACTTCGCGGGCGACTACGCGGCCGCCGCCCGCGCGGCCGACGACGAGGCCACCGCGATCGCGCTCGAACAGGTCCACGCCGACGAGATCCGCCACGTGCACTTCGGCTGGGTCTGGCTGCGCCGGCTGACCGGCGACCGCGATCCGTGGCAGGCCTACCTCGACCACGTGCGGCCGCCGCTGGGCCCGGCCCGCGCGCGCGGCGCACGGTTCGATCGCGAGGCCCGGCGCCGGGCCGGGTTCGACGAGGCGTTCATCGCCGCGCTCGAGGCGATCGCCCCGACGCGGCCGAGCGGGCAGCCCCGGTGAACCCGGCGAGCCACGGCGAGCACCCGTGAAGCTCCTCGGTAACCTGGATTGCGAGGCGCGCTGGGCCGGCGTCCGGCTGCCCGAGGCCGTGCAGCGGCGGATCAGCCTCTACGCGGCGCTGTTCGCGGCCTGCGCCCCCGACGGCGGGGACGGCGGGGACGGCGAGCCCGCCGAGCTCTGGGTGCCGGCGCCGGTCGATCCGGCGCGGCTCGTCGCGCACCCCGGGTGGACACCGCCGATCGTGCGCACCGGCGAGCCGCCCGGCGCGGTCGACCTCCGGTGGGCGGACCCCGCGGCCAGGGACGCCAACGATCGCAGCCGCACGCTCGCGATCGCGGGGGCGCTCGGGGGCGCCCTGCCCGGCGCACGCGTCGTCGGCTCGCTCGCCGAGCTCGACGCGCACCTCGCCGGGTTCGCCGGGGCCACGGCCCGGCCGTGGATCTGCAAGGCGCGGTGGACGTCGGCCGGCCGCGATCGCGCACGGGGTGCCGGCCGCACCCTCGACGGCGAGCTGCGGGCGCGGCTCGGCCATATGTTCGAACGGTTCGGCCCGCTGGTGTTCGAACCGTGGCTCGACCGCGTCGCCGACTACGGGGTCTGCGGCGAGATCGCCGATGGTGGCGCGATCGCCCTCGCGGACCCGCACCGCCTGCTCACCGATCCGCGCGGCGGGTTCCTCGGCATCGAGCTCGCGCCGGTGATCGAGCGCGCGATCACCCTACCTCTGCATACGATCGCGCACGCCGCGGCGACCCGGCTCGCCGTCGAGACCGGCTACCGAGGGCCGTTCGCGATCGACGCGTTCGTGTATCGCGATGGCGGCGTGCACCACCTGCACCCGCTGTGCGAGCTCAACGCGCGGTACTCGTTCGGTTGGATCGCGCGGGGACTGGCCCGCCGGCTCGGCATCCGCCGGCTCGGCTTCGATCCGCCGCCGCCGGGCGCGACCGTGCTGATCGCGCCGGGCGACGACCGCGTCACGGCCTGGTGCGCGTGACCCCGCTCCGCGCGACGGGCTCCCACGGCAGCGGGCCGCCGGGGGGCCCCCGACCGCGGTACCTCACCGCCGATCCATTTGCCACGCCGGCCCCTGCCGCGTTCGGCTGCATCCCGCAGAACCTGCGTTGATGCCGTTTGCGGAGCCCGCCCGTTTCGGCGGCCTCACCACCGCGCCGGACGGAGATCCTCGGTCGGGCCGGTCACGCGCTGACCGACGATGGCAGCGCATGAATCCCGCCCTGGCGCGCTGGACGAATCGCGCGCGATTGGGCAGGGTGTGCTCGATGTCTCCCGACGGCAGCGAGCCTCCCGAGCGCCCCGGAGACACGCCCGATGACGCCGTGCCGGAGGCCATCCCGGACAGGCCCGCCGAGCTGACCTGCGAGATCTCGCCGCTCCCTCCCGAGGAGGCGAGCAAGGTCGCGGCCGAGATCCGCGCGGTCGCCGAGACGCGCAGCGAAGACTCCGACGCCGTCGAGTTCAGCGAGCTGCAAAAGACCAGCCCGAGCACCCCGGCCGCCCGGATCGACGACGACGACGCGCTGTCGGCCGACGAGCTGCGCGACGCGTGGCCGCTGCTCGATCTCGACGAGCGCAGCGACGGCCTGCGCGTCCTGCCCCGTGAGGACGCCGAGGACTTCTTCATCGCCCTCACCGCCTCCGATCAGGCCGCGCTGCTCCTCCACTTCCGCCCGGGCCAGCGCCGCCAGTGGATGCGGCTGCTCGAGCCCGACGACGTCGCCGACGTGATCCAGGAGGCCGGCGAGGAGCATCGCGCCAGGCTCCTCGACCTGCTCGACGCCCCGACCCGCAAGGAGGTCACCGCGCTGCTCGCCTACGCCGAGGACGAGGCCGGCGGCCTCATGTCGACCCGCTACGCGCGGCTGCGCCCGCAGATGACGGCCGACGAGGCGGTCAGCTACCTGCGCCGCCAGGCCCGCGACAAGATCGAGACGATCTACTACGCGTACGTGGTCGATCCCGAGCACCACCTGCTCGGTGTCGTGTCGTTTCGCGACCTGTTCGCCGCCGATCCCAAGAAGATCGTCGCCGACGTCATGGAGACCGACGTCGTCCGGGTCTCGGACGAGATGGACCAGGAGACCGTGTCGCGGATCTTCGCCGAGCACGATCTCAACGTCGTCCCGGTCGTCGATAAAGACGGCAAGATGAAGGGCATCGTGACCGTCGACGACATCGTCGACGTCGTCCAGGAAGAGGCCACCGAGGACGCCCAGAAGTTCGGCGGCATGGAGGCCCTCGATCTGCCGTACCTCGCGTCGACCCGCGGCGAGATGATCAAGAAGCGCGCGCGCTGGCTGACCATCCTCCTGATCGGCGAGATGCTGACCGCGACCGCGCTCGGCTTCTTCCAGCACGAGCTCGACAAGGCGATCGTGCTGTCGCTGTTCCTGCCGCTCATCATCTCGAGCGGCGGCAACTCCGGCTCGCAGGCGTCGACGCTCGTGATCCGCGCGATGGCGCTCGGCGAGGTCCGCATCTCCGACTGGCTGCGCGTGTTCCGCCGCGAGATCCAGATGGGCCTCGTGCTCGGCGCGATCCTCGGCAGCGTCGCCGCGGTGCGCGTGCTCGTGTGGGGGGCGGCCGGCGCGTACGAGGGCTCGGCCGGCGAGCACTTCATGCTGATCGGGCTCACCGTCGCGGTGAGCCTGGTCGGCTGCGTGATGTGGGGGACGCTGATGGGCGCGATGCTGCCGTTCGTGCTGCGCCGGGCCGGCGCCGATCCGGCGAGCGCCTCGGCGCCGCTGGTCGCGACGCTCGTCGACGTCAGCGGCATCATCATCTACTTCACGATCGCGAGCGTGATCCTGACCGGCACGGTGATCCGGTCGGTCCCCGACGCCTGCGGGGTGGCGACCGCCGGCGAGGTCGCGGCGGCGTTCGGCGGATCCTTCGAGCGCGCCCCCGGCCCGACGTCGGACACCCTGAGCCGGTGCGACTGGAACGGCCCCGGCGTGACCATCCGCGTGCGCACCGAGCTGGCCGACAAGGCGGCGTTCGACGACGCGATGGCGGCCGACGACGGCAAGCCGATCGCCGGGCTCGGCGACGCCGCGTACGCGGGCCCAAATCAGCTGTTCGCCTACCGGCGCGGTACGAAGATCACGCTCAGCGTGATCGGCAAGCTCGATCCCAAGCTCGTGGAGGCGGGCGAGCGGTCGCTGATGGCCAAGATCGCCGGAAAGCTGTAGCGTCCCGGGCGTGTTCGCGACGCGCGTCTACCACTACCGGCAGCCGGCCGCGGTCATCCTCGGGCTCAAGGAGCTCCGCAAGCAGGGGCTGACCCCGCGCGGCCTCTTGTTCGTCGCGCTCGATCCGCGCGGCGAGACCTACGTCGTCGTGCCCGAAGATCTCGACGCCGTCGCGAGCATCCGGGTCGGCGACAAGCTCACCCTGGTATCGCCGCTCGAGGGCCGCTACTTCCACTTCGACGCCGTGCACCGGCTGCCCGGCGACCACGTGCTGTGGAACGGCGACCGCCGGCTCGGCGACACCGGGAGCGCGCCCGAGGTCGCGGTGGCCATCGCCGCCTGGCTCAAGGGCAGCTCGGCGAAGAACGTCTTCCTGGGCTGCACGCCGCACGTGCCGGGCTCGTGGTGGACGATCGACCACCAGTCGCCGGTCATCGACCTGCACGCCCTGGGGCTGCTCGACTGCGTCGTCGCCTCGCAGGGCATCCTCGCGCGCAAGATCGACGACCCGCGCCTGTTCTTCCTCGGCTTCCAGGCGCTCGCCGCGCACGGCGACCCGAGCACGGGCTGGGTCCCGGTGTGGGCGAGCGAGCTGGGCAACATCTTGCTCGTCGAACGCCGCGTGCTGCACTTCCGCATCGTGCTGACCTGCGAGCGCGGCCTCCTCGAGATCGACCTCAGCCACCTCCCCGACCTGGTGATCGAGACCGCGCGCGTGCCGATGCGGTCGGGGTTCGGCGTCGTCGGTCGGATCGACAACGGCGCGTTCGCCGTCACGACCGGTACGATCGAGTCCTGGGGCCTGACGAACATGAGCCCCGCGACGCTCGTCGGCTCGCCGATCCCGAGCCTCCTCGAGCTGCCCCGCATGCTGCGCGCGATGCCGGTCGAGCCCGAGTAGCCGCGCGGCCCCCGGCGGTCCAACGCGACGCGGGTCACGGGCTGCTGTTGTTGCCGGCCATGATCAGGAGCCCGCACAGGAGCAGCACGACGCAGGTCAGCGGCCACAGGCCGATCGCGTACGCGAGCGCGGTCCGCACGTGCGCCCCGAGCGAATCGCCGTCATCGCTGCGTGGCGCCGGAGGCGGCGTCATGAGCTGACCGGCCTTGCGAACGACGCGTGCTTGCGGGATCGGATCGACGATCGGCATGCCGGCTCCTCCTACCGGATAGACGCTCGACCGGAAGCGCTTGTTCACGCAAAGCGCCCGTCCCGTGACGGGGGCGTAATCGCTCGCGATTACGGCGGCCTGGTCGTTGTAAGGTCAGCCGCCATGCCTGCGCTCGATGACATCTCGCTGGGCTTCCGCAATGCCTACCTCGATCACGAACGGCTGACCGCGCAGTTGCACGCGTGGGTCCATGCGTTCCCGTCGCTGTGCCGCGTCACGTCGATCGCCCGGACCCCCGAGGGCCGCGACGTGTGGCTTTTGGCGATCGGCCCCGAGCCCGAGCGCGTCCGGCCGGCCGTGTGGGTCGACGGCAACATGCACGCCGCCGAGCTCGCCGGCTCGAGCGTCGCCCTGGCGATCGCCGAGAGCGCGCTCCGCGTGCACCTCGATGCCGAGTCGCTCGACCTGCCGGCGTCGATCGTCGAGCGGCTCCGCGAGGTCGTGTTCTACGTGGTGCCGCGGATCTCGCCCGACGGCGCCGAGCAGGTGCTGCGCGTCGGCCGGCCGGTGCGGTCGGTGCCGCGCGATCCGCGCGTCGAGCGCGGCCAGCCCCGCTGGATCCCGGGCGACATCGACGGCGACGGCCAGGCGTGCGCGATGCGGGTGCGCGATCCGGGCGGCGAGTTCGTCGAGGCGCGCGAGTTCCCCGGCCTGCTCGTCGAGCGCACGCTCGAGGACCCCGGCCCGTTCTACAAGCTCTACCCCGAGGGTCGCATCGAGCACTTCGACGGAAGGCGCATCCCGTCGCCGGACTTCCTCGGCGATAACCCGATCGATCTCAACCGCAACTTCCCGTGGTCGTGGGCGCCGCCGCACGAGCAGGCCGGCGCCGGGGCGTTCGCCGCGAGCGAGCCCGAGGCCCGCGGCATCGTCGAGTTTGCCACCGCGCACCCCGAGATCTTCGCGTGGCTCAACCTGCACACGTTCGGCGGCGTCGTGATCCGGCCGCTCGGCCATGGCCCCGACGCCAAGCTCGATCCGGGGGACCTCGCGGTGTTCCGCCAGCTCGAGGCCTGGATGGCCGAGCACACCGGCTACCCCACGGTGTCGGGCTACGAAGAATTCCTCTACGAGCCCGACAAGCCGCTGCGCGGCGACCTGTCCGACTACGCGTACAACCAGCGCGGCGCGCTCGCCTACGTGGTCGAGCTGTGGGACCTGTTCAAGCGGCTCGGCATGCCCCGGCCCCCCAAGTTCGTGCAGTACTACGAGCGCGTGTCGCGCGCCGACCTGGTCAAGCTCGCCTGGTGGGACCGCGACGAGAACGACGGCCGGTCGTTCCCGCCGTGGCGCCCGTTCGAGCACCCCCAGCTCGGCCCGGTCGAGATCGGCGGCGTCGATCCGCGCGTCGGCATCTGGAACCCGCCGCTCCACGCGCTCGCCGAGCTGTGCGGCTCGCAAGCCCGCGCGTTTCTTCACGTCGCCGCCCTCGCGCCGAGGCTCAAGATCGCCGAGATCAAGCGCCACCCCTTGCCCGGCGGGATCACGCGCGTCGAGGTCGCGATCCAGAACGACGGCTACCTCGGCAGCTACGGCCTGCCGTCGGCGCGGAAGCTCGACTTCAACGAGCCGGTCTACGCGATCGCCAGGCCCGACGGCTGCGAGCTGGTCGATCCGGGCGCCGCCCACCAGCGGCTCGGCCACCTCGACGGCTGGGGCCATGGCCTGCACAGCGGCCTGAACCTGCCGGCGTATCCCGGCGTCCGTGGCAATACCCACACGGCCTGGGCGGGATATCTCGTACGCGGCACGGGCTCGCTCGAGGTCCGGATCGGCGCGTGCCGCGCCGGCTTCGTGGTGACCCGCATCGCCGTGTGAGCCGCGACGCGCGTGTGATACCAAAGAGGCGTGGCTCGTTACGCGATCGGCGATATCCAGGGCTGCATGGCGAGCCTGGATCGCCTGCTCGGCTTGATCGATTACAAGCCGCACGCCGATCAGCTGTGGCTCGTCGGCGATCTGGTGAATCGCGGGCCGCGCTCGCTCGACGTCCTGCGCTGGGCGCGCGACCTCGGCACGAGCGTCACGTGCGTGCTCGGCAACCACGACCTGCACCTGCTCGCCCGCGCGGCCGGCGCCGCCGGGCCCAAGCGGCTCGACACGCTCGACGAGGTGCTCGCGGCCCGCGATTGCGATCGCCTGATCGACTGGCTCCGGACCCGGCCGCTGATCCACGTCGACCAGACCTACACCGTCGTCCACGCCGGCCTGCACCCGCAGTGGACGATCGCCGATGCCCAGGCGCGCGCCTCCGAGATCGAGCGCCAGCTGCGCGGCCCGAGCTGGCGCGCGTTCCTGACCCAGATCACCGGGCCGCCGCCGCGCTGGAACGACCGGCTCGGCGGTGGCGATCGCTGGCGCGCGATCCTCGCCTACCTGGTGCGCGCGCGCACGCTCCGGCCCGACGGCCGGGTCGAGGCCGACTTCGACGGCACCCCCGCCGACGCCCCGACCGGCTGCCGCCCGTGGTTCGCGTTTCGCAACGCGGCGTGGGCGACCCACACCGTGATCTTCGGCCACTGGGCCGCGCTCGGGCTCGACATCGGCCCGCACCACGTCGGCCTCGACACCGGCTGCGTGTGGGGGAGGTCGTTGACCGCGATCCGGCTCGACGACCGCATGGTCTTTCAGGTCAAGGCCGTCGAGTCCGCGAGCTGACCAGATCGCCCGGGCGGGGGAGCCGGCTAGGGCTTGTCCTTCTCGGGCTCCGGCTCTGGCTCTCGCTCCGGCTCCGATGCCGGCCGGCGCCTGAACCCCGGCACGGTGATCGAGTTCGGCGTGGGCTCGGCGCCCTTGTACAGCGGTGACAGCTCGGACAGGGCGGTCGGCTCGGAGAGGTCCGGCAGCTCGGGGGGACCGGCCCCGACTGCGTCGACCGAGATCTCGAGATCGAGGTTGGCCCGGTGCTCGGTCGTCGATTGATCGTCGCTGTCCCGGGTGGTCTGCTTGAGCCGGCCGCGCACCTCGGCGACCGCGGTGCCGAGCGCGGTCGCGCTGTTGAAGCCGACCGCCTGCTTGACGACCTGATCGAGCGCGTGCGCGAACTCGTCGGCGGTCGCGTAGCGATTCGCGGGCTCCGCGGACAGCGCGAGCTCGAGGATCGCGGCGAACGCGGCGGGGACGTCCTTGCGGCGGGTCTGGATCGACGGGATCTGGCAGGCCCGGATCTTCTTGAACACCTCGATGTCGTTCTTGCCCTCGAACAGCCGATCGCCGGTCAGGGTCTCCCACAGCACGCTTCCGACGCCGAACAGATCGGACTGCACGGTGTTCGGCTTGCCGAACGTGACCTCGGGCGCCAGGTACGACAGCTTGCCCTTCACGGTCCCCGGCGCGGTCAAGCTCGCCGCGCGATCGCGGGCGCGCGCGAGGCCGAAATCGGACAGCTTGACGGCGCCGTTCACGCCGAGCAGCACGTTGTGCGGCGAGACGTCGCGATGGATCACCGGCGCGGGAGTGCCGTCGGGCGCGACCCGATCGTGCGCGGCGCCGAGCCCGCGCAGCGTGCCGATGCCGATCGCGGCCGCCAGCGGCCACGGCACGTCGCGACCGGCCTCGCGATACGCCTTGATCATCGCGCCGAGATCGATCCCCTCGACCCACTCCATGATCAGGTAGTACGAGCCCGATTCGCTACAGAAATCGTGGACCTGCACGATGTTGGGGTGCGCGAGCTCGCTGCCCACCCGCGCCTCCTCGATGAACATGTCGATGTAGTTCTTGAGCGCCCGGTACTCGGGCTTGATGTGCTTGACCGCGACGGTGCGCTGAAACCCTGCGGCGCCGCGAACGACGGCCTTGTAGACCGAGGCCATCCCGCCCTCGCCGGCGAGCGAGACCAGCTGGTACTTGCCGTCGATCACGTGGCCGCTGAGATCCACGACGTGAGCTTACAACGACTTCCCGGCAACGGTGCGCTCGCAACGAGGCTGGATTCACCCGCGCGGCGCAAAACCGCGGCCGGCTAGGCCGGCTCGCCGAACTCGGCCTTGGCGCGCTCGAGCGCCGCCATCGCCGCTTCCCAGCGCGCGGTCAACTCCTCGAGCTTATCCGATGCGGCCTGGTAATCGGATAACAGTTTATTACGGCGCGCCGCCTCGTCGTACACGGTCGGGTCGGCGAGCTCGGCCGACCGGGCCTTCTGCTCGGCCTCGAGGACCGAGATCCGCTCCTCGAGCTGCTGGACCGACTTCTCGAGCGGGCCGAGCTTGACGCTCCGCTTCTGGCGCGCCTCGGCCTCGCGGCGCTTGCGGGCCTTGTCGTCGTCGCGCGACTTCGCGGCGGCCTGTGGGACCTGGCCGCGCGGGTCGCGCCGGGGAGCGCCGTGCTCGGGCGCCGCCGCGACCGCGATCCGGCGCTGCGCCATCGAGTACATGTACTCGTCGAGCGTGCCCGGGTAGATCTCGACGCGCTGGTCCTCGACGTTCCAGATCTTCGTGGCGAGCGCGCGGACCAGGCTCCGGTTGTGGCTGACGAACACCAGCGTGCCGTCGAACGTGCCGAGCGACGCCGCGAGGCTCTCCGACGACGCCAGGTCGAGGTGGTTGGTCGGCTCGTCCATGAGCAGGAGGTTGCCCGGCGCGACCAGGAGGCGGGCGAGCGCGACGCGCGCCTTCTCGCCGCCCGACAGCACCTTGACCGGCTTGTCGGTGTCGTCGCCCGAGAACATGAAGGCGCCGAGGATCGAGCGCACCCGGGCCGGCGCCGTGTCGGGGGCCGCCCGCTGGACGACCTCGTAGACCGTCGCACCCAGATCGAGCGTGTCGGCGTGGTGCTGCGCGTAGTAGCCGACCTCGACGCCGTTGCCGATCCGGATCGTGCCGCCGTCGTGCGGCAGCTCACCGGCGAGCATCCGGAGCAGCGTCGTCTTGCCGGCGCCGTTGACCCCGATGATGCCGATCTTGTCGCCGCGCCGCACCGTCAGATCGACGCCGGGGAACACGACGTGGCTGCCGTACGCCTTCTTGAGCCCCTCGACGCGGATCACGTCGTTCACCGTGCGCGAGGTCGGCGGGAACGAGAACCGCATCACGCCGCGCTTCTGGTAGGTCTCGACCGACTCCATCTTCTCGAGCCATTTGACCCGCGATTGCACGGCCTTGGCCTTGTTGGCCTGGGCGCGAAACCGGTTGATGAACGAGGTCAGCCGCTCGCGCTCGGCCGCGAGGTTCTTGGCCTTGCCGGCGAGGATGGTCTCCTCCTCGCCACGCTGCTCGAGGTACTTCTCGTAGTTGCCGGGGTAGGTGCGAACGCCCTCGAGCTCGAGCGAGACCACGCGCGAGATCTGCTCGTTCAAGAACTCGCGATCGTGGCTGATCAAGAGGAAGCAGCGGTTCCAGCGCAGCAGGAACTGGCTGAACCACGCGACCGACGGCATGTCGAGGTGGTTGGTCGGCTCGTCGAGCAGGAGCACGTCGGGGCGCTGGAACAGGAGGCCCGCGAGCACCCCGCGCATCTTCCACCCGCCCGACAGCTCGCCGATGTCGCGGGTCTCGTCGCCGGGCGCAAACCCCAGGCCCGCGAGGATCGTCATCGCCTCGTGCTCGCCGAAGAACCGCTCGAAGTGATCGATCCGGTCGTGGAGCTCGGCGATGTCGGCCGCGGCGTCGAGCAGCGTCGCCTCGTCGGCCCCGGCCCGGGTGGCCTCCTCGAGCTCGGCCTCGGCCGCCGCGAGCCGGCCGTCGAGCTCGGCCCGGCCCGGCACGCTCGACAGGATCATGTCGATCAGCGGGCGCCCCCCCGCGATCGCGAGGTCCTGCGGCAGCCAGCCGATCCGGACCCCGTTGGCCCGGGTGACCTTGCCGTCGTCGATCTCCTGCTCGCCAGCGATCACCTTGAGCAGCGTGGTCTTGCCCGACCCGTTGGGGCCGATCAGGCCGAGCCGGTCGCCGTGGCCGAGCCGGAGCGACGCGGCGTCGAAGATCATCCGATCGGCGAAGAACAGCGTCACTTCGTCGAGGACCACCAAGCTCATCGCGGCGCGTTACATAGCACGATCAGCGGCGGCGGGGCCGGCGATCGCTGCGCGCGACGAGCGAACTGGCCAGCGTCCCCTCGGCTTCGAGCCGGCGGATCTCGTCGCCCAGCGGCCGGAGCCGGGCGAGCCGGGCCGGCTGGTCGCGGTAGCGGTCGACCAGCTCGCCGTACAGCTCCCGCACGGCGTCACCGTCGGGCGGGGCGGCCATCACGGCGCGCACCACGGCCACCCGCCAGCGCAGCGCGGCGTCGTCACCCGGGTCGCCGGGGTCGCCAGGGCCGCCGGGGCCGCCCGGGGCACCGGGGTCGGCCGGGTCGTTCAGGTCGACCGCCTCGGCCAGGGCGTCCCCATCGGCCCGTACCGCCGCCAGGGCCGTGGGATCCGCTTCGATCCTCGCCGCCAGCGCTGCGAGCCGAGCTTGCGCAGTCATCCCGGCACCATCGTAGCATGCGCGGATCGGGCCGGCCGGCCAGCCGATCCCTGCCACCAGGCTTTACGCGCATGCCGGCCGCGCAACAGCAACTGCTTCGGCCTCGGTAGCCGCGCGCTCCCCCCGCTGGCGTTTCCCGGCTCGACCAGGACCTACCCCTCGTACGCCGACTATACCCACGACCAAGCGCAGATCGGCGCCGGCGGCCAGACCTACGGCAAGTACGACCAGTACGACCTCCTGCGGCCGGTGTTCATCGCGAGCATCGAGCGCCTGTTCGCAGATGATCGCGTGCGGTTGCTCGGCGGATTCGGCGTGACGTACGCGCGCGTCCGCGACTACACCGGCAAGCTAGTCGACGCGGTCGACGCCACCGGCGCCAGCACCAAGGCCTCCGAGGCCCAGACCCGGCTCGCCGCCGACTGCACCGCCAGGCGGATTGTCGGCTGTAGCGGCGGCCGCGACGACTACCTCCGGTTCGGCATCTCCTACGACACCCGCGACTACGAGCCCGACCCCAACCGCGGGACCTTCATCGATCTCGCCCTCGACGCCGGCACCGTCGCCCTCGGCTCGCAGTACGACTACCTGCGCCTGCTCATCGCGATGCACCACGTGCGCCGCCTCGTGGGCCGCGGTGTGCAGGTCGGGCGGCCCGCGAAACGCGACATGATCGCCGGTGGCATACGCCTCGGCACGGATTACCTGTACTCGTCGACGCACGAGCAGGGCTCCGAGTCGTTCGGCGACCGCATCGGCGGCCTTGCCCCTGACAAGGGCAAGGTGGGTGGCAACGCCAAAGGGCTCGACGCGGTGACCTGGCTGGCGGCCGAAGGCGCCCGCTTCGCCCCGGTCGCGGCGCTGGGCGCGGCAGGCTCGCCGGAGAGTCGCTTCTTCATCAAGCCCAATCCCGCCAACTGGACGGGCTACAAGTTCTTGACCGCTTCGGATCTGATGCAGACGTGGCTCGACGACTTCGAGAAGAAGTACGACATCTCGGCGGCCACGGTCGCGCAGGTGGTGAGCGCCAAGGGCAAGACCACGGAGGCCCAGCCGCCCGCTGGCGCGCACTACAACCTGACCCTGGACGCGCGACATGACCAGGCGTGAGTCGTGGGCGCGGATCGGCGAGCTGGAGGGAACGTGCGCCGACGCGGCCGGGGGTCTCGCCGTGCTCCCCGACGGCTCGCGGCTGGCGATCGGTCACGCCGACGGAACCGTTCGGTGTGTCGATCTCGCGACCGGCGAGACAGTCTGGCTCGGTGACGAACGACACGAGCCTGTGCTGCAGTCCCTCGCCTGCTCGCCCTACGGCCGGCTCGTCGCCACCTCCGCGATCTGGGATGCCCGCACGGGACGATCGCTCGAGCGCTTCGCGCTGGACGCGCCCTATGCGCACCGCGTGTCGTGGGCTCCGGACGGTACGCTTGTCGCCGCCAGTCTGTGTGGTGATCGCGTGCGCCTGTGGGACACGCGCGCCGCGCTGGCCGCCCGCTTCGTAGCGCCCGACGGCTGATCGTCCGGGAACTTACCATCGCGGTCGCTCCGCAATCGTTGGCGCCGGCTCGGCGACCAAGGCACCTATCCGGCTACGCCAGGCTCGTCAGCTCGATCCAGCCCACCGCGTAGCCGAGGGCACGCTTGGCCTCGACGATCCGAGCGGCGGAGAGGCCGCCGATGCGCTCGACCAGCATCGAGACAGAGACCGCGCGCAGGTTGTCGAAGTTCGCAACACAGCTTCGCGGCATCCCCTCGCGCCGCCCGAGGACCAGCTCCTGCGGGATCATGCGAACCTTGGTCGTCACCTCGACGGCGAGCACCCGGCTCAGGTACTGGTACGCGCCGTTGCGGGATATCAACAGCACGGGGCGCGTGCCGACCGGTTCCGGGAGCTGCGCCCACCACAGCTCGTACTGCTTCACGACCGCCGGTGTACCTTGGGGCGGCGCAGCGCCTCGGCCGCCTCGGCCCACTCTTCCGCATGGAAGACTGGTTTGTCATCGGGGACCCGCGCATACGCTGCGCGGGTGCTGCACTCGGCGAGCTCGAGCACAGCCTTGGCGATCGCCTGCCTGATGAACTCCGACCGCTTGCGACTCCGGGCCGGCACGACAGCCTCCAGCAACTCAGCAGTGCGGTCGTCGAGTTGCACCAGGATCTGTTTCATATGGTCGATCATATCATCAAACCGAAGCCACACCCGGTGCGACGAACCGCCAGCAGGTGAAGCGCCCCGCCCTCGTACCTCGGCGACAAGGCCGCCAGCAGCGGCCACCTCGACCACGCCGAGCGCCTGTCGCTGCTCTACAGCCTCGGCCTAACCGAGCCCTTCGGCAACCTCCGGCAGCAGCGTCGTGAGCGCGTCGCTCAGCGGAGCGCGACGCGCAGCGACTCCATGTCGCGCATCTGCGGGTTGGGCCGGAACACCGGCACCTCGTCGATGAGCCGCATGGACGGGAAGCGCTCGATCAGCGTGCCGAGCGCGACCTCGAGCTCCAGCCGGGCCAGCGCCGCGCCCACGCAGACGTGGGGGCCGACGCCGAACACCAGCGTCGAGGACAGCTTGCGGTGGACATCGAAGACGTCCGGATCAAACGTCCGGATCCGGGTACGCGCTCGGGTCGCGGTGCGTGGCGTGGATGAGGGGCACCGCCATCTCGCCCTTCGGGATGAGCGTACCCTGGATCTCCGTGTCCTCGATCGCGTAGCGAGGGACCGCGCCGAACTTGCCGAACGGCGCGTGCCGCAGCGACTCCTCGACGGCGTTACGCACGAGCGATGGGTCCCGGCGACGGCCCTCCACGCCTCGGGGTGCCGCAAGAGGTCGTGCACGGCGAAGCACAGCGCGTGCACGGTGGTGTCCGAGCCGGCGACGACCAGCGCGGCGATGAGCGCCATCCTCCGTCGATATCGTCCCGGTTGGCCCGGTTGGCAAGACGCGGTCCGGAAGGGTTCAGGCGTAGATGGCATCGACGGCGAACTGACGCCCATGCACACGGATCGTCTGGCCGGTGATGCCGATCTGCGTCTGCCATTGCTGGCCTTCCCGCGTGCGCACCTCGATGCGACGTTCGCTCTGTGACACGAGCACGTACGCCTCGAAGGAGGGGAGCTTCTTGTACGCTTCGAACTTGCCATCGCGGTCGTAGCGTTCGGTGGCGTCCGAGAGCACCTCGACGATGAGCGTGGGGTTCACGATGGCCTCGCCGATGCTCTTGCCGTTCTTGTCGTACACCGTGCGCGTGCAGAGCGCGCCGCACACGAGGCTCGCATCCGCGTACGTGTGATGCTGCGCGCCCTCGATGAAGATCGCCGTGTCGGACGAGAAGATCTCGCACCCATCTTCGAGGAACGGGCTCAGCATCCTCGCCGTGACACGGCCCGCGAGCCGGCCGTGCTCGGGGCTCCCCCGGCTCATCGCGTAGACGATCCCGTCGACCCACTCGTGCCGGTCATCGTTCGACACCTCGTCGCGGAGAAACACGTCGTACGGGACGTATTCTTGGGGCTTCGCCGCGGTCACCGCCCGATCATACTCGGGCCGCGCCTCGTTGGCATCGCGCGAATCCGCTCGCTCACGCTGCGCACGGAGATTCATCCACCCGTGCAGCGGATCTCGCAGGCGATCCGGCCGTGCAGCCGCCCGCCCCCGTCGCTTGACGGTCCGCCCGCCCCCGTCAATGCTATCTCGGTGCGCCGCTCCTTCAATACCTCAGGCCCCTGCCATCCGGCGCGCGACTACATGCTCCCCGCCATGGCGCGCCTGCCCGAGGTCCGCGGCCTCGTCGAGTGCGGCAAGTACTTCGTCATCCACGCCCCGCGTCAGACCGGCAAGACGACGGCCGTCGCTGCGCTGGCCCAGGAGCTGACCCAGACGGGCCACTACGTCGCCGCCCTGGTCTCGATGGAGGTCGGCTCCGCGATGCGGGACGACATCGGTGCCGCCGAGCTGGCGATCCTGGGCGCATGGCGGAGCTCGGCGGAGCGCCGCCTCCCCGCCGAGTTCGTGCCCCCGGTCTGGCGCGAGGCTCCCCCCGGACAGCGGCTGAACGCGGCCCCTGCAAGCCTGGGCGATGACCGACGCGCTGGCTGCCGTCGTCGTGGACGAGATCGTCGTCGATCGAGGCCAGTCGATCCTCCCCGAGCACATCGACCAGGCCAAGGCGGTGATCATCGAGCGCCAGGATACGCACCTCGACAGCCTCGGCAGAGTCCGATGGGCGGCCTCGAGGTGGCCAATCCGATCTACCGCCAGATCATCGTCCGAGAACTGGCCGCCTCCACGCGCGCGGTGTTTCGTCGAGGCTCGCTCCCGCAACACGTCGCTCGACCGCAACCTCGCCGCGCGCAATGGAATCGTGCGAAACGCCAGCCACTTGTCGCCGCGATCGTATCGCTCGGTTGACTCGGACAGCACCTCCACGGTTCGCGTTCATCGTGGCGGGTTTTTTTGACCCAGGACGGCCGTATGACGCGGCGGCGGTCTTTTATCTGGTCGCGCGATCGATCCGGCTCGTGCGAGGATTGTGAAACGTGCCACGAACCCTCGACCTGACCTTTGCCGCACGGCTCGCCGCCCTCGCCGTCGCCCTCACCCTCACCCTCCCGGCCTGCGCCGATGACACTGATCCGAACCTGCACCCGTTCGGGCCGTTCACCATCGCCGCCCACCAGGAGGTCATCGGCACGTGCGTGCAGATCTCGCTGGATAACCCCGAGGCGCTCTACATCAATTCCGTCGAGCTGACGACCGGACCAGGGTTTCACCACTCGAACTGGTTCTTCGTGCCCGAGTCGGTGTTCTTCGGCGACGACGGGACGTTCCCCTGCAGCGACCGCGACTACAGCGAGTCGACCGCGGTGCTGTTCGGCGGCGTCCTGTTCGCGCAGTCGACCCAGTCGCCGCATGAGATCCAGGCGTTCCCGCCCGGGGCCGCGGTCCGGATCCCACCGCACGCCAAGCTCGTCACCCAGCCCCACCTGCTGAACCCCGGCGACGACGCGATCCACGCCACCCCGAGCATCAGGCTCAACCCGATCGCCCAGGCCGAGGTCACGACGCTCCTGGCCGGGGTCTCGTTCGAGGATCAGGCCCTGGCGATCCCGAGCCACGCGCAGTCGCGGTTCACCGTCGAGTGCGACCTCGCCGCGCTGTATCAACAGAAATACCAGCGCGATCCGGACTTCAAGCTGTACTACGCGCTCGCGCACTACCACACGCTCGGCACCGGCCTCACGCTCGAGGCGGTCAAGCCCGACGGCAGCGCCGCGACGGTGTTCACGACGAGCCACCGCGCGGGCGATACGCTGGGCGGGCCGATCGCGCCGCTGTTCGACATGACCGGCTACACCAAGCTGCGGATGTCGTGCAACTACGTAAACCCGCGCGATACGATCGTCGGCTGGGGCATCGGCGATCAGGAGATGTGCGTGCTCCTTGCGTTCTCGGACTCGCCGGCCAACTTCGGCGGCGGCGCCACCGACGACATGCCCGGCGAGCCAACCGTCATCGACACCAACGTCATGAGCTACACGCACGCCTGCCAGACTTACGCGATCGACGCCTCGCAATAGGCCTCGCACGCGAACCGGGTTCGGCTCGCAAGTCGCCTGCCTGCCGTGTGCCGCTTGTCGCTTGCCGCGCGACGACGCGCGATCAATGATGCGCGCCCCATGAAGATCCTCCTCACCGGCGCTGGCGGCCAGATCGGTCATGACCTGATCGGCGCGCTGGTCGCGCGCGACCACGAAGTCGTCTCCACGGATCTCGCGCCGCGGCCGCCGAGCCACGCCCACGCCGGCGGCGAGTCCTGGCAACGGCTCGACGTCACCGACGCCGCCGCCACCGTCGCCCTGTTCATGGAGCTCAAGCCCGACCTGGTGTTTCACCTGGCGGCGATCCTGTCGGCGCGCGGCGAGCAGGATCCGCGGCTCGCCTACGACGTGAACCAGACCGGGACGTGGAACGTGCTCGAGGCGTGCCGGCGCGCGAAGGTGAAGCGCCTGGTGTTCACGTCGAGCATCGCGGTGTTCGGCCCGCCGCCCAGCGGGCCCCTGCCGGATCCCACGCCCGACGACGTCGCGCTGCACCCGACCACGATGTACGGCGTCACCAAGGTCTCGGGCGAGCTGCTCTGCGAGTACTACCGCCGGAAGTTCGACCTCGACTGCCGCGGCGTCAGGTTCCCGGGCCTGATCAGCGCCGCGATGCCCGGCGGCGGCTCGTCGGACTACGCGCTGTTCATGTACGTCGACGGCGTGCGCAAGAACGGCTACGAGGCGTTCGCCCGCGCCGATACCCGGATCCCGCTCATGTACATGCCCGACGGCGTGCGCGCCCTCCTCGAGCTCGCGCTGGCCGATCGCGCCACGCTGACCCGCGCGATCTACAACATCGCCGCGTTCTCGCCGCGCGCCGACGAGATCGCCGCGTCGGTGCAGACCGTGATCCCCGACGCGAAGTTCACGTTCAAGCCGGATCCCGCGCGGCAGGGCATCCTCGACTCGTGGCCCAGGTCGCTCGACGACTCGGCCGCGCGCCGCGACTGGGGCTGGAAGCCGGCGTACGATCTCGGCGCGATGACCAAGGACCTGGTGCCGAAGATCCGCCGCATGCTCGAGCTCGGCGCGATCCTGTCGTCGCACTAGCCCATCGCATCGAGCATCGCCCCGCGCGCGGTCCGGATGCTCTGGCGAACACCGACTCGTCGAACGATCGCAGGCGATGCTATCCTTGGTCACGATGGCGACCGCGATCCTTGCTCCGGCGACCGAGGAAGACGAACGGAGGTTCGTGCTGCACGGCGTGCCGTGGTCGGCCTATGTCGCGCTCCGTGACGCGCTGGACGATCAGTCCGGCCTGAAGATGACCTATCTGAAGGGCGCGCTCGAGCTGATGAGTCCGTCGAGGTTGCACGAGGATGCCAAGACCATCATTGGACGGCTGCTCGAGGTCTGGGCGATGGAGCGCGACGTCGACCTGCGCGGCTTCGGGGGGGCGACGTTTCGCAAGGAGGCCAAGGAGCGCGGGCTCGAGCCCGACGAGTGCTACAAGCTCGGCAAGCTCGACGACGATGACGTGCCCGATATCGCGATCGAGGTGATCGTCTCGAGCGGGCTGGTCGACAAGATGGCGGTCTATGCAGGGCTGGGCGTCCCCGAGGTCTGGGAGTGGCGTCCGAGCACGCGCGCGATCGTCGTCCACCGCCTGATGAGCGTGACCAGCGGCGAGTACCAGTATCGTCCCCGCAGCGAGGTCCTGCCCGATCTCGACCTCGCGCTCCTGTCGAGCTTCGTCCAGCCCGGCGAGAACCAGACCCGGCTCGCCAAGGCGTACCAGGCAGCGCTGCGCGCGCGTTGACCTGCGTCGACGGGTACGGTCGAGGCCAAGGGCCCCCGCGTCGGGGCTTGCGGTCCCCTCACCGAACTCTCTCGTCGAGAGCTACCGAAATTCCGGGCCAGGATCTAGGCTAGGGCCGCCATGTACACCCACGCGAAGTCCGTGTTTGCCCAGACGCTGGCCGAGATCGACGCCGCCGGCCTGTGGAAGCACGAGCGCACGCTCACGTCGCCGCAAGCCGCGCACATCCAGACCGGCGGCAAGGAGGTCGTGAACTTCTGCGCGAACAACTACCTCGGCCTGTCGAGCCACCCCCGCGTGACGGCGGCCGCCCGGGCGGCGCTCGACGAGCGCGGCTACGGCCTGTCGAGCGTGCGGTTCATCTGCGGCACCCAGGATCGCCACAAGGAGCTCGAGGCCCAGATCTCGACGTTCCTCGGCACCGAGGACACGATCCTGTACGGCTCGTGCTTCGACGCCAACGGCGGCCTGTTCGAGACCCTGCTCGGCCCGGACGACGCGGTCATCTCGGACACGCTCAACCACGCCTCGATCATCGACGGCATCCGGCTGTGCAAGGCCGAGCGGCTGCGCTACGAGCACGACGACCTCGCCGATCTCGAGGCCAAGCTCAAGGCGACCGCGGGAAAGCGGCTCCGGATGATCGCGACCGACGGCGTGTTCTCGATGGACGGCGACATCGCGCGGGTGGGCGAGATCTGCGACCTCGCCGACCGCCACGGGGCGCTGGTCATGGTCGACGACAGCCACGCCACCGGGTTCGTCGGCAAGACCGGGCGCGGCTCGGCCGAGCTCCGCGGCTGCCTCGATCGCGTGGACGTCTTCACGTCGACCCTGGGCAAGGCGCTCGGCGGCGCCTCGGGCGGCTTCACCTCGGGCAAGCGCGAGATCATCGACCTCCTGCGCAACCGCTCGCGGCCCTACCTGTTCTCCAACACGCTCGCGCCGCCGATCGTCGCCGGATCGCTGGCCGCGATCGCGCTCATCAGCGAATCGACCGCGCTGCGCGACCAGCTCGAGGCCAACACCCAGCGGTTCCGCGACGGGGTGACCAGGGCGGGCCTGTCGATCCGCCCCGGCACCCACCCGATCACGCCGGTCATGCTGGGCGACGCCAAGCTCGCCGTCGAGATGGCGCAGCGCATGCTCGCGCACGGGATCTACGTGATCGGCTTTGCGTACCCGGTGGTCCCCAAGGGGCAGGCGCGGATCCGGGTCCAGCTGTCCGCCGCGCACTCGACCCAGGACATCGATCGGGCGATCGCCGCGTTCGCGACGGTCGGCCGGGAGCTAGGGATCGTGCGGTGAAGCCCGACGCCATCATCGAAAAACTTCGTGCGAGCCTTCCCGATGCCCAGGTGGAGCTGAAGGACCTCACAGGCACGGAAGACCACTGGCAGGCAACGGTGATATCTGCCGCATTTCGCGGCAAGTCGCTGATCGAACGCCACCGCCTGGTCATGGCCGCCCTCGCCGAGGAGATGAAGGGGCCGATCCACGCCCTCACCCTCGATGCCAGGGCCCCGGGCGAAGCGTAATGCGGCGGTCTTTCCGGGTGCGAAGTGTGCGACGGCATGCGACCCTCCGTTCCGGAGGCTATGGGGGCTGACGTCGCTGCAGAAGAGCAGTTCGGACCGTATCTCGTGTACGAGCGGCTCGGGGTTGGCGGCATGGCGACGGTGCATCGCGCGCTCGAGCGAGGGATCGAAGGGTTCGAACGCGTCGTCGCGCTCAAGCGCCTCCTGCCGCACCTCGCAGCCGACGCGAGCTTCATCAAGTCGTTCGTGCGAGAGGCCAAGCTCGCGTCGATCTTGAACCACGTCAACATCGTCCAGATCTTCGAGCTCGGCCGCGTCGGCACCCAGTACTTCATCTCGATGGAGCACATCGACGGGCGCGATATCCGCCGCATCCTCCGCCACGCCCGCAAGGCCTCGGGGCCCCCGCCGATCCACGTCACCGTGGGCATGTTGCTCCAGCTGTGCGACGCGCTCGACTACGCCCACCACAAGGTCGACGACACCGGGCACCCGCTCGGGCTGGTCCACCGCGACGTCTCGCCGTCCAACGTGCTGGTGACCAACGCCGGCCAGGTCAAGGTCATCGACTTCGGCATCGCGAAGGCACAGTCGGCGCAGCTGCGCACCCAGACCGGCCGCGTGAAGGGCAAGCTCGCGTACATGGCGCCCGAGGCGCTCGCCGGCAAGGACCTCGACGCGCGCAGCGACCTGTTCGCCGTGGGCGTGATCGGGCACGAGCTCCTGACGGCGCGCCCGCTGTTCGCGACCAAGAACGAGTACCAGACGCTGATGAAGGTCCAGCGCGGCGACATCGTGCCGCCGTCGACGTTCCACCAGGGGTGCCCGCCCGAGCTCGACACGATCGTGCTCCGGGCCCTGGCGCGCGATCCCGACGACCGGTTCCGCCACGCCAGCGATCTGCGCGACGCGCTGCACGCGCTGCGCAAGCAGTACAACCTGCAGACCACCAACCGCGACATCGCCACGTGGATCGATTGGGCGTTCAGCCTCGAGGTCCCGGCCGGCGGCTTCGCGCACGATCATGCGCACAGCGCCCTCGAGACGCGCGCCACGCCGCGCAACCGCCCGTCGCGCCCCAAGCGCAGCGAGGAGGACGAGGTCGTCGACCTGGCGTGGGGCGGCGGCGAGGAGCACAACAGCGGCGATCCGGTCGTGCTCGACGACGTCCCCGACGTCACCGACAAGCACCTGACGAACGCGAGCTCGCTCGGGGCCGATGTCCGGCTCGATCTCGACGATCTGGTCGACGATATCCCGACGCCGGCGCCGAGCCACGGGGTCCGGCCGCCGCCGATCTCGAGCCGCACGGTGACCACGCCGCTGCGCCCCCCCCGCACGAGGCAGCCGACGCCGGCGGTGACAATCCGCACCAGCGAGCCGGTCCCCGCACAGACGCCCCGCGATCGCAGCGAACCGGTGCGCACCAGCCAGCCGGTCCCCGCACAGACGCCCCGCGATCGCAGCGAACCGGTGCGCACCAGCCAGCCGGTCCCCGCACAGACGCCCCGCAGCCGCAGCGCGTCGGCGCGCATCAGCCAGTCGATCCCCGTCCAGGTCCCTCCCGATCGCAGCGAGTCCGTCCGCACCGCCACGCGCAGCGCGCAGGACGACATCGCGACCCCCAACGTCGGGGTCGGCGTGAGGAGCGTGATGATCCCGCCGCGCATCCGCAAGATCACGATCCCGCCGCTCGCCGCTCCCTCGGTGTCGAGCCAGCGCACCGTCCCCTCGCTGGCGCCGCCGCCGCCCGTGCCATCGCCGCCAGGCGAGGATTTCAATGGCCCCACGCCAGCACCGGGCGTGGCTTCCTCGCCGCCGTCGCGCTCCGCGCCCGTGACCTCGCCGCCGCCGCGCACCGCGCCCGCGACCTCGCCGCCGCCACGCACCGCGCCCGCGACCTCGCCGCCGCCGGAACGCCGGGCCTCCTCGCCCGATGTCAGCTCCGCGACGGCGCGGACCGACAACTTGCCCACCGAGCGGAATCTGGCGTTCGCCCACCAGGGGACGCCGCGCCCCGACACGGGGACGACCGACCGCACGCCCGCGTTCTCGCTCGACGAGCTCGGCCTGCCTTCGGACACCATGCCGTCGCTGCCGGCGATGCGCAACTCCGAGCCGGTCGTGCGGTTCCGCGCGCCGACCAACCCACCGGCGGATGGGCCTCCGGGCTCGGCGTTCGCGCCAACGCCGACCCCCACGCCCACGCCGGCGTTCGCGCCGACCCCCACCCCGACGTCCACCCCGGCGCCGGCCTCACCGACCAGGCCCGGTAGTGAGATCCTACGGCTGATCACGCCCGCGACCGCCCTGTTCGCCGAGCCCGACCCCGAGGCCGACGCTGACGCCGACGACAAGTCGCCGGAGGCAAGCGACACCGTCGAGGCCGCGCCCCGGCCGTCGAGCAGCCTCGCGGCGGCACCCGAAGCGGCGCCGCCCCGGCGAACGTCGCTCCGGCGCGCCCTGGTGCTGGCCCTCGTGCTCGTCCTCCTCGGCGCCGCATCGGCGCTGGTCGCGCAGTACCTCACAAAGGGTCGCGACGCGACCACCGCGATCGAGCCCCACGTGCCGCCGACCCCGACCAGGACCCTCGGGACCGTCAGGTTCGTGATCGTACCCGAGGATTCCTCGATCACCATCGCAGGCAAGCCGATGCACGCCGGCTCGCCATGGGACGTCGACCTTCCGCCCGGCACCCACCAGATCGAGATCCACCATGATGGCTACAAGGATCGGCTGACCTCGATCGATCTCGCCAAGGGTGAGACCCAGACGCTTCGTCTGGTGCTCGATCGGCTCGACTCCGTGGTGGTCGCCGACGCGTCCGGGTCACCGGCCACGGCCCCGACCGATCACGCCGACGGGGCGCCGACGACGAACGGCTCGGCCGCGCCGCCGGTTCCGGACCAGCCGCCGCCGGCCTCACCGCCACCACCCTCAGCGCAACCGCCGCCCGCGCCCCCGGCGAGCGTGTCACCGACGGCGGTCTCGAAGCTCGCCGGACGCCCGCCCCGCGTCACCAAGCTCCCCGGCGCGGAGCTGCCATCGACCATCTCGGCGAAGATCTGCATCGATGACACCGGTCAGGTCACCGCGTCCACCGTGCTCAGCGAGCTTGCGCCCCGCACGGCGGCGGAGATCGAGGACGCGCTGCACGCCTGGCGGTACGCGCCGTACAAGGTGCACGGCGTCGCGCGCGCCGCGTGCTTCGTCGAGTCGGTCCGCGTCCTGTAGCTCAGGACTTCTCGGCGACGACCGCGCCGTGGAACATGTCCATGCCGCAGGCGAAGCCGATCTCGCCGCTCGGCGGCACGGTGACCGCGACCTCGACCGGCGTGCCCTTCGGCAGATCGACGAGCTTGCCCTCGGGAGTCTTCAGCTGCGCGATGCACGTCGAATCGATCGTCCGGGTGAACACGAGGATCAGCTTCTCGCCCGGCTTGCCCCCGATCCGCTCGGGCTGGTAGCCCTTGATGTTCGCTTCGACCGGTACCCGGCGAACCCCGTCGCTACCGACCGTGCCCATCGTGACCGGCGTCGGCACAGCGGGCCCGACCTTGGCTTCCTTCTTACAGGCCACGAGCGCGAGCATCAGCACGAGGGACATGCGAACCATGCCGGCACGATAGCGCGCGGACGATCGGGCGGCTACCCGCAAAGCGCCGCGCCCGCGCGCCGGATCCGCGCCGGCACACCGGCGTGCCGAGGCCGGTCAGAGCCGCGCGGACGTCGCGCCGGTCGGGCTCTGCTGGAGGTCGGTGAACGGATCGGCCCAGTTCTCGAACTGGAGGATGCCCAGCTCGGCGAAGCGTTGCCGCTGGCGCTCCGACAGCAGATCCATCTTCTTGATCGCCGGCACGATCTTCGCGAACAACATCTGGCGGAACAGCACCTGACCCTGGTTGTTGAGCGCGATCTCCGTGCACTGCTTCTGCGGGAGCCCCGCCTTCTCCCACACCTCCTGGAACAGGAACCGATCGCGCATCAGGCGCGCCGCCTCGAACACGAAGTCCTCGCGCTCGCGGCGCACGCTCTCGGGCTGCTCGCGGTAGAAGTCGCGCAACGACAGGATCCCGAACGCCACGTGGCGGGCCTCGTCGCCCATCACGTACGCGGTCAGCGCCTTGAGCAACGGCTCGTCGGTGTTGGTCCGGATGATCCCGAACGCCGCGAGCGCGAGACCCTCGACCATGATCTGCATGCCGAGGAACTTCATGTCCCACCGGCTGTCCTTGAGGATCATGTCGAGCAGCGACTTCAGATGTGGATTGATCGGGTACGAGAACCCGATCTTGGTGTGGACATAGCGGTTATAGACATCGACGTGGCGCGCCTCGTCGACGACCTGGCTCGCCGCGTAGAGCTTGCTGTCGAGGTTATCGATCGAGTCGACCAGCTGCGCGGTCGCCAGGAGCGCGCCTTGCTCGCCGTGCATGAACTGCGACAGCGTCCACGAGAACACCTCGATGTTGAGGTTGTGGCGCTCCTTCTCGGACATCTTGTTGTAGATGTCGGAGCCGAACAGCGGCATCAGCGGCTCGGGACCCAGCGGGCGCGCGAGATCGACGTTGGTATCCCACGGCAAGACGTCGTCGGAGATCCACTGGGCGCGCACGGCCTTGTCGTAGAGGTCGCGGAGCTTCGCGCGGGTCTCCTGGTATCCCCAGGTGTAGGTGACGTCGAGCAGTGATTCGATCGTCTCGATCGAGGGGGCGGCGAGCGCGGTGGCGGAAGCAGCGGACTCCATGGGGGCCTCCTGCGTAAAACTGAAACTTGTTTCATTTTGTCTTGGCCGCGCCCCTCCGTCAAGGGCATGTTGCCGTCATGGCGCCACGTGCGCGGTCGGAGGCGGAGCGGCTGTCCTTGCCGGCGGACAGCCTGCCGGCGGTGCTGCGCCCGACCCGCGAGCCCGCCTTTCACCAGGAGCGGGCGCGGCGGAGCTACCTCGCCTTGATCGAGGCCGCGACCGAGCTGTTCGGCACCCATGGCTACGACGCGGTGGGCACGCCGGAGATCGCCCAGCACGCCGGGGTCTCGGTCGGCACCTTCTATCGGTACTTCGACGACAAGCACGAGATCTACCTCGAGATCGCGCGCCGCACGATGGTGGCAGCCTACCGCGAGACCATCGCCGGCCTCGGCCCCGAGCGGTTCATCGGCCGGGCGCGCCACGAGACGATCAGCGAGGCCATCGCGATCCTGTTCGACCACGTCATGGCCCGGCCGCAGCTCACCCGCAGCTTTCGCGAGATGTCGCTCCGCGATGCCAAGGTCGCCGAGCTGTCACGCGCCTTCGATCGGTTCTCCGTCGCACAGCTCACGAACCTCATCACCGCGATCGTCCCCCGCGAGGTCGTTCCGGATCCCGAGGCGACGGCCTGGGTGCTGCACGCCAGCGCCATGCAGACCGCCTACGACCTCGCCGGTCACACCGGCCCGTCCCCGATCGGCGCCGAGCGCGCCCGCAAGGCGCTGACCGCCTTCATCGAGCGCGCGTTGTTCCCCCAGGCCCGGTAGCCAGGCCTAGGCCGTCACCTTGAGCACGACGTCGATCACCGCGTTGGCGGCGCGTTGCTCGTCGTGGCCGGTCGATCGCAGCGCATGAAACACGCAGGCGATCACGCGGCCCGCCGTGGTCGCGAAGTCGACCGGGATGATGTACGAGGCACGCTCGCCGGCCCACACGGTGAGGCAGGTGTGATCGACCGCCTCGAGGATCCAGAACGCGGCGGAATCCTCGTCGGCTTGCCACGCATGGCGCGCGCGGGTGACGTCGAGCGTGGACCGCACGGCCTCGCGGTTCTCATGGCTCGGCTGCTTGAGCCAGCGCCGGATGACCTGCAGCATGTGATCGAGGTACGCGCGCGGCGCGGGGCCGGTGGCGTCGGCCGGATACTCCGCGATGACGAGGTCGCAGGCGTCGAACGACGCCCGCACGGCGAGCGCCTGGCCATGGCTGATCGCCAGGCGCGTCCACTCGACGAGGCCGGCCCCGATCGGTTCGGAGGCGCCGGCCCAGTCGTGGATGCGAGGCTCGCCGAGAGCACGGAGGTTCGCGAGGTCAGAGCGTTCGGTCATCTATATGTCCAGGTAATTGCCTTCGGCGGCCGCCATCACGGGCACACGCGTCCGTGCAGCCGTGCGGTCGACGACTTCGTCGATCATATCGTCGGTCGCGTCGGGACTGTGATGAAACAACGCCAGCATCTTCGCGCCGGCGCGCTCGGCCACGACCACTCCCGCGCGCGCCGGTGAGTGGCCCCACCCTTTGCGCAGGTCGTAATCGTCATCGGCGTGCATCGCGTCGTGGATCAGGAGGTCGGCCTCATGCGCGAGCGCGAGCGCCTCGGGCAGCGGGCTGTCGATCGACGGGTACTCGACGTCGGACAGAAACGCCACGGTCTTGCCGTCGGCGGTGATCCGGTAGGCGGTTGTCCTCATCGATCCGTGAGGAACGGCTGCGGTCACGACCTCGAAGCCGGGCAGCGCGATCGGCTGGCCCGGCGTGACCGTCTCGATCGTCACCCCGGCCGCGAGGTTCTCGAGGCCGTTGAGCGGGCTGTAATGTGGGTCGAGCTGGTTCTGGAGCGTGGCCTCGAGCGAGATCCCCGGCCGCGGGGCCGCGCCCAGGATGCGGATTTCGTTGCCCTTGATGAAGAACGGCGTGAAGAACGGCAGGCCCTGGATGTGATCGAGGTGCGTGTGGGACAGGAGGATCGGCAGCGTGCCCTGGCCCTTGCCGAACTCGCCGGCCATCAGCTGCTTGGCGAGCTCGGTCGCCCCGGTGCCCAGATCGATCAGCAAGCGCTGCCCCGCGTCCGTGAGGAGCTCGATCGACGTGGTGTTGCCGCCGTAGCGCAGGAACTCGCGACCGGACATCGCGAACGAACCACGTACGCCCCAGAACCGGAGCTTCACGCCGCCTCCGGTCCGATCGGCAGCGTCATGCCCTCGAACGAGGTCAGGACCTCGAGGTCGTGCTTCTCGCCCTGCTTCAAGTACTCGGCCGCGATCCGGTCCATCTGGTCGTCGCCGTGCGACGGCGCGTGGTGATAGAGGACGAGCCGGCGCGCGTGGGCCTCGGCGCAGATCTCGATCGCCTGATCCGGCGTCGAGTGCCCGTAGTGCGGAAACTTCGCGTACTCGTCGGGCAAGAAGTGGGTGTCGTACACGACCGTGTCGACCCCGGCGAGCCGGCGCACGAGCGCCTCGCGCATCGCGGCCAGCGCCAGCTTGTCGTCGTCGGACAGCGGCTCGGGGCCCGGCAGGAAGTGCTGCTTGTGGAGCACCTCGGTGAACGGCGCGGTGTCGGCGACGTAGGCCCACGTTGCGCCGTCGCCGTCGATCCGGTAGCCGACCGAGCCGAACGGATGGTTGAGCGCGATCGGCGTGATGTGAAAGCCGTTGATGTCGAACTCGACGCCGGGCTCGACCTGGTGAAACTCGAAGGCCGCGGGGACGGCCTCGAGCGGCATCGGGAAGAACTCGTGGCGCGTGATGCCGCCGATCACCTGGTGCAGCTCGTCGGCGGCGGTGAGCAGCGTGTAGATCGAGATCTTGGTGCCCGGCACATAGGCCGGGGAGAAGAACGGCAGGCCCTGGATATGGTCCCAGTGCACGTGCGAGAGCAGCACGTGATAGTGCTGCGGCGCGGGTGCCTCGCGGAACAGCTTGTTGCCGAGCGCCCGCATGCCGGTGCCGGCGTCGACGATCAACGTATCCCCGCTCGCCGTGCGGGTCTCGACGCACGACGTCTGACCGCCGTATCGCACGGTGGCCGCGCCGGGTACCGGGTAGCTTCCCCGGACCCCCCAAAAGGTGATCTGCATCGACCGGTAAATTCTATCCCGGCTTCGCGAAATCCCCAAAAGCCGGCGAGTTTGTTATGGAAGTACGTCATGAATCCGCAGCCGAGGATCCTCGTGATGGGCGCCGGAGGGATCGGCGGCATCGTCGCGGCCACCCTGACCGAGGTCGGCGCGGCGGTCACCGCCGTCTCGACGAACCCGGCGATCCGTGCGGCGGTCGACGCCGCGGGCTTCCGGGTCACCGACGACGGCGAGGAGCGCACCGTCCGGGGCCGGATCGCCCCGGCTCCCGAAGGCAGCTACGACCTGTGCATCCTGGCCACCCAGCCGCCGAACGTCGAGGACGCCGCGCTGACCGCGCTGCGCCACCTGGCCGGGGATGCCCAGGTCGTGGTCCTGCAAAACGGCCTGTGCGAAGAACGCGTCGCCTCGATCGTCGGTGCCGAGCGGGTGATCGGCGCGATCGTCGCCTGGGGCGCGTCGATGCCCAGCCCCGGCCGCTACGAGCGCACCGCGCACGGCGGGTTCTCGATCGGCCGGCTGGCCGGCGAGATCGACGACGACGTCCGCCGCGTCGCGGAGCTCCTCGATGCGATCGGCCCGGTCACCCTGACCCGCAACCTGAGAGGCGCGCGGTGGAGCAAGCTCGCGCTCAACTGCGCGGTGTCGGCCCTGGGCACGATCGCCGGCGAGCGGCTCGGCCCGCTGGTCCGCGTCCGCCGGTATCGCCGCCTCGCGCTCGAGATCATGACCGAGGCCGTCGCGGTCGCCAGGGCCGAGGGGGTCATGCTCGAGAAGGTCGCCGGCACCCTCGATCTCGCGTGGGTCGCGCTGTCGGACGCCGACAAGGCGGCCGGCGCGTCGGTCAGCTTGACCGCGAAGCACGCGCTCCTGCTCGCGGTCGGCCTGCGCTACCGCCGGATGCGCAGCTCGATGCTCGCGGCGATCGAGCGCCAGCGCACGCCGGCGATCGACTTCCTCAACGGCGAGATCGTCGCGCGCGGCCCCAGGCACGGCATCGCGACGCCGATCAACGCCCGGATCGTCGAGACCGTGTGGGCGATCGCCAGAGGCAAGCTCAGATCGTCGCGCGAGACCCTCGACCAGGTGTGCCTCCCCGAAGATCGCCCGGTCGCGTGACCTCCGCACAAGCGGGCGTACTATCGAGGCGATGGCGATCTGGAACGTTGGGGCCGAGGCACTGCCACGCGACCAGCTGGAGGCGCTCCAGCTCGACCGCCTGCGGGGGTGCGTGGCGCGCGTGCTCCGCGCTGTGGCGCCGCTCGCCGCTCGCGTGCGGGCCGCGGGCCTGAGCGATCCCCACGATCTCGGCTCGCTGGCCGACCTGCAGCGCCTGCCGTTCACGACCAAGGCCGACCTCCGCGACCACTACCCGTTCGGCCTGCTCGGCGTGCCGCGCGAGGACGTGATCCGCATCCACGCGTCGAGCGGCACCCGCGGAAAGCCCACGGTGGCCCCGTACAGCAAGGCTGACCTGGCCGTGTGGAGCGAGGTGATGGCGCGCTGCCTCGTGATGGCCGGGGTCCGGCCCGGGATGATCGTGCACAACGCCTACGGCTATGGCCTGTTCACCGGCGGCCTCGGCTTCCATCACGGCGCCGAGCTCCTCGGCTGCACGGTCGTGCCGATCTCGGGCGGCTTCACGCAGCGCCAGGCGATGCTGCTCCGCGACTTCGGCGCCCACGTGCTGTGCTGCACGCCGTCCTACGCGCTCAGCCTCGCCGAGGCCCTGGAGGCCGCGTCGATCGACGCGCGCGATCTTGCCCTCGAGGTCGGCCTGTTCGGGGCCGAGCCGTGGACCGAGGCGATGCGCGCGGAGATCGAGCGCCGCCTGGGCCTCACCGCCTTGAACGTGTATGGCCTGTCCGAGATCGTCGGCCCGGGCGTGGCGGCCGAGTGCCGCGAGGCGCGCAACGGGTCGCACGTGCAGGAGGATCACTTCCTCCCCGAGATCATCGATCCCGAGACCGGCGAAGTACTCCCTGCCGGCCGGGAGGGCGAGCTCGTGCTCACCCCGATCACCAAGGAAGCGCTCCCGCTCCTGCGGTACCGCACCGGCGACCTCGCGGCCCTCGAGCTCGCGCCGTGCGCGTGCGGTCGCACGACGGTGCGCATGAGCCGGATCCGCGGGCGCCGCGATGACATGCTCATCATCCGCGGCGTCAACCTGTATCCATCGGAGATCGAGCGGATCCTGCTCGGCGTTCCGGATATCGCGCCTCACTACCAGCTGGTGGTGGAGCGGCCGGGGGCGCTCGACGAGCTCGCCCTCCTGTGCGAGCCGGCGCGCGACGGGCTCGACCGTTTCGCGCTGCATGCCCGGCTCGCGCACGCGCTCCACCAGCAACTCGGCCTCACGATCGCCGTTCGCCTCCTCGACCGCGGGCAAGTGCCGCGCAGCGAGGGCAAGGCCGTGCGGGTCGTCGATCGGCGGACGAGGTAGCCATGGAGCTTCACGCAGCGGCCCTGCACCTCGCGGCGATCGGCCGCGCCTGCGACGAGGCGCTCGCCCGCCTCCCGCCAAAGCCCCGGCGGAGCGACGCCGAAGCGGCGATGGCCGAGGCGCAAAAGCGCGACGCGCGCACCGCGCGGGCCCGCTTCCTGCGCGCCCACGCCGACGACGTCTACCGCGAGTTGACCCACGACTCCACCCGGCCGCTGCGCGCCGCGGAGCTGGCGTGTGCCGCGGCCGAGCGGTTCCCCGGCCTGGTGCCGTCGCGCGAGGCGCTCGATCGCGAGCGGCAGCTCCTCCAGCGCGACAAGGAGGGCGTGGAGATCGATCACGGCATCCTGTTCTGCCACCTCCTGTCGAGCCGCCACGCCGGGCTGCGCCTGGTGCACACCATGCTTCGCCCGACCCGCGAGGCCGAACACCTGCTCGAGCGGTTCCGGACCGACGGGGCCGTCGATCTCGGCGCGGTCCGCGTCGAGCGGATCGGCAAGGCCGGCCACGTCACGCTGCAGAACCCGGCCTTCCTCAACGCCGAGGACGACTCCACGGTCCTGCCGCTGGAGATCGCGATCGACCTCGTCCTGCTCGATCCGGCGATCGAGGTCGGCGTCCTGCGCGGCGGCGTGGTCACTCACCCCAAGTACGCGGGGCGCCGCGTGTTCAACGCCGGGATCAACCTCACGCACCTCTACCACGGCAAGATCTCGTTCGTCGGGTTCTTCCTGGTGCGCGATCTGGGGCTCGTCAACAAGCTGTACCGCGGCCACACCGGCGAGCTGTTCGCGCCCGACGAGCCCGAGCACACCGTGGAGAAGCCGTGGATCGCGGCGGTCGAGGCGTTCGCGATCGGCGGCGGCTGCCAGATCCTGCTCACGATGGATCACGTGATCGCCGAGCAGGGCGCCTACTTCACCCTCCCCGCGCGCAAGGAGGGCATCATCCCCGGCGCCGCCAACCTGCGGCTCCCGCGCGCCGTCGGCGATCGCCTCGCGCGCCAGGCCATCCTGTCCGAGCGCGGCTTCCCCGCGGCGTCGCCGGAGGGCGCCTTGCTGTGCGACGAGGTGATCCCGCGCGACGGGATGGACGCGGCGATCGAGCGGGTGGTGACCCGGCTGACCAGCGCCGGGATCGTGAGCGCCGCCGCCAACCGCAAGGCGCTGCGGGTCGCCGGCGAGCCGCTCGACGTGTTCCGCCGCTACATGGCCCTGTACGCGCGCGAGCAGGCCGAGTGTCACTATAGCCCGGCGCTGATTCGCAACCTCGAGCAGAACTGGGACGCCAGGCGCCGGGTGCCCTGAAGCAAGTCATTCACCCGGCGGAGATCGGCAGTCGAAGTCGCGCGCTGATCTCGAGCCGGCCCCGAAACTACGAGCGGCCGGTACGAGCGGAGGCCGCGGGCCGGCGTGCGGCCGCGCTCGACGCGCGATGCGGGCGAGCCCGTGTCGCCTTGCGTGAGGCCGCGTGGCCGGGACGCGGTTCGACCGATCTCGTCGTCGACTTCGAGCCGGCCGTTCGCGATGGCGCGGCGAGCGAGGCCTTCAGCGCCGCCAGGAGATCGGTCACCCGGGCCGGCGCCACCGGCTTCTCCGCCTCGATCACCTCGCCGTGCTTCACCTTCTCCGCCAGCATCGCGAGCACGCGTTGCTTGACCTCGTCGTGGTACCTGGATGGATCGAACTCCTCGTGGCGCAGGCGATCGATCAGCGCCATGGCGAGGTCGAGCTCGGCCTTCGCCGGCTTGCCACCCGCCTCGACCTCGATCGAGCTCCACGGTTTGACCTCGTCGGCGTAGCGCAGCTGGTGCATCGCCAGGCCGGTCTCGAACGGCCGCACCATCACGATGTACGACTTGCCGCGCGCCGCATACGCGCCGATCGCGACGAGCGCGGCCTGCTCGAGCGCATCGCGCAATAACCGGTACGGCCGTGCGCCGGCTTTGTCCGGCCCGAGGTAATAGCTGTGCTCGATGAACATCAGATCGACCGAGAATGCCGGGACGAACTCGCGGATCTCGATCGCGCCCGTGGCGACCGCATCGAGCGCCTTGAGCTCGCTCGCCTCCAGCTCGATGATGTGGCCCTTCCTGGGTTCGTAGCCCTTCGTGATCCGGTCGCGCGGCACCACGCCATGCTTCGGACATACGAGCTCTTGATGCACGCGCTGGCCACAGCCGGCGTGCACCATGTGGAAGTGAACCTCGTGGGACGGTTCACCGGTCGCGTACAGCTTCACCGGAATCGCGACGAGGCCGACCGAGATCGTGGCACTGCCGATCGAGCGTGGGGGCATGCCGTGCTGTGTCTGCACGCCATATGCCTGCGCGGTAGCTGCCGTGCTCGTCCTCGAACGGGCCGTCGAGGACGAGGATCTCTCACCAACGCAGTGCCGGGGCGATGTGAACTGCGTCGAGGACGCCCACCGCACGAGCGCGACGTGCTCGGTTCCTCGCCGCCGCCATGGGATGCGGGCTGAACCGCGTGTGAGGGGCATAGCGCACGATGGACGTCGCGCGCGCGACACCCTCGCCGGCGCTGGCGCACCCACACCGGCTACGCCGTCATGCCAGTTCCCCACAGAGCGGAGGGTGCCGCTGGAGGCGCGTGCACCTCGATTTGACGAGGTCGACAAATCTCCACGATAATCTATACTAGCCAACCATTTCGATCAACGGCAGGGCAGTCATGAACATTAGGGCGTGGATCGTGTGTCTGCTGGTATCGTCGCTGGCGTGTGGGCCCGGTTCGGGGGCGCCGCCAGCGCCGGATGCCACGACCCCGTTGCCGGTCGGCGGTGGGATGGATCCGAATCCGACCCTCACGTTCACGCAGGTGGCCAAAGCCGTGGGGATCGACCGGAGCAAAGAGCCGGCTTCAGCGGGGATTTTCACGTCGAACGGGACGATTGCGTATGGCGGTTGGCTGGCAGATCTCGATGGCGACGGCCGGCTCGATTACTACGGGGTGAACCACGCGCAGTTGCCGCACCTGTCTGGCCTGTTCGTCAACAACGGCGCCGGGGGCTTCGGGAAGAACCTGTTCACGGTGGCGCTCCAGCCGTCGCCGGTGAACCCGCCTAGCATGGATATCTCCAATGAAATGAAGTTTGTGGGCGACCTGACGGGGGACGGCCGCGTGGACCTGTACTTCACCGGGTGGAGCGGGGAAGGCGTCATGTGCGCCAATCAGGGCGTGGTCCACGGACCCGACTGGACGGGACCAGGCTACCTGTGTTTCGGGACGTCGGACGCCCTCGACTTTGCCGACGTGAACGGCGACGGGAGGATCGACATCCTGGGCTTCGACGTAGCGAGCTTCGACGTATACACGGCGTACTACTCACATACAGCGAGCTATTTCTGGCGGCTGAACAATGGCGATCCCAATATCAATCACTGGCCAACGACCCAGCGTTTCCTCGACCTGCGCGTGACAAATCCAACCTCACCGACCCCGCCGTTCGTCGATCTCGACGGCGATGGGATACCGGACAAGATCGTGGGGCTCCCCCTGCCCGACGACGGTCGTCGCGGGACCTACGGAACGTTGACGGCCGGGAAGCAGGTCTATCTTGGCCAGGCCAGCGGCAGCTACGTGCAGAAGACCGCCACCGGCCTCGAGGCGGTCACCGCGCCGATCACGCGCATCGAGGACGTGAACGACGACGGTTGCCTCGACATCGGGACCGACGAGACCGCTTATCGCGACAATCAGAACTGGTACATCCAGAACAAGACGGGCACGACGTGCAACGTCACGTTCACCGCCACCCCGAGGACCGCGCTGCCCTACTATCCGGGCTTCAAGCGCTACGATGTCGATATCGACAACAGCGGCCTGCTGTCCAAGGTCGTGCTCATCCACTCCGGCTATGGCAACAACGACGGTCAGCCGGCCGGCGTGAACATCTACCGCAAGCTCCCCGACGGTACGTACACGGCCATCAGGCCCGCGCAGAACGGCATCCAGATCATCGGGACCGATACCAGCGAGTTCTATGCCGACAACCTGAGCCCAGGCGACTGGAACGATGATGGGCTCGTCGACCTGGCCGGCACCGGCAGTGAGACCATGTCCGGCACGGACATGGGGTATGGGCTCTGGACGTCGGGGCTGGTCACCACCAACGGCTGGATCAAGGTCTCGCTCCCCACGGTGACGGGGTTCTTCACCGGCACTGCGACCATCGAGGTGTTCGCTCCCGGCTCGGTGGGCGACGCCACCCGTCGGGTCGCCGCGCCGAGGACGCTCGCGACGGGCAGGGTCTGGACGAGCCAAGTCTATCATATCGGCATCGGTACCTGGCCCTCGGTGGACGTGCGCGTCACCTTCCCCGATGGCCACCAGATCGTGCGCGCAGGCGTGGCGCGCAGCGGCAGGATCGCGATCCAGTAGGCGTCTGCCCCTATGACGGCTCGCGTTGCGCCACGCTACTCATCACGGCCGTTGCCGCCGGTCGCGTTCATCCCCGGCGTCTCGAAGCGCACAGATCGACCGGCGACGGAACCCAGTCGACCGGCAGCGGTCGACCTCGACGCCCTCGCAGCGCACGACGACTTCCGCTACGGCGTCGATCTGTTCAACCACGGCTTCCCGTGGGAAGCCCACGAAGCGTGGGAGCCGCTGTGGTTCGCGGCACCTCGCGAGCAACCGGAGCGAGCGCTGCTCCAGGGCCTCATCCACGCAGCCGCCGCGGTCGTGAAGGCCAGGGCCGGCTCGAACGACGCCGCGCGCGGCCTCGTCGACAGCGCGTGCCAGTATCTCGGACGCACGACCACGACGGTCCTCGACGTGCCGGACTTCATCGCCGCCTTGACCAGATGGGCCGACGATCCGGCACGCACGGCGCCACCAATCACGCTGGCATCGCCGGCGAGCCATGGCGAGCCGGCATCGTAGCCGCGCGGCAGACGACCACAGCGTCGACGCTTGATCCGAGCGTGGGGATCGTCGATCGGCTCACGTGTCGCCCCCCGCTTGCGGCGCGGTTTGGGCGGCTTCTACCAGTAATCCGCGGCGCCACGGCCACCGCGGCGGTCTCGATGGTCACTTCACCCAATACCAGGAGGGCTTCACGAGAACAAATGAGCTGAAGAAAATCAGGATTCCTAGCGGGACGACTACTCCGTGGCCAGTGGCTCCACCGGCAACTGCGACCCCTATTCCTAAAAGCCAGATTAACTGAAGGAAAAACTTTTGTCCTTCTGAAAATTCCTTCTTTTTCAATGCTCCGCAATGCCTGCAGGCAACGGCACCCGGATGATTCGCCGATTTACACAGAGCACATTGCTCGGCCGCTTCGCGGGCTACCATCGGTACGCCGATGCCTGGTGAACTCGGTGGATTACCGCTGCGCGATGGGTAACTTGCCGGACCCGGACCATATCCCGAAGCGGGCGGTGGATTGTACATCGGTGATTGACCGGCGGTAATCTGCCCGGCTTGATTCCAGAGCGTCGGAGGCGGCGCATATCCCGGTGATTGCCCGGGGACAATCACCGCCACTTGATCGCCAACATTCAGCGGCGCCTGGAGCACCCCTCCTGAGTAGGAAGGAGGACGCGCCAGGAATGGGGGCGCGCCACAGTTCGGGCACGCCGCTGCGCGGTCGGAGACCTGTTTCCCACATTCCTCGCACCCGATAAGCGCCATTTCAATCTCCCTGCGCGGAAGGCGCAGCCACTGCCTCTCTGCCAAGCTCATTTTCGAGGTTACGCCTGCGTATCGAAAAGCGCAAGGCTGGACTCGCCGTCCGGGTGGCTACCACGAAAGGCGGCAAGCACGAATTACAGGGAGCTTGTTTGGGTGTGCCCGCGACGATGGCGAGGCATCGGTCGGATAGGTCGTGTCAGGCATGCAACCGTAGCCTGTTAACGCGTGGGAGACTGCGACGACGGCTAAGCTCGCATCGAGCCGGCGCCCCTCGCGCCATTCGATGTCCAGATCCATGCCTTCGCGCGCACAGCGAGCTCGATAGCTCGCCGCCCTGCTCACCGTCACCCCACCCCAAGGCCACCCCGGCCGAGCGACCCTGATCGCTCATTCAGCGCGATGAGCTCGCGCCGACGTCGGCCTGCCGCGGACCGAGGCTGTCCACGAACTCTCGGAACGACCCGGCGAGCCGAAGGACGTCCGATCGGTGGAACCAGTCACCATGTACGTCTGCATCGTCGTCGTAGTTCAGCCTGTCGAGGAACCAGACTTCGCCGCGATGCGGCCCCGCGAAGATGAGCACGATGCGCGAGCCGGTGTCGTCGTAGGCGATGGCGATGCCGCCCTTGGGGAGATCGTTCAGCGGGTACGGCGGGTACAGCTGGGCAGGCGCAAGGTCGCCGGCATCGTCGGGCGTGTTCAGGCTGTAGAAGCTGTTGAGGGTCGTCCTGTCCTTCCGCAAGCGGAGCATGCAGTGGCTGCTCGGCGTGTAGCCGCCATTGACCTCGAGGAGGAACGCGCGGTAGTCCGCGGGCAACTCGTGGTCGAGCGTGCGCTCGAAGTGACGCACGTCCTCGTCGGTGACCCGCGGCCCGGTCTCTGTCAGCGGGATCCAGCTATGGTCCATATGCAAGCCACGTTCTGTCCTTGAACTTTGCCGAGGCATCAGGGCGACGCGCTCGCGCCATCGTCGTCCTCGAGCGGCCGCAGCCCAGCCATGAACTCGGCGAAGCTGTCGGCGAGCTTCCAGACATCGCGCCGAACGAACCAGTCGACGCGAGCCCGGTCTTCGCTGTCGTCCTCGATGTCGAAGTACCAGACCTCGCCGAAGTGCTGACCGACCAGCGGCAGGACGACAGGACAGCCGAAACCGTCGTAGCCGATCTCGAGGAATCCCTCGGGTGGCTTCGGGTCGCGGTAGAGTTGCGCGGTCGCGAGATCGTATTGGTCGTCGAGAGCATTCAGGCTGAACAGGGCCCTCAGGATACTCTCGTCGTAGCGCGCGCCGCGCCGGAGCGTGAACACGCGGTGGCTGACCGGCGCGTGGCCGCCGTTAACCTCGAGCAAGAAGCGCCGGTAGTCCGCGGGCAGCACGTGGCCGAGCTCCTGCTCGAAGCGGTGGACGTCGTCCTCCGTGACCCGCGGCCCGGTCTTCGTCAGCGGGATCCAGCTAGCTGCCATAGGACGCAACCCCCGTGCGCTCTACGAAGTGGGCCCGCCCGCCGGTGTGCCCAACAGCGCCATGCAGATCCCTCGGCACGAGCATCATCGTACCCTCGTCCTCGACGTGGTGCCATGTATCGGTATTCGGCGGGTCTCCCTTGAATCCCGCCGCCTTGTTGGCAAGCAGTTCGTCTGCGCGCCGCGATCCAGTGAGCTCGATGCGCACCGTCTTCTTCCCGTTCGGCAGCGTCATCGCGTACGGATCGAAGTCCGGGTAACCGGTGCTCTTGAACCGCAAGCCCTTCTCACGGTACTTCGGCGGCAGGAGCTCACGCGGGAACTCCTTGCCAGCGTACTGGTGATTCCTTGGCAGCCGGCCCGCGATCGGCTCGACCTCGGTTGCCTCCGCGCCGACCCGTGCCGCGTCGAGGCTCTCCTGCGCGACGGCCTTCCTCGCGCCGGTCGCGCCGCGCAGCGCCTTCGTTGCCGTGCGTTCGGCGTCCTTGGCCGCCTTCCCGAAGCCGCGGGAGAAGCGGTGCATCTGCTCGTTGAACGCGATCTGCATCGCGCGCAGCCGTTCTTCGGCGGACAGTGCGAGCCACGTCGGCGAGCGTGCCAGCTTCTCTGCCGCCGCCTCGACTGCTGAGCGGCACGTGACCCGCGCCTCCTGCGCGACCAGCTCGCGGAGCGCTGCCGCGCTCATCCCGGCGGCCTTCTTGCCGAGCTGGCTGAATAGCTGACCGCCCGCGCCGGTGACGTCGCCGGCGTCGGCGATGAGCAAGATCTCGACGCCGCCCTTGATCGCAAGCGGGACCGCGATCACGCCGCCCTTGATCGCGCCGGCCATGCGCACACCGTCGTCGCCCGGCTTGCCCTCGCCGCCGAACCGGCCGCCCTCCGAACCGCCCTCCACGCCGAGCGCCGAGCCCAGCCGGCTGCCCTCCACCGCCCCACGGGTCTCGGAACCCTCGTGGTCGCCGCCAGCGCGCGCCTTGGGGCCGCCCGGTCCGGCGCCGCCGATCGCGGTGTCGGTGCCGGTGCGGCCGTGCAGATCGCCGCCCCGCGCGCCGAGGCCGCCGATGGCATCGTCATCGGCGTCGAGATCCGGGTCGAAGCCGATCCTACGCTCGAACTCCGCGACGATCTGCCGGTGCTCGGCGTCGAGCCCAGTGAGCGGGGCGCGGTCGTGCTCTGCGTCGCCAGAGGTCGGCGGGCCCGAACGGTCCGGGTCGGCCGACGCCTCAGAGCTCTCGTCGTCCGACGCCGCGGCATCGATCGCCGTGGCGACGACATCCACCGTTGTCGCGCCGAGCTGCGCCGCCCACCGTTCGACCGGCTCGCCGCCGGTGCCGTCCGATCGAGTATGGAGGCGGGTATCGCGCGCCGCGGGATCGCTCCAGGTCCAGGCCAGCGGAGCGCGGGTGCCGTGGTAGCGCGCCGGCAGCGGGCCGACCCAGCGACCGCGAGTTTGCCAGCGCGCGAGGACCACGCCGTCCGGACCGCGCGCAACGACCGTGATCACCGCGTTGAGGCTGTCGCGCTCAGCGACTTGGTGAGCGGACGCAGCGTGCGCTGGGGCGGCGGCGGGACCTGGTCCGAGCTGCTCGGTGAGCGTCCGCTTGCCGGGTATGTGATTGGCGACGGTGCCGGTAGTGGCGAGCTGAACCAGAGTGACCCCGCCTGGCTTGCGCTCGAGGCCACTCACTACGCGGCTCCGGCGCGAACCCTGTGCGCGGTTTCTCGATCTGCAGTGTGATCTCGGTTCTGCACGCCAACGTCCTCGCGCCGATCGTCGGTGAGGTCGTGCGGGGATCCAAGGCCGGCAGCGTCAGGCGTAGGTGAGCATGGTCCGGATTCGACAACGAGGCCACCGGGCGTCAACGCTCACTCGACGAAGCTCAGCCCGCGGTCATCAGGACCGCTCGCAACCCCGGCCGGAGATCAGCCCTTGATGGAGGAGTTCCGATAGATCGTATCGACGATCAGCTCCGCACCGAGCGACTCCGCAGAGATGCGTCCGCCGACGATTGCGACGCGCACCATCCACGTACCATCCGCTTCGCGCCGGTGGATCGTGATGCGACGCTCGCGGTGAGAGACGAGGATTACCTCGCGTAGCGTCGGGATGGTCTTGTAGGCTTCGAGCTTGCCATTCGTGTCGTACTCCTCCGAGGAGTCGCTGGTGACATCGAGGAGGATGAGCGGATTCAACGCTGTCGCGTCCGGGCTAGGCGGGTGCTGCTGCAGCGGACCGCAGATCACCGACCCATCCGGGAAGGTCGCGAGCCCGACGGCCTCGACGTAGATCCGGAGATCGGAGCTGCTCACGCGGCAGGGGCGATCTCCGACGGCGGCGAGCAACGTGGCGAGGACGCTCACCGCGAGCGCCGCGTGATCTTCGGAGCCCCCCGCCATGGCATAGATCTCACCGTCGAAGAACTCGTGCTTCGTCTTGCTTTCTCGCTCGAGCGCGGCGTACTGAGCGTACGTGTAACGATGGCGTGGCTGGCTCGATGAGACCATGTGCCCGCCAGCGTAGCACCCGATCCGGGTGCCGAGAGCTTCCATGGTGCCTTCGTCGAAGCAGTAGCCGGGGATCGAGGCGCGCGCGTGTCCGCGTTCTTCTGGAGTCCGGGCAGCCATCGGCGGTCGCCGCGCATCCGGCTATTCGCCGAAGGGACTTTATTCCAGAGGATCGACGTGTCTCGGCGTCGACGCCGGTCGTGTCCTCGCCGGCACAAGCCGCGCCAAGGCCGCGTGGTTCCTCGTGCCCCGGGTGGCACCTCGGCTGCAGCACCTGGCCGGCATGACCAAGCTCAGAGGACCGACCGCGCTGGCCATCATGATGATGGGCGCGGCTCCATTCGCGGGCGCCGTCGGCACCCCGCCGGCCAAGCTCTCGCTGATCGCGGGCGAGCACGAGCCCACCCAGACCGACCGCCCGAGCGATGCCGTCCTCGCGGACCTGCGCAGCAAGGTGGCCGCGCAGCCCAAAGATCGCGAGGCACGGTTCGCGCTCGTCCGTGGCCTCATGCGCGCGGGCAAGCTGCCGGACGCGCTCGAGGCCGCCCGCGCGTGGCGCGCGATCGATGCCTATAACCTCGTCGTCGTCCGCCTGATCGGCGACATCTACAGCGCGCTCGGCCAGAAGGCCGAAGCGCGGCGCGCGTACTCCGCCGTCGTCGAGCTTCTTCCCAAGGACGCCACCGCCCAGCGCGCGCTCGCGAGCGTGCTCAAGCAGGCCGGCGATCTCGAAGCCGCGGAAGGCCGGCTCACCGCGGCGGCCGAGCTCTCCCCCAAGGATCAGCGCCTCGCGTTCGAGCGCGCCGACGTCGCCGCCCGGCTCGGCCACGCCGCCCTGGCCAAGCAGCGGTTCGCGGCGATCATCGACGATCCGACGACGCCGCCCGCGGTGAGCTACCCGGCGACCCAGCGGCTCGCCCAGCTCGATCGCCAGCTCGCGCGGGAGGCGTCGGCGGCCGGCAAAGCCAGCGACGCGGCCGCGCTCGAGACCGAGATCGGCAAGCTGCACCTCGCGGGGGGCACCGAGAACGACATCAAGGTCTACCTGTCGTGGGATACGGACAAGAGCGACGTCGATCTGTGGGTGACCAACCCGGCCGGCGAGCGCGTGTACTACCAGCACAAGACCGGCAAGTTCGGCGAGGCGCTGTACGACGACGTGACCACCGGGTACGGCCCGGAGAGCTTCACGGCGCCGCACGCGCAGGCCGGCGACTATGTCGTCCAGGTCAACTACTACGGCGCGGGTCGCTCCAACTTCTCGGAGGCGCGCGGCGAGGTCGTCGCGATCCTCGACGAAGGCAAGCCGACCGAGACCCGCACCGTCCTGCCTTATCGGCTATTCGCCGTCGGCCAGACCGTCACGGTCGCGCGCATCCATGTGGGAGGTTCCAAGTGAAACGCCAGATCCTCGCCGCGCTCGTCATCGCGAGCTGCGGCCCATCGCAACCGTTGCAACACCCCAGCGACGAGGTCGCCGCCGAGACACTCGAGCTCCCCCGGGCCCCCCGGCCCGCCCTCCGGCCGCTCGCGCTCGAGCTCGTCGCGCTCGTCGCCCGCGGCGAGGTCACCGTCAAGGATGCCGGCGGATGGCATCCGCTCGCGCAGGGCGCCGCGCTCGCCAACGTCACCGAGGTTCGCGCCGCCCGGCGCGCCGCGATGCTGTCGATCGGCCACGGCGACGCCGCGGGCCGGCTGTGGCTGCGCGCCGGCTCGGACGTGACGATCGGCCACGACGCCGCGGGGGTCCACCTCGCGGTCCTCGAGGGCCGCGCCCGGCTGCGCCGCACCGGCGCCGCCGTGCCGGTGTTCGTTGGCCAGACCGCCATCGACGGCGACTACCTCCTCGATGCGGCGAGCATCCTCTCGACCGGCGCGCGCCCGGAGCTCGCCGGGTGGAGCCTCTCGCTCGAGCACGACGAGGTCGGCGCCGGCGTCGGCCGGCTGGACGCCACCGGCGCGGGCGGCAGCCCCGAGGCGCTCGAGCTCCGCCGCGTGGCGGTCCGGGTCACGACCGCCGGAGACATGGCGGTCACTGAAGTCGAGCACGTGTTTCATAACCCCGCTTCGGGCCGGCCGCGCGAAGGCACCTTCCGGTTCCCGGTGCCCGACGGCGCGATGCTGACCGGGATGGCGATGGAGATCGACGGCAAGCTCGTGGAGGGCGAGATCGTCGAGCGCGACCGTGCGCGCCAGGTCTACGATGAGGTCGTCGACGCGATGGCCGACCCCGCCCTGCTCGAGTGGGAGGCCGGCAACTGGTTCAAGCTCCGCGTGTTCCCGATCGCCGAGAACGCCGACAAGAAGGTCGTGATCCGCTACACCGCGCCGCTCGCGCGCGGCCCGAGCGGCTACGAGTACGCGTACGACCTCGCGATCGCGGATCGCTCGGCGGGCGGCGCGGCGCCGGGCGCGATCGGCGAGTTCACGCTCGACGTCGACGGCAAGCCGGTCGCGCGCGAGGCCGGTGTGGCCGGGCTCGAGCTCGCCGTGCCGATCGGGACAGCGCCGCTCGTGATGCGCGAGGCCCGCAAGGACGCGACCTACACCGCCGTGCGCCTCGCGCCCGACGCGTCGATGATGGCGACCGAGGCGAAGGGCCCGCGCAAGGTCGCGATCGTGTTCGACACCTCGCGCAGCTCGCTCGAGGGTCGCGCGCTCGCCGATCAGCTGCTCGCGACCTCGCTCGCCGAGCTCTCGCCCGAGGATCACTTCGTGGTGCTCGCGAGCGACGTCGCGGTGGTGCCGAGCACGCCCGAGCTCGTGCCGGTGAGCCCCGCGGCGATCGCCGCCGCCACGAAGTTCCTCGCCGGCATCGAGCCCGACGGGGCGAGCGATCTGGGCGCGGCGCTCGCGGCGGCGGCCGAGCTGCACCCGAGCTGTGTCATCTACCTCGGTGACGGCATCCCGACCTGGGGCGAGCAGAAGCCCGCGGCGCTCGCGGCGCTCGCCGACCGGATCGGCGCGCCGATCCACGCCGCGCTGATCGGCAAGGGCGCGACGACGACGCTGTGGGCCGACCTCGCCGGCCGCACCGGTGGACGCGCGATCATCGTCCGCAAGCTCGACGACGCGATGCGGTTCGCGCTCACCGCGACCCACACCTCCGAGCTCCCCCGCCTGGTCGCGGCCCACGTCGTGATCGGCGGCGACGCCCAGGTGTTCCCCGCGCAGGCCACCACGATCTACGCCGGCGACGAGCTCGTCGCCCTGATCAAGACGCCGGCCGGCACGACCCCGTCCACGCTGACCCTGACCGGCGTGGCCAACGGCAAGCCGGTGTCGAAGGCGATCCCGCTCCCCGCCGCGGTCGACGAGCCTGGCGTCGCGCAGCGCTACGGGGCCGACCTCATCGGCGCGCTCGAGGCCCGCGACGCCGAGCGCGAGACGATCGTCGCGGCGAGCCGCGACTTCGGCGTGCTCAGCAAGTTCACCTCGCTCCTCGTGCTCGAGAACGACGAGGCGTACAAGAAGTACGCGATCGAGCGCAAGGCGACGCAGCGAGCCGCGCAAGCCGCGCAAACCGCGCAAACCGCGCAAGCGGCCTCGCAGGTCACGCAGGCCGCCCCGCAGGTCACCGGCGGCGATCTCGACACCCTCGGGGCGCGCCGCGCGAGCCTGTCGCCCGACGAGATCCAGCCCGGCGACCCCGAGATCAAGATCCCGGCGCCCGCCGACGCGCGCGAGGTGCTCGTCAGCTTTCCATTCGGCGAGACCAAGCGCGCGGTGTGGGACTCCGATCTCGACGCCTGGATGGTGCGCTTCCTGATCGACAAGGACACCGCCGACGGCGCCTACCAGGCGCGCGTCACGGTCACCCACGCCGACGGCCACGTCCAGCTGCTGAGCCTGGGCTACCTCGTCGACACCCACGCGCCGGTCGTCGAGCTCACCGCGACCCGCGTCGCCCAGGGCTACAAGATCTCGGCCACGCAGATCGCCGGCGAAGGCTCGCGCCGCAAGGACGCCGATCGGGTCGAGGTCCAGCTGCCCGACGGCTCGATCCTCGCGCTCGACCAGACCTCGCCGGGTCACTTCGAGGGCCTGTGTCCGACCGCGCTGCTCGCGCAGCCGGTCACCCTGCGGGTCGTCGTGCGCGATCACGCGCTCAACCAGGCGACCCAGGATCTCCTCGTCGGAGCGCGGTCGTGAGCTCGTGGCGCCGGCTCGGCGTCCTGCACGCGGTCCTGGCCGGCATGGTCACCCGGGCCATCGTGGCCATCCCGGCCGCGCTGGCCGCTCTGGGGATGACCACGCTGGCGCAGGCGCGGACGGTGTTCACCAATACCGACGAGGTGCGTGCCTGCCTCCCGCTGGCCGGCGGCGACACGCTGGTCGGCACCGGCGGCGGGCTCGTGCGGGTCGACGCGGACGGGCTGTCGCGGCACGTGTGGACCGCGAGCGACGGCTTGCCCGGCACGCGGATCGACGCGCTCGTCGCCGACGGCGATCGCGTGTGGGTTGGCACCGACGCGGGCGTCGCGCAGTTCACCGGCGACCTCACGCACGGCGTGGCGACCAAGCCCGTGCGCGACCTCGTCCGCTGGCGCGGCGCGATCTACCTCGCGACCTGGGATGGCGGCGTCGTCAAGCTCGAGAGTGACGCGGCCGCGGTGCACGGCGGTGACGCGGTGGCGATGCACGCCGGCGACGCGGTGGCGATGCACGCCGGCGCCACCGCCCTGCGCGTTCGCGTATCCGCCCTCGCCATCGCCGGCGGCACGCTGTGGGCGGGCACCGCCGCGGGCCTCTACCGGATGCAGGACGGCCGGCTCGTCCGCATCGACGGTCCCCGCGAGGTCACCGCGCTCGTCGCCGACCATGACCGGCTATGGATCGGCGCCCCCGACGGAGTGTGGTTAGCCGACGGCGGCGCGCCGAAACGCCTCGGCGGCGGCGAGGTTCGCCACCTCGCGCTCGCCGGTGGCGCGGTGATCGCGGCCGGTATCGAGGGCCTGGTCACCATCGACCACGGCCGCGTGGTCGACGTCCCTGGCGCGCCGCACGGCTTCGTGCAGGCGATCGGCGTGGCGCACGGCGCGGTGTGCACCGGCGGGCTCGACGGGTTGTGGCTGCGCGCTGCCGGATCACGCGCGACCGCCTGGCGCCATGCCACTCGCGCTGGCGGTCCGCCGTCGAGTGACATCTCGGCCATCGCCGCCGATGGCCCGCGGCTGTGGGTCGGCTCGTTCGATCAGGGCCTCGCGACCTACGAGCCAGATCACGGCTGGCGGCGCATCGCGACGCCCGGGCTCGACGCGCGGATCAACGCGCTCGTCGTCGAGCCCCGCGCGGCCGGCGCCCACGTCTGGATCGCGACGGCCGAAGGCATCACCGTGCTCGACCAGGCCGGCGCGATCGTCACGCGGCTGGGCAAGAACGACGGCCTGCCGAGCCGGAGCGTGCTCTCGCTCGCCCGCCTCGCCGACGGCCGGATCGTGGCCGGCACCTCGATGGGCGCCGCGTTCGTCGACGGCGGGGCCGTCCACCGCGTCGGGCCGCGCATCCCGGGCGACCAGGGCCTGGGCAACGTGTGGGCGATCGCCGAGACCTCCGGCACGCTATGGCTCGGCACGACGACGGGCCTGTACCGCGGCCCCGCGGTCGGCTGGACGACCAAGGATGGCGCCGATGATCCGGTCGCGCTCCTCGCGCAACCCGGCCCCACGGCCGAACCGCCCGGAGCCGCCCCCTCGGGGCGCTGGCAACGGCTCTCGGTCGCGACCGGCCAGCTCCGCGACGACTGGGTCACCGCGCTCGCGGCGCGCGGCGACGTCCTCTGGGCCGGCACCTACCACGGCGGGATCGCGCGGATCGACGGCGACCTCGTGACGCAGCTCGGTGGCGGCTGGATCAACCCGGCCGGCCTCACGTGGGACGGCGATCGACTGCTCGCCGCGACGATGGACGGCCTCCTCACCGGCGACGGCCAGTCGGTCACCTGGAACACCACGCGCGACCTGCCCGGCCGCGATACCACCGGCACCATCCGGGTCGGCCACACCTTGTGGGTCGCCACGCGACGCGGCCTCGCCACGATCGACTAGCCTGCCGCAGAGCTTGATCGATCGCGCCGGCCGTACGGATCGTGCGCCCTAGGAGATCGTGGACATGCGCGCCGACTCTACGAGCCGTATGCCCTGGAGACCGCGAACACGCGCGCTGGCGGCGCGAGGAATGAAATGACTAACCGGCTGTCGGTTACAGCTGTACGTCTTCGTGTCTGGTTGAGCAAAAACACGCTACCTTAGACAACCTCGGGGCTGAAACATCAAAGACCATTTCGGCGCGTGGAAGAATCAAGATGACGAACCAGGCGAGCGGCGCTTCACACTACGACTTGATCGGTTCCGCAGGCGAGCACTTTGTCCTGTACAAGCTCCACCTGCGAGGCCTGCTTGCGGCTCAAGCGCCGCGAGGTTTCAAGACCGTCGATATCCTCGTGCTCAACCCCGATCATTCAGTAGTCGCGACAATCCAGGTCAAGACGCGGACTTCTGGAAAGGACGGCGGTTGGCACATGAAGGCGAAGCACGAGACCCTCGTCTTGCCCGGACTCCTCTACTGCTTCGTCGATTTCGAGCCGCCCGTACCGAGCACGTTCGTGATCCCCTGCGCGATCGTCGCCGACGTTGTGAAGCAGTCGCACGAGAGTTGGCTGGCGAGGCCAGGCAAAGGCGGCAAGCCACACCAAGATACGGAAATGCGGCGCGTCCAACCGTCCTACAGCTTCCCCGTGGCCGGTTATCCCGTAGGTTGGATGGATCAGTACCGTGACCGCTGGGAGCTCGTAAGGTAGGCCCTCGACTCACGCCCATTGGGCTACACGCGCTCGATGGCACTGCCCGTCATCGCGATACGGTGGTCACCGGACGAGGCTCCGTGGCCGGCGGCCGACCACCCCCTTGCACGAAAATGCGATATCGCGTCAGCTTGCCTCTGCTCGAGCCTCTGTACAACGACGACGCGCAGCGCAGCGGCGCGGGCTGGGCTACGACGCGAGATAGATTCCCAGGCCGAGTGGATCGGGCGCCGGCCGGTCGCGGGGATGGCACCGCCGGTCATCGCGATACGGTGGTCAACAGACGAGCGGCGAGCCCAGACCCGCGTCCGCAAGCGCGCGTGTCCGCGGTCTTCCGAGCGGCCGCTCCGGGGATCGCGGCTCTCCTGTGGATTCGCAGAGCGACCGGTCCGATCCACTGCGGTGAGACCGAGCTGCGAGAACTCAGTTGGTGAGCTCGGCGGGTGTCGTCGCCGCCCGCCGGTGCCGGCCGAAGCCCCATAGCGCGATCAAGAGAAGCCCACCGGCGAGGGCGACGAGCGCACCGATGCGAAGCCCGGGCACCGTGTAGGTCCAGTGGATGCGATGGGCACCGGCCGGGATCGCGACGGCCCGGCGGAGGACGTCGGCGGTGAGCCAGTCGGCGTCGCGATCGTCGAGCGAGACCGTCCAGCCAGCGGCGGGCGTCGACGAGACAACTGCATAGCCGGCGGTGTCGGCGGTGCACGACAGATCGATGTCGCCGCCCTGCCACGCGCGGATCGCGCATGGCCGGGGCTCGCGCGACGACGGCCCCGGCGGGCCACCGCCCGCGAGCACGATCGTCCCGCGCATGATCCCCGTGCCGCCGCCCAGGGGGAACAGCAGCGCGAGCGCGTCGCCGGGATCGACGGCCCACCGCCAGCCCTGCATCACCGACGCGGCCGGGGCGACCGGCAAGACGACGAGCGCCCAGCTGCCGCGCTGGCCGAGCACGGTCATCTGGCGCCCGGAGGCCACGGTCGACGGCAAGATCGCCAGCGCGATGCCGAAGCGGTCGAGCAGCGCCCCGCCCTCGCTGGCGGCGGCGAGCCAGGTCTGATCGTGCGCCCGCGGGCGCGCCGGATCTTCGCTGCGCGCGGCGGCAATTCCCCAGCGCCACGCCGAGCTTCCCGCCAGCGTCGCGATCGCGTCGTCGAGGCTGGGCCGATCCTGCAGGGAGATCGGCCGGAACGCCCGGATCGGAGGTGGCACCGCGTCGGCGAGCTTGGCCCACGCGGGCGGCTCGGTGACCACCGCGCGATCGACGGTGGGGGCGATCGACGGTGCCGCACCGACGCCCGGCGCCACGAGGAGCCCGAACAGCACTGCGATCCAGCGCCCCGGCGTACGCCACGCGAGCACCACGCCGCCCGCCATGCAGACCACGCCGAGCGTGCCGTGGACGATGGTGTGATCCACCGCGGGCGCCAGCTCGCGATGCTCGGCGCGCAGCACGGCCAGCGCCGCGAGCGCCAGCGCGGTGAACCCCGCCCCGAGCGCGAGCGCGAGCACCGCGCGGCGCTGCCCGAGCACGAGCGCGTCGAGCCCATCGGCGGCAAAGGCGGCGAGCACGACGGCGAGCGCGGCGACGTGCAACTCGGGGGCGCCGAGCCACGCCGGCCAGCCGCCGCGACCGGCCACGAGCGCGGCGAGGACGAGCCCGCCGATCACGCCGAGCACGCGGCGATCCGGCGCACGCACCGTGGCCAGCGCCAGGAGCGGCGCGCCGACAAACAGGCTCGGTGCCCACGGAGCTGGGCCGGCGATCGCCGGGATCGCGTGGTCGGCGCCGGTCCCGCCGAACGCACCGGGAACCAGCAGCTCGACCAGGCGCCCGAGCGGCAGCCCCGTGACCTCGGCGCCGGCGCCGGCGGACAGCTGGAGGAGGGCCGGGATCCACTGCACCGCGCCGATCGCGAGCCCGGCGCCGATCGCTGCCACGAGCCAGCGCGAGGCGCCCTTGCCCAGCCCGATGGCCAGCGCGATCGCGATCGCATCGACGAGCAGCGCGAGCTCCCCGACCAGCGCGATCGCCCCGACGAGCGCCCCGATCGCACACGCCGCGCGCGCCCGGTCGCGCCGGCCTTGGGCCTGGCCGAGCCAGCCTACCGCCGCCCCGAGCCACGGCAGGTGCGCGAGCGCCGGCAACGCACCCCGCAGCGCCGCGCTCATCAGGATCCCGGTGGTCGCCGCCAGGACACCCGCGAGCAGCGCGCCCCGATCGCTGGTGCGGCGGCGTGCCCACACCGCGATGCCGAGCGCGGCCCAGGCGAGGTGCGCGATGATCGAGAGGTCGAGCGCGCGTGGCGTCGCCGCGAGCCAGGCCGGGGGATACAGCGCGCCGTGACTCGGCTCGCCGGCCAGCGGCACGCCGAGCCCCGAGCCGTCCCACCACCCGGGGACCTCCCCGCGCTGCACCGCACGGGCGGCGGCCAACCGCGGCGGCGCGACGGAGGTCTGGTAGCGAACGTCGTCCCAGGTCTGGCCACCGGCGATCACCCGGATCTGCACGACGAGGATGGCCACCCCGAGCACGAGGGCGACCAGCGGCAGCGATCGCGGTGGCGCACCCACGTCGCGACTATACTGCCTTGACATGCACGGGCGCCGAGTCGAAAACCTTCGGGTGGCTCGTCCCGCGATCTCTGCGCCCCTTGCCGCGCTGCTCGCGATCCTCGCGGGCGGCTGTCGCGGCGGAGCCGGGGACGCCGCGCCACCGTGCAGCGCCGTCGCAGCGAAGTTTCTCGAGATCGCGAGGTCCGATCTCGACGCCGCCAAGGTCGACGAGGCCACCGCTCGTGCGGTGACCGATCAGCTCCCCGCGATGCGGGATGCGCTCGCCCAGGCTTGCACGCAGGGCACGTGGAGCGCGGCTGTGCGGAGCTGCCTGGTCCGCGCCAGCGACCATGCGGCCGTCGAGACCTGCGAGCAACAGCTGAACGACGAGCAACGTCGTGATCTGGACCGCGTTTCCCGTGGCACACCCGAAACCCCGTAGTACAATCGTGCTAGATCGGAGCTAGGGATGGAGATCGATTTTCCGTACGAGCTCTCCGACCAGGACGCACGCGGCCGGATGGATATCCTCGGTCGATACCTGGCGAACAAGCACGGCATCCAGGTGACGTGGGTCGATCCTGCGAAGGCTCGGTTCACCGGCAAGTACCTGGTCGTGCGGATCGATGGCGAGCTCACGCTCGGCAACGGTCATGCGCGGTTCCGCGGCGAGGACCCGGGCTTTCTGTGGCGCGGTCGCGCCAAGGAATACATCCAGGGCAAGCTCGCCAAGTACCTCGATCCGAAGAACCCTCCCGACCAGCTCCCGACGTCGTAGCGCTCCCGCGTCGACCCCGCCGGCCTGGCTCCAGATCGCCATGCCCCGGGCGGCTATCTCGTGGTGGCGAGCTGGCGCAGGGCAACGGACAGTGCTCGATCCGCGGACGCGGGCGTCATGCCCTGCCGCTCGAGCCGGCGCTGCAACCGCTCGATGATGCTCCACAGGGACAGCTCGTTTTGCGCCTTCATCTTCATCCTCACGTTTGACGGCCTGTAGGGGTCTAACTCTTCCCGCGCCCCATGAATTCCAGACACCGCTGGCATGCGCCGATTGCACGTGTGCGATGTAGGGTACGGCCGTGAAGCTCGCGACCTGGAATATCAACTCGATCCGCGCTCGAGAAGAGCGCCTGCTTACATGGCTTGGCCAGGAGAAGCCCGATGTCCTGTGCCTGCAGGAAACCAAGGTCGAAGATGCCGGCTTCCCGGCAGCCCCGCTCAGGAAGGCCGGCTACGAAATCGCGACGTTCGGTCAACGCAGCTACAACGGCGTGGCGATCGCATCGACCCAGCCGCTGGCCGAGGTGACCCGCGGGTTCGGCGATGGGGCGGACGACGACGAGGCCCGCGTGATCGCGGCCACGACGCATGGCATGCGCGTCGTGTGCGTCTACGTCCCGAACGGCCAGGATCTGGCGTCGGATCGCTACCCGTACAAGCTCGCGTGGTTCCAGCGGCTCCGCGCGTACCTCGATCGCACGGCGACCCCGGATCAGCCGCTCGCGCTGTGCGGCGACATGAACGTCACGCCGGACGATCGCGACGTCTGGTCGCCGGAGAAGTGGCAGGGCATGATCCATGTCAGTGCGCCGGAGCGTGCGGCGCTCGCGGAGGTCGCCGCGTTCGGGCTCGCCGACGTGTTCCGCCAGCACCACGGCGACGAGAAGATCTACTCGTGGTGGGACTACCGCGGCGTCGCGTTCTTCAAGAACCAGGGCCTGCGGATCGACCTCATCTACCTGACCCAGCCGCTCGTCGCCCGCTGCACCGCCTGCACGATCGATCGCAACGCGCGCAAGGGCCAGGACGCCAGCGATCACGCGCCGGTCGTCGCCGTGATGGCGTGATGGCTCGCCGGCGAATCAGCTAGTGCTGCTCGAGCGGCGCGACCTTGCGCACGTGCGCCGGGATCAGCGCACGCGCCGTCGCCGGCATGCTGGCCGGCGCGCTCGGCGAATGCGCGATCACCTCGGCCTCGGCGCGGGCTCCCGAGCGCCGCGCAAGCTCGCGGTAGGCGACGACGCAGCGATTGACCGCGGTCGCCGTCGAGGCGACGCCGCAGATCAACATCGTGACGCCGATGATCGGCTCGGCGAGCGCGACCGTGTCGAGATCACCGCCGTACCACGCCGCGATCAGGGTCCCGCCCGCGACGAGCACGATGCGCTCGGCACGCTGCATCAGGCCGCCCGACAACGTGACCCCCAGGCCCTCGGCCCGCGCCCGCGTGTAGCTCACCATCATCGAACCGCCGATCGCGCTCATCACGGCGAGCAGCCACGGCGAGTCGTGGAGGAACCAGACGTACCCTGCGAACACAAACAGCTCGCCCCAGCGATCGCTGACCGAGTCGAACAGCGCCCCGGCCGGCGTCTGCTGGTTCGCGACCCGCGCGAGCCGGCCGTCGAGCACGTCGAGGATCCCCGCGAACACGTAGAGCCACACGGCGCCCGGGAGGTGGCCCAGCGCGAGCGCGGCGCCGGTGACGCCGCACAGGAGGAGCGACGACGCGGTGATGACATTGGGCGACACGCGCCCGATCAGCAGCCGCTCGAGGGGACCTATCAACCAGACGAGGAACCGCGCGAAGAACGGCCCGAAGACCTGATTATGCTTCACGTTGTGGATCACAGGGGGACGCCCTGCGATGCACAGGGCGCAGTACACGGCGAAGGCCAGGCAGAGCGTCGCCAGCAGCAGCATCGCCGGTGCTAGGAGATAAAACCTATCCACGTGAGCCTTGGGGAACGGCGCCCGAGGTGCCGCACGTGTGAGTTATCACGACCGGGCAACCCGTCCAAGGTCAAAGACTGACATCGATCTTTGCCCTGTCGATAAACTTGACCGGTGAAGTTTTGTTTCGCGGACGGGTGCCCGCGCGCCTGCGTCCTCGAGCCGTGCGCTTCCGCTCGGGAAAGGGGACGCATGACCTATAATCTCGCCATGCGCTTGTTCGCCATCGCCGTCACGCTACTCTACCCGGCGCTGGCGCTCGCCAACGGCCGCGCGCCGCTGACCAACGGGGTGCACTTTCAGCCCGGCGACAACCACTCGCTCTACGTCGCGACGACGTTCGGGTTGCTCGTCAGCCACGACGACGGCTGCTCGTTCCGCTGGATCTGCGAGCAGAACATCGGCTACGGCGGCACGTTCGACCCGAAGTATCGGATCGCGACCGATGGGACGATCTTCGCGACGACGTACACGGGCCTGCGCGTGAGCCGGGACGGCGGCTGCACGTTCACCACGGCCACCGCCGACCAGCCGGTGAACACTCCCGGGCGGATCGCCGACACCTGGATCGACGCGATCGACCTCGGACCGACCGGCGAGGTGTGGGTCGCGACCGCCGACGGCACCAAGCCGAACAACATCTATCGCTCGACCGACGGCGGCGTGACGTTCGAGCCGGCCGGCATGCTGTCCCAGGCGATCTGGTGGAAGAGCCTCGCGATCGCGCCGTCGCGCGCCCCGCGGATCTACGCGAGCGGCTATCAGGTCGCCGGGGCGCTGGCGGACGGCGGTCAGATGCCGCCGACCGCGCACCTCGAGATCACCGACGATGGCGGCGCGCACTGGACGGAGTCGCCGCTCGCGGGCGTGCGCTTTGGCTCGACGCCGCTGGTCTATGCCGCCGGCGTCGAGCCCGGCAACCCCGACGTCGTGTTCATGTCGTCGATCGGCGCGAACCCGCCGAGCGGCGACCGGCTCTACCGCTCGGCCGACGCCGGCATGACCTGGAGCGAGGTGCTCGCGACGCCCCAACCGATCCTCGACGTCGCGATCGAGCAGGCCGGGACCGTCCTGGTCGCGACGCTCGGAGGCGGTTCGTTCCAGTCGTCGCCCAGCGGCACGACGTTCGCGCCGATGACGAGCCCGCCGCAGCTCGCGTGCATCGGCCAGCGTGGCGACGGCGCGCTCTACGGGTGCGGCGCGAACTGGGATCCCGACAACAAGGCGATCGCGAAGTCGACCGACGGGACGACCTGGAGCAAGGTGTTCCGGTTCGTCGAGCTCGCCGGTCCGGTCGACTGCCCCGCCGGCACCCCGCAGCACGATACCTGCGACAGCCAGTGGCCCGCGGTGCAGCAGCAGTTCGGCGCGACCGGGCCGACCACGTGCAACGCCGAGCCGATCTCCGACGACACACCGGTGCCGCCCAAGAAGACCGGCGGATGCTGCGATGCGGGCGGCGCGTCGCTCGGCCAGCTCGGCCAGCTCGGCCTGTTCGCCCTCGTCTGCGGCGCCCGGACGCTACGGCGGCGGCGCCGCTAGCTCGGCGGCGAGCGCGTCACGCCAGCTCGGATAGCGCAGCACGACCCCGAGCTCTCCGACGAGCCGGCGGTTCGCGATCCGGCGATCCGCGGTGAGCATGCCCGCGATCTCGGGCGACACGGCGCCGGCCGGGACGCGCGGCGGCGGCGGCAAGCCGAGCCGAGCCGCGACCGCGTCGGCGACCTCGCCGATCGGCGCCGGATCGTCATCGGCGACGTTGATCGGGCCGATGAAAGACGTCGTGCCGGCGCGCACGATCGCCGCGACCAGATCGACGACGTGGATCCGGCCGACGTGGCTCCGGCCGTCGCCGATCACGCGGTAGGTCCCCGCGCGGATCCGATCGACCAGCCCGCGACCGGGGCCATAGATTCCCGCGGCGCGCAACGCGACCCACGGCACGGGCGCACCGGCGAGCGCGGCCTCGGCGGCGGCGCGCGCGCGGCCGGACTCGGTGATCGGCGCGATCGGCCAGGCTTCGTCGACCCACGCGCCGTGCCCGGGACCGTAGACGCCCGTCGAGGACACATAGACGATCCGCGCCGCGCCGTGGGCCGCCGCGCACAGGGCCGCGATCTCCCCCGCCGGATCGCCTCCCGGGGGCGCCAGGCACACGACGATCGCCCCCGGCGGCACCTCCAGCGCGCCCGGGCTGGCGAACGCGGCGAGCTCGGCGCGCTCGCCGCGGACCCCCAGTGCCGCGCCCAGCGCTCGAGCGATCTCGCGATCGCGGCGCGTGATCGTCACGCTCGCCGCAAGGTCGGGGTGGGCGACCAGCGTGCGAGCAAGCTGGGTCCCGGTATAGCCGCACCCGACGATCAGCCACGCGCGGGTCATGGCGAGAGTTTGCGCCCAGCCGCCCGCGCTCGCTACGATGTTTTGGCCGTGCGCTGGACGCTCGTCGTTTTGGTCACCGCGTGCGCGACCGCCCCACCCCGGGTCGACGACACGCCCGCCCCGCCCGACATCCCGGCGGACGCCGAGCGCCACTACGCGATCTGGCTCGGCGGCGCCCAGGTTGGCACCGCGCGCGAGACCGAGCAGTGGTCGCGCGCAGGCGTGATCCTGCGGCGGACCGAGGCGATGCAGTTCTTGCGCGGCGCCGTCCCGGTCGCGCTCGCGACGGCGATCGAGATCACCGCCGATCGCCAGCTGGTGCCCTCGCGCGTGACGTGGACCGAGGCGTCCCGGGCGATCCGCCGCGGCGAGGCGGTGCGCGACGCCACCGGCTGGCTCGTGACCGACGAAGCGGGCGTGCGGCGGCTGGCACCAGGCGCCATCCCCGCCGAGCTCGCCCCGCTGCTGGTGCGCCGTGACGGACGGTTCGCCGGCCGCGTGTTCCTGCCGGCCCGTGGCTTCGTCGCCGGGGCCGGCTGGATCGCTCCGGTGGGTCCGGACGCTCCCGTCGCGCCTCGCCGGCTCATCGCGCGGCTCGTGCTCGATGCCGGCGCGACGAGCAGCGCCATGACCATGCCCAGCAGCGACGCCGCCGGAGCGACCACCGAGGCCACCATCGACCTCGGGGACGACGCCATGCCGGTCCGCATCGTCGACGGCGAAGGCGTGATCGCGACGCGGGTCACCGCCGCCGAGGCCGCGACCCCGTTCGCCCCCGCCGACCTCATCGCCGCGACGTCGATTCCCTTGACCGGCACCCCGAGCCACCGCCTCGTGCTCGAGAGCGATCTCGCGTTGCCGGCGGTCCCCGGGCAGGCCGTACACGCCGCTCCCGGGGGAGCCGTGCTCGAGCTCTCGGCGCGGCTCGGCGGCGGCCTGCCGCCCGGACCGGCGGGCGCGGATCGCACCCGCGAGATCATCGCGCTCGTCGCGCTCGTCCACCGCCACATCTCTCCCGATCTGGCCGCCCACCCGACCTCCGCACGCGCCGCGGCGGCGGCTACCGCGGGCGACTGCACGACGTTCGCGCTTGCCTATGCCGCGCTCGCCGTCGCTCGCGGGATCCCGACGCTCGTCGTGACCGGCTTCCGGGTCGACGGCGCGCGCCTCGTGCGCCACAGATGGGCCGCCAGCTGGACCGGCCGTGTCTGGCTCGCCGTCGATGCCGCGTTCGGCGCGGCTCCCGCCGGCGGCGACCTCGTCGGGCTGGCGGTCCACGACGCCGACGACGACGGGCTGGTCGCCGGTGAAGCCGCGCTCACCCACGTTCGCGCCGCAGCCTGGAGGTAGCCTTTCACAAGCCTGACCTCCTCGATCTAGCGATCTTGCTGCCCGTAGCGATGTTGCTGCCCGTCGAGCCGATGACCACGACATCACCGCCCGGTCCCACCATCCCTCCTCGCACCAGTGCCTCCCCCCCCAGAGGTTCCCCCGTCATAGGTCCCCCCACCAGTGCCCCCATCATCACGAGTTCCGCCGTCATAGGTGGTCCCTCCATCATAGGTAGTTCCCCCGTCATAGGTCCCCGGGCCGCCCGTGCTCCCCGGGCGCCCCGTGCACCCCGGGCTCCCCGCCGGGCCCCCGC
>Ga0308176_10000074_pt1 | contig 64551 bp, 82 predicted proteins | sample PhyCR2_3_FD_203890 | JGI IMG/M metagenome (GOLD analysis project Ga0308176, IMG submission 203890) | Soil microbial communities from UC Gill Tract Community Farm, Albany, California, United States - DLSLS.C.R2 | ecosystem: Environmental > Terrestrial > Soil > Agricultural land | place: USA...
GTTTCCGCGAGCACGCCAACTCCGGTCTCCGGGGTATGCGTCTGGTCAAGGGCCGTAACGCCGACTACCCGCTGCTGGATGCGTACTACGTGCGCGGCTTCGGTACGGGTATCCGTCACCGCGGTGCTGGTGTGGTCATGCAGGTCAAGGCCACCGGTAGCTACGCGCCTCCGGCGATCTACGCCTGATCTGAGCACTGAGTGAATGGCCCGGCTCTGGTTTACTTAGAGCCGGGCCATTCCTCGGCCCCGAAGGGATAAGAGGTTTCCTGAAATGAGCAAGACCATCGAGCCTGCCCCGTTCCTGTCGGAGTTCGATCGGGAGTACCTGATCGCTCGGGGCAAGAACCCGGATGACTACCTCATCGAGACCACCGAAGAGAACGAGGACGAGATCCCCCCGTACTCGGAGTGGAAGGTCGAAGCGCTTCAGCGCGAGATCGCCGACCGCAATGCCGAGCGGGATGACGATGAGCAGATCATCGCCACCGACAGCCGTAAGAAGGCTGACCTGATCGCTGCACTCGAAGACGACGACCTGCGAGCGTAAGCACTCAGGGGGCGGCCTCCCCCACTAACTCGGGAGACCGCCCCCGGGCGTCGTTCAGGCGCTTACATCCACACTGGAGGCGATAATGGCAACGGCAGAGCAGATCACCGAGCTCCGTGAGTTGATCAGTGACACGGTGGCCCCGTTCCAGTTCACCGCGCCTCAGCTTGGCACCTTCATTGACACGAACGAATCGCTGCGCGCTGCGGCCAGCCTCGTGTGGACGATCAAGGCTTCGAAGCTCGTTGGTCTGGTCGACGTGTCTGAGGGTTCCTCCTCACGCAAGCTCAGCCAGCTGTATCAGCAGGCACTAGCGATGTCCACTTTCTACAGCGATGCTCCCTCGACGGCTTCCCGGGTCGGCAAGTCGGGCACTCGGGCGATTGTTCGCCCGTGATCACGAACCCGCTTGAGCTGGCCACTCAGCGCGAGCTGACCCGGGTTTTCATTGAGCAAGATTTCGAGTGGCTGACCCTAACCCCTCGTGTGCAGGTAAAGACCGCCACGGGGGGATACGTCTTCCAGGGGCAGCCGTCACGAGCTCCTCAAATGTTCAAGATTATCGAGAACATGAGCGTGGCACGGACGAGTCTCCGCGTGCCGGCCGGGACCCAGCGTAAAGAGGAGTTCACCCTCCTGGGCAAGTGGGACTCCCTGATCGCCGTAAACGACATCTTCACCTTTCGGGGTACTCAGTGGGAAGTCGTGGACCAGGTGTGGGACAACGGCTACGAGCGTCGGGCTCAGGCGATCCAGTATGGCCACTAGATTCCGCTGGACCGCGGACAACCTGACCGTCAACACCCGAAACGTTGGTCCACGGATCGAGAGGGCCATTCGGGAGGCAGTTGATTACCAGGCCACCCGGTCCGAGACCTACATGCGAACCCACGCACGTTGGACCGACCGCACAACGAATGCACGGAATGGCCTGCGTACCATCACGTCACATACGCCGGGCCCACACAGCCGACACACCATCATCCTGACGCACTCGATGCATTACGGAATCTGGCTTGAGGTTCGCTGGTCGGGCAAGTACGGCATCCTGCCGGAGTCCATCCGGGGCGGAGGCCAGGAGCTCATGAGACTGTTCGGCAAGCTGTTTGGGAGACTCTGATGACCATCCGGGAAACGGTCTACTCGCTGTTGTCGACCGATCCGGAGATCGCAGCCCTCGGCTTTACCGAGGTCTGGAACGTTGAGGCCGTCGACAACCCCGAACGGCATAAACCCTTCCTCGTGACCACCTGGGCCGAAGGTCTGCCCGTGTTTGGACAGGCCCTTTACCGCGACCTGGTCGTGTGGGCTCACGATGACGGTGGAGATTTCACGCGCATCGATGCTGCTCTGGAGCGCGTCCGTATTCTTCTCGGGGACCTGGTCCACGAGGGGGGAATCAGTCAGGTGTCATATGCCGGAAGTTCCCCGGACCTTTATGACGACGGGTTCCGTACTATCACCCGTAACTACGGCTTTCGGATCAATGGATCCGGATAGGAGATGACCATGGCGAATGCCACCCCTGAAGACAAGTCAGTTCCGGTGGTCAAGTACGTCGGCGACGCCGGCGTGCGTGAGATCACCCGGGCGCAGTGGAAGGCCGCTGGTGTCGAGGGTCAGGAGACGACCATCTGGGATGAGTCAAACAACCACACCCTCCTGGCCTCGGTCTTCACTCCGGAGGCCCTCGAGATCATCAAGGCTGATCGCGGCCTGCAGATCAAGCAGTAGGTCATGCCCGCGACCCTGCGGTGCCCCAGCAAAAAGTATGCCGAGGTCATCAACGACCACGTCATCGAGGTCAAGTGTTCGTCTCGATTTTGCGGAGCTGCTAAAGGGGTCGTGGTCTTGCATCGCCTCGATTTGACCACGGGCGAATGTACTACCCGCACGTTCAACGAACCCCCACACAGAAGGAAGTGAGACCATGGCATCAACTGCCCTCCCCTACGGGCTGCGGGACATCAAGGTGACGCCGTTCCTTGATCAGCAGCTGGAGACGCTCGGTACTCCGGTGGATCTCCCCAACGCTCAGACGTTCTCGTTCACGGAGGCCGAGGACTTCACCGAGCTCCGCGGTGACGACAAGCTCGTCACCTCGCGGGGTTCCGGCTCGCACGTTGAGTGGGAGCTTGAGGCTGGTGGTCTTTCCCTGGCCGCCGTCCGGGTCATGTTCGGTGGTGTCGTCACTGAGTCGGGCACCGCGGGCACGGCGAAGACCGTTCTGCGGAAGAAGTCGCTGGACGCTCGCCCGTTCTTCCGGCTCGAAGGCCAGGCCATCAGCGATTCAGGTGGCGACGTTCACGCGGTCATCTATCGCTGCCGCGCGACGGACAGCCTGGAGGGCGAGTTTGCCGACGGGGAGTTCTTCATCACCGGGGCGTCCGGTACGGGCTTCCCGTCCCTGGCCGCTGCCGACGATGACGTGCTCTACGAGTTCATCCAGAACGCGACGCCTGCCGCTATCGGCAGCGGTAGCTGATCCACCCCAACCAGGGAAATAGGAGCACTAGGATGCCAACCCCTCGCAAGACCACGGATAAGAGGAAGACCGTTCGCTCGCAGGGAATTGCCGCCCAGCGAGCGCAGGTACTCGGTGAGGACCGCGCCGGCAATGATCCCTACGCGCCGACTGTGTGGGGCTCTGCGGAGTCCCTGGGCACGCTCCAGGACCTCGTGTTGCCCAGTGGCCAGCGTTGCCTTGCGCAGCGTCCCGGACCTGAAGGTCTGATGGCGGCCGGCCTGCTGGATGACCTAGACATGCTGGCGGGTGCACTGCCCAAGGCCTCCGGGGCGGGCAAGCCTTCCACACCGAAGTTCGATCCCGAGGTGGTCATGGCGGACCCGGCCATGATGCGACAGGCCATGGCCCTTATCAACCGGGTCACCGTCTTTGTCGTGGTAAAGCCGGAAATCACGATCGAGCCCGAGGACCCTCGGGACAAGGAACTCGGCAAGATCTATCCCTCGTCCATCTCTCTTGAGGACCGCATGTTCCTCTTCAACTGGGTCGTCGGGGGTACCAGTAACCTGGAACAGTTTCGTCAGCAACTCGACGAATCTGTGGCGTCTGTGGAATCTGGCGAAGACGTGGAAAACGCGTCCTAGCGAGATGATGCACATTGCCGACCCGCTCACTGCGTTCTATTTTGATCGTGCAGTGACGACGTTCGGCACGGAAGTTGAATCCGCCATGGATGAAGCTGCCGAAGGGGCCAAGACCAACAAGGAATCACAGCGCCGCCGTCAGCTGACGTTGGCAAAGTACATGAAGGCTCCGGATGGCACGGCCGCTCCGGGAACTTTCAGGGACCCTGCGGCAAGATAAGAAGGCGGAGACCTCCATGGCTGACTACAACCTCGGCACCGCTCACGGCAAGATCGAGATTGATGCCGATACCAGCGGTGTGGATCAGGCACAGAGGGCACTTCGGGGAGTCGGAAACGAGGCGGACGACACCGGCGAAAAGTTCAAAAAGCTGGACAAGGACGTCCGAGTTGCCGCCAAGGGCCTGAACGTTGTCCGCAGCACGCTGATCATGCTGGGCACGAGAGCGGCCATTGGCGCGGTGGCCATCGGGGCCCTGACTGGTATGGCCGAGCAGCTGTCAGGAGTTCTCGGGCTCGTTCCCGCGGTGGCCATCGGGGGTGGGCTCGCGCTGGGTGCCCTGGCCCTCGGTTTCCAGGGTTTCGGCGACGCGATGAAGAACGCGGGCGATCCGGCGAAGTTCGCGGAGTCGCTCAAGACCCTATCCCCAGCCGCCCGGGAAACGGCCATCGCCCTGCAGAATCTACGGGGGCCGTGGAAGGACCTGCAGCAGGCCGTTCAGGACCAGCTGTTCGCCAACACCGGGGCCCGGATCTCCGAGCTCGGGAACACGTACCTGCCCATGCTGCGGGGCGCCCTGGTCAACGTCGCGGGGTCGTTCAACACAGCGTTCCACCAGATCGCCGACATCTTCATGACCGCCCAGCGACAGGCCGACATGAGGATGATCCTCGGAGCGACGTCGGCAGCGGTGGGAAACCTGGTCGCAGCTTTCCCCCCACTGGTCTCGGCGTTCCTCGACATCGCCGCGGTGGGTGCTCCGATCTTCCAGGACCTCACCGCCTCGGTAGGACCGCTGGCTCAGAAGTTCGCGGAGTTCATCGCCAGGGCCCGCGAGTCGGGTCAGCTCGCCGCATGGATGCAGACGGGCATTCAGGCAATGCGCGACCTATGGACGATCATCAGTCTGCTAACCGGAACGGTCCTCAACCTGGTCGCCGCGCTTGGTGGCCCGGCCACGCTGATGGGTGTTCTGCTGGCGGTTGCCCAGGCGCTGAACACGCTAAGCCAGTTCATTCAGCAGAACATCTCCTGGTTGGGCCCCCTGGCCACGGCCATTGGAGCGATCGTCCTCGTCTACCGGGTGTGGTCCCTCGCCCTCGCGGCACACGCAGCGGCTACAACTTGGTGGGCCACTTCGCTGCTGGCCTCGCATCTGCGAGCGGTCGCCGGGCTAGCCCTGACGGCCACACAGGTGGCTGCACATTACGGCCGCATGATGCTGGCTGGTGCGGCCTGGGTGGCAACCGCGGTGGCACAGATCGCCGTCATCATCTGGCAGTGGACCATGATGGCCGCGCAGGCGACGCTACAGGCGCTGCGGGTGGCTGCGGCCTGGTTGCTGACCGCGGGTGCTAACGCGATTGCGGCCGGAGCGGCAACTGCTGCGGCGGGAGCACGGATCATCGCCGCCTGGGCACTCATGGCCGCTCAGTCGATGTTGCATGCCGCCCGGGTTGCGGCGGCCTGGCTTATTACTACTGGGGCTTCCATGGTCACCGCTCTCGCGCGGATGGCCGCCACTGTAATTCTGTACGTGGCCCAGTGGGTCATCATGGCGATCGGAGCAATGGCGAACGCGGTCATCATGGCCGCTGCCTGGTTTGTTGCCCTCGGCCCGGTGGGCTGGGTCATCGCTGTGATCATTGCACTCGTTGCTTTGATCATCGCCAACTGGGATAAGGTCGTCGCCTGGACAAAGGCCGCTTGGAATGCAACGGTCCAGGCGGTTCAGCAGGCCTGGCAGTGGATTACCTCGACTGTATCTGCGGGAGTCAACTGGGTCTTGAGTGTGGTCTCCTCGGGCCTGAACGCGGTCACTAACTTTTTCTCCAGTTCATGGAATGCGATCGTCGGTGGAGTCCAGGCGGCGTGGCAGTGGATTACCTCAACGGTATCCGCTGGAATCAACTGGGTCTCGAATGTCATCTCTTCAGGCATGAGCGCGGTCACTAACATTTTCTCGAGTGCGTGGAATGCGGTCGTCAATGTTGCTCAATCCGCCTGGCAATGGATTACCTCAACGGTCTCCTCCGGAATCAGCTGGATCGGCGGAGTCGTCGCCGGGGGCATGAGCGCGGTCATCAACATTTTTTCCGGCGCCTGGAACGCCGTAGTGGGGGCCGTCGCTGGGGGCGTTAATAACGTGATGAGCCTGGTCGGCAGCCTGCCGGGACGCATCATGGGAGCCCTCGGGAACCTGGGTGGCATGCTGACCGGGGTCGGTCACAACCTGGTGATGGGGCTCTGGAATGGCATCGCCGGTGCGGGTGGCTGGTTGCTCGGGATGGTTCGAAATTGGGCTAGCAGTATCGTCAACAGCATCAAGAGCTTCTTTAGGATTGGCTCACCATCCAAGCTGTTCCGGGATGAGATCGGTAAGTTCCTGCCCGCCGGTCTGGCTATTGGTATTGAGGCCAACGCAAAGCAGGCGCTCAAGGCTGCGGACGCACTCGGTACTGGAGTCATGAAGTCGGTAGGGATGTCCGTGGGGGGCCCCGAGAAGTTCTGGGAAGACCGTCCGCTCGGCCCCAAGTACGTTCCCCCGTCGCGCGAGGTGTCGTCGTACAGCGATGCTCAGCAGGAGACTGCTGCTGCGGGTGCCGAGACGCAGAAGATCGTCAACTTCAATACCTACAACCCCGTGGCCGAGCGTGCCTCGGATTCAGAGGCTCGCCGTCTGCGCGCCCTGAGTGCGCTGGGAGCGTTCTAAGATGGCCAACACCACCCCGGAGACTCTGTCCGTCAACGGCGTCGTGCTCAACACCTACGCCAAGAACATCGAAAGTCTAACGGGACGGCTGCGGACGCCGGCCCGTCGCACCTCCAACGTTTCGGTTCCCGGTCGGCACGGAGCTGTTCGCAACCCGAACCGGCTATTTGCCGAGAACATCCTCACTCTGCCGATGTGGGTCATCGGCTGTGATGATGACGGAAACATCCCGGGGGGAAGCACTCAGCGTAAGGAGTTCTTCAAGCGAATCGATGAGCTCACCGCACTGTTCCTGGGCTCGACGGGCGTCCTCGACATTCGCCACACACTCCCGGACGGCTCGGTCCGGCAGTGCTTCGCCGATGTGCTCGACGCCATCGACTTCACCAGCGAGACGAGCAACCCCCTGGGCAAGTTCGGGGTGAGCCTCACCCTAGCCGATCCCTTCTGGCAGGACCTGACCTCGACCAGTCAGGAAGTGGTGGCCAACGGCGGAACGGTCTCCTTCACAAGCTTTCAGGGCGGAACCGCCCCCATGGAGGACCTGACCGCCACGGTCATGGGCCCCTGGAACAACCCCAAGCTGACCTTTGCCGACGGTAGCTGGGTCCTCTACAGCGACACGTTCACCTCCACACAGGGGGTCATCATCAATTCGGCTAACTGGTCGGTCACCGGTGTGGGGGGCAAGGTGGTCGCCCTGAACAAGCTGACCTATTCGAGCCCCACCAACCGGTGGATGTCGATTCCGGCGGCACCTGCGACTCCCCTGTCGGTCACCCTCGCGGGGAGCTCGCGGACAACCGCAACAAAGCTGACCCTTGCGGGTCGACGTAAATACTTGGTGGGCTGACATGGGCATTGAATTCCGGCTGCTCGAAGCCGGCGTAGAGACCGCTGTCCTGCCCGATGTGGAGAGCTTCTCGCTCTCTCCCGTGCTGTGCGATGAGGGGGCGGTCGAATTCTCCTACCCCAAGGATGGGCTCAACTGGCAGGTGCTCGCCGGTAAGGACGAGTTTTTCCTCGCGGTGTACCTGGATGGTGTGCGCCAGGGACAGCTGGACGCAGTCGTCAAAGAGATAGACGGCGACGATGTCGAGGACAGCTCGGTGTGGAAGTTCACCGGGTTCTTCACCACGGGCCGACTCGCTGAAGCGATCGTCTTTCCGAAGGGCTGGCCGAGCTCGGTCAATCCGGCGGACCCAAAGCAGCGATTTACGAACGTCACCCCCGGGGCCCTGATTCTGACCTTCATGCAGCAGGCGCAAAGCCGTGGCACGCTAACCGACATCGGCACCAGCACCTTCACCGGAACGACCGACTCCAAGGGTGCCGCCTGGACGCACGTCGTCAGTCTCGAATATGCGCCGGGTGTCGATTACCTGACCGTCCTCAAGAGCCTGCATGACCAGCAGGTCATCGAGTTCGAGATCGTGTCCGGGCAGCTGAAGGTCTACGAGTTCCAGTCCCTGTCCACCGACCGTACGGCGGTCGAGCCTCCCCTGATATTCCGGCGGGGGCGAGACCTTCTGGACAGTCCTCGAAAGAAGTCGACTCGCGATCTGGGTACGACCATTCTGGCTTCGGGTGCGGATGGCCTGTTCCTTGAGCGGGTGGACTCTACCCAGGTTGCCGCGCGACGCCGGATCGAGATCGACGCCGCCCAAGGCCAGGTGAAGGACACCGGCACGCTGAGCGCGTACGCCGATGCCGTACTTGCTCAGGTCAGTTCGGCCAAGATGGAAAAGACCCATGGTCTGGTCTTTGTGGACTCCACCAGCCCGCGGCCGATCCGGGATTTCAACGTCGGTGACTGGGCCTACTCGGACATGGGCAACGGTCTTGAGCGACTCCGCATCAAGCAGTGGGTGCTCAAGCTGAGCAGCCAGGGGGAACTCACCGGTTCGGTCACGCTCAATGACTTTTTCGCCGAGCGGAACGAGATGCTGACCCGCCGCATCGAAGGGATCATCGGCGGGAGCACGATCGCCGGGGGAAGCAAAGCGGTCTCTGAGGTCCCCGGCGACATCGTTGACAACCTCGCCCCGAAGACGCCCACCGGGCTGTCCCTATCTAGTGATGCCTACATGGACAACCAGGGCCTCACGTTCGCCCAGTTCAGTGCCACCTGGCTCGCGGTGACGCAGAACGCGGATAACACCATTCTTGAGGACCTGGAAGGCTACCAGCTCCAGTGGCGTTACGAAACAGCCGCCGTGGGCGAGGGACGCATCCTCAACGCGGGGAACGGCACGTTTGCCTCGTGGTCGCCCGTGACCCCCGGGGTGAACATCTATGTCAGGGTGAGGGCCTATGACCGAGCAGGCAACTTCAGTCCCTGGTCAGCTGAGCAGACCATCCTTACGGCCTCCGATGGGACAGCACCCGAAGCGCCGGCCGCCCCCCTAGCGGACAACTACCTGGGCCTGTTCCGCATCCGCTCGACGGGAGCAACAGCCAGCGGGGCCGCGGTCGCCAAGGACCAAAAAGGCGTGTGGGTGCACGTCAGCACCACCAACAATTTCACCCCGACGGTCGCCACCCGTACCGATTTCCTCTCCGGCAGGGGGGCGGGGGTCTCCTTCTACAAGGGGGCTTATGGCGTTGCGCTGTACACCAAGCTCCAGGCCGAAGACCACAGCGGGAACCTCAGCACGCCCTCTGCCCAGGCGTCCGCTTCACCTTCGGCCGTCGTCAGTGCGGATGTCTTCGACGGGGCCATCGGAACGCTCAAGCTCGCCGACCTCGCCGTCACGACGGCGAAGATCAATGACCTGGCGGTCAACGACGCGAAGATCGGAAGCGTCAGCGTCGGCAAGCTGACCGCGGGCATCATCAACGCCCAGGTCACGATCTCGGGGCGGCTCGGCACGGCCCTGACCGGTGCTCGCCGCGAGATGAACAGCATCGGCTTCCAGGCTTATGACGCCTCGAACAACCTCACGATCAGCCTCGATGGTGTAGACAACCTCCTCACCGGAAAGTTCAAGACCGCGATCTCCGACCGACGCATTGAAATTGGCACCAGAACCAATGGGGTCGGCCTCATCGAGTTCATTGCCCCCGACGGGGCGACGGCGGAGCTTGGCTCGTTCAGTTCGGCCTCCGCCGGTGAAGTGATCCGAATGGGTCCGGTCCTCCCGGGCGTCAGTCAGTTCTGGAACAAGACCCAGATGCAGCACAACAGTCAGATTTACTCGTGGTCCGCGTATCACAAGATCTCTGTCGGCGGTGACAACGCCCCGGATCTCAAGGGATTCGACCTAACCTGGGCGCAGACTCGCGGCACAGAAGCCGTGCCGCAGATGCCGGAGGAGATCCGCTTCTCTATCACCTCCGCTGATGCCACCTTCAACATTCCGTACAACGGAGGAAGTGGGGGGAGCTTCCGGGTCAATGGAAGGAAGTCGGACAACAGCCTCTACAGTCGGTTCTGGGTCAGCCCGACGCACGTGTATTTCCAGTGGCCCACCAACAACTCTCGACTCACCGTCATGGAGCAGAGTTCCGCTGGCGTTAGCGCTCGTCTGCAGTTGGTCAACACGTACAACTACGGATCATTCATCCGGTTCTTCAGCGAGTCGAATGGTACCTCCAGTCGAGTCGATTTCACGGATGCCAACGAAACCGTCTACATCCCAATTCTGGCGTCGGCCTTCAACGTTTCGTCCTCGCAGGAGGTCAAGGAAGACATCACCGACTTCGGCTCGGGCGGAATGGACGTTGTCCGCAAGATGCGCCCTCGCCGCTACCGCCGCAAGCCCGGTTCCTCTACGGACGGAAAGAGGGCCGCCCGGGGGCCGGTGGAGCTGGGTCTCGTCGTGGAAGAATCGCCCGCCGAAGTGCTCGACTCCGGGGGTAAGGCCATCAATCTCTACGCGATGCTCACCGCGGCGGTTGCCGCGATCAACGAGTTGGATACTCGACTGGACACCATCGAGCAGAGGAGCTCAGAGTGAACTACGAATGCGCCAAGTGTGGAGCTGATGTGGGAAACGGCTCAGTCCAGAGTGCAGTTATCGTGAGTGACCTTGATCCAGATACCCCCGGAATGGTCCGCAACCTGTACTTTTGTCGGGACCACGAGGATAAGGATGGACACAAGATCAAGGGCTGTGCCAACAAGGTGCTGTCTGCCGCGAACCTGAAGCATCACAAGGAGGAAAAAACGAGATGACGCAGCCGGAGCCCCGTGAGGCCGCGCAGGACGATCCGATCGGATGCAGCTACGAGGACTTGATCCTTGAACTCACCAATCAGATCAGCTCTGAAACACAGCAGAGCGCCATTCAGCGAGTGATCATCCGCAAGCAAAAGAAGTTGATTGAAGATCTCCAGGCGGAGTTGACAGCCCCACGAAAGGAAAGCGATGGACCCTCTTAAGCGAGTCATCTCCAGGTCCCCGCTGGGGTTCCTCTGGCGGTGTCTTGACCGAGCGGGACCGCATTACCTCGCGCTGATCCTCTCGGGTGTACTGGGATACTTATGGCCCCCACCCTCTATGCAGGATTCGACAAACACGCCAATTGCCTTCTATGCCTGGCTCGGGGGCTTATCGTTAGGAGGACTGTTGTGCGCGGTAGGACGTTGGAGCGACAAACCCTCGTTAGGGGTCGTTGGTCTTTCATTGATCTTGGTCGATCTAATGACCTACGTCGTTTCCCTGACCAGCCGCTGGCCCGAGTCGGCTGCCGGAATTTGCTTCATGATCTCCATCATTTCCCTGTTCGGGTACCGGCTATGCCACAAGGTAAAAACTCGTGATGCTAGAGCTGCTATCCGGCGTGGAAACCCCACCCGATCCGATCTGGCTACGTACGCTTTCGACCGTCTTGCCGGTAGCCGGAGCAATCGCGGTGGCTGCGTTGACGGGTCAGAAGGTGGTGGAGCGCTTCCGGGAGAAGAAGGAGAGGGACACTCCCCCACCCGCCGACCCGGCTGAGTCCGTGGCGGTCGTCGCGGTCGAGAGATCATCGACGGACCCGATCCTGCGGCTGTTCATCGAAGACCTGCACAACCGGCTGAGCGAGGCCCACACGGAGGCGGCTCAGCTGCATCAGTTCCGGGCGGTCGACGCCGGCACCATCGCGCGGCTGAGTGCAGAGCTCACCGACAAGGAAGAGCGTCTGTCGGAGGTCGAGCAGGAGCTGGAGAGAAAGACCACACAGAACCGCGTGCTGCGCGGTCGGTTGGAGCAACTGAACCACGAGCTGGAGTCGACCCGGCATCAGCTTGCCCTCTGCCTGGAAGGTAGCGACCCCCGATGATCCTCGACGCCCAGACCCTTGGCCTTCTGATCGGCACAGTCCTGCCCCTGCTGGTCGGTCTGGTGACCACCCGGGTAACCAGTCCCGCCATCAAGGCGACCGCACTGGCGGGGCTCTCAGCGCTCACCGGCTTCCTGACGGAGCTGACCACGCCGTCGTTCGAGCTGAAGTCGGCGATCCTGACGTGGCTGGGGGCCTTCCTCGTGGCCGTGGGCATGCACTACGGCCTGTGGAAGCCAGTTGGGGCCACTGCCACGGTTCAGGACATCGGCTCGGGTCGCCACCACGCTGTTTGATCTTTCATTTTTTCTCCCCCCGACGGTGTCTCGTGTTTGGGGGTGAGGTGTAGGGTACGCAGGACGCAAGGCCCCCCAGGGCCTATGCGCTCCATGCGTTACCACGTTCGCAGGGGCTCACTATCCCCTCCCCTCCCCCACACACACAGACGCACACCAGAGGGCCGCCCCCGTGCCTGTCTTCGGACCGGACCACGGGGGTGTTTTATGGGGAGGGCTCTTAACACAGATACGGTCCCTAGCCCAGGTACCGGGGCCCCCGACCAGTATTTTTCTCCCCGGCCCGGGGTCGGGTTGACAGGCCCCGGGCACGCTGAGTTAGGTTCCTTCACACACCCCAGAGCGCACCGAGGAGGTAACGCTTAAATGGCTCGCCAGCCCGACACGTTCAGCCCCAGCACCCCGGGAGCAGCTGCTCCCCGTGTGGTCGACGTCCTGGCGGACGCGACGATCGAGGTGGAGGACTTCTGTGCCGGCGGTACCAAGATTTTTTTGTCCCCGGAGCGGCCTGAGGCCGCACTCCCTCATGAGGTAGAGGGGGATACGTCCCCGGCTGATACAGTCGGCGCGGAAAAAGTTTCGGGCCCCGTCCCGCCGAAGATCTACTCTCGACGAGAGCTGGTGCCGTTCGACAGCAGGTGGCTGGCTGAGCACGTCACCACGGTGACGGGAACCAAGCTCACCGCTCGCGAGGCGAGGATCGTCCTGCGCAGGCTGGCCCAGCGCGGCGAGATCTCGCGCGACGTCGGCACCGACAGCTCGCGCTACGCGTTCACCGGTCCGGACGACCCCCGGGTTGCGGTGGTCATCGAAGAGATCCGGTCCGAAGCAGCCAGGAAGATCAACCGGGACAAGATCGTGCGAACCCGGGCAGCCGCGGTGAAGACAGCTGTGGAGACCACTCTCCCGCACCCCGCAGACGATGACCTCATCGAGGATCTCGTCATCTGAGTTAGCTCCACCCCCATCACACCGCACGGGCCTGAGGAACTCGTGCGCCCTTTTCCTGCCCCAGTCACCACAACGAAAGCAGAGACTTCTCGTGGCCGAGACGCTCGATTGCAAAAAGGTTGCTTCCACGCTGAACACCGAGCCGCGTAAATTGCGGCGGTTCCTGCGGGAGGACAGCACGTACATGAACGTTGGCCAGGGCGGCCGGTACAAGTTCACCTACGCCGACCTGGAGATGCTCCGGGAGCGCTTCACACTTTGGCAGGAAGGTGTGAACACCCGGCGCGCCAAGCGCAACACCACTGGTCTTATGAACAACTCGGCGGTCAAGGTGGCGGCAGAGGAGGAGGCTGAGCCGGCCGTCATCGAGATCCCGAAGTGCACTCCCGCGCTGCGCAAGCTGGAGGCCGAGCAGATTGCTCGGCTGGAGCGTCGACTGCGGGAGTGCGGGCTCCATGTCACGCAGATGAAGGATCGCCGCCCCTGGAGCCCCACCTGGACCCCCGTTCGTGTGGGGGAGATGGCCTCGTGAGTCGGCCTGAGAGCCTCGGAGAGCTCCTCGAGCGGCGGGGGGGTGAGTTGCTGCAGGCTGCCCGTCGTCTTAGTAGGGTCGCGCCCATGACGACGACACACGTGCACGAGCTGATCGGGAACCTCCTCGATGATCAGATCCGCTGGCTCCCCAACCCTTGTCCCCAGGAGGTGAAGGCGGCAGCCAAGGGACGGGTTCACTACGTTCTAGACAACGGCTTCGTCCCTCACCTGGAGTACTCAGACGGCGAGCTCCTGGTGTGGGAGCTGGTGGACTTCCTCGGATTTAGCCGCACTCAACCCTGGGATGCACAAGCCCAGATCTCTGAGCTGATCGACCAGTACGACCTGTCCACCCCGCGCTGACCTGGCCTTACCTCCGGCCCCCCACCGTTTTAAGACTGACGGTGGGGGGCCGCTTGGCATCTATGCACAAGAGTGTGTGTAGAGGACTTGTCGGGTTTCCACCCAGCGGGATACTGTGTGCGTCATCACCGCTCCGAGGCCGAGGAGACCTCCCCATGATTGACCACTCGAAGTGCACACACGCTCGAACCAAGGCCGCACGCACTGCCTGCCGCAAGGCTCGCGAAGAGCTGGACGCGTCAGTCGCGCGACACCCCGCGTCTAGCTCTCCGGCGCAGCAGCCCACGCGAGCAAAGAAGACGGTCCCCCAGTCCAAGCGCCGTCTTCCCTCGATGATCTCTCCGCTACTTCTTCCGGTCATCGAGGCGGCCAGGCAAAAGGGGCTCCAGATCTTGGTGGCCTCAGACCCCGAGCACGGGGTGCATCAGGCCTTCATGATCGGCAACCCCCTGAAGCCAAGCTGCGAGCTGCTTGCCGGCATCTTCAAGGCTTCACTTCGGGGGGATGGAATTCGAGCTGAGTACTACCACGTCGAGAGCGGGGAACTGCGGCAACTGAGCCGCCGTCGGGCACTGCTCGACGTGAACGATCTAGCGAGGACCTGACCCCCCACCCCAGACGCTCCCCCGATGGCCTACCCCCGCCCCCCGGGCCATCGGGGGAGCTTCATGTCTTGCCCTGGTGTTCACAGCACATGACGAAACCCCCCTACCCGGGCTCACCTCCGTAGGGGGGTTTCTACATCGCTCACTCTTCCCGAGAACTTCGGGAATCCATCCAAAGGAAAAATGGGCTCCCCAGCCTTGAGCGATGCAGGTCAATTGTACCTATTCAGCCGGGGGTGATTTCTCCCCATCGAGTACCTCCAGGGCCTGGGCTACCGAATACGCGACCACGACCCGGGCGCCAGCCCTGCGCATCTGATCGCCGACATAGTCCTGCCGTGTGGACGTCGTGTTGCCCGGCATCTTCGTCTCGACCGCGATGAACTGTCCGCGGTAACAACCGATGATGTCGGGCAGGCCGGCCATCATGTGCTCGGAACCCCACACCTTGAAGACGAAGGCCCCACGCTCTCGCAGGGCGGTCATGATCTTTCGGGACAATCGGGCCTCAGGCTGCGCCATCTTCGGCCTCCAGCTCCAGCATTTCCCAGCCGCACATTCCGTGGGCACAGTCGTCGTCGTCGCAGGTGAACAGATGCCAGGCAGGCGCCAGACCGAGGACTGTAGAGAGTCGCTCAAGGCCTGGAAAGCGATGGGGTAGATCAGTTAGATGCATTATTCCTGCTCTTTCCACGCGGAAGCCCCCCGCACGAACCTTGGTGGCCGAGACGCAAGGTTGGCGGGGGGCTCCACGTTCAAGGGTAGGCCTCCTCCTGGGGGAAGGAGCCTCTACAGATCAGAGATCTTCGAGGCCAAGCTCATCGAGCTCGTCCTCCTCGACCCCGTCGGGCTCAGCCTGGGGGGTCGGCTTGGCGGCGGCCCTCCGCTTGGCGGCCGGCTTGGCCGCGGGCTCCGGCTCTGCCTCAACCTCAGGCTCAGCCTCAGGCTCGTCCTCAGGCTCGTCTTCAACCTCAGGCTCGTCCTCATCCTGGGCGGGCACGCTCTCGTCGTCCAGGTCCGACGACGGGAACACCGCGGTGATGACGGACTTCATCTTGCCTTCGTACTCGTCGTCATCGAGGGTGACCCCGATTTCCTTGCCCACGAGACGGGTCGGATCCACGTTGAGCTTCTTCTTCGGGACGTCGATGCCGCAGGCGATCAGCAGGTTGCGGACCTTCCACAGGCTGTCCGGGTTCAGCGTGCAGTAGTACGGGTAGGCGGCCGACAGCATGTCAGTGGGCACCAGGGTGAACACCCACTGGTTGTTGCCGGCGTTCGACTTGTTCGCGATCACCTTGGCGATCTTCACCCGATAGTCCCCGGCGGGGCGGTGCTTCGGGTTGATCCCCGAGTTTTCCTTGACGTTGGTGAAGTCAAGAACGGCCTTCAGGGGAGTGGCGGTGTCAGCCATCAGTTTGTTGCCTTTCCAGTCTTGAGCAGCGTCGTCAGCTTCTCAACGGTGGGGTTTTTCAGGTAAGGGGGGAGCGTATGAGCGGAGCGATATCCGGTGTCATACGAAACGTGCGGCTCGAGCCAGATCCTACGTTGGATGACTTCTTTCTCATTGATCGAGCCATCGCTGGCCCGGACCTTCACGGTAGTTTTGACGGTGTAGAGCCGACCGATGACGTCCACGATCGAGTTGACCGCGGAACGCACGCCCTTCGGGAGATCCGGAACGTACATGATTGCCGCGTCCTCGGAGTCTTCATCCTCATCCCCGGACGGAATAGCATCCATCATGCGTTCCTGCACGGTGAAGATGACGCCCAGCGGCAGATTGTGGAAGTTGTAGAGCATGGCCTTGACGGCCTCGCCCGACTTTCCGTAGTCCTGCTTGCCGACCTGACCCGGGCGTCGATCGAGGTCACGCTGCTCAGCCTGATACATGACCCATCGCAGGCTCATGTTGGCGATGCGGGTTAGACCGTCGATGCAGACCCACTCATAGTCATGCTTGCCCTCGCGGAGGAACTTGTAGACGTCGTCCAGGTCCTCCCACGAGTTGACCGGCCACACGTCGGGGTTGAGCTTGCTCTCCTCGTTCGTACCCTCTTCAGGGTCGATGATGAGGACCTTCGGTGCGGTGGCCCCAAAGCGGGTCTTGCCCTTTTTATTGCGAGCGTAGACGAGAATGCGCGGCTTGCGTTCAGCCTTCTGGGTCGGCGTGGTGATCCGAGCCTTTGCAATCGCGTTGTAGTCCTTTGCCATGTCACCTCATCTCTGTTGCTTGTGTTGTGTGGTTATGCACTATCGGCTCCCTTGTCGTCCTTTCCCTTGTCATCCTGGTAGTAGTCCATGGGGTCACCGATGCGGTACAGCTGACGCCGCAGGAATGGCGCATCGCCCTGGTAGAGCTCTGCCTGACACAGCTCGGTAAAGGAGCACATGAATGTGCAAGAGCGATCAGGTACACGCTCGACCCGGTCCATCTCTTCCCAGTCATACGCGGTCATACGCTCGTACGTGTGGGCCGCCTCGGCCGCCACTCGGTCAAGCATATCGTCATTTTTCTCCATCACGGATCGATGGAAAAAATGACTGGTCTGGACCTTGTCCGGCTCCCAGCGATCCGCCTTGAGAACCTTGAGCCAGTCTCGGTATGGGGCGGGGTCCAATTCATGCCTGCGAATGGTGCGAACAAGCGTCGGATAATCCGTGTCGCACTTCGCCTTGGACAGGCGCTTCCCATCCTTGAGCAGGGCCGGCACAGAGGGGGCCTTGGTGCGCAGGTAGTTCCAGATGAACCCCTGGGCCTCGATGCCCTCCTGTCGTGCGATCCACAGGTACAGGGCTGACTGGGTGTCGAGCAACCGGAAGCTGAAGTCGGGGAACGTTTTCATGTTCTTGTGGTCGACTAGCCACAGACCAAAGCGGTCGTGTACTGCCATGTCGATCTTGCCTCGGAGAATGGCATTACCGACGAGTGGCGTCTCAAGAGTGAATTCGGTTCCTCCTACATCCCAGCCGTGGTGTGGGTCGTCCTTGTTCGCCCCGTAATGCCAGAGATAGGACAGCATCAATTGCTTACAGTCGGTGGGCAGGTCCCCGAGGGACTCTTGCTCCTCATCAAAGAGCTCGCGGAACTGCTTGGTCAGCTCTTCATGTTTTGCCTTCCAATCGCGACCCGCGTAATACTCCTCAAGCAGGTAGTGCATCCACGTTCCCATTTTTAAGGGACGAGACCTTTCCACCTTCGACTTGAGCCGCTGAACGTACTTATAGTAGAACTGCCGCGGGCATCGACGGAACGTCTTAAGCATGGAGTTAGTGACAATCTCTTGCCCCGTCTCCGGATCGATATAGGGAAAGTTCAGCTGAGAGGTCACGCGGCGAGGCCCTTCCAGTCATAAATCTGCTCGGGGGTGATCTCGGTGGCTCCCCCCCAGCGGGTACCCACCTTCAAATCAGCAATGATCGGTACGTCAAGATTCACGCCGAACATCCTTTGGAGAGGCAGGTTCTCCATGTTGTTCTTGATGATAGGGAGGGCTACTGACAATTCTTCGTCCGGAATCTCAAAGTTGATGGCGTCGTGCACCGTGCCGATCGGATGAGCCGTCATCCCCTGGCGCTTGAACTCCTCGGTGATCCGCACCATGCTCAGCAGCGCCATGTCCGATGCGAAGGACTGAACGGGTGAGTTGATCGCCTGCCGCTCAGCCTCGGACCGTACCCCCTGATTCGGGCTGTCAACGTCAGGCAGGTGTCGCACCCGACCCAGGGGGCTCTCCACACGCTTGTACTTGCTCACCAGCTGACGCTGACGGGCGTGCCAGCGGAGCAGCATCGGGAACTGAGTGAAGAAGGCGTCCCGGAAGGCCTTGGATTCCTGCTCGGTAACCCGCACCCCGTAGTTGCTCCAGGCCGTCTCGATGAACTTGTTGACTCCCATCCCATAGAGGAAGCCGAAGTTCACTGCCTTGGCCTTTTTGCGCTCGTCCTTGGTGACCCGATCCGCCGGCTTGCCGGTCATCTTCATGGCCATGGTTGTGTGGATGTCCTGACCGGTGGCGTACAGGTGGAGCATGGTCGTCTCGCGAGCGATGAACGCGGCGACCCTCAGCTCGACTTGCGAATAGTCAGCTTCAACGAAAGAAGATCCGGGAGGCGCCCCGAAGATTCCCCGAACGAAGTCGTCGCGGGGCACCTGCTGAAGGTTAACTCCACGATTTTGCTTCCGAGAAGTAACCTTATCCGAGTCCGGCTTTCCGCTACTGAGCCGTCCGGTGACAGTGCCCGTAAGTTTGAACGTCGTATGGATCCGGTCATTTTCGTCCACCTGTTCTGCGTAGGCGCTGAAAAAGGCTGAGTCGTACTTCTGCCACTTCGTTCGCTCGATGAGTAGCTCAAGGGCTCGGTGGGGGTGCTTGTCCTGCAGGTCGAGCATGATGGCTTCCGCCATGCTCGGCTGCCCGGGTGAGCCATCGTCCGCATCCTTGCCCCGCGCGAAGACGGGCAGGCCGAGGTGCTCGAAGATGAACCAGCGCGCGAAGTTCGACGGGTTGAAGTTGACCGCCTTGTGACCCCCCTTGTCCTCGGGCACGAACGTCAGGAGCTCGGCATCGATCGCCTCCAGCTCACGCTTGGCGATGGACCAGTGGGTCATCATCTTTTCGGTGTCGGTCCACACACCCTCGCGCTCGACCTCGGTGAAGATCTCCGAGCAGGGCATCATGATCCGGGTGAAGATGCGCAGCTTGCGCTTGTTCGCCGGCAGACCGAACTGGCCCTTGAAGATCCGGTACAGGCCGAGGGTGTAGAACGTGTCCTTGGCGTTGTATTCCAGGACCTCGCCGAGGGGTGTGTCCACCAGGTCCTTGGTCGAGATGGCCCATGGCTTCACCCCGAGCAGCTGCTGCGCGAGCGGCTTGAGGCCCTTGGGCCGGTTCTCATCGAGTGTGTGGGCGGCCAGCATCGTGTCGAATGTCAGCGTCCGCATAACCCCGAACTGGCGCAGCCATCGGCAGTCGAACTTGCCGTTGTGCGCGATCGCCTTGGGCACCGCGTTGAAGTACGGTTGGATCTTGCTGAGCACCTGTCGCCACTGCCGACGCCATGGTGACCCGGGATGCATCAACGGGACGGCCCAGACGCTCGGGGGCGCGCCCGGATCGTTGGGGGCCAGGGTGACTGCCAACGACACGATCGCCGCATCTGGGGCGAACTCGTCGTATCCGTTCGTCTCGATATCGAACGCCATCACCTCAGCCTGCTTGAGTGCCGCGATGAACAGACGCACGTCCCCCAGGGTGGAGACCGAGTGGTAGGCGAATTCCTCTTCACCATCGACCCCGCGGATCATGCGGTCGAAATACTTGAGGTCGGCTTCGAACCCGCCCTTCAGCCCCGGATTCCGATAGATCATCGAGGGACTGATGGTGGGCAGCACCCGAGCGTTGCCGCGCTCATACACCACACCGCGGTGCTTCATGATGCCGGACTTGCCAACGAGGGAGAACATTGCCTCATTGCCGAGAGCAAGGATGAACTTCGGGCCGATGGCCTCGACCTCCCGGTCGAGGTAGGGCCGGCAGGCCTTCAGGTCGGTCTTGCCTGGGTCGAGATCCCAGGCCCGGCATTTGATGGCCGCGGTAAAGGCGACGTCGGTGGGGTCGACCCCTGCTCGCTCCAGATACGTCAGCATCTCCTTCCGGCCCTTGGCTGATAGCGGAGACTTGGTCACCACCATGACGTCAGCTCGGGCGGGCCCCGATGCGGTCACGCAGACGTCCTTGCCCTGAGCCTGCGTGTGCATCTTGCAGAGCTCGCACTGCGGGTCACGGACGAGCAGCTGGACCTCTGCGTTCATGCGGTCGAGTGGGGTCGCCTCGGTCATCGCAGATTCACCACCCGAACCCGGGCACGGGTCAGCAGCTGGATACCTTCCACCTTCCGATAGGGCTGCTGGTAGGTGACCGACACCAGGCCGGCGTTAATGATCAGCTTGGCGCAGTCGACGCAGGGCATGTGCGTAACGGTCATGTCCGCACCTTCGACCGAGAGACCATGCCGTGCTGCGAAGGCGATGGTGTTGGCCTCGGCGTGCACCGCGATCTGACAACCCCGTTCCTCGCCTGTGCTGGGGACGTCCCGGGAGTGCTCGCAGTGGGGAAGACCCGCGGGAACCCCGTTGTAGCCAGAGATGATCACTCGTCCCTGCCGGTGAATCACCGCCCCGACCTGGAGACGGTCACACGTGCCCAGCTTCGCGAACTCGTGGGCCACCGCCATGGCAGTTTCCTCACGGGTTGGTCGCATCAGCTCGCTCATCGCTTGTTCCTTTTGCCCTGACGAACCTGGTTAAGCGCATGGTCATCAGCCTCGAAGGTGTGGAGCGAGGAGATGATCATGTTCAGTCGGCCGGGTTGCAGGTCGTGTCCCAGCTGGCCGCAGATCCACTGGTTCAGTCGGCCAGCCATGTAGACATCATCTTGGAAGTGGCGCATGAGATCGCAGGACCGCATGTAGTACCACATGTGGAGACGTCCCCCGCGGATCAGGAAGTGGTATCCAAGGGTGCAAGGCACGCGCTGGCCGTGCACCGTTCCGGTATCTTCGGGAAACCACACGGGCAGGAACGCTTGTCGAGTCCCGGGTGCTCGGCGAAGCAAGTCAACAACGTCCCCGAGGTCACCGAGTGCGAAGCGGACTCCCCAGTTGTGCCGGTCTCCGTTGATGCGATGGTGGTTCGGGTCGCTGGGGAAGCCGGCACGCTTCGGCCAGAATCGTTCGGGGTAGGTGTGGCTGAACTGGACAGCTTGACCATCCTTCTGGAATTTGTGGTCCCGGTTCCCATTCTGGTTGAACGGCCACCAGGCCTCGGAGGGCGGGGGGTTGAGCGGCACACCGAAGACGCGCTCCTGAAAGTGGTCCTCGGCCCATGGCAGATGAGCGCCCGTCCACTCCGCCAGCGTCTCGGGTGAGGGGGGCAGGCGCAGCTCGAACGTCACACCCATGAGCTCGCGGGTCTTGACGTCGGTGTCCTGGGACTGCCACTGCCCAACACTCTCAAGAGGCTGGTTGAGGATGTCGACCTGCATGTCCTCGAACGAGTTTTGGAAGGTGACCATCTCACCATCCGAGCGATACCGCCTCATGAAAGAACCTCAAAAAGGATGCTGAACAGCATTGTCAGAGTGAAGGCGATGCAGATCCAAAAGATCTGAGCGCGCAGTTCTCTACTCATCGTCGGGTCCGAGCATGTCGTCATCCATGCCGGCCTCATCGGAGAAGGTGGACATGTCCACGTCCTCGGGGGCTCCCGAGCGACAGTTGCGGAAGATCGGCGAGAAGTCGAGATTCTTAGTCGAAACCGACGCCAGGGGCTTGAACCGCTTGTTCTGTGAGGCCGCCCCCTTGGACCCCTCACCCCCACCTTCGAAGGGTGCGCCGTATTCGTAACCGAAGACCTCGGTGTGCCAGCGCTTACGGATGCGTCGGGTCTGGCTGAACTTCATGTCCCCATAGAGGACCCCGTCGTCATCCATCTTCTTAAAGGCATCGAGCCACTTCTGCGAGTAGAACAACCCCGGGGCTGACGTCTTGGTGTGGGGCTCCGCGGGGTTCTGGAACTGCTCCCGCATCTCGTCGTCGCCGAAGAGATAGGCCATGGACTTGTAGACGTGAAACTGCGGGTTCTCGTTGTGCCAGACGAACGCCATCTCTTCGGGAGTGACTCCTACACGCTCGCCTACCAGCCGGGCACAGACGTGCGCCACGTTCAGGTCGAGGCCGGCGATGTAGCCGAGATAGGACGTGCGTGAGTGCAGGGTGATCTGCGGCCGGGGCACGGCCCGATAGCCGATGGCAAGGATGCAGGAGCCCCAGCGTCGCCAGACGCGGTCGTTGGACTTCGTGCTCTGCTGGGCGACCAGGTTGGTGCGCATGATGGAGACGCCGCGCTTGCCCTTGGTGAGCTTGGCTTCGCAGCTGGCCAGCCACTCCTCCAGCGCCACGGGGTTGACGTACTGGCGGACCAGGCTCGACCACCGCAGCTTGTTGACCCAGAGTCGCTGAATGTCGAGGTCATAATCGAACGACTCAGCTCGGGCGATGACGTTGTGGAGATGAACGTCCGAGGAGGTCACCAGGTCGAGCTGGTCCGCCGACGAGAAGGAGAGCTTGCGGATGAGGCCTTCGTGCAGCGCCGTTCCCGTGGGGAAGTTGTAGGCGTGGATCGGAGGCATCAGTAGCCGCTCGCATTCCGGTCGAAGTTGGTCAGGGACTTGGAGAAGTACTCGTGGAACAGGGTCTCCGCATCGAGTCCGGAAAGGATGCAGAACTCGATGAAGAAGTGGAACGCGTCGGCGATCTCCTCGTAAAAAGTAGAGATGCTGACGGGTCGCGGCTTGTCCTTCCAACTTTTGCTGCCATCGAGGTGGGCCATCGCCTCGGACAGCTCGCGCACGAGGTGGCCGAACGTCTCGTGGATGCGGGCCTGTACCTCGCGGACGTGAACGTCTCCCCAGCTCGCCACCTGCGTTGGTACGGACAAACCGGAATCGATCTCCTTATCCCACACCGCACGCATGAAGGCGCGCTGCTGGGCGAAGATCGTGGCGAGCGTGTCCGGGACCTTGTCCGTCGCGGGGTCAAGGCCGCTGTCGGTGTCGCCAGCCCACCACTCGTCGAAATCAGGGGTGGTCGCGGTCCAGGGGATCGGGCTGTCGCTCATCGGGTAACGCTCCAGTGGGTGCGGTGAGAGTTGATGTGTGGATGGATGTGGTCGGCAGCGTTGTGCCTGGTCCAGTCGTAAACCACGATGCCGGCCGAGCTGGCCCAGGACGCCGGCAGAGACGCATAGAGATGCCAGATCGTGTCGATATGCGTCGTCACCCCGGCCATGTCCCGCTCGTCGCTGACGGCGAGCTTGACGATGTCCAGCGGGGGCAGGCACACGATGGTCAGCGCGCGACGGGCGACATAGCGCCGTAGATGTGTCGTGTGGAACTGGGGGTCCATGGTGCCCCGGACGACTGGCCCGTAAATGTACTCGGAGATGAACGGATGCCGGTCGTAGAAATGCACTGGCTCCTCTGTCCAGTTGCCCACGTCCCGCTCGGCCCAGCGGTAGAGATTCTTGACCGGACCGTTGACCCCATCACTCGCCCGCTCGTGCACGGGAATGCTGGTGTAGTGCGCGGCGAGCTCGTTGAGCAGGGTGGTCTTCCCCGCCCCGTCTGGCCCTTCGATGATGATCATTACTACCCTTCGGTTCAGGCTGCGGCTTGCTTGCGGAGTGCTTCGCGCACTTCGGGAATGCTGGGTGTGGAGCGGAGCAGGGCCTTTGGCGTTTTCAAGATGGCCTTGCCGACGTCGCCGTCCTCTTGCAAGGTCTGAAACAGGACCTCGTCCACCGTGCCGCGGGCAATCAGGTACGTGAACGTGGTGCTCGAGCGGGACAGGGCGATGCGGTCACACGCCTGGGTGTAGTCGACCCAGGAGTTGGTGAGCGAGTACCACACCATGCGGGATGCGGTGCTCAGGTCGATGCCGAGAGATCCGGCCGCCGGCTGCAGAATGAACACTGCGGCCTCGTCGATCTTGCGGAACTCCCGGATCGCTCGATCGGTGTCTAGCCGCTTCATGCCGCCGCGGAGCTCGAACACCGGCAGGCCCAGCTCTTTGGCGAGTTCCTTGATCGCATCCATGTCCGCCTTGAACCGGGCAGCAACCACGATCTTCTCGTCGTGATCGCGGGCATCTTCGAGCAGGGGCTCTAGGGCACGAAGCTTTTCGGTGCCGATGCGGACCGTCTCACCTCCGGTCTCGACACCGTCTTCATCAAAGGTGCTGGCCGTGCCAACCATGCCGGACGTGATCTGGGCCAGCCGCAGAGCTTGCACGAGCGGAATGGAAGCCTCAGCGATTGCCCCTGTTTCGAGCTTGGCCACCATCTCCTGTGCCATGTCGTCGTACGCCTTAGCCGAAGCATCGAGCTCGACCGGAACGATCTGTATGTCGCGCGGGGGCAGATCGAAGCACTCGGCCCGGGTTACCGCGAAGGCGTCCAGGTGAATGCGCTCCTGCAGCTCTTCGAGGTTGCGACCGCCGAGCCACTTCGGATAGCCCCCGACGTTGGTCCACCGACCGAAGTGGTCCTTGAAGTCGGCGAGCGTGGACAGGTCACCGAACCGGTCGGGGTTGAGGAACTTCCACTGCATGTAGATGTCGTGGGCGCGCTTGGCCTTCGTGATCGGCGTTCCGGTCAGCAGCACCCGGTACTGAAACAGCGGGGCCATCGACACGATCATGTTCGCGGCCTTACCGGACGCTGACTTGATCTTGTGTGACTCGTCGAGCACGCCGGCACAGGGCTTGCGGTCGACCCAAGTTACCAGCTGTTTTCTGGTCTTAAATCGTCCCGAGGCCTTCGAGCGCTGACCGCTGGGCGTGCGAGCTCCGGGCGTACCGAACGCCTCGTAGTTGACCAGGACCACCGACAGGTCATAGCCCGGTGTGGGCGGCCTCGGAGGACCGGCCTTGCGCGCCCTTGCGTCCCAGACCTGCAGCTCTACCCGGGCGGGGGAGTGCACGAAGAACTCGTCGAGCCACACGCCGAGGACCCGGTTCGGTACGATGATGATGGCGCGGTCGATCTTGCCGGTGAGCGCGAGGATCGACAGATAATCGATCGTCGTCTTCGTCTTGCCGGTCCGCGGCTCCATGAGAAGAGCTCCGCCGTAGCCGGACTTCAGGAGCTTTTTAACCGCCTTGACCTGGTGAACGTACGGTCGGGTCTTCCATCGGTAACCCATCGGTGCTCACCTCCTCGGTGATTGGATCAGCGGGCGGACTTGACGGCAGCGAGGTCGGGGATCACATCCATCACGACCGAGACCTGATGACGTACCTCGGAGAACTCCGCCATGGCGGCCAGGAACTCAGGCGCGCCGGTTCCCTCGGCTTCAATGGCGTCAAACAACTTCTCAGATGACTTCTTGAGGTTGTCCATAATGTTGGTCGTGAGCTCTAGCAAACCCGAGCGAATGTCATGGTCGCACTTGTCGCACAGTGGGCAAGAGAATGGGGTGTTGTCGTCGGGCATGGCCCCAACTCTAGCCGATCCGTGTGTCCCTTATTTTCTGCTCGGGGAGAAATGATCATGGTCGGGGTGCCGCTAGGCTAGGCGTCGTGGCCCGACTCGAAAACAGGGCATTGACCCCTGATGAACAGCTCAAGGTACTGTCCCGGATCTGGGGTAATGACCGGAGCGGATACTGCTTCCTGCCCTGGATCGACGGTTCTGCGCGTGATTCTTCCGCGCGCCGTAAAAACTATCACGAGGGGCGCGCTTACAAATGGCCCCGAGAGAAGGAAGCCATTCTTGACCATCTCCGCAGCCATGAGAGTGACGACCTGTACTTTGCGCCTTCACTGTTCAACGGAAAGCGGCGCATCGCAGAACAAGCGGCCCCTGAGCGTGCACTATGGGCTGACCTCGATCCTGTCAACCCACGGGGTCTCGGTGCTCGTCGTCCGACAATCGCTTGGGAAAGCTCACCCGGACGTTATCAAGGCATTTGGCTACTCCCGACCGAACGTCCGGGGGCTAGTGGGCCAGGTAAAGAGAACCATCGGCTTACCGTTGAGGTCGGTGCGGACCCTTCGGGATGGGATACGACCCAGCTTTTACGCGTCCCGGGTCGACTGAATCACAAGCCCTCCTATCGCGATGAGAATGGCGGAGATCCCACACCGGGAAAGCTGCTGTGGATGGATGGTCCCCGCTATACCTGGGGCGATTTCGACGATCTTCCCGATATTGGCCAGGCCGCTGTAGAGGACATAGATTTCCTTGATGAGGGGCTCCTTTCGCGGGTCGATCGCCACGCGGTGTGGGGTCGTGTTCGTTTACGTGTCTCTCGGCCAGTTCGTGAATACATGGGCGCTCGGTCTGCTGACGGCGCTGATCGTTCTGATGTGCTATGGCAAATTGAGCGTGACCTAGCCGATGCCGGCTGCTCCATTGTGGAAATCGTCGCCATTGTTCGGCCGACGGTCTGGAACAAGTTTGCCGGGCGCAATGATGAGCTCAAGCGGCTGAAGTCTGAGGCCGCCAAGGCGGTCGCCCAGGTCGTGGCCAACGGCGGCGACGCCGAGGGTGTGCTCGAAGGCGTCGAGGAGGCCCAGAAGCCCAACATCCAGTGGCTGTCGGACGTCATCGCCCAGGGCATCCCGCGGCCGAAGTGGCTCGTGCGGGGCATCTGGGCCAAGGGCACGTGTGGCTTCATCTCTGGCGCGCCGAAGAGCTACAAGTCATGGTTCGGTCTGGACCTCGCCCTCACTATCGCTACCGGAAAGAGCTTCCTCGATGACCCTCAGCACTCCATGGTCGGCGGACCGAAACCGGTTCTCATGTTGCTTGAGGAGGATGACAAGAGGCTGGTACTTGCGCGTCTGGCGCAGATCCTCGAAGCCAAGGACCCCGACAACTTCTGGCATGGACAGCTATCGGTCGGTGCCGATGGACAGGTCACGTGGCATGGACCCACCAAGTCTCTCCCCCTCGCCCTGCACGTCGGACACGGCTTCATTGCCTCTGACGAGGGGTGGCAGGCCTGGCTCGATGAGGCAATGGCCGAAGGGAACTTCGCCGCCGTTGTGATTGACACGCTGGGCACCACCGCCGGTGACATCGACACCGACCGAGCCGGGGAGGTCATGGGCAAGATGCTGCGCCCGCTGAAGATCCTGTCCCAGAAGCACGACTGCGCGATCATGATCGTGCACCACAACAAGAAGGGCGATGGGACGAAGCGGGGGGGCCAGGACATGCTGGGCTCTGTCGCGCTGCACGCGTGGGTCGAGAATGCGATCTACGTGCGGGAAAAGCAGGTGGACCGCCAGGGAACCACGACCACGTTCGTCGAGCGGGAGTCCAAGCAGGCCCCGGAGTATCAGTTCCGCGTCAAGGTGCCGCGCATGGTGGAGCACCCCGATGGCTCCCGAACGCTGTGGGCGCCTGAGGTGCTCTCTGGCTGGGGCCACACCGATGAGGACACCCCGTCACCCCGACCGGAGGCTGCCAAGGGCTCCACGGAGCGCTCAGCGGCTCCTAGCGGCCGTGTGGCCGGTTCCCAGATCGCCTTTGAACTCAAGCAGATGGGCGGGGACCGGAGATTCCTGCCGGTGGACCGGATTGCCACCACCCGGGGCCAGTCGGTCTCTGCCACCCGTCGTCAGCTGGATATCGCCGTGGACAACGAGCTGCTGGAGCGGGACGGGGATAGTTACCGGATTTCCCAGGGAGACTCTTGACAAGGTCTCAACCGTTGGGTATCACGCGCGCGTCTTCATTAAAGATAGATATGGGGGAGGTAGGATTCGCCACCCGGGCCCGGCGGCCCCCCAGGGCCGACCGGCGCGCCGTGTCGTGGACGCAATCCTATACCTACCCACCTAATTAGTACAAGGGAAAAATTTTGGGGATAGGTTCAATCCGCCGGACACGCAGGGATCGGCGCGCAAACGCGCTGGGCCCTAGCGGGCCGCGCGAGCGGCCTCCCCGACGCCCGGCACTGAGGTAGGAGGAGAAGTGGAATGACCATGGAGCAGCTGATCCTGAGAGCGCTGTCGGTCAAGTGGGAGGTGGCCACCGGCTGGCATATCTGGACGTACGTGGCCGGTGAGCGGGGATTGCCCCCGGGGAATTATCAGACGCCGGAGTACCGGAGCTTCAAGGAAGCGTTGACGAAGCTGCGGGACAAGGGCCTGATCCGCCAGCAGGAGGCGGAGGCCCTCGCCCAGGAAAGCCCCCGGCGAAAGCGCGCCAAGTCATATTGGGAGTTGACCGATTTGGGCTGGGAGCATTTGGAGCCCACCCTTCAGATCGCAGCGGTTCCGCAGACGTCTGAGGAATGGGTCAAGCGGCGGATTACTGCCGAGCAGCCCGCGCCCCGAGAGGTGTGGAAGGAGCTCCTGCGGCGGCAGAAGGCCGGCGAGCTGGACATTGTGTTCGTGAAGTCGAAGAAGGAGACAGCTGATGGATGACAACGACCTGATGCGGCAGCTGGGGCTGCTGGTGGCGCTGCGACGGGCCAATCTCAAGCTGATCCCGCCGGACCGGCAGGGAGCCGCCCTGCTCATGACCGAGATCGATGAGCACCTGGACAAGATGCTGGCTCTGGATATTTTCTCCCCGGCGGGTACCCCTCGAACGGGCTAGGGTTGGCGACATGGAACAGACCCCCTGCGACGCCGGTGTCCACGTGCTCTGCTGTCATGACTGCACCTGCACCTGTCACGACGAAACCGAGAAGGTGTCCTGATGTACGGCATTGAATTCCAGCTGATCTACGCGCCCGAGTGGTACTGGGTCAAGAATGCCGATGGCTCCCGGAACGAGTGGGCCAATCGCGAGGACGCCGAGACGGTGGCAGCGTTGTCGCTCAGCGTGGACCCGAAGGTGCGTGATGTTCGGGTGATCGACCTGATAGAGCTGGCCCTCTTCGACGGGGTCGAGGCCGCGAGTGATCAGCCGCACGAGTTCACCGGTGAGCGCGGGCAGTATCTGGACGTGCTCAGCCTGCGGCAGGTCTATGACGCCGTACTGACCGTTATGGAGGCCGCGAGCGTGGACCCCGATCCTGGGTTCGTAGCGCGAAAGGTCTGCTGCGAGCTCGAAAAGCAGCTCGGGATCTATCCGAATGTGAGGCGCTGACCGATGGACAGGTTCCTGATGGTGCCGCTGGTGCCGTGGCGGATCACGACGGTGGTTGTGTGGGCCTTTGCGTCCGCGGCGCTGCTGTCCGTGCAGGAGATCGAGGACACGCTCAAGGATGTGGTGCGGACGTGATTGCGGGAAATGTTCGGTTGCAAATCTTGCTCATTGAGGGGCACCGGGTGGTCACGGAGTGCTCCCGGCAGGAGGCTGAAGAGTTTCTCGATTCCTTCAGTGACTATTCCGCCAGCGCGCTGACGGTGCCGAACATGCGAATCACCGTTTCGCTTACGCACATCATCATGGTGACTCTGGAGTGACTGAGGTATCCGAACGGCCGACGGTGATCATTACGCCGGCGCAGCGGAAGGTGCTCGATGAGCTGCTGCGGACCGGGGGAGGTGATCGGCAGATCGGCCAGGCGCTGTATCTGACCGAGAACACGGTCAAAACGCACATGCGGGAACTGATGCAGCGGACGGGTTCGCGGACGCGCACGGAGCTGGCCGTGCGGGTGATGCGAAATCAGTTCATCATCGGCGTTGCCCGCCAGCACAAGCCTCCGGTAAGGCGGCAGAAAATGATAGATGAAGCTTCAACTGATTTGACAGAGGTTGACTGATGACTGTTAACAGTGTTGAGCCGTTGCTGCTGACCTGGAATCAGCTCGCTGTACTGCGGTTTTTGCGGTTGGTGGGGGAGGCCAGGACGGTGGAGGAGATCGCCTTCGACGCGATGGTCTCGCTGCTGGCTCCGGCCGTGCGTCAGGCGTTGGTCGTGCTCGCCGGCTACGGCCTGGTGGAAAAGAAGGGTGAGACGACGTGGGGAATCAAGGCTTGATTGCAGGGAATGCGATCGTGGGTGTTGTGGCCTACGAAGACGATCAGGCCACCGTGTGGCACGGTGATTGCCTGGACAATCTTCGCGAGATGCCCGACAGCTCCGTCGACGCCATCGTCACCGATCCGCCCTACGGTCTCGGCTTCATGGGCAAGGCGTGGGACGACCTTCCGCCCGGCCTCCCGTGGGCGCAGGAGTGCCTCCGCGTCCTCAAGCCCGGCGGGCACCTCCTCGCTTTCGGCGGAACGCGCACCTGGCACCGCCTCGCCGTGGCCGTTGAGGATGCGGGGTTTGAGGTCCGGGACTCCATCGCCTGGCTGTACGGGTCGGGATTCCCTAAGTCGATGGACGTGTCGAAGGCCATTGACAAGGCCGGGCACCTCTCGGCCCAGTGGGCCGGCTGGGGCACCGCCCTCAAGCCAGCCTTCGAGCCCATCGTCGTCGCCCGCAAGCCGCTCGTCGGCACCGTTGCCGCGAACGTCCTGGCGCACGGCACGGGGGCGCTGAACATCGACGGGACGCGGGTGCCTCACGGCGAGGATGTGGACCTTGAAGCGCGACAGCGTCAGCAGGTCGGTGAGGACAACGGCTGGCGGCTGGCGAAGACGATGACCGGCACCGACATTCCTACCTACAAGCCGGGAGGCCGCTGGCCCGCCAACGTCCTCCTCGACGGCGACGCGGCGGCCGAGCTGGACGCGCAGAGCGGGGACCGCCCCGGGATGCGTTCGCAGAACCTCCACACGACCAAGCCCAAGTTCGAGGGTGGCGTCAACCTGTCGGGGTCCATGACGCAACAGACCGGCCGCGTGGAGGGTTACAACGACCAGGGCGGCGCCTCCCGCTTCTTCCCCACCTTCCGCTACCAGGCGAAGGCCCCCACGAGGGAGCGGCCGTCCTACATCACCGACGACGGCTCCAAGGTGGCTCACCCCACCGTGAAGCCCCTCGCCCTCATGCGTTGGTTGGTCCGCCTGGTCACCCCGCCGGGTGGTCTCGTCCTGGACCCGTTCGCGGGCAGCGGGACGACGGTTGAGGCGGCGATCCTCGAAGGCTTCCGGGTCATCGGCATCGAGCGAGAGGCGGACTATTTGCCGTTGATCGAGGCCCGCATCGCGCGGAACCGGATCACGGCCGAGGGGCTACCCGCAGTGGCCGACGCGCTAGCTCTGTTCGACTTTGAGGAGCCGGCGTGACGATGCGCTGCTGACTCCATGGCCGCGCCGACCAGTGAGCCCTGAACCCCTTGTGTCGTGTCAAGACACCGGCTAGGTTCCTTCACATGACGACGAACCACGGAGCCCGCGCGGACGACCAGTACAACGCGCTGGTGAAGCATCTCCACGACGCCGAGGAAGTGGCGGGCATGCTGCTCGCCCAGTCGTTCCGGAGCGACGCCCCGTACCCCGACACGGCTCGGGAGATGGCTGAGAACTACGCCCTTGAGGCCAACGAGGTGCGGGCCAAGATGAAGGCGTGGCGACTGGCGAACGGGTGGGAGAGGTGATCCTCCGCTTCGACGTGGCGGTGGGGTTCCTGCTCGGGTGCCTCTACATCGCCCTCACGATGAATGCCATGGGCGCAGCACCACCGCCTGGGTTCCATACCCGCCATGTCGAGCCCACATCTAGTTGCGTGTTCAACCAGTCCACGCCGTGCCCTGACCCCAGATAGGTTCCCTATATGCCCGACCCCAACCACACGCCTCAACGGTCCATCCGGGTCAGCGCGGAGTTGTGGCTTGCTGCCCAGGTGAAGGCAGCTGAGCGCGATGAGACCGTGACCGATGTGCTCATCCGAGCACTCAAGCGATATGTGAGGAACAAATCGTGAGCAAAAAATGGGTCTCCACCCTGAAGCTGGATGACATCTTCCATTCGGAGGCCATCGGCTTCGGGAACAAGCGGGACATCATCGTCAAGAGGATCCGCGAGGCCGTGTGGTTCAACGTTGATGACGCCGAGTTGGGGGAGATCGTCGACGAGCTCTACGACGCTCTCGACGAGGAAGATTTTGACCTCGCATGGAACCAGTTCTATGACTGGGCCGACCACAACCGGGTCTGGGTGGTGACGAGCTGATGGTTGACATCGAGAGGCTCGACCACCTGCTGGCCTGGGCGACCGAGGAGGAAGCGAAGAAGCGACGTGGCGAGCCCTCGCAGTGGGACCAGGGCGTCTACTACCTAGAGCGCGACCCCTCGTGTGGGACGGTGTGCTGCATCTCCGGCAAGGTGGTCCTTGAGGACGGCGTGCCGATTCAGTGGAGTGTGCCGACTGACTGGTTCCTCTGGCCCGTGGACGAAGGGACCGAGGTGGGCTGGACTCCTTACGGAACTCCCGCGGACTACGCGCAAGAGGCGCTCGGGCTGTCGTTCGAACAGGCGGGTGCCCTGTTCGATGGAGCTAACACCCTGGAGATGCTGCGCGGGGTCGTGGCCGGCATCAAGCAGGGCTTGGATGACTATCTGATCTGGTCGCTGCACGACGAGCTGAAGGCAGCTGCCTCGTGAGGCGGCGGGATGAGTGGATCATCGGGCTCATCATGCTCATGATCTTTCCCGCGGTTATAGTCCTTGTGCTCTGGCTCGCTCCCCGGTGGCCGTTGTGGTAAGTCGCGCATAGACCTGTTGACGCCGTGTCTTGACACCGGTTAGGTTCCCTCGCATGACGACGACAGGGGACACCATGGACGAGCTGATCCAGTTCCTGCTTGCGCGGATCGCTGACGAGGAGGAGCTGGCGGCGCTCATTACAGCAGACACGGAGACCTTCAACAGCGAGCCGCGATGCCTCTACGAGATCCGCCGTAAAGACGGCAACATCACGACCATAACGCGCTACACCGTCTACGACGCACAGAAGCAGCTGCGCGAGTGTGACGCCAAGCTGCAGATGATCAACGCCATCCTGGACCAGCCCATGAGCCGGGTGCGGCCTGAAGATCTCTATTTCCTCCGGCTGCTGGCCTTCCCGTACACCGACCACCCGGACTACCACGAGGAGTGGAAGCCATGACCGCCATCAACCAGCCCGTAACCAGTCCCTACCGCAAGGCGCTGGACCGCTGGGCCGCCAAGTACGTCCCCGCCGGCGCCCAGGTGGTCAGCGTGGCGACCGCCTACGATGACGGCTGGGAGAAGGTCAACAGCCTCGTGTCCGTGTTCGCGGGCCGGCCAGAGAGCATTGACATCATCATCTCGTACCGCCACCCCATCTACCCAGCTGAACTGCTCTACTCCGAGCTCTCGATGGAGAAGCTGGTAGGCGTCGGCGAGCTGCTGACCGAACTGTTCGCAATCGAGGAGACCTCATGATGATGAAGGCGTACCTGTACGACTCCAACGGTCGCAAGGTGGGAACAGCAACGGTCGGGGAGACGATCCTCGATACCCCCCCGGACCTCACATACGTTGAGTACGTCAGCGAGGACGGGCAGCGGTATCGCGCTCCCGTCGCCGGGGATGTGGTCCTACTCGATGAGTCGGAGCTGCTCGCAATCGACGAGACCTCATGATGACAAAGACGCTGGCCGACTTCCTGCTAGCTCGTATCGCAGAGGACAAGGCGGATGCCATCGAGCTGCTGCGACAGCATGAACGCTGGGAGCGCGAGCAGGATCAGAACGGCGCCGACGGGAGTCAGGGAAGCATCGTTGTATCCCTCCTTGCCGGCGGACCCTCCGACCCCGCCCGCATCCTCGCCGAGGTCGAGAGCAAGCGGAAGGTGCTGCACCTCGTGTGGGCCCTCTTGCAAATGCGCGTGGAAACCGCTGTAGCGGACCAACTCCTACGCCTGCTTGCCCTGCCTTACGTCGAGCATCCTGACTACCGCGAGGAGTGGAGACCGTGAAGGACCTGGCTGACTTCCTGTTAGCGCGGATCGCGGAAAAAGAGGAGGTGGCGCGCCGAGCCCAGGAGCAATCGGACGGTGACCTATGGGTCGTCACCGGTTCCGACAACGCTGTGGGCGTCGATTACCACCCCGACCTCATCCTCGCCGAGTGCAAGGCCGAACGAGAGATCATCCGCGCAGCACTGCACGGGTTCCTGGTTGAGCAGATTGCGCCCGGGTCGGGGATCGAGGGATACACCGTGGCCCTGCGCGAGGTGCTGGAGATCTTCGCTGCTGTTCACCGGAATCACCCCGATTACCCCGAGGAGCTACAACCATGATCGATTTCATCCGGGCCCTTCTGTGGATGCCTCCCCGCCCCCGTAGGCGCACCTCGTATCCCACCGCCGAGGAGCGGTACGCCGAGATGGCCTACTCCTCCCTCGCCATCCCGGTGCACGTGCCCGCGCACATCGCGCGCAAGGGCATTGCCGACATCGAGCGTTTCCTGGCTAACCAGGAGAAATGAGACGCTGGAGAACATGAACTACTACCCCGAGCAGCTCCGCCGCATCGCCGCCATGTGTGAGGCCCTCAACAAGGGGGACGGCCTGGAGACCGAGGGCGAGGGTGCCGAGCTGGCCTCCCGCATCAAGGTCGTCTACCCCGCGAGCAACCCGGAGGAAGTCCTCGGCTACCTCGTGGACGAGATCGGCGGGGCCTGGTCGTTCCAGCCGGTCACAGACGGGGCGACGTCATGAGCGCACCACTACCACCCGGGCACACCCGTCGGCCGGCCGAGGCCGCTCGGGCCGCGGAGTTTGATGCCGCCCCGGAGCCGCCGGAGATCCGCGGGGAGCAGGTGGCGCGGGCGATCTGCGAGGCCGACTTCGACGTGGACGGCTGCCGGTGGTCGTGGGATGACGCCGACTGGCCCGCCCGCGAGGACTACCGGCGCATGGCTCGTGCCGCCATCGCCGCCCTGGATGCCCCCGATGAGGAGGCCAACCGATGAAGCTCTACACCCTGACCATCAGCGCACACGTCGACGACTTGGAGACGCTCGACGTGCACCTGGACGCGAACGTGGAGATCTCCGACCCGTCGTTGCAGTCGATCGCGCTGTCGATCATCCCCGCGCACCTGCGCAAGGTCGCTGACGACACAGAGCGACAGCAGTCGTGACCGCCCCCGACGTCGACCTGCGGGAGGCGCTGGCGCGGTGGCTACGTAGCCGCTACCCCGTGACGCCCAACGAAGCCCAGCGGGAAGCCGACGCCCTGCTGTCCGGCCCACTCGCATCCCTGCTGACCAAGCTCCGGGCCGTGGAGGCGTTACGACAGGCGCTGGCCGGTCTCACGGAGGCTGTCGCTCGGGGCGATGAGCACGGCTTGGCTGAGGCCTACCGGGCCGCCCGCGGCGCCCTGGACGCGTCGTGACCGCTCCCACCTGGGAATGGGTAGCCGTAGGACTTTACGCCGCGCTAGCCATCACCCTGCTCGCCTACATCTGGCACTGGGGCCACAAAGAAAAGCGCTACCAAGAAAAGAAGCGTGCCGAAGGAAACCCCTACTACACCGACGACATGCGCGTGTGGGGCGGCAAGCGATGGAAGCGAAAGCACCCCTACGTTGTCGCCAGTTCAATAGACCGGGAGGAAGCACCGTGAACACGGTCGGCGCGATCGGGTTCCTGGTCTTCGCGTTCGTCGTTCTTGGGTTCATCTACTTCCTGACCGCCCGAGTTCAGCTGCTCTTGAACCACGCCGAGGAGCTCGTGGATCGCGCCACCCCCGAGCCCAGCATGTCCTGGTACAAACAGCTCAAGGCCGAGTGGTTGGCCGAGTATGAGGGGCGTGCAGTGGACGAGCCCGAGCCGATCACGCAACCCATCCAAGTCGGCCCGCCCACGGTGCCCACAGAAGCCGTCATCGGGGATGAGTGGGAGCAGCGGCAGAAGGCGATGTACGACGAGGCAATGGCCAACATCCAAGGAAAGGTAGCTACCCATGTCCCATCAGATGATCATGCCGGAGAAGCCTAAGCGCGGGTGGTACGCGCGGAAGCGGTTCATCATTCCGGCCGCACTGGGTGTCCTAGTCCTGGCTGCGGGAATCGCCGGCCAGAGCCCCGAGACACCCACCGCGGAAGCCGGGACCGGGGTCGCCGTGTCGACTGCCCCTGAGAAGGCCATGCCGCGGATCGGGGAGCCCGCCTCGGATGGGGACTTCACCTTCGTCGTGTCTGGCGTGGACTGCAGTAGCACTCAGATCGGCGATAAGTACATCAACACCAAGTCTCAAGGCCAGTTCTGCATCCTCGACGTGGCCGTGACCAACAAGGGGAATTCGGCCGGGTCATTCTTCGGCGAGAATGCGAAGCTGTTCAACACCACGGGACAGGAGTTCTCTGCCGATACCGAGGCGTCGATCTACCTGCCGGATTCGTCTTCCCTGTATGAGGAGATCAACCCGGGCAACACCCTGAACAGCAAGGTGATCTTCGACGTGCCAGCCGACACCGTTCCGATGACCGTGGAGCTGCACGACTCGGCCTTTTCCAGCGGAGTTACCGTCGCGCTGCAGTAAATCGCACATGCGTTAGGCCCTCTACCTTTTCTCCAGGTGGGGGGCCTTTCGTGTGCCACCATGGTGGGATGCCGATCAAGCTCAGTACCCCTCGAACCTTCGACTACGTCCCGAGGCTCGACGAGCGCAACCTCGCCCACCGGATCAGCGCAGACCCCTACGGCAGCGGCCTGGCGATGCGTTCCCGCTACTGGGTGCCGGGAAGCGTAGTTACTAATCAGGGGAGCGAGGGGGCATGCGTCGGCCATGGCGTCGTCAACGAGGCGATGGCCTCGCCCGTGCGTGTCATCCCGGGCCGCAGATGGACAACCCTTCTCCATCGAGACGTCGAAGCCAACAACGTCGCTGCCACGGTCTACAGCCGCGCGAAGGAGATCGACGAATGGGAAGGCGTCGACTACGACGGCACCTCCGTCCGCGCCGGGATGCTCGTCGGCCGCGAACGAGGCTGGTGGGAGGGGTTCCGCTGGGCGCTCAACATGGGCGAGCTCCGGGCTGCCCTCGAGGAGGGGCCTGTCGTCATCGGTGTTGAGTGGCGCGAGGGGATGTATGACACCTGGATCGACGGGCAGGTCAGGGTCACGGGATCCACCGTCGGTTGGCACTGCCTGCTCGTGACGGGGTACGCGCCCAGCTGGAACGGCTGGGGTCGTCCTTACTACCGTTGGCGTAACTCATGGGGTCCGTCGTATGGGCGCAATGGCAGCGCGTACATCCACGCCGACGATCTGAACTCGATCCTGTTCAAGGCCGGTGGCGAGGCTGCCGTGGCGATCGGGCGGAAGCTCTAGCCCCTCGACCTGGCCTTTTGATTTAAGGATGTGCTCGCAGCCACCTTTTTTCTCCCTGGACACTCGCCGGGGGAGGATTTAGGCAAGGATGGGGTCATGACAACGACGAACCGACGAGTCCCCAACGGCCGACAGCACGATGAGCCCTCGCCTGGCTGGTCTGCGACGACCCTTACCGTCGCTGAGGAGATCGATGAGAACGAGGCGCTGAGGAACGCACTCACCCTCGCCTACAGGCTGAAGCGTGAGCGTGAGTCGCTGACGAAGGATATCGATAGGCTGAGGCGTGAGCGTGAGTCGCTGCTCAAGGCGCTGAGGGAAGAGCGGGAGATCCGGCTCAAGCTGCAGATGAAGGCTGGCACGCTGCCCCCGCGCCACACCCACCCGCGCCTGGGATGAGCCTCACCGAACGGGACGCCGCCATTCTGGAGGGTCTCGACCAGGTCCTACATGCCTTGACCAGACTGGGCGATGCCGTCGGTGAGGTCATCAAGGCCATTAACGTGCCCGATGTCGAGATCGCCGATCCACCGCCGAGGGGTGGTTATGAGGACCTGCGACACCGGTTGTGTGGGACGTGCGGTAAGCCGTCCTATCCCCACCCGTATCGACATTCGATCACCCCGCAACTCAACAGATACCAACGAGGTCATGGCACTCAGCCCTAAGTACGACAAGCGCAATCGCACCACAGGCGCCAAGCGATTCACCGGTCCTAGCCAGGCCGACATGCGGGGGCGGTCCGTTCCCCCGGAGAACCCGACGGGCCGGCTCGTTGAATCAGAGGACAGCCACGGTCTCACCGTCGTCCACTGGGCCCCTGCCGAGGGTGTGGACTGGACGTGTCCTGACTGCACGACGCAGCTGCGCCGAGCCGAGGACCGAGAGGGATCACCATGGTCCATCGCTTGAGGCACGCCAAGTTCTGCTCGAAGTGGCCGGAGCTCGTAGACTCTCAGGGCCGGGTGACCTGCTCGTGTGGGGCACGATCGCGACGTCCACACCGTGCTACCAAGCAGCTGGACGACCTGGTTCCGGAGGTTGATTCAGGCGGCCTGGTCAAGGCTCGCTTGAGGGCATTCTTTGGGAGGCTTCGATGAGGGGAGGCCGGCCACCTAACCACAAGTACCGGTGCGCAGACTGCGGCACCTTGCTCCTGCCTTGGGAGGGGCCTGAACCCACAATCCAGTCGGTGACCTTCTGCGATGCCGACTGCTATACCCGTTGGCGCAATCGTGGTGGCAGAAAACGGAGAGGCTAGGGTTAAGAGCTATGGCGACGAAATCACGGCAGACCGAGAGCTCACCCCCCGTAGTAAATGCCAAGTGGCTGGCGTTTCACCACCTCGGCAGCGTCGTTACTGTGCACGGCCGGGATATCACGCTCACCCGCAAGATCTCTGGGCTCCCGGACTTTTACACCGGAGTGCTCACTTCCCTCCGCATGAACAAGAACGAGATCGTTTTGATTCTCGACATTCCCGGGGGTAGGTTCAGCCAGTCTCGAGTGATTGCAGCCGAGCTGTCGTGATTGTTACCGAGCACGCAACTCTGTTAGGTGCGGCCCACCATCGATACATCCACGAGGCTGACTTTCATGACCGAGTCAAGGGGGTTGTAGAAGAGCTGCGGGACACCGATCCCTCGGCCTCCCCCCAGACCCGTTTTCAGTGGTCTGAAGGTGTGATGATGGCCCTGCACATATCAGACATAGAGTCCGATGAAGACCGCGAAACCGGTAGTCCAGCATAGGTCCTGGTGCGTACTCGACCATACGCACGGACGATGTGAGGAAAAGCGCGGAACTTGGGATAGGTCTACGAATACCTATCAGTCGCAGCTCTCCGACGATGATCGACGCATGATTCTGCGGGCACTCATCCGTTATCGCAAGAATGGTGAGTCCCGCGAGTCCGTGATCGCCTGGGTTCAGACCCATCCGGGATTCGAGACCACGTCCGAGAACACGCTACAGACCTGGTACATGATCTATCTCAAGTACTGGAGGAGGGGGGAACGATGGCCGATCTGAGCTTGTCTGACTGGTTGGTCGAGCAGTCTCTACGGACGGGACAGAGTTCGGAGTACAAACGCGCGGAGCTCGACCGCAGTCCGTGCCCGCAGTGTCAGCACGACCGGCACCCCCAGGGGCGTTGCGGCTGCGACTGCCCATCTCCAACCATCCGAGCATTTGACTGCGACTGAAGGAAGCTATGTCACTCGATGAGATATTAGGGCCAATGGACGAGACGCCCGACCTGTCGGATCTGGCCGTTGTCACGCTGAACGCCCAGACCAGCGATGGCCGGCAGTACAGCATGGTGTGGTCGGCTGAGGAGGGCGCGCTGTCAATCAGCGAGGACGGGTTTTATGTTAGCCCGGCCTGCCAAAAGTGGACCTTCACTTTCATCCAAAAATCGCTCCCTAAGGAGCAGCCATCATGAGGAAGCTAGTTCTGAGCGGGCGCATCATCAAGCGAGGCGGGGTCATCGTGTACAGCGACCTAGTCGGACTGGAGACGCAGCAGTAGTGGGCTTCTCCGACCGACTCAGGGCTCTCGCGGGCCTGTCTCCCAGGTGCACGTGCGTCGATGAACTGCCCGATGGCAAGCACGACAAGACCTGTCCCCTGTATGAACCTCCGCGCACGCGGATCCGTCAAGCGTCGTTCGAGCATTCACACCGCGTGTGGGTGGCTCCCGATCCGCCCCGATCTTGGTTCGAAGGTCAGGGCATTGAGCGAGTGGAGAGGCAGCCCCTGAGGGGTCGTCGATGGTGGTGATTGCAGAGAACTGAATCCACACCTACACTCGCATTTGTTGGCCCTCGGTTCACCTGGTTCCGCACTTTCCTCGGGGTGCGTCAGTCGTCGTCATAACGCTGAGCCGGTGACCGAGGGCCGACGCATGTCTACCCCGAGGAGGTGGCACTGTGCCGCGTAAGCAACCCCTGTCCCAAAAGCCGGCCGCTGTGCGTGCGCGGATTGCGAAGAGCGCCAAGAACGCGGCCCGAGACGCCGAGATCCTTTACCAAAAGCCGATCTCTGACTGGGACATGGAAGAGCTGGCCCGGGGGCGCCCGAGGAACAGCGCAGGAAACTTCGCCGGACCGCGGCCGGTCTGGCTGACGCCGCTCATCATGAAGGAATCGCAGGACCGGCTGCGCATGCTCACTCGCCAAGAGCTCTCGGTCTACGCCGGTGATGCCGTGCGGGTCATGGCCCAGCTGATGAACGAGGACGGCATCGATGACGACGGAAAGCCCCTAGTTTCACCCTCGGTGCGACTGCAGGCCGCTACCTATGTGATGGACCAGGTCATCGGTAAGTCGACCACCCCGATCGAGCTCACGGGCAACGTCGTGCTGCAGACTCTTATGGCAGACGTCGTGGTAAACGATGAATCAGGTACTGTTGCTCATCCAGTAATTGAGGGTACCGTCGTTGAAGTCGATCCCGAGGAAGAAAATAAGGGGGGTGAGTGATGCCTGAGAACCAGGAAATCACCGAACTGCCAGTCATTCCGGCGCCGGTTCCCGCTCCGGGCCCTCCGCCCGCGAGCAACGGTCGTCCGACGATTCGACGCGGTGACCAGGGTCAGCATGTTCGGGTCCTGCAGGCTCGCCTGGCGCGTGGATTCGCGCTGCTGAGCGACCAGCTTGGCGTTCTTGTGGTCGATGGCGATTTCGGTCCACGTACCGAGGCCTGGATACGTGAATTCCAGCTCCGATCGGGTCACCTGACCACTGATGGCGTCGTGGGCCCTCGCACTTGGAGAGCGCTCGGGCTATGAGCGGCGGAGTCCCCTGATGGCCACCGTCGCGCAGATCGTCGCCGAGCTCCGCCGGCGGGGTATCACCGTCCATGAGTGGGCGGGCTGGAATGGTCGAGGCAATGAGGGTGTCGCCCACATTGACGCGAAGGGCGGCATCATCCACCACACCGGCTCGAACTACGGGTCGGCATATGCGGGGCTAGTGGTGTCAACCCGACCGGATCTGTTCGGGGGGTGCCTGTGCAACTTCGCCGGGAACGAGAACGGGTCGCTGACCGTCCTGGCGTCCGGGCTCGCTTGGCACGCTGCCCCCTCTACCGGGCCATCGCTCGGTGCGCTCGCTCCCTACGGCAGGAATCTGAACCGCAACACCGTCGGCTTGGAAATCGTCTACCCCGGTAGCTCGCCAATGAGGAACGCCCAGTACCGGACGGCGCTGGTGTGGGCGAAGACGGTCGCCGACCTGTGTGCGGGCGGCAACCTTGAGGCGATTCGGGCGCACGCCGAGGCGAGCTCCTCCGGCAAGTGGGACCCCGGCTACGCCACCGGCAAGACCATCAACATGACCGCGTTCCGCCGGGATGCCGCCGGCTCCGCCACCCCCGTGATCGCCCCGAGAGGACCCGAGATGCGCGTACTGCTCGCTACGGACACCGGCCGCGTGTACACGGCCACCGACACCGAGGTCGCCTACATCAGCGACCCGGCCGTGGCCACCGCCGCTGTCGCGGCCTGGGGCGAGGTGCAGAAGGTCACCCAGCGGCAGGTTGATCTGCTGTCGTTCGATGCCAATGCCCGCCGTGCCCGGGGCCGTCTGGAGATCGCTGATCAGGTGGCCGAGCGGTTGAACCCGGCCGCTGCGCGCTGATCCGATGGCGCCGCTGAGAGACAAGAGGCCAGGTGAATTCGGCGGTGTGCCGGGTCGGATTCAGCCCGCCCCACACGAGCCGACCAACTCTGAGACGCTGTCCCTGATCTACGCGACCGAATCCGCTCCTCCCATCGCGCCGGGACAGACGATTGATGAGGTTGTTCCCGCGACCAAGAGGATAAAGAAGTAGCGTGACGCAGCCTCCCGCCATTCTCACCTACGGCACGCTCAAGTGGTGGGTTGCGGCGTTCCTCGCAGACACAACGGCGGACACGAACGACATCCCCGACCTGAAGCCGGTCAATGGGTCCGCGTTCATCGTCGCGGATATCGCCGAAGACGGCTTGTTCATTTCCCAGGACACCGACACGCCGCTGACCATCCTCAAGACGCGCATGGAGCTGCTCATCGTCGATGGGCACCTGCAGGACCGGGCGGGCAACCGTCAGGTCAAGGTGCTGGCGTGTGACTCGCCCGGCCTGTCGCAGAAGAACTGGCCTTATGTCCTCTCGTTCGAGCTCGATGACGGGCTGACCTTCGGGTCCTTCCCGTTCTACGTCTATACCGATGAGATCGTTGACCTCACACAGCGAGCCCCCTTCGAGCTCGTCAACGGTGAACTCATCACCAAGGGTGACCCGGGTGAGGCGGCCACGGTCACGGTCGGGGAAGTCATCACGGTCGAACCCGACCAGCCGGCTGATGTTGACAACAGCGGAACGGTCAGCGACGCGGTCTTCAACTTCTACATTCCCAAGGGGCGAGACGGTACCGACGGCCGGAATGGCGAGAGCTACGGCGGTGGGTTCATCGTCCCACCGGTGGATCCCGGCCAGCCGCTGGAACTGACCGTGCAGAGCCGTTGGGGCATCTCCACGGCCACCGGGGAGACGTATTACAACGAAGACGGTGTGGTTGGCGTCGAGGCTGCCCTCGTTATGCCGGATCCCTTCACCGGTAACTTCATCCTGTTCAAGCCGGGCGAGCCCGTTCCCGATATCGGTGAGGCAAAGGGAGAGCAGGAGGGGGTCATTCGCTGGAATGGTTCCGCCTGGAAGTTCAACGGTGTGACGGTCACCGCCCGACCGACCGCAGGGTATGAGTCTTACCGCTTCAAGGGGGGCACTGTCGCACCAACCTTTGGGGCAACAGGAGATTCCTGGGAAAGCGACTAGCTAGGCTTTATGCATTACCATCTCCTGTAATCCCCGACTGACTTAAGGACTACCCCCATGGCTCTGAACGACCCCGCCCTCGTCATCGGCGCAACTGCCATCAAGAACGCGATCACGCACCTGCAGCTGCATTCGACCAACGTCGGTGGCACCTGGGCGACTGGCGCTGTCGGCACCCGTGTGGCCTCGACCGGTGCCGTTGACTCCGATGGTGACATCACCTGGAGCACGGTTAACTTCACCGGCCTCACCGCCAACCAGGCCATTGGTGGCGTCTCCTACTGGTCGGCTTCCACCGCGGGTACCAACTACGGCGGCTCGGCGACCTCCGGTGACGCGACGGCGAACTCCGCCGGGGAGTACACCGTGACCCTGATCTCGGAGAACAGCACCGCCTCCTAATCCGCCGTGAGATCACCGGTCCAATCAATGTAACGAAAGGTGATCGGTGGCGATCTCACTACGGGCTGTAGGCGCCACAACCGCCGCAGCAGGGGCGGTTACCGGTGTCACGGCGGGTGTGCCCGCCGGGCTGACATCCACCGATATCTCGATCCTCACGGTCGAGATCAAGGCCACCACCGCCGGCACCGCACCCACGATCACCACCCCCTCGGGGTGGACGCTGATCGGGACCGTCACCAACAACGGCACCCTGGTGGCGGGTATCGACACTGGTTCCAACACGGTCGGCATGTACTACATCGTTGGCACCTACACGGCTCCGACGATCACCACCACAGGCGCGAACGCCATGGGCGCGGGCATTGTCGCCTTCCAGACGTCCACAGGGGGTACGTGGGACGTCTCCTCGACAACGACGGGGTCGGACACCTCCAGCGGAACCAACGCCTCTATCACCGGGGCGGCGAACATCAGCGCCGCCACCGGAGATTGGGTCATTGCCGGGGTCGGCATCTCCGGCGACATCGGGGCGGTGACGGCCGAAACCCTGACCGCGACCGGCGCCACCATCGGCACCCGCGCCAACCGCATCAACCTGGGTGTCACCACTAACAACGACTCTCGGCTACTCGTCACCGACTGGCCGGTCACCGCCGGCACGTCCAGCGCCGCTCCGGTCTACACATACTCGAACACTTCGGTTTCCACTTCCCATGCTCGGTTCGTGCGGCTCCGCGAGGTCCCTCCGGTCTACCCGAAGATCGACACGTTCACGGATGACTTCGCTACCGCCGACACCACGAAGTGGGTGTCATTCCCCGCAAACACCACCGTCTCGAGCGGACAGCTCAGGATTGTCCCGGATACCGGCTACAGCAGCCTCTACTCGGTCAACACGTACGACCTGACCGGCTCGTCGTTCAAGATCGAACTCGTGCAGCCTCCGGCCGTCGGGCTGGGCACTACTGCTGTTTTTTACTACCTGGCCGACGCGGCCGCCAACGATGTCCGGTTCGTCTGGGAAGGCGACAACCTCTCCGCCCGCCGCAAGATCGGGGGCACCGAGACTACGATTCTGTCAGCGGCTTACTCGTCGACGAATCATCGGTGGCTGCGAATCAGCGAGTCCGGCGGCGTTGTCACCTTCGCTACATCCCCCGACGGCTCGACCTGGACAACCTTCACGACGTGGACCGCGTCTGGCGTCACGCTATCCGGCGTCAACATCGGAATAGCCGGCGGCTACTACGGGGCAGAGACAGCCCCGGGAACAGCCCTTCTCGACAACCTGAATGGTGCGGCGGCGGCTCCGCCGGGAGCCGGCACCGCGACCGGTACTTGGACGTTCACGGGTACCGCCAGTGGTAAGCGGACCCCCAAAGCCACGAGCTCGGGTGTGTGGACCTTTGCAGGGTCTGCTCCTGGTAAGCGAACCCCAAAGGCCACAGCCGGAGGCACGTGGACCTTTGCGGGCAACGCCGTGGGGGGACAGGTCCGCAGGGGAACCGCAACCGGAACCTGGACTTTCACCGGTTCTACAACGGGTAAGCGGGTACCCAAGGCGACCGCCACGGGCACCCTCGCCTTCGCGGGTACCGCCGCAGGCGCCGCCCCTGCTGTCGTTGCCAAGACCTACTACGTCGCCGGTACCGGTGGCAGCGACAGCAACAACGGGCAGTCCTCCGGCGCAGCGTGGGCGACCATCGCCAAGGTCAACGCGACCACATTCGTCCCCGGTGACACCATCCTCTTCCAGCGTGGCGCTACCTTCACCAGCGCCGTCCTACTCTGTGTCAACTCCGGCACATCAGTGAACCGCATCACTTACGGCGCTTACGGCACCGGTGCCAAGCCCGTCCTGAATGGCAGTGCCGGTACCCTCGTGCCCCTGACGGTCACCGGCAACTACGTGACCGTGCAGGACCTCGAAGTCCGAAATGCCGGGACCGCCGCCAACGCGCAGCGCGGCATTTCTTGGGTCGGCACTGACGGCCTTTGTCAGCGGGTCTACGCCACCGCCAACCCCATCGGAATTCAGGCGGAGAACGGCGCCCACCGGCTCCGGATCACCGATTGCGACCTCGTCGACAACACGATCGTTATTGCTCCCGCTGGAGCGGACGACGACTATGGCGCCTCAGGCTGCGTGATTCTGCAGGCTGATAACTGCGAGGTCGACCACAGCCGGATTTCGGGGAACATCGGTCCGTCCCCCGACTACGTATACGATGGCTCGGCAGTGGAGATTTACGGCTCCATCGGCACTGTCGTGCACCACAACATCTGTGTCGACAACGAGACGTTTTCCGAACTCGGGCACACCCGCACGGCCAACACCGTATTTCACAACAACCTGATCACGTCGACGTTCGGCAACGCCAAGGGTGTCAACGCGCAGGGTACGGGCACGTTCGGGCCGGTCCTGAACACTCATTTTCATCACAACACCGTGGTTTTGACTGGGACCACCTCCGTGGGCCTCGTCGCAGGATCCGGATCAACGTTCTCCGCGCACAACAACATCATTCAGGCCGCTTACATTGGCTATACGGCGGACAAGATCGATGAGGGGCACAACCTCTACTTCGGCGGGGCTAACGGTAACGACATCCAGTCGACGGCCAACGCCGGCAGCGGCATCGCGGCCACCTCGGCTATTGCCAACCCACTGTTCATCGGGGGCGGCGACTACCACCTGCAAGGTGGCTCGCCGGCGATCAACCGGGGAACCACGCTGGCCAACGTCGGCACCGTTGATCTGGATGGTGCTGCACGTACCCAGGGTGCAGCCCCCGACGCGGGCGCCTTCGAGCGCGCTTCCATACCCGTTGGCACCGGAAGCGGCACTTGGACATTCACGGGTACTGCCACCGGATTCGGTGCGGCGGGATACACCCTGAAATACGCGATGTCGTCCGCAGCCCCGACGCTACCCGGCGATGCCGCACTGACCGCTTCGGATATCAGCTTCGGCGCTGGCGCGGTATTCGAGGTCCCCTCCACGGACCTGATCTATGACCCGAACAAGGTCCTGCAGATCAAGGCGGCGGTCGCGTCCACCACTATCGCCGAATCGGTTACCAACAACGTTTACGCCGAAATTACGGTTAGCCGAACGGGTGGGTGGACACCGAAGACCCTCCGCATGAAATCCGCCCGCGGTGGTGCTGGGACCGCACGCGGATTCGCCATCCGCAGCAGCGTCGATGGCTATACCGCGGATCTGATGTATGACGACTCGATCGATACGGCTCGACCGACGCTCACCCAGTACACCGCGGATATCTCCTCTCTGGGCACGCAGACCGGGGCGGTCACGTTCCGGCTGTACCACTTTGCACCCACGACCCCTAACACCACACACCACGATGACTGGGAGATCGGCTACGTAGTTCCCCGCGGGGGCACCGCGACAGGTACGTGGAATTTCACCGGCAACGCCACTGGGAAGCGCACCCCTAAGGCTTCCGCTACGGGCGTGTGGACGTTCACGGGTGCAGCTGTCGGCAAGCGCGTCCCGAAGGGCACGGCCGCCGGCACCTGGAACTACATCGGCAGTGTGGTCGGGAAGCGCAGCCCAAAGGCGACGGCAGTCGGGTCCGCCACCTGGACAGGCACTGCTATCGGGACTGCTCCGGTCGTCGGGGCGAAAACCGGTGTCGCCACAGGGGCAACGGCCTGGGTCGGGACGGCTGTCGGTAAGCGTGCCCCTAAAGCCTCATCTACGGGCACATGGTCGTTCTCGGGAGCCTCAACTGGTAAGCGCGCCCCGAAGGCGACGATCTCCGGCGTGTGGACGTTCTCAGGCAGTGCGGCGGGAAAGCGCACGCCCAAGGCCGCAGCTACCGGCTCGTGGACGTTCACGGGCACCGCCACAGGAACTGCCTCCGCCACCCCCGGCGACATCCTCAACATCGGCACCGCCGACACTAACCACTTCGATCTGCAAATGGCCCGGTCCGGCGACGCAACATGGACCGAGATCACGCAGGCGCAGATTGCCTCCGGATACTCCGAAGCCCCCTACTTCGCGACGGTTCGGAGCGGTACCGCCGTCCAGTTCTCGGTCCCCCTCGACGCACCCCTGGTGGGCACCGCAACCGGGCCGCGCTCGGAGTTGCGCGAGGTCAACGCCGACGGAACTGACGCCGCCTACAACATCAACACCGGCACCCACGAGTTCCACGGGCGCACTCGGATCATGTCCTCCACCCCGGACATCGTGGCCGTGCAGATCCACAATGGGACCTCAGACCGCATCGCGATCCGAACCCAGCTGGTGTCGAGCACCCTGCGACTTCGGGTGCGCGTCAACGGATCATCGGTCACCCTGACTGGCGGTTCACTCGACGCGTTCAACCCCTACGTTGTCGGCACCGAATTTGAGTGGAAGATCCGCGTCGACAACGGCGCGATCAGCGTCTACATCGACAACATGACCACGCCGGTCTACACGGCACCGGCCGGCACCCTGGCGCCGACCGCGGGCATCTCCACGTGGTACTCCAAGGCCGGTGTTTACGCACAGGCGACTGGAGCCGGGACATCCAGCGCCGTCACCGAGCTCCGCGACCTGTCGGTCACTCACACGGCTGGGGCGGCGCCTGGACAGGGCGCCGCTACCGGTTCATGGGCCTTCACCGGGGCAGCTACCGGTAAGCGTGTCCCGAAAGCCACGGGCCCCGGCGTGTGGACCTTTACCGGCAATGCAGTCGGAAAGCGCACTCCTAAAGCCTCGTCTACGGGCTCCTGGGCGTTTTCAGGCTCTGCTATCGGCACCAAGCCCTTGGTGGCGACGCTCTACACGCTCGCCTACGCGGGGAACACTGCTGCGCCGACCCTGCCCGCCGATGGGGCACTGACCGCGACCAGTATTACCGCCGGAGCGGGCGGCATCCTCACGATCCCTCTCTCTACCACTGCTACCACCGCCTACGAACCCAACAAGGTCATCTCCCTGACCAACCGCACGTCGACCGTCGGAACCGAGGCGTCGGCCGTCAGCTCCGACATCTACTTCGAGTTCACGGTTGGCCGCACCGGCGGCTGGACCCCCAAGACTCTTCGCGCCAAGATCGCAGCTGGGGGTACGGCCGGTCCGCGCGGATTCATGGTCCGTTCCTCATACGACGGCTACACCACCAACCTGATAGCTCGAGGACCGGAGACCCCGACAACGGAACAGCTCCGGCCGAACCTGAACCAGTTTTCGGCCGATCTGTCCGGAATGGGCACGCAGAGCGGCCCCATCACCTTCCGCGCCTACGTCTACGCGGCTGGCAACACCAACCGTGGTTACGACTTCGATGACATCGAAATCGACTACACGGGCTTCTCTTCCAACACTGCCACCGGAACCTGGTCGTTCACCGGCAGTGCAGTAGGAAAGCGCAAGCCCAAGGCCTCCGCTACTGGTTCATGGACGTTCACCGGCGCCGCCATCGGGAGGTCTTCCCCGGCCGGTCGAGTGACCCGTAAATTCAATGGAACTGCGTGGGTGGTTGCAACAACCAAGAGATACAACGGATCCGCCTGGGTCAACACCGTCGTCACTGGCCTCTAAAGCCGTAAGTTCAGAAGGGAACGTCCCATGGCCTCCTATGTCATCTACACGCAAGCTTCCATCGCGGAAGAGCTCGCGGCAAAGGCTGACCTGGTCCACACGCATCCTGAGTATGCGCTGGTCAACCACAACCACGCGACGTTGTATGCGCCGCTCGTGCACACCCACACGGGCTTTGCGCCCACCTCGCACACGCACGCGATCTCTGATCTGACCGCAACGGGTCCGCGAGATGACACCCATTTCCTTCGGGGCGATGGCACCTGGGCTATCCCGCCGGGCACGGGTGGAGGGGGTACCGGCGGTGTTACCGATCACGGTGCACTGACCGGGCTCGCCGATGATGACCATCCGCAGTACCACACGGATGCGCGTGGAGATGCCCGCTATTCGCGCACCACACACACGCACACCGCCGATGGGATCACCGATGCGACGGTGACCGGTAAAGCCCTTATGCGTGTGGTTGATGCCGCTGCGGCCCGCACGCTCATCGGAGCCAGCACCCTGGCCTTGGGTACGACGGCGACCACGGCGATGGCCGGCAACAAGACCTTTACCAAGGCCGAGGTTGGTCTTGCCAATGTGGATAACACCGCGGATGCGAGCAAGCCGGTCTCCACGGCTCAGTCAGCGGCGATTGCGGCCGCGGTTGCCCCGGTTGCACCGAAGTCGGTTACGCAGGCAATGGTTTATCACGATGGCACACCTGGCGGCGGGACGAGGCCCACGGGCTACTTCCGCGTTCTGTGGGTCAACCCGGTAGGAACCAACTATGCTCGTCCAACGAATATGGCAATTGGCGATGAGTGGGAAAAGGAGACAGCCGTCTAATGACGACGCCCCCCGGCCCGGTTGATAGCTCGGTCGACATCCCCGGTGCCTCGGTGGGTGAAGTTGCCTCGGATGTTTCGGTCACCGTCACCAAGCCCACCGGTGTGGTTGCCGGTGAGATGCTCTTGACTCTGATCTCTAACTCGGGGTCGGTCACCATCCCTCCGTTGCCCTCGGGGTGGACGGATGTGGCGTCGATGAACGTGAGTTCGCACTCTAGCCGGCTGTGCTACAAAATCGCGACTTCCAGCGAGCCCGGGAGTTACACCTTCGATTCGGGTACTACCACCGCCGGTCGCCTGTCGGTGTCGATCCTTCGGGTCAAGGACTTCAACACCACCACACCTTTCGACGTTGCGGCCTACACCTACAGCTCGGGAGTGACGGGTGTGCCCGTCCAGGAGGTTGTGTTTCCCTCGGTAACCACGGTTACCCCCGGGGCGCTGGTTCTGTACTTCCACACCATGAACGGGACGGGTCCGACGTCGACGTCAGTGCCCCCTGCGGGTCTGACGAAGGTCGCCGAGGCCCCAACGGTCGGCCGTTACCACGTCGGTTATGCCGAACCTCGTCCCACTGCCGGTGCCACCGGCACGCGCACCTTCGGTCAGACCAGTGCCACCGCTCGGTACATGGGGGGCATTCGGGTAGTTCTGCGCCCGACAGCGGTGGCCAGTGCCGCCAAGCCCACGGTCAGTGCCGGGGCCGATGCCCAGCTCGTCAAGGGGTCCACGTTCACCCGTACGGCGACCGAGAGCTCGAACGGTGCCCCGATCACCAGTCGCAACTGGTCGATCCTCTCGGGACCGTCCGGGCCGGTGGACAGCATTGGCACCGCGGCTGCCCTGTCGTGGAGCACCGCGGAGGGATCGAGCGGAAACTCTCCCGCGAACGGCGACATTACGGAGCCGGTCTACAAAGAGATCGCTCTACAGCTCACCTCAACGGCGGAGAACTCCACCAAGGACTGGACGACCGCGTACCGATACATTGAGGACATCGGCGATGGTCGGGGGTACACCGGCGGTATTGTCGGGTTCTGCTCGGCGACGTTCGACATGGAGATTCTGCTTAAGCGCTATCAGCAGATTGCTCCGAGCAACTCGCTGGTGCCGTTCCTGGACGAGTTCGCCACGATTTCGGCGCAGAGCACGCAGGCGGCTCGCAACACCATGAGCCACACGCTGCTGGATCCGCTGAACTTTGTGGCGGCTTGGCAGAATGCAGCGGACAACGATCCACTCTTCCGGCAGGCTCAGCGGGACGAACGGGACCGTGTGTACTGGAACCCCGCCTTTTCACAGGCTGTCGCTGACGGTGTGGGCCCTCTTGGCTTGGCCATTCTCTACGACATCTCGGTCAACCACGGCCCGGGTACTGACTCGCAGTCCTTTGGGGGCATTGTTGACACTGCCCGCACAGTTACCGCTCCTCCCTCGGAGGGAGGTAATGAGGTTGCCTACCTGAATGCGCTAACGAATGCTCGCGAGGCGGTGCTTATTCAGTGGGGTGACATTACGCCGGACCCCGCGACTCCTCCGTCTACGCCGAAACCGACGGTGACGCTGACGGTCCCCACCAGCGGGGCCACGGTGTCCGGTACCGCCGTGACACTGGACGTGACCACCACCAACACCACTTCGGTCGCCTACTTCGTCGACGGCACACAGGTTGCCAGCGATGGAGTTGGTACCAACGCCGATGGGTTCCAAGCGACCTTCGACAGCACGACGCTGACCAATGGCACCCACCAGGTAACGGCCAAGGCTACGGGCGCGGGTGGTACTACCACCTCATCCGCGGTCTCGATCACCATTTCCAATGTGGTCACACCACCCCCCTCGACGACTGCTTCAAGGGCAACTTTGCTGCAGCATTGGAAGCTCCAGCTACCGATCAACTCCGACAATGCCGGCAACGTCGACGAGATCACCCGTGATCAGCTCGTCGCGGGCTATACGTCCCAATGGTTCAGCGATACGTCGGACGGCAAGGGGTTCAAGTTCCACACGCCGGTTGATGGAAAGACGACCTCAGGATCGCAGTACCCGCGTACTGAGCTGCGCGAGATGAACTCCAATGGCACCTCGACCGCCGGGTGGAACTCGGGCGGGGTGTTCGATGGCACCATCCGGACATTTCAGGCCAACTACAAGATCACACATCTCCCCGCGGGTGACCGTGAGACGACCATCTTCCAGATCCACAATGGTGACACTGAGGTCACCACCGTTCGCACCACCGAGACCCCGACTGGCATCCGACTCGCGGCTCGTAAAAACGGTTCCTCGATCACTCCGTACTTCAACACGAACTATCAGTACGGCACGTCATTCGACATCAAGGTCGAAGTCAGCAGTCGGGTCAAGATCTGGTATAACGGCGTTCTCCAGCATGATTATCTATTCTCTGACCTGACCGTCGGAGCGGCCGGCCTGTTCTATCTGAAGGCCGGCAACTACCTTCAGGCCAACACCACTACGGCGTCTGCTTCCGAATATGGTGACGTTGAGATTCGCCCAGTGGCTGGGCAGACCACCTTCCTGACGCGTTCCTGACGCGCACTCCTACTTAAGAGCGGGTAGTTGCTTTATGGTTCTGGCCTCCGTCAGCCGGGTGGCGATGCACCGGGCATTGATCAACTCGGGCAATCTCAGCCTGACGACCCCATTCTCTTGGTCGGTCTATGGCGACACCTTCACGATGAGCACGCCGCCGACTGTTCCGAGCGAGACCAGTACCTACTCGGCCGGAACATATGTGCTGCGGTACTCGGCCACCAACTCAGCTGGAACGGGGACGGATGACGTCACGATCCTGGTGAGTGAGGCTCCCGCCGGGGTGTCGCCGCTAGTGCGCGTGCAGGCCCTCGGCGGGTGGAACGCCAGTGATGGGACGACGCATACGGCCGTCTCTACCCCCGTTCTTGCCAATGGGGCTGCGCCCGGAAACCTGCTGATTGCTGCCTGGTCTGTCGACCTGGATGCGGGAGTCTTCACGCCTCCAGCGGGATGGACCGTGCTGGCAAACCGCCCCGCACCATCGGTCTCGCTCCTGGTGTGTGGAAAGATCGCAGCTGGCGGTGAAAAGCAGGCTGGAGCTAGCTGGACCACACCCCAGGACCAGGCGAACGCGCTTATTGCTGAGTACGCCTTCGTGGAAGAGGGCAATCCCTACGGGCCGAACCAGTTCCCGAGCTACATTGACGTTCAGTACACCGATCTTTTGCTCGATCCGGCTCCGGCCATCGTCGACGGAATGGCCCTGGCATTCATTGCTGCGGCGAACACGCGAACGGCGCCGAGCAAGTTCGACCCGGTTGCTCCAGGTTGGACTAGGGTTTTCAACCTGACCGACGTAACGGATACCTCCGCGGGTCTGGCCCTTCTGGAAAAGCGGGTTGTTGCTGGCGAGAACCTGGTTACGACCTTCGGCTATACGGCTCTTACCCGCCGACAGGGATTCATCCTGCTGCTCAACCAGGAAGGTGCGGGAGCCACGATCCCTCCGGACCCCACGCCTACACCGGACCCCACGCCTACACCGGCCGGTGTCATCAATGAGACCGGCTCCCTAGCGAGTCTCGTCGCCGAGGCCTACACCAACCGCGTCTCGGCTTCTGGCGATGAGGCGTACGACGTTCCCACCACCGCGCAGGCCGCAGCCCTCGCCGGGGCCTTCCAAAAGATTATGAGTGGTGACCTCGGCGGGGCCGCTTCCGCTGCCGACCCGCTCGGCTACGACGTCGTCCTCTTCTCGGACACCGCCGTTAACCGGCAGCACGCCGTGCTCCGCGAGCGCTTCCCCGCTTCGCGCTACTGGGGTCTGTACGTGTGGTCTCGCGATGCTGCGAAGACTGGACTGATCGTGGAGGCGCCCCACACCCGGGCGGACGGCAGCACCCACACCGAGGGACAGTCGCTGTTCACCAAGAACAACGCGAAGGCGTTCCTCATGGCGACTGCGCATCGCAACTCGAACGCAGCCACCGACGTCGATGGTGACCGCGTTTCGGATATGGCCAACGCGGATGGCGTGGTGAACCCCTTCCAAGAGGTTCACAAGGTTGTCGCTCTTGCCGGATCGACAGTCGTCCAGCTCCATGGGTATGCCGATTCCTCGAACACCAGCTACGACATCATCATCTCAGAAGGCAAGTCTTCGTCCTCTCAGCGGACGCAGGACATCGCGACGTCCCTGCGTAACGCCACCGGCCTCCGCGTCGCTGTCTACGACGGCACCGTCGGTGCGGGCCTTGGGGCCACCGGCAACGTTCAGGGCATCCAGTCTCGGGCAGCGGGGAACTACTGGCTGCACGTCGAGCAGAACAACGCGACCCGGACCGACCCGGCTGCTCGGGACAAGATCGAGAACGTGCTGGCCACCCTGACCAGCGCAGCACCCACGCCTCCACCCCCGCCGACTCCTACTCCCACGCCTACATCCCCCTGGCCTGCCCTGAAGTGGGCTGCGCCAAGTGGGTATACCGGATACACGGTCAAGAACCTCAGTTCGACCACCGCGGTCAACGTTGCCGACGGCGGGGGCGGTGACGTGTGGATCAAGCTGCCCAAGGATAAGGCAGTGGCACCCCTCCGCATCCAGAACTGCCGGAATGCGGTGTTGATCGGTGGACAGATCAATGCGGAGCCCACGGAGGTTCTCGACGGCCAGGATCAGCGCCTGATTTACATCAAGGACTGCACGGGCACAATCCACATCGAGGGTGTCCTGCTGAATGGAAAAGTCAGTGGGGCCACGTCGGATGCCGTTGCCATCAATGCTCCCAACGCCCTGGTTCAGATCCAGCGCGTGCGGGCTGAGGCAATGCAGGGAAGCTCCAACAACCACGCCGACGTCATTCAGCCCTGGGGTGGAGTGCGTGAGTTCCGGATGGATTATGTCACGGGATCTTCGGACTATCAGGGTCTGCACGTGGGTGAGGCCGCCGGAAAGGTGATCGGAAAGGGCACCATCAGCAATACCAACATCTATGCCTCGGGCACTCAGGCAGATGGCAAGGCGGGCCACTTGATCTGGCTCAATCCCGGCAAGTATCCAATGACGGTGGAGAACGTTTGGATTAAGCCGAGAACGGGTCGCACCTTTGCCAACTCCATCTGGCCGCAGTCGAATGACCCGACCTACCCCGCCAAGATCGTAAATGGGGTTGCGACGTGGCCGTTAATCACGGGCAGTGTGCGCGAGGGACGGCCGGCTAAGGACTTTGCTCCAATGGATGCCGTCGGCCTGGACTACCTTGCCCCGACGGGTACCACTCCGCCGCCCGATCCCACGCCGACCGATCCCACGCCTCCGCCGCCGACGGGAACCTCCCCGACCCTGAATAGTCGGGTTGTCGGTTTCCCTGAGATCGGCCAGGGCCGGGTCAAGGTGAACACGAACGCGGTTCGAGCTCGCCTGAAGGTTGGTACCGACCCCGGCGTTACGACGAACATTATCTATAGCCCGTACGCCACACCAAACGCTCAGGGTGACGTTCTGCTGACCATTCCTCTGCCGTCCAAATATGACGCCGGTGAGTACTTCTACCGAGTCGCCATGGTGAATTCCGGGGGTAGCGAATTCCTCGACACCAAGGTCACCGTCGGGCGCCTCCTCACCGCGCCCACGGGCCGTGTGGGACTCACCATGAGCGGGGGTTCCTGCATCAAGGCGACAGACAGTGACAGCGCACTGGCGATGGTCAACCGTCAGGACGACATCGGCTTCATGAATGGAGATCTCTGGTACGCCGACGGCAGCGGCACCGACCTCGCGAACTACCGCTCCAAGATGGATGACAAACTGCGGGCAACCAACCTCGCAAAGTGGTTCGCCACCACCCCGATGATCTACACGCCATCGGACCATGACTACGCGATGAACAATGATGGCCTAGGGCCCGGCACGGCCGGTACGAACTGGAATGCGGTATTCCGCGAGAAGTGGCCACACCCGGCTCTGGCGGTGACCGGGACGCTGGGCTGCTACTGGACCCGGCCGTGGGGCACCGCTATTCGGATCATTGTTCTGGACACGCGCTCCTTTGCCGCGAAGGGGTCTACGAAGCTGGGGTCGACCCAGAAGGCCTGGCTCAAGAACGTGATCAGCACGATGACTGAGGATCTCGGAATCGTCATCCAAGACGGCGTCTGGATCGGCCCGACGGATACCACCTCGGATGACTGGCCGAGCGCGATTGCCGAGCGGAACGAGATTGGTGACCACATCGCCGCGTCGGGTAAAAAGGTCGTGTGGTTCGGCGGGGACGCACACGCCCTAGCTGTGGATAATGGCACCAACAGCCGAGGGGGTTTCCCGGTCTACCAGTGCGCCCCCCTGAACAACTCGGCCAGTCAGAAGGGCGGTCCGTACAGTGGTGGACAATATCCGTCCTCCGGTTCGGCTGTGGTCCAGCAGTACGGCCGACTCGTTGTCACCCTCGGGACAACCACGTTGACGTGCGCTTTTACGGGTTACTCCTCAGATAACACGGTGAGGAAAACTCTCACGACTACTTTTCCCGCGAAGCCCGCTCCCGTTGGTTCCGTCTCGGGCCCTGGGCGGTTCGTGTGGAACGGTACAAGCCTGGTCCGCCGCGAAGTTCAGCGATGGAATGGGACGACTCTATCCGGCACCGATCAACAGTAGAAAGGCATCACATGCGTACAACCTCGCGCATCGCGGGAATGGGGGTGGTGGTTGCCCTACTGGCTATGGGGGTTCTGTTCGCCCCTTCGGCCTCCGCGGCCGCTCCAGCCGCCCCGTCGCTCAACTACGACGTCAACCCCGACCGCTCCGTGGATCTCGTCTGGACCAAGGTGCCTGGCGCCGTCCAGTACCGGGTCTTCGAGGACGTCAACACTCCCACCAACGGTACCGGCGCTGGCGTGGCCACGGTGACCGACAACAAGTCCCGTCGTGGCCCGCTAGGGCCCGGGAACTTCGGCTACTTCATCAAGGCCATCAACTCGGCTGGCGAACTATCGGTGGCCTCCAACCGGGCCGAATTCACCGTGTCCTCGGATCCGGCCTCGCCGGACGTCAGCTCCATTACCTTCGACAAGCCCGCCACGGGTGCGACGGTCAGTGGGACGACCGTTCAGTTTGACGCAACCTGCGCCGAGCCGTGCTCCCGCATGGAGTACCGGGTCGACGGCCAGGTCGTTGGCTCGGACACCACCACCGCGGACGGCCTCGGCGAGGCGTGGGACTCCACCACGGTTCCGAACGGCGACTACTACATCCAGGCCGGCGGCACCAGCGCTGCAAGTGGTCAGGTGGAGGTCACGACGCCCCGCAAGATCACGGTGAACAACACCGCGGCGACCCCCACTCCTACTCCCACTCCTACTCCTACGCCAACGCCGTCGCCGACTCCTACTCCTACTCCTACCCCTACTCCTACCCCGACGCCGAGCCCCACTCCGACACCGACGCCTAGCGGCTCGAAGCTGAGTTGGGCGCCGCCGACCGGGTACGCCAACTTCCCCGCCAAGAACGTCACTTCGGCTGGCTTCACTAGCGTCAGCGGCGGTGGCGGGGACGTGCGGATCGTGCTCCCTAAGGACAAGTCGGTTGGTCCCATCCAGATCAGCTCCTGCCGCAACGTCGTCCTCATCGGTGGCAAGATCAAGGTGCTGGCGTCCGAGACGGCCAACGGTGCCGACCAGCGGGCCGTCTACATCAAGGGCTGCACCGGCACCGTGCACATCGAGGGACTGGAGATCGATGGCAATGTCTCCGGGTCCACCGCTGACGCCTTCGCAGTCAGCGCTCCTTCCGCCACCGTGCAGGTCGAGAACGTGCGCGCCATTGGCATGAAGGGCTCGTCGAACAACCACGCTGACTGCTTCCAGCCGTGGGGCGGTGCCAAGGCCTACCGGATCGACCGATTCACCTGCTCGACGAACTACCAGGGGCTGCACGTCGGTGAGGACCTGGGCCAGATCGGTTCCGGCGATATCCGCAACACGAACATCTTCTCCTCGGGTACCCAGTCGGATGGCAAGGGCGGGCAGTACATCTGGCTGCCGTCCTCCAACGATTACCCGGTGAAGCTGAGCAACGTGTACATCTCCGGCCGCACCGGTGACTCGTTCAGCCGTTCCATCTGGCCGAGCACCGACAATTCGAGCTGCAAGGCGTCGATCTCCGGTTCCCCGGCGGTCGCCACGTGGCCCGGTTGCTCGTGGATCACCGGCAAGGTCACCCAGGGCAAGCCCTCCTCCGGTGACTTCGTCCCCGCGGGTTCGGTCGGCCTCACCTATGCCTCCCCGGGCTACGGTGCGTGACACCACCATTTAGCAGAACGTGGTTCTGTACCGTGGTGATCTCACAGCAGTGAACTGACGGGGTGAAGTGGATGGCCAAGGTCTTTCGAAAAGATCTGTACTACGAGAAGACTGGGTACAGTCCACACGAAGGGCAGAAGGCCATTCACTTCACCCCCGTCCGGTTCAAAGTTCTTTCGAACGGACGACGCTGGGGCAAGACGATGCTCGGCGCCAAGGAGATCGAGCCGAACGCGTTCGTTCCCTCACGCCACATCAACGGGGGCCCGCAGACGGGCTGGATCGTGGGTCCCAACTACCAGGATGCGGAGAAGGAATACCGCATCATCTACGACCAGTTCCGCAAGCTTGGGATCGACAAGGACGCGCTCAAGTTCGTGAACAACCCGGACAACGGGTCCATGCACCTAAAGACGTCCTGGGGATTCGACCTGCAATGCAAGTCGGCCTCAAAGCCCGAGACCCTGGTCGGTGAAGGTCTCGACTTCGTCCTCATGGTCGAGGCCGGCCGTCATCGTCGCCGTACGTGGGGTCAGTACATCCGCCCCACTCTGTCCGATAAGCGCGGCTGGGCGATGTTCTCCGGCGTTCCTGAGGGCGCCAGCGAGCACTCTTTGCTGTACGCGCTGTGGCAGCGAGGACAGTCCACACGAGCTCCTCAGTGGCAGTCCTGGCGCATGCCGTCGTGGACGAACACGATCGTCTTTCCCGGGGGCCGGAATGACCCGGAAATCCTGGATGCCGAAGACGACCTCACCGAGGACGAGTTTCGTCGACAGTACGGTGCGGAGTTCGTTGAGCACGCTGGCGCTGTTATGTCCGAGTGGGATGACGAGATCCACCTAAGGGATCTAGACTACAATCCGGAATGGCCGCTTTACGGCGCGGTCGACTACGGGTTCACGAACCCTTTTGTATGGTTGTGGATTCAACTTGATCACTGGGGCAATGTCTATGTCATCCGCGAGCATCGCTGGGAACGGAAAGACACGCTTGAGATCGCCCAGGAGATGATGGCCCAGCAGGGGGACCTCGTCCGCAACGCGGTCGCGTTTTACCCGGACCCGGCCGAGCCGGACGACTCGCTCACACTGGAGCGACACCTTCGCATACCATCACGTAAGAACACCGGCGGAGAGCTCAAGACTAGGCTGTCGTTGATTCGTACCGCTCTCAAGGAAACGAACACGCACCTTCCCTACGGGCACGTTGACCGACAGCCTCGGCTTTTTGTTGATCGCTCGTGTAAGACTCTCGCGTGGGAAATGCGCGAGGGGTATCGGTGGCCCGAACATCGATCCGAGGTGAAGTCTGACTCCGAGCACCCGCTCGACAAGGACAACCACGGGACGGAAGCCCTGGGCCGATTTTTCCGGGGCTACTTCGGAATGCCTGGTCAGGACATGAAACCCGCGCGGTCACGCGTTCGGGCCGCGAGGATGGGGTGAGATGACTAGTCCGGGCGTATTCACCCCGTACAGCACTATCCGGAACCTGATGGGCACGCTGCCCACGTGGATTCCAGACCCGCTCGACCAGGAACGCATTATGTCGTATCAGGTCTATGAGCAGATCTACTGGGGTGTTCCCGAGACGTTCAAGCTTGTTGCTCGGGGCTCCGAGGACAGGCCGATCTATGTGCCGACCGGGCGCATCATCGTGGACACCACACACCGCTACGCGGCTGCGGGGTTCGACTTCGCGGTGGATCTGCGCTCGGGGGGCGACTCCTCGGCCTCGTCGGACGCCCAGGCCGTCACGCTGGCGATTGAGGACCTGTTCACCCGGGAGCGGTTCAAATCCAAGTTCAACGGCAACAAGCGCTTCGGCCTGATACGCGGTGACTGGTGCTGGCACATCATCGCCAACCCGTCCAAGCCCCAGGGTTCGCGCATCTCCATCTACCCACTCGACCCGGCGTCGTACTTCCCGATCTGGGACGAGGATGACCTCGATCGCATTCTCGGCTGTCACATCGTGGACACGGTGACCGATGAGAACGACGACGTCTTCATCAAGCGGCTTACCTACCGTAAGAAGGAAGACGGGCCCGGCGTCACGGTTGAGGAGGCGCTCTTCGAGGTCGATGACTGGGGCGGCCCGAAGTCACGTCCGAAGAAGATCATTCGACCGGTCGAGGACCTGCCTCCGCAGATTACTGCGCTGCCGGTGTACCACATCAAGAACTTCGAAGAGCCGGCCAACCCCTTTGGGTCCTCGGAGCTGCGCGGGCTGGAGCGGATTATCGGGGCGGTTAACCAGACCATCTCCGATGAAGAGCTCACGCTCGCGCTGATGGGTCTCGGGGTTTACGCCACCGACGCTCCGCCTCCAACTAATGATGATGGTGAAGAGGTGCCCTGGGAGCTTGGCCCGGGCCGTGTGGTCGAGCATCCCGCCGGCTCGCGCTTCGAAAAGATTACCGGCGTCGGATCGGTGCAGCCCAGTCAGGATCACATCGCCTTCCTGCTGCGGATGATGAATGAGGCAGCCGGCGTGCCCGACGTCGCTCGTGGCAAGGTCGACGTTTCGGTTGCCGAGTCCGGTATCTCGCTCATGCTGCAGATGGCGCCCATGCTTGCCAAGGTCGAGGAAAAGGATCAGCTGATCCTCGACACGCATGATCAAATGTTCTTCGATCTCGTTCGGGGTTGGTTCCCGGCATATGAGGCCACCAACTTCGGCGAAGACGTGCGTGTCCGCGGCCGTGTGGGCGAGAAGCTGCCGCTGAACCGTGCGGCCAAGCTCGCCGAACTGCACGAGATGCTGGCGGCCAAGGTCATTTCGGTTCAGTTCTTCCGAGCCGAGGCAACCAAGTTGGGATACCAATTCCCGACTAACATGGATGCCGACATCATCGCCAGCACTCGGGCGATCACTGAGGCATCTGTCGATCCGCTCGGATCTCGCATGTCCGAGGAGCAAGACGTCAACTCTCCGGATGAGTAATCGGTGCCCCCAAGCCAACGCCAGCCGCTGATTGAGTATCTCGGGGTGCAGCGGCAGGCCGATGCCGAGCTCAATCGCGTGCTGGCTCAGGCTGCGCGAGACGCCGAGCAGCGGGTCCTTGCCCTGGAGCTCGCCCCCCCGGGGATTGGTAACCGGGTTCGTCAGGCGCAGCTGCTCCAGGTCATCGCAGCCATTCGAGAGCTGCAGGAGCAGCTCTGGCTGCAGGGCATCGGCCCACTGATCGTGCGTCGGCTGGCAGCTGCCCAGCGCGCGGCAATGCGTGCCGCGGAGTTCATGGATGACGTGCTGTTCGCAGCCCTCCCCCGCCAGCAGGCTGAACTGCTACGTGATGCCGCTCGCCAGATGGCGAACTCGGGGCTAGTGACCGAAGCCCATCGTCGGGAAGTGAACCTGTCGGCCCGAGTGTGGCGGAATGCCTCGCTGTCCTCCGGAGCGCTCGAACGGGCCATCCGCGCCGGCATCATTCAGGGACTCTCCGCGCGCGAGCTCGCCGGCACTGTCCGGAGCATGGTGAACCCCTCCACACCGGGAGGTGTGTCCTATGCGGCTATGAGGCTGGCTCGCACCGAGTTGAACAACGCGTTTCACGAGCGTCAGATCGCGGTGGCGCGAAACAAACCGTGGGTTGTCGGCGTGCAATGGAACCTCTCCAAGTCTCACCCCAAGAAAGATAAGTGCGACGAGTACGCAACCGAGAACGCGCATGACCTAGGCCGGGGTGTATTCCCCACTGGTGGTGTACCTTTTAAGCCACATCCCCATTGCCTGTGCTATATGACGTATGAGATGCAGTCCGAGGATGACTTTGTGGCGGATCTCAGACAGTACATTCGCACCGGCCGACAACTTCCCTCCGAGCGAGGGACTGCTTGACCCACACCGGGACCGTGCGCCCATCGTGTGGTTGCTAGATCGGGTCGTACAGAGCGACGCCCGCATAACACCGGAGGACCGACCATGCTGCGCACCACTCTTCGCCCGTCCGACTTCACGGATCAGGCCGCCGCCATTCTCGCCGCCTCGAAGGCTCGCCGTGCGGATCTCCGCATGGAGCTTATCGACAATGACGAGGGTGACGGTCCTGATGACGTGGACGACGACGACGAGGGGGATGACGCCTCGGACGATGCCGATGACAAGGACGACCCGAAGGCCTCGAAGGACAAGAGCTCCGATGGGGACGACACGGTTGACCGGGCTGAGTACGAGCGCGTCAAGCGGCATCGCGCCGCCGCGGATCGTCGGAAGGCTGAGCTCGAAGCTGAGGTCAGCACCCTCAAGACCGAGAACGCTGCGCTGAAGGCAGAGGGCAAGGACGGAAAGCTCGACGAGGCAACCACCGCGCGGGTCGCCGAGCTCGAAAAGACCGTTACTGAGTCATCCAAGACGATTCAGACCCTCCGCATCAACAACGCATTCCTGTCCGCCAACGACTTCACCTGGCACGATCCGGAGGACGCCATGCGTCTGGCGGATCTGTCCGAGGTGGAGATCGAAGAAGACGGAACGGTTGTCGGTCTCAAGGAAGCCCTTAAGAAGTTGGCAAAGGCCAAGCCTCACCTCATCAAAAAGGCCGAGGTCAAGGTTGACAAGGACGACGCTGACGAAGAGGACAGGAACCCCTCCGGTTCTGCGACAAACGGTCGACGCAAGGGTGGCCGGGCCAAGCCTGACCGCGCTGCGCTGTCCAAGACGTACCCCGTTCTCGCCACCCGGCGCTAACGGCTAACTGCTCTCCTCCGAAAGAGGTGAACCATGGCACTGGGTGCCCACTACGACAAGTACGACCCGATCTCCGGTGGATTCCGCGCGCCGCTCGCGGCTGCGGTGACTGAGGCGAACGCCTTCCTGGTCAAGGCTGTCTCGCTCGACGCTAACGGCCGTGTGGTCGTCGGTACCGCGGCGAACTCCGGCTATGTCGGTGTCTTCGTCTCGCACGCGGTCCGCGCCATTGGCGACATCGTCGACGTCATGACCGATGGTGAGATCGTGGACGTTCCCGGCCTGGCCGCCGGTACCAAGTACTACGCGGCTGCGGACGGCACGCTCAACACGACCAACACCAACCCTTACGTCGGCCACACGGTCGAGGCCTCGCGCCTCGTCGTGCGCACCGCTCGCTGATCCTCGGAAAGGAGGACACTTTCATGAGCACCAAGCTTGCTCGGGCCTACTCGCTCGACATGGTCACTCCGGCTCACGCTGTCCAGCGTGCCTCGCTCCGCGGTATCGAGACGATCGACCCTCGTCACCTCGGCATCATTCAGGGCATCGCCGGTGGCGCCAAGGGTTTCGCCACCACCGGTGATCTGATCACGCAGACCGCTGATGGTCGCGACCTCAATGACCTCTGGAACGAGTTCCAGGCCGTCAACGAGGAGTACAACCGTCAGCGACAGACGCTGGTCGACTTCCTCACCTACTCGGTGAACTCGCCTATCGAAGAGATCCCCGTTCTCGGGTCTCAAGGCGACTTCGAGGAGGCGTCGGAGTTCGGTGTCCCGAAGGCCTACCGGCCCGAGTTCGACTCGTACTCCATGGGCTTCGGCTTCAAGTGGTACGACCTCGCGAACCGGTTCACCTGGCAGTTCCTCGCCGAGGCCCCGGCCTCCCAGGTGCAGGCCATCGAGAACCAGGCTCTTGAGGCTGACTCGCGTCTTGTGTTCAGCAAGATCATGCGTCAGCTGTTCCGCAACACGACCGACGCCGCGACGATCCGCGGGAACGCGTACAACGTCTACGGGTTCTACAACGGGGTGTCCGACGACGCCGGTACTCCGCCGTCCTACAAGACGAACACGTTCTCCAACGGTCACAACCACTTCCTCGTGAGTGGCGCCGCGACTGTCGACCAGGGCGACCTGGAGGAGATGGCGAACCACCTCGCCCATCACGGCTACAACCGCCTTGAGGGCTACCGCACCGTTGTCATCGTGAACACCGCGGAGGGCAATGTCATCCGCAACTTCCGTTCCACGATCAACGGTGGCGCGGGTATGTGGGACTTCATCCCCGCCCAGGGTCAGCCCACGTCGCTGCTCGACATCAACACTCAGATCATCAACGGCAGCCCGGTTCCGGGTGAGCTCAACGGTCTGAACGTCATCGGTTCCTATGGTGACCTGATCGTCGTCCAGGAGGACTACATCCCGGCCGGCTACCTGGTGGCCTTCGCCACCGGCGGGCGGGACAACCTCCAGAACCCGATCGGTTTCCGCGAGCACGCCAACTCCGGTCTCCGGGGTATGCGTCTGGTCAAGGGCCGTAACGCCGACTACCCGCTGCTGGATGCGTACTACGTGCGCGGCTTCGGTACGGGTATCCGTCACCGCGGTGC
>Ga0308176_10000075_pt1 | contig 64112 bp, 60 predicted proteins | sample PhyCR2_3_FD_203890 | JGI IMG/M metagenome (GOLD analysis project Ga0308176, IMG submission 203890) | Soil microbial communities from UC Gill Tract Community Farm, Albany, California, United States - DLSLS.C.R2 | ecosystem: Environmental > Terrestrial > Soil > Agricultural land | place: USA...
GAGACAAAACAAAGCCGAATAGTGAACAAGGCCTACAAGTGTGCGACGCAACGATGCTCAATGGATGGACAGGCTTCTGGCTCGTAAAATACCTTCGCGCCTTTGCTCCTTGGCAACTTTGCGTGGAACTCACTAAACCAATTAAATCTTCTCCCTATTTTGCCCGCACTTAGTTTTACACACCATGTGGCCCATTTGTAAAAAAGAACTCCGGCAAGCCTTTAGTTCGCTCACCGGTTACATCGCCATCGTTGTTTTTTTGCTGGCAAACGGCCTGCAATTATTCGTGTTGCGCAACAACATCCTGGAGTTTGGTTACGCCACGCTTGATCCTTTCTTTTCCTTTGCCCCCTGGATTTTGCTGTTCTTGATTTCAGCCATTACCATGCGCAGCTTTTCGGACGAGTTTAAAAGCGGCACCTTTGAAATTTTAGGTACACGGCCGCTAAGCAACTGGCAAATTGTTACGGGCAAATTCTTTGGCGCTTTTGTCGTAGCGTTGATTGCGTTAATACCCACGCTGGTATATTACTTTACCATCAATCATCTTGCGGCCACAACGGGCATTGATTCGGGTGCGGCCATTGGTTCTTATCTCGGTCTTGTTTTGCTCACGGGTTTGTTCACGGCCATTGGTGTTTGCGTGAGCAGTTTTACTACAAATGCGGTAGTGGCCTTCATCGTAAGTCTTATTGCTTGCGTACTTTTCTATTATGGTTTCAGTGCGCTAAGCGAATTGCCGCTCTTTCAAAACGGCGCGGACTATTACATCGAAATGCTCGGCATCAATTTTCACTACCAAAGCATCAGCCGCGGCGTAATTGATACGAGAGACATTGTTTATTTTCTAAGTTTTATTCTTTTCTTTTTACTTCTTACCAAACAAAACCTTGCAAAGCGATAAATGAAAAACCGAAAACGAAACATTCTTTGGTGGCTTGGCTTGCTGGTAGGTTTGGTGGCAATGAATTTTCTGGCTTCAGTGCTTCATGCCCGTTTTGATCTAACGCAGGAGAAGCGTTATTCGCTTACAAGCACCACGAAAGATTTGCTGCGCAACCTGCAATCGGACGTGGTGATTGACGTGTTTTTGAAAGGCGATTTTCCTTCTGGCTTTCGCAAGTTGAGCAATTCAACGCAAGAGTTTCTAACCGTACTGAAAGAGGCTAATCCGGCTAAAATAAAATACCGTTTTGTTTCACCCGATGAAGATGCGGGCAACGGAAAAACCTGGGGCGATTCCTTGCGCAGTGCCGGCATCGAACCCATTAATTTAACCGTGCAGGCAAAGGCGGGCGAAGAGAACAAAAACATCTTTCCGTATGCGCTGCTGCACGCGGCCGGCAAAACCGAAGTCGTCAATCTTTTTCCAAGCAGCAAACGAAACATTTCGGCGGAGGAATTGAACAACGCCGAAGCGATGATGGAATACGGCTTTGCCAAAAGCTTGGACAAGGTGACGAATCAGCAAGTCAGAGCCATTGCTTACGCGGTAGGAAATGGCGAGCCGGTGGACAACAGCATTTACGATCTGCAACAAATAACCGCAGCCGATTACCGCATGAGGCCTTTTGACCTGAACGTTTTTCCGTACATACCAAAAGAAGCAACGGTGCTGTTGATGGTAAAGCCGGCAAATGGATTTTCTGAAGCCGAGAAATTAAAGATTGATCAATACATTATGAATGGCGGCAAGGTGCTGATGTTTATTGACAACCTGCACGCTGAACAGGACAGCCTTAGTTTTAAACGCGAATTGATTGCCTACGACAGAAATCTTAACCTTACTGATTTGTTGTTTAACTACGGCGCCCGCATTAACGCTGATCTTGTAATGGACCTGCAATGCGATTTCCTGCCCTTTGCCGTGGGCGGCACGGCCGACAAGCCGCAATACGAATTTTTACACTGGAATTATTATCCACTTTTTGAGACGCGAAACAATCATTCCATCAACAAAAGCCTGGGGCTTGTAGCCGGACGTTTTGTGAACTCAATGGACACGGTGGAAGCCGAGGGAATTAAAAAAACGTATTTGCTGCAAAGCAGCAATAACTCACGTACCATCAGCACGCCGGCGCTCATTTCTACGAACGAAAACCGCAACGCACCCGAAGACGCGAAGTTTAAAAGATCCGGCATTCCGGTGGCCGTTTTGCTCGAAGGAAAATTTTCTTCGCTGTACAAAGACCGCGTTAGCAAGGCGCAGATGGACAGCCTTGCGCAATCGGGCGGCTTTAAGGAGAGCAGCGGTGCGGACGGTAAAATGATTGTGGTAGCCGACGGCGACATGGTATTAAACGATGTGTCGAACAAACAAGGACCTTTGCCCATGGGCATGAATTTATTTACAATGGGTTCGCAGTACGAATACCCTTTTGCCAACCGCGATTTTTTACTGAATTGTTTGGAATATTTAACGAGCAAATCAAGCATCATTGCTACACGCAATAAAGAGATAGTGTTGCGCCTTCTCGACCCCAAAAAAACCGAAGCCGAAAAAAGCAAGTGGCAACTGGTGAACATTGCTCTGCCCATTGCGCTGGTGATTTTATTTGGCGTGATTTACCAGGGCCTTCGCCGGCGGCGCTTTGCTTCATAGTAAATAAAGGAATACTCTTTCCATAACAGCCCGCTAATTCCATCCTTTAGGCCGGGTTAACAGGAAAGACAAGCGCCTTCCCGTTTCCCCATCCGCAATATCTTTACCGCTTAAACACGGATTGGATTTATGACGGTGGATCAACTTACGTACTTGGTATTTGGATGTGTTTTACTCGTTGCCGTTGTAGTTGATTTGGGCTTGTTAAGCAAGCGGTCAACGGAGATCAACATCAAAAAAGCCTTTGGGCAAACCTTGTTCTGGGTTTTGCTGGCCTTTGGCTTCTTCGGCTTTTTGTGGTGGAAGGAAGGCAACGTAACGGCATTCGAATACCTGAGCGCTTACCTGATGGAATGGAGCCTGAGCATTGACAATATTTTTGTTTTCATTCTTATCTTCAGCTTTTTTAAAATCCGCTCCGATCACGTGGCCCGCGCCTTGCTCATCGGCATCATGATGGCCATTGTGTTGCGTGTAATTTTTATTACGGTAGGAGTGGTGTTGGTTGAAAAGTTTGATTGGATACTTTACATCTTCGGCGCTTTTCTCATTTATACCGGCATTAAAATTTTTACCGTTAAGGAAGAAGGCGGATTTGATCCGGAAACCAATCCCGTCTATCGTTTGCTGAACAAAGTTGTTCCCATTTACCATCACGATGTGAGCGGAAAGTTTTCTGTAAAACGGAACGGCAAGCGTTATTTCACCAATATGTTTGTGGTGATTGTTTTGTTGGCCACAACGGATATTGTGTTCGCCCTCGACAGCATTCCGGCGGTCTTTGCCATTAGCCAGGACAGGTTGGTAATTTACACTTCAAACATTTTTGCGGTGCTTGGCTTGCGTTCCTTGTTTTTTCTTCTTCGCGGCGCGGTGGCCCGCTTTGAATATTTGCAACAAGGCATTGCCGTGGTGCTCATTTTCATCGGCGCCAAAATGCTGGCCGAAGAATGGCTGCATCATTTTCTTACAAAAAACCAACTGGTGCTCATATCGCTTTTGGTGATTGTGCTTTGTTTGGTCGGTTCCATTGTTTATTCTCTCCAGGCTTCGCGTAGAAAGAAAAATGAAAATGATTTGATTTGACAACGGAAAGACTTTCAAATTGGGTTGCGACACGCAATATCCCGATACCTAAATATCGCAATAACTTACCTCATGCCTTCGTACACACTTTCGCAAATAACCGGGGTTGTAAACGGATCGTTGTCGGGCAACGGCAACGCAAGAATTGCGCAGTTGGTTTACGACAGCCGCCGCATACAACAGCCGCAAACCTCTTTGTTCTTCGCTTTGCAAACGGCCAATGCCGATGGACACGATTACGTTACCGAAGCCTATAAAAAAGGCGTTCGTTCGTTTGTTGTTAGCAAGAATATTTCACTTAAAGAAGCAAACGTCATTTTGGTTGGCGACACCTTAACCGCTTTGCAGAAATTGGCCGCATGGCACCGCAGTCAATTTCACACGCCCGTTATCGGCATAACGGGGAGTAACGGCAAAACGGTGGTGAAGGAATGGCTCAACGCTTTGCTGGAAGACGATTGCCAAATTGTGCGCAGTCCCAAAAGTTTCAATTCGCAAATCGGCGTGCCGCTCAGCGTGTGGCAGATGGAAGCGCAACACACGCTGGGCATTTTTGAAGCCGGCATTTCGCAACCGGACGAAATGCAAAAGCTCGAACGCATCATTCAGCCCACCGTTGGCGTGCTGACAAACATTAGCGAAGCACATAGCGAGGGTTTTGCTTCAACAGAAGAAAAACGAAACGAGAAGCTGCGGTTGTTTGCAAACGCGAAACTTGTTATTGGCGAAGCAGCAAACCTTGCTTCGTTATCAACAAAAAAATTTACGTGGAGCAAAAGCGAAGAAGCTACGCTGCGCATTCGGCAGATAAAAAAAGAACGAGCACTTACACTTATTGAAGCAGATTATAAAGACAACCTGCTTTCGCTTTCTGTTCCGTTTACCGATAACGCTTCAATTGAAAACAGCATTACCTGTTGGTGTGTATTGCTTCAATTTGAAATGAAGCAAGAGGTCATTCAAGAGCGGATGAACGCTCTTCATCCCGTTGACATGCGCTTGCAATTGAATCATGCCATCAACGATTGTCTTCTCATCAACGACAGTTACAGTGCCGACACCACTTCGCTGCGCATTGCGCTTGATTTTCTGGCGCAGCAAAGCGCCGGCTTAAAGCGTACCGTCATCCTTTCTGATTTTTACGAAAGCGGAAAAAGAAAAGAAGAACTTTACGCAGAAATTGCGCAACTGCTCAATCAATACAAAGTTGAAAAAGTCATCGGTATCGGAAAAGAAATTGTAAGCCAACTGCCGTTAAAAATTGATGCCGTTAACTTTCAATCGTACACTGCAACAGAAGATTTTCTGCAACAATTCAAGAGCTCGGATTTTTACAAAGAAATTGTTTTGCTGAAAGGCGCACGCAAGGCGGGCTTTGAACGCATTGCTCCTTTGTTTGAAGAAAAATTGCACGGCACGGTATTGCAAATTAACCTGGCTGCTCTCACCCACAATTTGAAAGAATACCAAAAGCGGCTTAAGCCTTCAACGAAAATTATGGCGATGGTGAAGGCTTTTGCCTACGGCAGCGGCGGCGCGGAGATTGCTTCGGTTTTGCAATTTAACAACGTTGCGTTCCTGGGTGTGGCTTATGCCGACGAAGGCGTGGAGTTGGTGAAAGCGGGTGTGAACATTCCGATAATGGTTATGAACGCCGAACCTTCGTCTTTTGCTGCTATTGTTGAACACGAACTACAACCCGTTGTTTATTCTAAAGCCTTGCTGCAAAACTTTGAGGCTTACATCAGGCAACAAGGTTTGTCTGCTTATCCCGTTCATCTCGAAATTGAAACCGGCATGAACCGCCTTGGGTTTTCGCTCGGCGAGATGGATGAAGTGGCAGCGCATCTTGCATCCAATTCACACCTGTCAATTCAATCTGTGTTCAGTCATTTAGCTGGCAGTGAAGATCCGGGCGAAGACGCTTTCACACAACAACAAGCGGCGCGTTTTCACGAAGCAATTTCCGTGCTTCAACAGCACATCACGCATCCTTTTTTAAAACACATTTCCAATTCGGCAGCCATTGTTCGTCATCCGGACTTGCAATTGGACATGGTTCGTTTGGGCATTGGCCTTTATGGCATTGAACCTGATGCGGAAGACGTGCTCCACTTGCAACCTGTGGCTACGCTTCGCTCGACGGTGGCGCAAACTAAAGAAGTAAAAAAAGGCGAATCGGTAAGCTATAACCGAAGAGGCATGGTGAACCGGGATTCAAAAATCGCGACCGTTCGCATTGGCTATGCCGATGGTTATTCGAGACGCTTTGGCAACGGTGTGGGTAAAATGCTGGTGAACGGAAAGCCAGCGCCGGTAATTGGAACAGTTTGCATGGACATGACCGTGCTTGATGTAACCGATATTGAAGGCGTGAAAGAAGGCGATGACGTGATTGTTTTTGGTGCGGGTTTGCCGGTACAGGAAGTTGCAAAACAGATGGGCACCATACCGTACGAGATCATGACTTCTGTTTCGCAACGGGTGAAGCGGGTTTATTATTATGAGTAACTGCCCATCCCGACCTTCCCGGTGGGAAGGCCACCAACGCTCCGCTTTACGCACCTCGCCAGTCAACGACTCCGCTGCTTAAATTGATTCTGCTGAAAGCAAGGGTCTGTGCTCAGATGGCCTTCCCACCGGGAAGGTCGGGATGAGCGACTTCATTCTTATTCGCTAACTGTCCGCAGGCCGCGTCAATGTCTTTGCCCCTGCTTCTGCGCAAACGTGCATTCACTTTATTCTTTTCCAGGTAAGCCATGAACTCGTTCATGCGCTGCTCCGAAGGTTTTTCAAACTTGGCAAAATCAATGGGGTTGTATTCGATGATGTTCACCAAATCGGCCGGAACCTGGCGATAGATTTTGATGAGTTCGTCAGCATCTTTTGTGCTGTCGTTGAAATTATTAAAGAGAATGTATTCGAGTGTGATTTCGTTTTTGGTTTGCTTGTAAAAATGGTTCAGCGCTTCAACAAGTGCTTTCAGGTTGTTGGTTTCGTTGATGGGCATGATCTCATTTCGTTTTGTATCATTTGCCGCATGAAGGGAAAGCGCCAGTTTGAATTTTACCTTGTCATCGCCCAACTGCTTAATCATTTTGGCAACGCCTGCGGTAGAAACTGTAATGCGCCGCGGACTCATCGCAAGGCCATCGTCAGCCGTAATTTTTTCGATTGCTTTCAAAACGTTTTTATAGTTCAGCAGCGGTTCTCCCATGCCCATGAACACAATGTTGGAAAGCTTCTTGCCGTGAATGCGTTCGCTTTGCTGGTTGATCAAAACCACTTCGTCGTAAATTTCGTCGAAGTCGAGATTGCGTTTCCGTTCGATATAACCCGTAGCGCAAAACCGGCAACTGAGCGAACAGCCAATTTGTGATGAAACGCAGGCTGTGTTGCGGCTCTCGGTTGGAATGAGCACGCCTTCGCATAAAAAGCCTTCGTGTGTTTGAAAACCCGATTTCACGGTGCCGTCGGCACTGTATTGCGTGTTGCTGATGGTAAGGGCAGGCAACGTAAAGTTTTCACCCAATTTTTGGCGAAGCTCTTTGCTCAAATTGGTCATGTCGGCAAAAGACTGTGCGCCTTTTTGCCAAATCCATTCCCACACCTGCTTTGCCCGGAATTTCTTTTCGCCAAGGGAAAGCAAAAAAGCTTCAACGTCGGCCTGAGAAAGATGCCGGATGTTTTGCACGCTCAAAAAGGGGTTTGCTACTGTCGTTGCCATTACACAAAGGTAAATTAATCGCCCTTGCACTTGAAGTTGGCGCACTCCTCTTAGGGCGGTTTTAACAGCATTGGCTCTTTCCCTAATCGTTACCTTGCTTTACTAAACTCAAGCGCATGAAAGCAAATTCTTCAAGCTATCGGTATGCAGCGTTGTTTATGATGATTGTCTCCACGGCAGGCATTGCACAAAAACCAAATATCGTTTACATCATGGCCGATGATTTGGGTTATGCCGACCTGAGTTGTTACGGCCGGAAAGAGTACCAAACACCGCACCTCGACCAACTTGCGGCACAGGGAATCAAATTTACAAATGCCTATGCAACGACGCCTGTTTGCACGCCCACCCGCGTTGCATTTATGACGGGCCGCTATCCAGCCCGTCTGAACGTTGGCTTGTACGAACCGATTGCCGAGGGGAGGAAAGATAGCTTGGTTGGTCTTTCTTCGGCTACGCCTTCCGTTGCCACGCTGATGAAAAAGGCCGGTTACGAAACAATGCTGATAGGCAAATGGCACTTGGGTTACCGGCCACAGTTTAGCCCAACGGCCAATGGATTTGATTATTTCTTTGGCTTTCACGCAGGCGCTTCGGATTACGTCACACATAAAAATCAGGGCGGTCTTGATGATCTTTTTGAAAACGACAAACCCGTTCGGCAATCGGGATATTTAACCGACATCTTCGCGCAAAAAGCCGTTGAGCGCATAAAAGCAAAACACCCAAAACCTTTCTTTCTCGCGCTGATGTTTAATGCGCCTCACTGGCCGTGGGAAGCTCGTGGTGATCCGGCTTACACTGACAACAGTTGGACAAAAGGCGGTTCCAAAGAAACCTACGCTAAGATGATGCAGTCTTTGGATGATGGAGTTGGTCTCGTGTTGGAGGCACTCGTTGATGCTGGGCTTTCAAAAAACACCGTGGTGATCTTTACCAGCGATAACGGTGGCGAACGTTTTTCGGACAACAGCCCCTACAAGGGCGGCAAGATGGGATTGTGGGAAGGAGGCATTCGCGAGCCGGCTTTTATTCGCTGGCCGGGAAAAATTAGGCCAAACAGTACGACTAAGCAGGTAGTGACAACAATGGACTGGACAGCCTCGATTCTTGCGATTGGCGGCGCAATGCCCGACGCAGTCTTTCCGCTAGACGGCATGAACATTATGCCGGTGATCTTGGGCGAAAAAAAGAACGTTGACAGAACGCTTTACTGGCGGGTATTTCAACGCAAACAAAACAAGGCCATGCGCGACGGAAAATGGAAATACCTGCAGGACGAAAAAGGCGAAGAATATCTTTTCGACCTGGATGTAGATCCTGTTGAAGACCATAACGTAAAAGAACAGTACAAAGCCGAATTCGAAAGCCTCAAAAAGAAATACAGCCAATGGGAAGCAACCATGCTTAAGCCCATTCCACTTGGTGAATAAGAACCAGTGAATCAACCGTTATCTTGCACGGCAATGATTGTTTAAACTATGCGAGACGTTTACGTTGTTGATGCCATTCGCACACCGTTGGGAAAATACGGCGGTGCGCTGGCTGCTGTTCGCCCTGATGATTTGCTGGCACACGTAATAAAAGAATTGCTAAAGCGGAACTCTTCGATTGATCCTTCCGATATTGAAGACGTGATTGCCGGTGATGCCAACCAGGCTGGCGAAGACAACCGCAACGTGGCGCGGATGGCCGCGCTGCTTGCGGGTTTGCCTGTAACCGTTCCCGGCAATACTGTCAACCGTTTGTGTGCTTCAGGACTGCAAGCCATCATGGATGCTTCGCGGCAGATCGAATGCGGAGAGGCCGAACTGATGATTGCCTGCGGCGTGGAAAGCATGAGCCGTGCGCCTTTTGTAATGGCAAAAGCAACGGCGCCGTTCCAACGCACAACCGAGATTTACGATACTACTCTTGGCTGGCGATTTGTGAACAACAAACTTGCCGGCGTTCATTATCCTTACAGCATGGGCGAAACTGCCGAGAACGTGGCAAGACAATGGAATGTTAGCCGCGAGGCGCAGGACGAATGGTCTTTGTCTTCGCAGGAAAAATACTTTGCCGCATTGGAAAAAGGAATCTGGAAAGAAGAGATTGTCCCAGTAGAAATTCCTGCTGAAAAAGGAACTACTAAACTTTTTGATACCGACGAACATCCGCGTAAAACATCGCTGGAGAAACTGGCGTCGTTAAAGCCTGCGTTTGTAAAAGACGGAACTGTGACTGCGGGCAATGCCGCAGGAATTAACGACGGCGCTGCGGCGATGTTACTGGCAAGTGAAAGGGCGGTAAAAAAATTTGGATTGAAACCCATTGCCAAAGTGATTGCCTCGGCCGTTGCCGGTGTTGACCCAAGTATTATGGGCATTGGCCCTGTGCCCGCCACGCAAAAAGCACTAAAACGGGCTTCCTTGTCCATCGCGGATATTGATTTAATTGAATTGAACGAAGCCTTTGCTTCACAAGTGCTGGCCTGCATTCAGGATTTGGGTCTGGATAAAACAAAGATCAACGTGAATGGTGGTTCTATTGCGCTTGGTCATCCCCTTGGTTGTAGCGGTGTGCGGCTTTCAACAACACTTGTCCACGAAATGAAACGAAGAGGCAGCAAATACGGCCTTGCAACGATGTGCGTCGGGGTGGGGCAGGGAGCAAGTATAATTTTTGAAGGCATCGTCTGAACCGGGATTTATGGGATGATCGGAATTGGCGGATTGTAATGGTTTTATCAACGAGAATTGTTATGCGAGTTACGCTTGTTCTATTTCTGAGTATTGGTTTTGCTTCCTGTTTTCTTTTTAAAGATTACAAGCGAAAAGAACTGACGTACGTACAAAACGGGCAATCGCAAACCGTATCCATTCTTGTTCCCAAAGGTTACGTGAAAGAAGAAGCAAAAGACACGGCGGGCATTTACCTGCACAGCTTTCAATATCCTGGCGGCGCAACCTTGTACGCTGCTTATCTCAGCGACACTACATACGAATTGCAATCATTCAACAAAAGTCTTCATCAGCCGTTGGAATTGCTGCAAGGCGGCCTTGTTTACAAAGGCCAGGACTCAACCGATTTGTTTTACCGTGAGCTAAGGCAGGGAAATTTTCGTTTTGGTTACCGCAATGTTTCGTCGGCAAACGAAGTCTTTTTCGATTCGGCTACGAACTATGCGGCGTGGCAAAAACGGTAACCGTCTGCTTACAATTCTTCAAAGCTTACGTTGCGGTATAATTCATTTACCGTGCAGGAAAAGTTGATGCTTTCGATTTGAAAAAGATCTTCGGGATTCGTTGTCTCCCGAAAATTCCAGAAGCTGGTTTCTTGTTTAATGTATCTCTCGATAGAAATTTCCTGCGACGAAACAAGAATATACTCTTTCAGCGTGGGAAGGCTTCTGTATAACCTGAACTTTTCACCCCGGTCATAATTCTTCGTTTTTTTTGAAAGTACTTCAATGACGACAACCGGATTTGTTATTGTATCGTTTCTTTTGTTCCAACGTTTGAGTTCACCACAAACAATACTTAGGTCAGGATAGGTGAAAAGATTATTGGCTTCGTTGTGTATTTTTAAATCGCTTGGGAAAATCTGGCAATTTTTATCTCTTAAAAAACCATCAATTGCTGATAATGCATTTCGCACAATTTGGTTGTGCGAAATACTGCCGTCGACCATTGCAAACACTTCACCCTGGCAGTATTCGTGCTTTTCTTCCGACTCGTCTTCCATTAGAAGATAGTCGTCGATGCTTGTGTATTTTGGTGCGGGAACTGCGCTCATGGCTCAAATTTACGCCTTCCTTAAAACAACTTATACAGAAGCCTCTTCACCAAACGGTAATTGGTGATGATAGAAAGTACAATTAAAATTACGGCCAGCGCCACTACACTCCAATGCACCGGCGTTTTTAATTCTTCGCGGTCATACATTGCAAAATGATGAAAGGCCCATTGCATGACCTGCGTGAGCGCAAGCGCAACGAGCACAATGGAAACATAAACCGGAATGAATCTTCGCGACACATTCTTGCTTAACCAAAGCGGCGAATAACCAATCAAAAGCAGAAGCTGGAGGTTTTCCTTGCTGCGGGCAATGACGAGTTGCAGGTAAAACGAGAACAACATCAGCGCCATTACCACCACCAATAATCCAAAGACTCCAAGGCCGGTAAAGATGCCTTCCATCACTTGTTTGGTGCGGCCCATTTTTGTTTTGTCCCGGTTGGTCACATAACTTTTTTGGTCTAAAAAGGAAAGGAGTTCAGGGTTGTTGGCATCGGTGGTTTTGATGTAAAGCCGCGAGTAACCCTGCGTTGGCGTTTCGCCGTAAGCCTTGTTGGCCCAGTCCAAAAAAGATTTGGGCACGATCACAGTATTCAATCTATCGCTGAAGGCCACCACGCTGCCGTACAAGTCCATCTTTTGCCCCTTGCCGGAGACGGAAAGCACCACAGGGATGTTCATGGCTGTTTCTTTCGAAACCTGCGACATACCTTGTGAAGGCGCAAACACGTTGAACATTTCAAGGTAATCCGACGAAACAATGATGGGCACTTTCAACTGTCCCTCCACCCAATGAAAGGTGGGCGGCACGGTGTCCAAAAATTCGTCTTCAATGCTTTCTACAAAAAGGTCTGTTTTAAAGGGCAGGATATTTCCGGCACTCAACTGCACGCGAAAAAGATTTGATTGAAGCGGCGCCACGTCAGTAACAAAAGGCTTGCTTTTTAACTCTTCCACGTCCTTGTCGGAAAACACATTTTTTTCGGGCTGGCCCATCGTTTCGTTCGTCACCTTTTTGGTAATGGAAATAAAATCAAAACCATTCTTGCGAATGCTGCCTTCCTTCATCAATTGCTGAATGTTGACAAACATTTGCACGGACGCAAGCAGCAGCAAAACGCCAATGCCCAAACCAATGTAAGAAAACCATCGCGAGGCAGCGTTGGTGCCGGTTTGCAAAAGTGGTTTTATGGGTTTGAAGGAAAGCATGAAAGGTTTGTAGTTTGTAGTTTATGGTTTGTGGTTAGCGTGCTGTGCGTGGATGCTTTACAAATGATACAGTTTTGTGAACGGGAAATAATCAATGCGTTCAAGGTCGGCGAAGATGATGGCTGCGCCGCGGATTTTTGCTTCTTCGAGCATCAAGTCCATTGCTTTCATGGAGTTGTTGTTGTCTAAATGGCTAAACGGTTCGTCGAGCAACAAAAATTGAAAAGGTTGCAACAAGGCACGAATGATGGCCACACGTTGTTGTTCGCCATACGAGCAGGTTCTACATTTTGAATTCAGCTTGCTTCCGATGCCGAGTCGCTCCGCCATTTCTTTTATTTTTTCAACCGGATGGTAGGGTTGCAACTGGTGTTTGATGTACAAATTTTCGTACACGGTTTGTTCGGGCAAGAGGCGCATGTCTTGCAAAACGATGCTGACTCTTTCTTTTCGCTGTGCGGCAAAGTTTTCGGCGGTGAAGGTTTTTATAGAAAGCTTTCCGTCGTAACCGATCTCGCCGTTGTAATCACTTCGCAGGCCGTACAAAAAGTGCATGAGCGATGTTTTACCGCTGCCCGACGGCGCCACGATTTTTACCATCTCGCCGGGTGAAAACGAAAGCTCTTTTCCCCAAACCTCTGAGGTTTGTTTGCGGGTGTCGGGAAAATAAGTTGGGAGAAGGTTGTTGATGCTTAATTGCATAAGAATCCAAAATTCAAAATTACTGCGCAACGAAATAAACGCACAAGAGTGCGATGCTTCGACTGCGCTCAGCATAAACTCCACAAAAGTTTGATAGACGCACCGGCTTCTGGTTCATAAAAAAAGTTCATTGCTGAAACCTTGCTTCATAAAAAAAGCCGCAGCGGCAAACATACGCACTGCGGCTTTTATTGAAAGGTTTTGCTTAGTGTTTCGGCTCTTCTACAACGGGTGGTGGAGGCGCCGTTGTCGTCGTTGTTGAATCAACCGACATATTTTGCATATCGTTCTCCATCGCCACCTTGTTGGCCTTGTAAGCGGCGTGCATTTTTTCGGCGTACTGGTTCAATTGTTTCAGGCTGTTGGTTTTGCCGTCAACCATGTTGATGGTAATCTCCGAAGTTGCCACGCCGTCTTTGTATTCGTCAGCCACCATTACCACATCTTGCCACATGGCGGCGGATTCGGCCAACATGCTTTTTGCCATCGCGCCGCCTTTGAAATCCGTTTTCAACAAGCGTTGTACGTCGAGGTAAAAACCAAAGGGATGGCCGCTGATTTTATCGGTAAAAGCATGCTTGGTTGTGTTGCCGCTTAAAAAACCGTTTACGGCCGCAGCCTTGTTGCCGGCCACAAACCAGTCGTTGTTCAACTGGTAAGCGAAGGAACCTTCCGGCACTTGCGGTTTTACAATGTTCATCAGTTTTTCGAATGAAGCTTTTTGGTTCACGTTCGTGGCAAAAAGAAAACTCATGTCGGGTTTTGACGAGGTGAACGACTGATCGCCCGATGCCGTTTGAAAATGAACGGTCGTGTCTTTCATCTGCAAGTCAGACAGCGCCATTACAAACTGGCCTTTGGTAGCGCTCAATACTTCGTCAAGTGAAGTGTTTGCTTTGGAGAGAAACATGTTGGCCATGCCGTCAACGCCGATGGTTTTCAAAAATTCTTTCAATCCCTGCGGGTCAGTGTTCATCGCCATTACGCCGATTACGTTATCGGAAGGAATGCGGTCGAGCACGGAAGCGTCCACGTTTTTGAACTTCCATTTGTCCATCGCCTTCTGCATTTCCTTGCCGTAGAACTGCTTCAGCTTTGCGGCAATTTTGCCGTCTTCAAAATTGACCGTGCCCGCGGCCACGTTGTCTTCCAGCAGGCTGCCAAATTTCATCATGCTCAACATGCCCGCCATGTCGGAATATAAAACACCGGAATTCACCCACACGTGCATGTCGCCGGTCTCTTTCATGATGGAGGCAAAGCGGTCATCGTCAAAAAGGCTTGCGTCGCTGTTGCTCATGACCTGCTTGACAAAAACTTTCAGGCTGTCGGCTTTAAAGCGGGTAACCTCATTCATGCCGCCGCCCATCGGGTTCATGTCGCCCAGCGGCACGTCGTTGATGACGGCAAACTTGCTGTTGTTCCAGGTAACAACGGTGTTGTCGTCAGAAGCGAGTGTGTTCCAGTCGCCGTCTTTTTCGGTTTTGTCCTGGTGGCTGATTTTTTTGGCGAGGGCTTCAAAGGCAGCCGCGTCTTTTACGCTTCCTTCAAACACACTGTAACCGCCGCGGCCTCTTTTCTTTATAAAGAAGGCAAAGTCGCTGCTGGCATCAATCCCCGAAGCCTTCGGGTCGTCCATTATTTTTTTGGCAAGCGAATCTTTGCTTTCGTTGTAAGCATCTTTGAACCACTCGGTTTTTTTGATGTCGTCCCAACTGAGCTTTGACGAAAGCGAAGCTGAGTTGATGTGAAAAACAACGGCCGCGTCTTTTGGAATGGCGAGACCCGATTTGTTTGCGCTCTTGCACGAAGCCAGCAGCAGTGTGGCGCCGGCCAGGGCAGTTAGAAATGGTATACGTTTCATGTTTGCTTTTTTTGTGGAGGTCAAATAAACAAAAATTCTTTCAGCTTTTCGAACGGCAGCTTTTGCTGCTGGCCGCTGCGCAAATCTTTTACAACAGCGGTTTGTCCGGCCATTTCCGTAGCGCCGATGATGATGATGAACGGGATGCCTTTTTTCTCGGCGTATTTAAATTGCTTGTCGAATTTTTGAGCTTCGTGAAAAATTTCGGCGGGTACGCCGGCTTTGCGAACTTCTTGTAGGAGGCGATAAGCTGTTTTTGATTCTTCTTCGCCGAGGTTAAAGAACAAAACCTTTGTTCCCTGTTCAACGGTTTCGGGAAAGAGTTTCAGTTCTTCCATTACGTCGTAAATGCGGTCAACGCCGAAGGAGATGCCAACGCCGGGAACGTTGGGCACACCAAACAAACCGGTCAAATCATCGTAACGTCCGCCACCGCCGATGGAGCCTATGTTCACACCAATGGCTTTGATTTCGAAGATGGTTCCGGTGTAGTAGTTCAATCCTCTTGCAAGGGTAAGATCAGCAATCAGCAATCGGCAATCGGCAATACGCGATTGTTCGGTTGCTTTAAGAATGTATTTAAGTTCTGCGATGCCTTGCTTGCCAATTTCAGAACTTGCAAAAAGTTTTTCTGCCGCAGCCAGTTTTTCTTCGTTTGAGCCGGCGATGGAAAGATAGTTTTCAACAACGCCAATCTGCTCGTCATTCAATCCGCGTTGGCTCAATTCTTCTTTTACTTTTTCGATGCCGATTTTATCCAGCTTGTCAATGGCGATGGTGATGTCCATCATCTTGCCTGCGCCGCCCGCAGCTTCGGCTAATGCCGCTAAAATTTTGCGGCTATTGAGATGTATTTCAACGGGAATTTTTAGTTGCTCAAAGACCGTTGAATAAATATTGGTGAGTTCTACTTCGTTTATCAAAGATTTACTTCCCACCACATCTGCATCGCATTGATAAAACTCGCGGTAGCGTCCGCGTTGCGGACGATCTGCCCGCCATACGGGCTGAATTTGATAACGCTTGAAGGGAAATGTAAGTTGTCCGTAATTCATCGCCACGTAGCGTGCAAAAGGAATGGTGAGGTCGTATTTCAGGGCACGTTCCGTAAGGTTTTTGTCGTTCTTTCCCTGCAAGGCATTTTCGAAAGCAACTTTTGATTTGTCAACGTTCTTCGCATCACCCAAGCCGTTGTTCAATATTTTAAAAATAAGCTTGTCACCCTCTTCGCCGTACTTACCCATCAGCGTTTCCAGGTTTTCCATTGCCGGTGTTTCCAGCGGTTGAAAACCGTAAAGCTCAAACACATTTTTTATTGTGTTTAAAATGTATTGGCGCTTGCGCACAATGTCGGGACCAAAATCTCTTGTGCCTTGCGGAAGGGAAGGTTTCATCAAGAATTAAAAATTAAGAATTCACAATTAAGAATGATATGCCTGCCGTTATTTTTCAATTTGCACATTTGCATAATTGCGAATTATCGCCGCGCAGGTTGCATCAATTAATTCGTACACTTCGTGATAACCGGGTTCAGTGCCGTACCAGGGATCGGGCACAGAACCGTTTTTGCCGGGATGGAGTTCGTTTAAAAACAAATCCACTTTGGCCGCATCGTATTTTTCTTTTGCAATCCATTTTATTTCGTCCAGTACGTCATCGGCCATTGCATAAATTTTATCGTAGCGGTCAAAATCTTCTTTTACAAAACGCCTTGCCCGCTGATCGCAAATGTCAACGCCGTTTAGCTTCGCTACTTTCTGCGACAAGCGATGCGGCGCTTCGCCCACGTGATAACCGTTAGTGCCTGCGCTGTCAACCACCCAGTTCAATCCGGCTTCTTTTGCCTTGTGTTTCAAAACGCCTTCGGCCAACGGGCTTCGGCAAATGTTTCCCAGGCACACCATTAAAATTTTCATCCGCTAAATTTTTGCAGCGCAAAACTAAGCCTTTGCGGGTTGAAAGATTTTTGGTAAATGTTATGGAAACGAAAGCACCGGTCATCTCAACTGTAAACCACACACCATGACCAGCCAACAAATTTTGCAATCAGATGTTCTCGACATTTTGTTTGAGAAGCGGAACAAAGCTTACGGTGCTTACCTGCTTCGCAGAAATTATTCGGCGCAGCTTTTAAAGGCGATGGGCATCACAGCCTTGCTTGTGCTTGTTCTGTTGTTTTTTGGAAATTCTTCGGCAACAAAAACAGTTGTTGCAAAATTGAACGACAGCGGTTTTGTTGTAAAACAAATTGAATTGCCCAAAGAAAAAGTTGAACCGCCAAAACCAAAAGTACAGCCGCCCGCCGCGCCGCAACCGGTGAAGACGGAGCTGCTGCTTGATAAAATAAAGCCCGTTGAAAAAACAACAACGATCATTGCCACGCAAAACGATTTGGACGATGCTTTGCCTGGCGCAGCAAGGATTGATGGTCCGCCGGCAACGGGAATTCAGCCACCGTCTTTGCCCCCGTCAACCGGTACTGGAACAGCGGAAAAAGAACCGGAGAAAATCAATCCGTCTTTGCCCAATCGCCAACCGCAATTTCCCGGTGGTTCGTTGGCCTGGCAAAAATTTTTGGAGCGAAACTTAACGCCGCCCGCTGATTTGGAACCCGGCGAAAAACGCTCGGTGCTTGTGCGTTTTTCGGTTGACGAAGGAGGCGTGATTACAAACTTTCAGGTAGTGCAATCAGGCGGCGCTGATTTTGACAACGAAGTCATTCGCGTGTTAAAGAAAATGCCGCGTTGGTTGCCGGCCATTCAGGCCGGAAAGCCGGTAGCGGTGAGTTTTACGCAGCCCGTAACTTTTCAGGCGGGTGAATAGCGTTGCCCAAAACCGCGTTTTTAAAAATCATAACTTGCCGCACCCAAAATTTTTTTATGCTCGACGACTTTCAGGAAAAGCAACGACAACAAGGAACGCGAATGCGTTCGGTCATGGATTACACCATGGGCATCGTGTTCTTTTTTCTTGGGCTTTTTTTTATCCTCTACCGGCAGTTCGGCATTCGCATCATGGCCAGGGAGCCCTCGAACCTTGATTATTTTATTGGTGGGCTTTTTGTGATTTACGGCAGTTGGCGTTTTTACCGCGGCTATAAAAAGAATTACTACCGATGAGCAGACTTCAATGGCTTGGCTTTTTAATTTTTAGCGGAGCTTTTTTAGCCGGTTGTAAAAACAGTGCGGCCGAAAGGCCCGACCGTTTTGACAGCGGTGTGCTCCACATTAGCTGCGACGAAAGTTTTAAACCCGTAATGGATGCGCAAATTCAGGTGTACGAAGCGCAGTATCCCGATGCGAAAATCATTGCGCATTACAAACCCGAAGCCGATTGCATCAATGATTTTTTGGTTGATTCGGTTCGCCTAATCGTCGCCACGAGAGGTTTTTCGGAAAAAGAAAAAACAGCAATCTCCGATTCGTTGAAAGTAGCGCCGGAAAAATTTACGGTGGCTTACGATGCGGTGGCGGTGATTGTTAACCCACAGGCAGAAGACTCTTTTTTTACGGTTAAGGACTTAAAAAACCTCGTCAGCGGAAATTCTAATAAAAATCTAATTCCGGTGTTTGACGGGCTGAAAGCCACCAGTACGGTGCGGTTTATGCTTGATTCCGTGCTTCGCGGCGAACCGCTTGGAAAAAACGTTGTGGCCGCTGAAAGCAGCCAGGGCGTTATAGATTATGTTGCGAAGACCAAAAATGCCGTAGGTTTTTTGGGTATCAGTTGGCTTGGTAATTCCGACGATTCTTTGCAACGGTCTCATTTAAAAAAAGTCCGGCTGGCCCGCCTGGAAAGTACCGACAGCGCCGGCGGATTTGTGTTGCCGGTTCAGTATTTAATTTACAGCCGCTCTTATCCGTTCATCCGCGATTTGGTATGCGTCTTGAAAGAACGTTATACCGGCTTGGCCAACGGCTTTGTGAATTTTCTTCGCAGCGACCGCGGCCAGCTTTTATTTCGCCGTTCTTATCTGTATCCGGCGGTCCGTGCCTTTTATGCACGAGACACCGAACTGAAATAGAAATGCACAAAAATTAACAGGCGGTGGTTGAACGAAACCGGATAATTTTAAATCTTAAAAAGAAAAAAGAAAAATGAAGAAGTCAGCAGTTGTTTTCCTTTTTGCTGCGTTGTTCTCGATCAGCGCAATGGCTCAATCCGTACAGGAAGGCGTTAGCAATTGGTATGCGGAACGCTACCAGAGTGCCCGTTCCATTTTTGAAAAATTAATCGCGGCTAACCCCAATAATTTAGAAGCCGTTTACTGGCTTGGCCAAACCTTGCTTGGGCAGGGCGACGTAGCCGGTGCAAAAGCCTTGTACCAAAAAACATTATCAACTAACGGCAACGCACCGTGGATTTTGGCCGGCATGGGACAGATTGATTTGATGGAAGGCCGCAGCGCCGAGGCCCGCGCAAAATTCGACGCCGCCCTTGCCGGAAGTAAAGGAAAGAAAGGCAACGATCCTTCGATTCTTACCGCTGTGGCCCGCGCCAATGTGCAACCTTATAGCGATGATAAGAAGGTAGGCGATTTGGATTACGCCATCGCTAAATTGAATGAAGCTGCACAATTAGCCCCGACCAACCCAGACCTTTTTGTTGTGTTGGGCAACGCTTACCGCAAAAAGCACCAGGGCGGCGATGCCGTGCAAGCCTACCGCAAGGCGGGCACTTTTGCCCCGGCTTTGTTTCGTACGGCCAGCATTTACATGTCGCAACAAAACTGGGATGCTGTGTTGGAATATCTAAATTCGACTATTGCCGCCGATCCAAAATTTGCACCGGCATACGAAGCGCTTTATGCGTACAGCATTAATGAAAAAAGAGATGCGGAAGCTGCTGACAAATGGGGTAAGCTCTATGTTTCCAATTCGGACCCAAGCCCCGACAATGATTACATCCTGGCCTCTACGGCTTACGTGCGGAAAGATTTTCAGGGCGCCATTAACATCGCAAACAAAATTTTGCAAGCTACCAACAACAACCCCAAGGCTCGCGTTTACCGCTTGCTTGCTTATGCATATCAAGACTTAAAAGACACGGCAAAGGCTTGCGATTATTCCAATCGCTTTTTAACCCGCGCTGCGGCTACCAACGATGAATTGCTGGCCAATGATTACTTGCTTCACGCAACCACTTGCGGTATTGGCAATCCAGTTGTGGTGCAGCAGGACATTGCGAAGGCTCTGCAGATTGACACGGCAAGGAGCCAGCAGGTTTCTTTACTGAACAAGTTCATTTCATCAGCCCGTGCGGCCGGCCAGCGTGATTTGGAAGCCAACCTGATGTTGACTTCTGCACACCTGCGCGGACAAGCCACTCCTGCCGAACTCTTCTACATCGGCACCTTGTTTTATTACACAAAGAACTTTCAAACCGGCGACAGTGTTCTCTCGGCCTACATTACAGCCGCTCCCGATTCACTGCAAGGATACTATTGGCGCGGTTTGACAAGGCTGGGAATTGATACAGCCGGCACGCAAGGCCTAGCCATTCCTGATTTTGAGAAAACTATGCAGTTGGGCGAAGCCGATAAGGTGCGGTTCAAAGCGCAAGGCGCCCAAGCCGCACAACTTCTGGCCATTTACCAAGCCAATGTAAAGCACGATAAAGCAGCCGCTTTAGCGGCCCTAGCTAAGGGCCTGGAGTTTGACCCGACAAACGAGACCTTGTTGGGAATCCAAAGACAGCTTTCGGGTGGAAAAACAACGCCGTCACCGGCAAAGACGGAAACAAAAACAAAAACTTCTGCCGACAGTACAAAGACGAAGACAAAAACAAAAGGCAAATAAGCGTTTCACCTTACAAAAAGCCTCCTCATTGCGGGAGGCTTTTTTATGCCCTTCAAAGCTGCAAAGAATGCTCGGACGTTTGGCAATCCTAACTTATTTTTGCTCGCATTCTGAAAAACTATGTTTCCCCTACTTCAAGCAGATTTGAGCAAAGCCATATCCGATGTGAACTCAGCCGCCAGTTGGCTTCCCATTGCTTTCCAGTTTTTGTTTGCGTTCGGCATGATCGGCACTTTGCTGGTTGTAACGCACCTGCTTGGCCCTAAACGCAAAACCACCGACAAACTGCAAACCTTCGCATCGGGTATTGAAAGCCACGGCGAAGCCCGGCAACCAATGGCCATTAAATATTTCCTGGTGGCAATTCTGTTTGTGTTGTTCGATGTAGAGATTATCTTTTTTTACCCTTACGCGGTTAATTTCAAAGGCCTCGGTTGGAGCGGTTTTTGGGCGGTGTTTATGTTCGTCGCTTTCTTTTTGTGCGGGTTTATCTACATCATCAAGAAGAAAGCGTTGGAGTGGGAGGATTAGAATTTAAAATGTAAAAATTAAAATGAAGAATGTAAAAAGTAAGACAAACGGTTTTAGATTCCACATTCATCATTTTGCATTCAAAATTTAGAATTATGGCTCGTCCGGTTTCATATAACATCAAAGAAAAGCCTTTAGAAAAGGACATCAGCATCGTGGACATGCCCGATGGCTACCAGGGCGAAGGTTTCTTCGCAACGAAGCTGGGTGACGTAGTAGGCTTGGCAAGAAAGAATTCTCTCTGGCCGCTTCCCTTTGCGACAAAATGTTGTGGCATCGAATTCATGGCTACGATGGCTTCACATTATGACTTGGCAAGATTCGGGGCCGAGCGGGTTGGCTTCTCGCCGCGGCAATGCGATTTGCTGATGATAATCGGCCTGATTTCCAAAAAAATGGCGCCTGTGGTAAAACAGGTGTATTTGCAAATGGCAGAGCCCCGGTGGGTGATGGCCATTGGCGCCTGCGCATCCAGCGGCGGAATTTTCGATACATACAGTGTGTTGCAGGGTGTTGACCAAGTAATTCCAGTGGATGTTTACGTGCCCGGTTGTCCGCCAAGGCCGGAAGCAATTCTGGACGGATTTATGAAAGTGCAGGAAGTTGTGGGAAAGGAAAGCCTCCGGAGGCGAAACAGCGACCATTACAAAAAATTGTTAGAGAGTTACGGAATACAATAAAGCCAAAATTCAAAAGTAAAAAGTCAAAAACACAGACCCTACTTTTGAATTTTGCATTTTGACTTTTTATGGCTTTAAGCAACGAATATATCAAGCAGAGGCTTCAGGCAACGTTTGGCGAAGACGTTTACGGTTTCGAGGAGCCTTACGGCATGCTTACGTTTGAAACCAAGCCCGAACAGAACCTGAAACTGATGCGATTTCTATTCGACGAACCCGCATTGGGCTTTCAGTTTTTAACTGACCTGACGGCCGTTCACTATCCAGCGTACAAGGGCCGTGAGCTTGCAGTTGTTTATCACCTGCACAACCTGGTGGAAAATTGCCGCATCCGTTTCAAAGTGTTTGTGCCCACTGAAAAACCGGATGTTTTCAGCGTTACAAAAATCTTTGAAGCCGCCAACTGGCTGGAAAGAGAAGCCTATGATTTCTACGGTGTCAATTTTGTTGGGCATCCGAATTTAATCCGGATTCAGAACGTGGACGAAATGGATTACTTCCCGCTGCGAAAAGAATACCCGCTGGAAGACCAAACAAGAATTGACAAAGATGACGAGATGTTCGGCAGAGGCGGAACGTTTGATTTCGGAAACAGGCATCCCGATGGCTCGCCCATGACCATACCGGCTGCTGAAAAAGCTGAATAGAATTGTTGCCGTACAAGAGTGCCCTTCGAAAAGCTCAGGGTAAACTGCAAACGAAGTTGAATAGATTTACAAAAAGTTGACCACAAAAAAGTTGATGTCTACGACAGAAAAACATATCACACTTCCGGAAGGAAGCATCGAAAAAACAACCACCAAAATAAACCTTGGTCCCACGCACCCGGCCACACACGGTGTATTTCAGAACATTCTGGAATTGGACGGCGAAACAATTGTTTCTGCCGAACAAACCATTGGTTATGTACACCGGGCCATTGAAAAAATTGCCGAACGCCGTCCGCTGTATCAAATAACGCCGCTTACCGACCGGTTGAATTATTGCTCATCGCCCATTAACAACATGGGCTGGCATACAACCTGCGAAAAATTGCTGGGCATTCAAACACCCAAGCGGGTTGATTACCTCCGTGTCATCATCATGGAACTGGCCCGCATTGCCGATCACTTGATTTGCAATTCGATTGTGGGAGTGGATGCGGGAGCTTACACCGGCTTTTTATACCTGATGCAATACCGCGAACTCATCTACGAAATCTGGGAACAGGTTTGCGGCGCTCGTTTGACGACAAACATTGGGCGCATCGGTGGGTTTGAACGGAATTTCAACAACATTGCTTTTGAAAAACTGGAGAAGTTTTTAGCGGAATATCCGAAAGCATTGAAGGAGTTTGAAAATCTTTTCGTGCGCAACCGCATTTTCATGGAACGCACCATTGGTGCGGGCCCCATCAGTGCGGAAAGAGCCTTGAACTATGGCTTTACAGGCCCAAACCTCCGGGCTGCCGGTGTTGATTACGATGTGCGTGTGCACACGCCTTATTGCAGTTACGAAGATTTTGAATTTAACGTTCCGACCGGCACTACCGGCGATTGTTACGACCGCTTTTTGGTGCGGGAGGAAGAGATGTGGGAATCGCTGAAAATTATTGAGCAGGCATATCGCAAAGTGCAGGAATTTAAAGGCGCGGAAGCCGAAGTTTTTCATGCGGATGTTCCCGAATATTATTTGCCGGAGAAGAAAGATGTGTACACCAAAATGGAGGCGCTCATTTACCACTTCAAAATTATTATGGGAGAAGTGGACATGCCGCCAGGAGAAGTGTACCATTCGGTGGAAGGCGCCAACGGTGAATTAGGCTTTTACCTGATCAGCGACGGCGGCCGCAGCCCGTACCGGATGCACATCAGGAGACCGTGTTTTATTTATTACCAGGCATACGAGGAATTGGTAAAAGGCAGCATGTTGAGCGATGCCATCATTGTGATGAGTAGTCTAAACCTCATCGCCGGTGAAATGGACGGATAAAACAATTAGCCAATTCGGCAATTTGCCAATGTGCAAATGGATTGTCGAATTGTAGAATTATCAAATTGCCGAATTGACTATAATGAAGTTTTCAGAACAAAAATTAGAAAGAGTCAAAGAAATCATTGCCCGCTATCCCGAAGGAAAGCACAAGAGTGCATTGATTCCTTTGCTGCATTTGGCACAGGAGGAAAACAACGGATGGCTGAGCGTGGAAGCAATGGACTACGTTGCAAGTTTGCTTCAATTGACGCCAATCGAGGTTTACGAAGTAGCGACGTTCTACAGCATGTACAACCTGAAGCCCGTTGGCCGCTACCTTTTCGAAGTTTGCCAGACCGGTCCCTGCATGCTCAACGGCAGTGACAACATCATCAATTATATCCAGGAAAAGCTGAACATCAAAGTGGGCGAAACAACGCCGGATGGAATGTTCACCTTAAAAACCGTTGAGTGCCTTGGGGCTTGTGGATACGCACCCATGATGCAGATGGGAAAGTTTTACAAAGAGCACCTGACCAAAGAAAAAGTTGACCAGATTATTGATGAATGCAGACGCACTGCAGCAACGAACAACTAATGAAAAAGACAATCTTTCTTGCACTCGTTCTCTTCACCGGCATTGCTGTTTTCGCTCAATCAAAAGACGAAAAAGAACTCGTTGAACGCACCTATCTTTTAAGCCATACCGTGTTTGGTACAAAAGACAGTTTAACGATGGAAGATTTGTTTGCGAAGAAAGCTACGTATGGCCATTCCCACGGTAACCTGCAAACAAGAGAGCAGGCCATCGCCGGCGTCACAAAAAACAAATCAAGATACACGGATACAGCGGTGAGTAACGTGCAGGTTTTGCAGTACGATGATGACGTGGCGATTGTCCGTCATCTTTTTAAAGCGAACGAAAACAAAGTTGACGGCACCGTGACGCCGCTAAATTTTTCGATGATGCTGGTGTGGGTAAAAGAAAAAAAGAAATGGCGTTTGTTGGGACGGCAGGCCGTAAGCATTCAGTAAGGTTTGGATCATTAAAACGATTGAATATGCAAATCACACCTTATCTCATTTTCGACGGCAATTGCGAAGAAGCCCTGAACTTCTACGCAAAGATTTTAGGCGGCAACGTTAGCGGTTTGATGCGCTACAAAGACGCTCCCGGCGAGAACCGCATGGGAATGGCCGGCGACAAAGTAATGCATTCGCATCTTGATGTTGACGGCAATGTATTGATGATGGCATCTGATGGTCCCGGTGGCGGGCAAGGCACGGCCTCGGCGCACTTGAGTTTAAACTTTAAAGATGCCGGCAGCATACAAGCGGCTTTTTCAGCTTTGCAGGAAGGCGGCAAAGTGAACATGCCTTTGCAAGACACCTTTTGGGGCGCCACCTTCGGCATGTTAACCGACAAGTATGGCGTGAACTGGATGTTCAATTACGACAAGCCGAGGCAATAAAAATTAAAAAGTAAAAAGTCAAAGCAGGAAACAACTTTTGACTTTTGAATTTTGACTAGAATAGATGGGTAGAAAATTATTATTAGAGAAAGCGCACATCGAAAACATCGGGCAGTACGATGTTTACCGGCAGAACGGCGGTTACGCGGCGCAGGAAAAAGCCTACAAAATGGCGCCGGCCGATATCATTGAAGAAGTGAAGAAAAGCGGCTTGCGCGGCCGCGGTGGCGCCGGTTTTCCAACGGGATTGAAATGGAGCTTTCTGGCCAAGCCGGAAGGCGTTCCGCGTTACCTTGTTTGTAACGCCGACGAATCAGAGCCCGGTACGTTCAAAGACCGCTACCTGATGGAGTTTTTGCCGCACCTTTTTATCGAAGGCTTGGCAATTTCCTCTTACGCACTCGGCGCAAACACTTGCTACGTCTACATCCGCGGCGAATATGCCTGGATTCCGGATATTTTAGAACAAGCTATCGCCGAAGCAAGGCAGAACGGATGGCTTGGCAAAAACATTTTGGGAACCGGTTTTGATTTAGAAATTTATGTGCAGCGCGGCGCCGGTGCTTATATCTGCGGCGAAGAAACCGCCTTGCTCGAATCACTCGAAGGCAAACGCGGCAACCCGAGAATCAAACCGCCGTTTCCGGCAGTGAAAGGTTTGTGGGGTTGTCCAACCGTAGTAAACAATGTGGAGACACTTGCAGCAATTGTTCCCATCATTAACATCGGCGGAGAAGAATATGCAAAGATTGGCATTGGCAAATCAACCGGCACAAAGTTGATTTCTGCCTGCGGCAACATCAACAAGCCCGGCGTGTACGAGATTGATATGACCATCTCGGTAGAAGAATTTCTCTACAGCGATGAATATTGTGGCGGCATTCCGAATGGTAAACGATTAAAAGCTTGCATTCCCGGTGGTTCTTCTGTGCCGATTGTTCCCGCAAACCTTTTGTTGAAAACGGCAAAAGGAGAGAAGCGCATGATGACGTACGAAAGCCTTGCCGACGGCGGCTTTCAAACGGGTACAATGATGGGTTCGGGTGGCTTTATTGTGTTGGATGAAGATCAATGTGTCGTGCGCCATACGCTTACGCTTGCACGTTTTTATCGTCACGAAAGTTGCGGACAATGTTCGCCTTGCCGTGAGGGAACGGGTTGGATGGAAAAGATTCTGCAAAACATTGAATACGGCAAGGGCAAGATGAGCGACATTGATTTACTCTGGGACATTCAAAGCAAAATTGAAGGCAACACCATTTGCCCGCTGGGCGATGCAGCGGCCTGGCCGGTGGCAGCAGCCATTCGTCATTTTAGAGATGAATTCGAATGGCACGTGTTGAATCCTGATGAATCGCAAAAAAGAAATTTTGGTTTGGCGCATTATGCCAATCCGTTGGAAGTAGCGGCAACGCCGTAATTATAAAGCTGCAAGCCACAAGCTTCAAGGGACAAGCAAGAAGAGTGGTAAAAAGCTTGCAGCTTGTAGCTAATAGCTCAAAGCTTATTCTCATTATGGCTGAAGAAAAAAAACTGTTTAAAGTAACGATAGACAACATCACCACGGAGGTAGAGCCGGGAACGACTATCCTAATGGCAGCCCGCAAAATCGGGGGCGACATTGTGCCGCCAACGATGTGCTATTACAGCAAGCTGCAAAACACGGGCGGTTATTGCCGTACCTGTTTGGTGAAAGTAACGGCCGGTTCTACGGCCGATCCACGGCCGATGCCGAAGTTGGTGGCAAGTTGCCGTACAGCGGTGATGGACGGCATGGTGGTAGAAAACATTACTAACCCGGCGGTGCTGGAAGCAAGAAAAGGCGTGGTGGAATTTCTGCTGATCAACCACCCGCTTGATTGTCCTGTGTGTGACCAAGCCGGCGAATGCGACTTGCAAGACCTGAGCTACGAACACGGCACGGAAGGAACCCGCTCCGAGTTCAGACGCAGAACCTTCGAACGCATTGACATCGGCCCCTACATTCAGTTGCACATGACCCGCTGCATTCTTTGCTACCGTTGCGTGCACACGGCTAACCAGGTTGCAGGCAGCCGTGAACACGGGGTTTTAGACAGAGGCGATCATGCGCAAATTGCAACTTATATTCAGCAGTCACTGGAAAGCCCAATGATTGGGAACGTGATTGACGTTTGCCCGGTGGGTGCGTTAACGGATAGAACCTTTCGTTTTAAGAACCGTGTGTGGTTTACCAAACCAATGGATGCGCACCGTGACTGTCCGCATTGCAAAGGCAGGGTGCGACTGTGGCTGCGCGGAGATGATGTACTGCGTGTGACAGCCCGTAAAGACCAATGGGGCGAGGTGGAAGACTGGATTTGCAACGAATGCCGCTTTGAAAAAAAGAAGGTAAGTGATTGGGTAATTGAAGGCCCGACGCAGTTGAATCGTCATTCGGTTATTAATGCCGGCCACTACACGAATGCAGCAAAGCCAACCGAATTTTTAAAAGAAGTGATGAACGGCCATGCCCCGCGACTGTTGCTGGACATTCACACTGTTAGTGACGTAAACATGGTAGATCTAGATGATTTACCCGGGCCGGCCACCAGCGCTACGTTCAACGGCAATCCAAATGCGTTTGGACATAACCCAACGGACGTAAAGGAAGGCGTGGGCAGAAACATGGCTGGAACCGACAGCACGAATCCGAACACACCGTAAGGATACTAAACAGACGAATGAGGAATAGATGATTTTAGATGTGTGAAGAGATATTGCTGAATAGACTTGCCAAACGTACAAGAGTGCGACGCAACAAAAGCCGAAGAGAATTACAAAAGTTAAGTGCATAAATAAAAAGCAACGGTTAAAAGGCTGATAGCTGTAATCTGATTGCTGAAAGCTCAACTATGTTATTACAAATTGATTGGTTCATTATTATTGAAAAGTTTATCCTCATTGCGGTGATTGTAACCACAGCTTTGATTGTGGCCATGTACAGCACCTATGCGGAACGGAAAATTGCGGCTTTTTTGCAGGACAGAAGAGGGCCAAACCGTGCCGGTCCTTTCGGATTATTGCAACCGCTGGCCGATGGCGTGAAGCTATTCATGAAGGAGGAAATTATACCGCTGACTTCATCCAAAACCCTGTTCATTATGGGGCCGTTGCTGGCCATGATTACCGCAACGATGACGAGTGCCGTAATTCCCTGGGGCTGGACGATTGACGTGGCCGGACGGCAAGTGCCGCTGCAAATCGCCGACGTAAACATTGGCATCCTGTATATTTTTGGCGTGGTGAGCCTAGGCGTTTACGGCATCATGATTGGGGGTTGGGCATCCAACAACAAATTTTCGCTGCTCGCAGCCATCCGCGGGGCTTCGCAAATGATTTCTTACGAACTGGCAATGGGTCTTTCGTTGATTGCGGTATTGATGCTTGTTGGCGATCTGCGCATGAGCACCATCGTTACGCACCAAACGCAGCACGGATGGAACATCATCTATCAGCCGCTTGGCTTCCTCATCTTTTTTGTGTGTGCACTTGCTGAATGTAACCGCACGCCGTTTGATTTGCCCGAAGCCGAAAACGAATTGAACTTCGGCTATCACCAGGAGTATTCTTCAATGAAGCTTGGCTTTTATCTTTTTGCCGAATACATCAACATGTTCATCAGCGGTGTGGTGATGTCAACGCTGTTTTTTGGTGGATACGACATTCCGTTTGTGAACGAAGCAGCGTGGGGTGCGCATTGGTGGGTGGGTTTGATCGGCTTTGCCGTGCTAATGGCGAAGGCCTTTCTCTTCATCTTCCTGTTCATGTGGATCCGCTGGACAATTCCGCGGTTCCGTTACGACCAGTTAATGAGACTTGGTTGGAAAGGCTTGCTGCCGCTGGCTTTGGTGAATATGTTGATTACGGCCGTCGTGGTTTTGCTCTTAAATAAATAAACCGTTTCGGCAAATGCCTAAAGCAAAACGGCTAATTTTGCGGCCGTTAAAAAGGAGAAAAAAAATTTAATGCAAGCGTTAACCAATCGAAAAAAACAAGTTGAGCGCAAGCCGATGACGCTGGCCGAAAAGCTCTATCTGCCGGCCATCTTCAAAGGCATGGGCATTACGTTCTCGCATTTGTTCAAGAAGAAACCGACGATCAGCTACCCTGAGCAGCAGCGTCCGTTTCCGTCTGTATTTCGCGGATTGCAAATTTTAAACCGCGACGAGGAAGGCCGCGAACGCTGCACTGCCTGCGGCCTTTGCGCCGTGGCCTGTCCGGCCGAAGCCATTACCATGGAAGCCGCCGAACGCCAGCCCGGCGAGGAGCATCTGTACCGTGAAGAAAAATACGCCGCCAAATACGAGATCAACATGCTGCGGTGCATTTTCTGCGGCTTGTGCGAAGAGGCCTGTCCGAAAGACGCCATTTACCTAACGCAAACTGTTGCGCCGGCTAACTATGGCCGCAAAGGGTTTATTTATAAAAAAGAAGATTTGCTGATTCCCAATCCAACAACCGACCGCGAGGCTTATGAGAAAGCCAAGGGCACGATTGGAACGGGTGTGAAATAATATTTAACCAACTGCATGGGCATTACACAAATTCTTTTTTGGGCACTCACCGCACTGGCACTCTTTAGTGCGTTGATGGTGATTACCAGCAAAAATCCGGTCTACAGTGTGCTTTGGCTCATTGTCACCTTCTTCACCATTTCCGGTCATTACCTTTTGCTAAACGCACAATTTCTCGCCATTGTGAATATCATTGTTTACGCCGGCGCCATCATGGTTTTGTTTCTCTTCGTTATTATGCTCATGAATTTGAGCAAGGATACGGAGCCGCAAAAAAGCAAATGGTTGAAACTGGCCGGTGCCGTTGCAGGTGGTTGCTTGTTGCTGGTCTTGGTAGCGGCTCTGCGCAACACCGAAACACGCATGACCGAATTGGGCAGTGGCGATATTGGCCTCATTCAAAACCTCGGGCGGGAACTGTTTACGCATTACGTGGTACCGTTTGAAATCGCAAGTATTCTTTTTTTAAGCGCAATGGTGGGAGCGGTGATCATTGGCAAGCGTGAGGAGAAAAACCCCGCACACGAAGAAATCAAAAAGGTAGAAGCGATTCAGGACGAAATGAACGTTTCTGAATCCGTCTCCTAAACCGAAAGCAAATCATGGACATAAAATATTACATCTTTCTTGCCGTTGCCTTGTTTGTCATCGGCATTGTGGGTGTGCTTACCCGCCGCAATGCCATCATTATATTCATGTGCATCGAACTGATGCTGAACGCGACAAATCTGTTGCTCGTGGCATTTTCAAAAATGCATTACCTGGCCGGCAAAGCCACAAATGCAAACGCGGGCATAGACGGCCAGTTGTTCGTATTCTTCATCATGGTAGTAGCGGCAGCCGAAGTAAGCGTGGGTTTGGCCATTATTGTGATGCTGTACCGCAACACGCATTCGGTGGACGTAAACTTTTTGAACAGACTAAAACATTAATGTAGTCAACGGTCCACAGCCGATTGTCGACTGTAGGCTGTGGACGAACCCGCAAACATGAAGAACTTAATTTTACTCATACCGCTTTTGCCTTTTCTAGGTTTTTTGATTAACGGCTTGTTGCGCAGGCAACTTAGCAAAGGATTGATTGGCGTGATTGGCAGCGGAACGGTTCTGGCTTCCTTCATCATTAGCCTGTACGCTTTTTTTAACCTTGATGCCATCGGAGGCGGCACAGCCATTAGTCCCAGCGCAAGAATCGTGGGCAATCCCGTTCTTCACTATTTTGATTTCATCAACGTTGGCGATTTAAAGATTCCCTTCGCTTTCCAGGTTGACCAACTTTCGTCTCTCTTTTTATTAATCATCACCGGCGTTGGCTTTCTCATTCATCTTTATTCAACGGCTTACATGCACGAAGAAAAGCGGGAGCATTTCGGCCGCTATTTCGCTTATTTGAATCTCTTTGTGTTCTCCATGCTGCTGCTGGTGATGGGCGCCAACTACGTCATCATGTTCATTGGCTGGGAAGGCGTGGGGCTGTGTTCTTATTTGTTGATTGGTTACTGGTTTAAAAACATTGACTATACAAAGGCCGCAAAGAAAGCGTTTGTGATGAACCGCATCGGCGACCTTGGTTTTTTGCTGGCGATTTTTTGGATCATTTCAAAAGTACACACCACCAATTTCACCGACGTTTTTTCGCATCTTTCAAGCTTCTCTACAAAAGATTTAATCGGCATTACACTGTTGTTGTTTTTGGGTGCAACGGGCAAGAGTGCGCAGATTCCTTTGTACACTTGGTTGCCCGATGCCATGGCCGGCCCTACGCCAGTGTCTGCGTTAATCCACGCGGCAACGATGGTGACTGCCGGCATTTACATGATAGCCCGCAGCAACGCACTCTATTCACTAGCGCCAATTACACTGAACGTTGTGGCCATCATTGGCGCAGCAACGGCCTTGCTTGCGGCCACAATTGCTTTGCGGCAAAACGATATTAAAAAAGTATTGGCTTATTCAACCGTGAGCCAGTTGGGTTACATGTTCCTTGCGCTTGGAACCGGCGCTTACGTAGCCGCGGTTTTTCACGTGATGACGCATGCTTTCTTTAAAGCTTTGTTATTCCTTGGCTCCGGTTCGGTTATTCATGCCGTGAGTGGCAACCAGGATATTCGCACGATGGGCGGCCTGCGGAAAGCCTTGCCGGTTACTCACACAACCTTTTTGATTGGCTGTTTGGCCATTGCGGGCATTGCGCCGTTGAGCGGTTTCTTTTCAAAAGATGCCATCTTGTTAAGCGCCTTTGAACACAACAAAGTTTTGTGGGTCATTGGGTTGCTCACTGCTGGTCTCACCGTTTTTTATATGTTTCGCTTGTTGTTCATCACTTTTAACGGAACGTTCCGCGGCACAGAAGAACAACGGCATCACATTCACGAAAGTCCGGCGGCCATGACGATTCCGCTTATCGTTCTTGCGGTGCTTTCCATCGTGGGCGGCTTTGTAAACGTTCCGGGAGTGTTCATGCACGGCGGCGAAAAACTGACGGCCTTTTTAAGCCCTGTGATTCCGGTTAATGAAGGCGCAGTTGTTTCGCATTCTACCGAATGGATGTTGATGGGATTAACAACTGCGGTGGCACTTATTGCTATTGTCATTGCCTGGAGTCGTTACAGGAAATACAAAGAAGAAAAAGAAACGCCGTTTGCCCGCACGCTGGAAAACAAATGGTACGTAGATGAACTCTATGATGCTATCGTTGTAAAACCCTTGAACGGCTTGGGCAAAGGGGTAAACACGTTTATCGAACGCGGCACCATTGACGCCATGGTAAACGGTGTAGGAAGGCTTGTTAATTACGGAAGCCGGCAACTGCGCTGGCTGCAAAGCGGACAGGTAGGCGCTTACGTGCTGCTGATGGTGATAAGCATGGTGTTGTTGTTTATTGTGCAGTTCTTTCTGCGGAAATAAAAATTAAAAAGTAAAAAATCAAAACGAGGCTAATTTTTGCGTTTTGATTTTTGCATTTTGACTTAATATGATTGTACTGTTACTTTTTTTGGTTCCATTAATTGGCGGGCTTGTTTCTTTTTTTCTTAGAGAAGACAAGGCTATTCGCGGTTGGGCTTTATTGGTTTCTTTTGCGGCGCTTGCGCTTGCAATCGTAGGCAATGTTTCATCAACCGCTGAAACTTCTTTACAATATTCCACGCCGTGGCTGGGAACGCTCAATTCAAATTTTGCACTAAAGCTGGATGGCCTGGGAAAGATTCTTTGCCTGCTCACGGCCGTTGCTTATCCTGTTATTTTCCTCTCCACCTGGAACTCGACTTACCGCAAGCCCTATAACTTTTTTGGTTTGATGTTGCTCACGCAAGCCGGTTTGATTGGCGTGTTCACGTCAATGGATGCACTGGCCTTTTATTTCTTCTGGGAGTTAGCCTTGATACCCGTTTACTTTCTGTGTTCGGGCTGGGGCGGCGAAAGAAGAGTACAGGCAACGTTCAAGTTTTTCATTTACACATTTACCGGCTCGGTGCTCATGCTCATAGGGCTTTTGTATCTCTATTTTCTTACACCGGATCGTTCTTTTTCCATTGAATCATTTTATCGTCTTGCAGAAATAAAAGGCTGGAATCAATCGCTTGTGTTTTGGTTGCTCTTTGCCGCTTTTGCGGTAAAGATGCCCATCTTTCCCTTCCATACATGGCAGCCGGATACCTATGAACAATCACCCACGGCCGTTACAATGGTATTGAGTGGCTTGATGGTGAAGATGGGTGTGTACGGCATGATTCGCTGGGTAATGCCGGTGGTGCCAAACGCAGCCTGGAGCTGGGGCGACGTGGTGTCAACCCTGGCCGTTATCGGCGTTGTTTACGCCTCCATTCTTGCAATCCAACAAAACGATTTAAAGCGCCTGATCGCTTACTCTTCCATTGCGCACATCGGCATTATGGCGCTGGCTATTTTTTCTGAAACACACATTGCTTTGCAGGGCGTGATGATGCAGATGTTTAACCACGGCATCAACATCATTGGCTTGTGGATCGTTGTTGAATTAATCGAGCGCCAATTTGGTACACGCAAACTTTCGGAGCTTGGTGGCCTTGCGGCCAAGGCGCCGTCGCTTGCCATTTTGTTAGTAGTGATGGCGCTGGCCAATATTTCGCTTCCGCTGACCAATGCTTTTGTGGGTGAGTTCATGATGTTCAGCGGCATCTTTGGTACAACGCTTACTAAGTACAACGTAGTGTTCACTGTGTTTGCTTTATTGAGCATTATTCTGGCTGCGGTGTACATGCTCACAATGATTCAAAAGGTTTTCTTTGGACCAGTGAACGAACGCACTGCGAATGCGGTGGATATTCGCTTGGCCGAAAAGCTGGCGTTGAGCATTCTGGTTGTTCTGGTGTTTGCCTTCGGCGTTTATCCGCAACCTTTGCTGAACATTACCAACGGCTTTGCAGAATCAATTATCAACACGTCAACCAAGGCATTGTCTCAAACTCTTTCCAGATAATATGAACGCATTAATTCTTTCGGCGGTTTCGGGTGTGATCATGATGTTCAGCGGCTTCGGCCTGAAGAACAGCGCTGTGCGATCGCTGGCGTTGGCGCTTCTGTCGCTTGTCATCCTCAGTGCTGTATTTGAATTGCGCGGCGTCGCCTTCTTCCACATCAACACGGCGGGCATGTTGTCGTTTGATCATTTTGCACTCCTCTTTACCTTGATTGCAACGGTGTCAACGCTGGTGTTTTTTCTTTTGTCGGCAAGAGATATGGAAAAGATTGGCCTGAATTATTCCGATTATTTTGCGCTCATCTTTTTTGTATTGAGTGGCGTGATCATTTCGGCTTCTTTCCAATCGCTGCTCATGCTTTTCTTGGGCATCGAAATCATGTCCATTCCGCTTTACATCTTAACGGGCAGCGATAAACGTAGCCTCAAAAGCAACGAGGCTTCGTTGAAATATTTTTTGATGGGTTCCTTCTCAACAGGTCTTATGTTGATGGGCATTGCGTTGATTTACGGAGCGGCCGGAACCTTCAGTACCGTGAACATCATTCTGCCCCAAGGCAAAGTGCCGGTCTTGTTTGTAACGGGCTTGTTGTTTTTGCTTTTCTCGCTTTCGTTTAAAGTATCGGCGGCACCTTTTCATTTTTGGACGCCGGACGTGTACGACGGTGCGCCAACGGTGATTACATCTTTTATGGCAACGGTGGTAAAGGCTGCGGGCTTTATCGCTTTCATGCGTTTGTTTTCCGATGCCTTCCGCACCATCGGCGGCGAATGGAAATTGATCGTTGCCATTATCGTTGCAGCCACTTTATTTATTGGCAACATTACGGCTGTGTTTCAACAAAGCGTCAAGCGCATGTTGGCTTATTCGTCCATTTCGCAGGCGGGCTTTATGATGCTGGCCGTTTATACCTTAACCGCCGAAGCAAAAGAAGGCTTGCTGCTGTACGGTGCTGCCTATTCGCTGGCGACCATCGGCATTTTTGCGGTGCTGGCTAAAATGAAAGATTACACCTTCGACGGCTTTAATGGTTTTGCCAAGCAGCAGCCGCTGGTGGCGGCCACGCTGGTGATCTTTTTGTTGTCGCTGGCGGGTATTCCGTTAACGGCAGGTTTTCTTTCCAAGTTTTACATGCTGAGCGCAACCGTATCGGTTGGCAACGTGTGGCTAGCCGTCTTTGCCGTGTTGATGGCAGCCGTTTCTGTGTATTATTATTTCCGGCTCATTCAGGCCATGTACTTTAAGGATGGAACGGCTACGCTGCCTTCTGTTTCTACGGGCTTTAAAGTTACACTTGTGGCCGTGGCGGCCATTACCGTTATTCTTGGCGTATATCCCAATCTGCTTCTTTACTGGTTGTACTTTTAAAGGCGAGTAACAAATCGTTATTTCGATAGAAACCTCTCTGAATCCAGAGAGGTTTTTGTTTGAGCGATTATATTGAACGGCTACTCACCAATCACTTCTCCCGACTATCTTCGGTTTCATAAATGAAGTTCGCCGACCTTCTATCTCTTTCCTTTCGCACCGTTCGCAGCAATCGTTTGCGAAGCGGCATTACCGTTGCCATCATCGCCCTCGGTATAACAGCATTGGTAGGTATCATCACGGCCATTGGCGCAATGAACCAAAAGCTTACCGAGAGCTTTTCCAACATGGGCGCTAATGGTTTTACCATCCGGTTTAAAGACCGTGGCTTTCGCATGGGCAATAACCGCGAACTAAGCGTAAAACGGAAGAGTGAAAAGCAACAAAAGAAATCAAACCTCAACCGGCCCATTACTTTGGAAGAAGCCGAAAACTTTGCGATGCTTTACCGTTATCCTTCGCAGATAAGCCTGATGAGTTTTGCGGGCAACAATGCTAACGTTGCTACCGCTTCACGAAAAACAAATCCAACCGTTGCCTTGATTGGCGGTGATGAAAATTATCTTGATCTGAACGGCTTCAGCGTTCAATGGGGCCGAAATTTTTCCAGTTCCGATGTTGTTTCCGCAGCGGCTGTTTGTCTCTTGGGATATGACGTGGCCAAAAAGTTATTTGGCGACAGTGTTTCCATTGGAACGGGCAAGGAGGTGCGCATCAATAACGGGCTGTACAAGGTAATCGGAATATTGAAAAGCCGCGGCTCAACGTTCGGCTTTAGCCGCGACAACGTGACGATTATAGGATATAAAAACGGGGTGCGGGACTTTGCCGTTGCGTCTTTCACCATTGGTGTAAAAACAAGCGGCATCAACAGGGTGGAAGAAGCCATGGGTGAAGCAGAAGGCACGTTCCGTAACATTCGTAAACTTTCGGTAACTGAAGAGAACAATTTTGTGTTGGAGCGCAGCGACAGCGTTGCCGAAAAGGCTATGAAAAGTTTAGGCTACATAACCGCAGCCGTCATCATCATTGGCCTTATCACGTTAATCGGCGCAGCCATCGGGCTCATGAACATCATGTTGGTAGCCGTTACAGAAAGAACAAAAGAAGTGGGGCTTATAAAGGCCGTCGGCGGAAAGCGTTCATCCATCCTCACACAGTTTTTAACCGAGGCGGTTTTGCTAAGTTTGGCCGGAGCCATCATTGGCATTGCATTGGGAATTGTGTTGGGCAATTTGTTTGGAATAGTGTTGCAAACAGCCTTTGTTGTTCCCTGGAACTGGATCGCATACGGTGTTGTTATTTGTACGGTTGTAGGCTTGGCAGCAGGCCTTTATCCGGCGTTAAAAGCGGGGCGTTTAAACCCTGTTGAAGCCCTGCGTTATGAATAAGAAATTTATTCAGGCGGAAAGCACGAATGCCAAGTATCTTCTTAACTTTAGCCGGATTTACATTTACTTTTCGTTCCTGTCAGTAAAAAAAAATTGGTACGTCAACAATCAATTCATTTTTTCAGTAGAATTGCGACTGAAACCCAAATCAATTTTCAATTTCAACTTTTAAAATCAACAATCATGGCAGAGTCTAGACCGACTGCAAGTGCAACTTCAACAGTGAAAGCGGCAACATCCGTACAGGCAAAAAAAACAAGCAACTCAATTTCGTGGGTTGCACCCGTGTTTTGTGTCATTGCCGGTTATTGCATCTGGCGTTTTTTAATGGGCAATCCCAACGGTTTTAATACACCCGGTCACGACGGTTGGTTCTGGCCAACACATAGAAATCCCAAAGGCGCCTTTAACCGTATCTATGAAGGCGGCATCATTGTTCCGCTGTTGATTGGCATGTTCCTGATGGTGATTACCTTTTCCATTGAACGTTTCTTAACCATTAGCAAAGCGCTTGGCAACGGTTCTATCGCCGATTTTATTCGCAAGGTGCAATACCACCTGGCCAACCGCAACGTGGACGCTGCTTTAAGCGAATGCGACAAGCAGCGCGGCTCTGTAGCCAACGTGATGAAAGCCGGCTTGCGCCGTTACAAAGAAATGATTACTGAACAAGGTTTAGATACCGATCAGAAAGTGCTGGCCATTCAAAAAGAAGTGGAAGAGGCGACAGCATTAGAGCTTCCGATGCTTTCTAAAAACCTGGTGTTCCTTTCTACCATTACATCGGTTGGTACATTGATCGCCCTTCTGGGTACGGTAATCGGTATGATCAAATCCTTCTCTGCTCTTGGTGAAGCTTCCGGCGGTGGTGACGCAAGTGCCCTGGCGGTTGGTATCTCTGAAGCCTTGTACAACACGGCTCTTGGTATCGGTACATCGGCTTTGGCACTGATCATGTACAACGTATTTACGACAAAGATTGACAGCATCACATACGGTATTGATGAATCGGGTTTCACCTTAACACAATCTTTTGCCTCTTTGTACAAATAAGAGCGCAAGCGTTTATGGAATAAGGAAGACAATTCACTCTCATTACCAAATTTTTTTCAAACATGCCAAGTGTCAAAATACCGCGCAAAAGCACAGACTTCGACATGACGCCCTTTGTGGACGTTGCGTTCCTGATTCTGTCGTTTTTTATGCTGGCAACAAAATTTAAACCACCGGAAAAAGTAGCCGTTGTTACACCTAAATCCGTATCGGCTGATAAGTTGAAAGAGCAGGATGCTCTGCAAGTAACGTTCGATTCTGCGGGTCGCGTATTTTTTACCATGACGCTTTTAAAGCCCGGCCAGAACAATGGTTTTTACGACGAATTGATCTCGTCAATTAATGCGGCAAAAAATCTGGGCTTAACACCGGCCGACAAAGCGGCCTTCAAAAAAGTTCCGATTGTGGGCGTGCCCTTCTCCCAGCTAAAGGCGTCGTTGGAAGGGCAAAAGGTTTCTGAAACGGGCATCCCAGTTGATTCGACAAACAATGAACTTTCTCAATGGGTAGCCAGTGCAAACGACGTGTTTCGTCAGCACTCGGATCAAAACATTAAAGTGAACTACATGATCAAAGGTGATAACCACGCAGTTTATCCAGCCTTCAAAGGCGTCATTGATGCGTTTCGCCAGAACCAGGTTTTTCGCTTTCAACTGATTACAGATCCGCGGGGCGTGCCGCCGGGAACCGAGTACTACGACATACTTGAAAAGAAAAGATCTTAACAACAAAAAATAGTTACCATGGCACAAATGGATGTAGCCGCCGGGGATAGTGGCCACAAGAAAGGCCCGGGGGTGAAGAAGTCTAAAAAGCTTTCAACACGGGTGGACATGACGCCGATGGTTGATTTGGGGTTTCTGCTCATCACGTTCTTTATTTACACAACGACAATGAGCACGCCCAATACAACAAAGCTGAACATGCCCAAAAAAGAGGAGGACAAAACCCAGCAAATGGAAGTGGAAAAATCGGGTCTGCTCACCATCCTGCTTGGAAAGGGTGACCAGATTTATTACTACGAAGGCGAGTTAAAACCCGATGGATCAAACTTTATGACGAGCTCTTATGATCCAAATTCGGAACAGGGCATTCGTAAAGTGCTTCAAAGAAAGAAGGCTCAGGTGATTGCTGCCTGGACGCCCAATCCGGCCATTAAGGATGACTCGAAAGACCGGGCGTTTACCGTCATTATTAAACCCAGCAAAGAGGCTAACTACGGTCGCACAGTAGACATTCTGGATGAAATGACGATCAACAACATTTCGCGTTACGCTATCATTGACATCTCCGATCCTGAAAATACGGTACTGAACCTGGCGTCCCAACGGAACGGGGGTAAATAGCCTCTCTGATTTATGGAATGCTTTCGCAGAAGCATCTAATAACAAACAACAACATGGAAGCAAACAAAATACTGCAGTCAGACATTCTTGATCTGGTCTTTGAAGGCCGGAACAAGGACTACGGGGCGTACGAGTTGCGCAAGACGTACAACAAGCGCATCGTTATGGCACTTAGCATCGTGGTAGTGATACTGGTTGGCATATTCCTTTACTCAGTCGTTCTGTCGAAGCTTTTTGCTTCGAAGAAAAGTTCGGCTGACTTGGAACAAACGGAGATTACCTTGAAAGACATCAAGGATGAACCACCACCGCCACCACCGCCACCACCGCCACCGCCGCCAAAAACACCGCCTCCTCCGAAGATTGAAACGGCGAAGTTTATTGAAAACATCAAGCCCGTAGAAAAGCCGGTGGAACCACCGCCGCCGCAAGAAAAACTGGACCAGGTGCAAGTAAGTAACGCAAATCAGGAAGGTGTAAAAGTATCAGGTCCGCCACCGCCGCCGCCAGTTGACGCAGGCAAGGGTGTGGTAACACCGCCTCCACCAGAAGACGAAAACAAGGTTTTTGAAAAGGTAGAAATTGAAGCCAGCGTTAACCCAGCCCAATGGCGCCGCCACCTGGAGAACCAATTGCAGCGTTACATTGAAGATGCGGTGCAGCAAGGCATGGCACCCGGTAATTATACAGTGAACATTCGCTTCCTTGTTGAAAAGGACGGAAGTATTGCAGATGTAAGAGCGCTAAACGATCCGGGGTATGGATTGGCTACCGGTGCGGTAGAAGTGGTAAAGAAAGGACCCAAATGGTCGCCAGGTGAACAGAACGGTAAAAAAGTTCGTTCGTATCACACGCAGCCCATTACTTTCCAGATCCAGGAGCAATAACACAAAGATTTCGATCAACAAATTTGAAACCTCTGTCAAACGACAGAGGTTTTTTATTTTCTCGTTGCCTTTAATGCAAAGGCATAAGAGGCAATAGATTTCGGTCTCTACTTTCCTTCCGTCTTATTTTTGGCAAATGAGTTTACGGTTATCGGGCTGGGATGATACGATTGTTGCCTTGGCTACGCCGCCGGGTATTGGTGCTTTAGGCATTGTTCGTTTGAGCGGCAGAGAAGCCATCAACGTTGTGGCTTCTCTTTTCCCTTCGAAGGATTTAACCAAACAAGCATCACACACATTGCACGTGGGATATTTAAAAAGCAAGGGTAACGTATTAGACGAGGTTGTGGTTTCGCTTTACAAAGCACCGCGATCGTACACAGGTGAAGACATTGCTGAAATCAGTTGCCACGGATCGCCTTTTATTCTTCAGCAAGTGATTGATGCCTGCGTACAAAAAGGAGCACGAATGGCAAAGCCGGGAGAATTTACCCAAAGGGCCTTTTTAGCCGGCAAACTCGATTTGGCCCAGGCCGAAGCCGTTGCTGACCTCATTGTAAGCAATACAGAAGCGTCGCGTAAAACGGCACTCAACAACATGCGCGGCCGTTTTTCGCATTCGCTAAAAGACTTGCGTGAACAACTTATCAAGTTCTCAGCCCTCATCGAACTTGAACTCGACTTTTCGCAGGAAGATGTTGAATTTGCCGACCGGGCACAGTTAAAACAATTAATTGAAAACGCGAAGATCCAGACAGAAAAATTGCTGCGTTCTTTTCAATTGGGCAATGTCATTAAAAACGGCGTGAGCATAGCTATTGTTGGCAAGCCCAATGCCGGCAAGTCCACATTGTTAAACACGTTGCTAAACGAAGACCGGGCCATTGTCAGCGATATTCCCGGCACCACGAGAGACACCATCGAAGAGATAATAAACATTGACGGCATTTTGTTCCGGTTGATTGATACGGCTGGCATACGTTCCCATTCTGCTGACGGAATTGAATCGATGGGTATTGAAAGAAGCCGCCAAAAAATGCAGCAAGCCGATGTGGTGTTGTACTTATTTGACGTAAACCAAACAACGGTTGAAGAACTGAAAGATACAGTCGGTGATCTACAGCTGCAGCGGATCAATCATCTCTTGGTTGCCAACAAAGTTGATTCGTTAGATGAAGGAGAAGCACGACAAAAATTTTCAGGTATTGCCAAGGTTATATTTATTTCGGCCATATCGGGTTTGCACACCGAGGTCTTGAAAGAAAGAATGGTGGACGCTGTGTTGCGGGATAAAGTACAAGGAGAAGATGTTGTGGTTACCAATGCCCGGCATTATCATTCCTTGCAGGAAGTGAGGAAATCATTGGTGGAAATAGAAGAAGGAATGACCAACAAAATTCCCGGAGATTTACTGTCCCTGGACATCCGCCGCTGCCTTCATTATTTGGGTACAATCACAGGTGAAGTCAGCAACGATGACTTGCTAGACTATGTATTCAGCAAGTTCTGTATCGGAAAGTAAACGGCTTTTTCTTTTGCTGCTTTTAGTGGGTAAGATCGAAAGGGTAGAGCAAGGCTTGCTTTACTTCCCATCCACAGGAAACAACAGGCAAAAACGGGCGCCTATACCCGGTTCGCCTTCGGCATAAATATAACCGCCGTGAACGTCCATAACTTTTTTTGCAATTGACAAACCGATGCCAGCACCTGTATATTCTTTGTTGCCGTGCAGCCGCGTAAAGGCGTGAAAAATTCTTTCAGCCTCCTGCTGGTGAAAGCCGATGCCGTTGTCGGAAACCTCGACTAAGTGAAAAAGCTTTTGTTGAGACGCTGCCGGCAACGGAATGGCAACTTCGTTTCCCATCAACATTCGCGAATTGATTTTCACCCTTGCGGGCACGCTTGGTTTCGTGTACTTTAACGCATTGGTAAGCAGATTTTGAAAAAGTTGCTGAAGTTGTATGCGGTATCCCTCAATGGTGGGCAGGTTTTCTGTTTCGATGATCGCGGATTTTTCTTTAATCAGCACTTCAATGTCTTCCAGGATGTTTCTGATTTTCTGGTTTAGATCAATGGTTTCTTTTTTCATCGAAGCCTGGCCCAGTTGCGAATAAGCCAGCAAGTCATCTACCAATAAGGACATGCGTTCGGCTGCTCGCTGCAATCGTTGCAGCATAAGGTTTTCCTCGCCCGTCAGGCGGTTCTGCAAAATCTCGCCAAGCCGGCTTGAGAAAATTTGCATTTTACGCACGGGCTCTTTTAAGTCGTGCGACGCAGCCCTTGTAAATTCTTCCAATCGCTGGTTTGCTTCGGAAAGTTCGCGGTTTGCCTGCAACAACAAGGTAGTCGTTGCTTCCAATTCAGCCGTTCGTTCTTCTACACGCTTGTGGAGCGACAAGGTGAATTCTTTTTGGGTTGTTATGTCCTGTACCACTGCAAAGCTGCCCTTGATTTGGCCGTCTGGGTTTTTTTGAACCATTCCTTTGCAGCGTATCCACCGCATACCGCTTTCAAGTATAAGCCGGGCTTCAAACTCGAAACTGCCGTCGGCCTGTCCTTCCAGGATTGCCTTGTCTCTTAGCTTCCGGTCATCGGGGTGAATGCGGTTGATGTAGCCATCTACCGTGTAATCGTCTTCAAGTTCAAAAATTTCGGCCGTGCGTTTGTCGGCTCGCACAACGTTGGCGATCCAGTCGGTAGTGATGATGCCCAGCTCACCTACTTCAAGCGCAAGGGCCGTTCTTTGTTTTTCTTCTTCCAGGCTTTGCAGCCCGAGCACCTGCTCTGTAACGTTGTGGGCAACGCAAAAAATGGCATTTGGCGTTTTATCTGTAGGAACCAAAAAGTATGGCTTAAAGACCAAATCAAAATAGCGGGGTTGGCGTTTGCCGTTGATAATAATGACGGCAGGAAAATTAGAAAGGTAAACGGATTGACCGGTTTGCTGTACCCGTTCCAGGATGTTTAAGAGTCCTTGCTGTTTTATCTCTGTAAGGCTATTGCCCAAAGGTTTCCCGATGATCTCTTTTGTGCGTCCCAGAAATTCCAGCATCCGTTCGTTCACCAGTTCCACCTTGTAATCGGGGCCGCTAACAATACAGATAGCAACAGGGGCCTGACTAAACAACTGCTCAAGATCGAACGTTTCCATATTCATTGATTGCGGCGGTGAAGTTATCATTCAACCTATAAATTTTCGACAGCTTTTCGTTGATTATCCGGGTGAGATTTGTTGTTCTGCAATTCGCAAAAAAAAGATAAAAGCGCTGTTCGGAATTTAAGACAGGCGCTTCAAGATGATGAAAACCGCGTTGATAGCAAGGTTGGGTATTGGAGAATCGCTAAACTCCTTATCTTCTTCGTTCGTCAATGGCCTTCGGAAATAAGAAATGAATTTCTACTATAAAATCAGGTAACCGGGCAGTTTTAATTAAGGCGAAACTGCTTATCTTCCTGTAATGGTAAACCTTCAAAAAAAGAACGTTCTCGTTACCGGCGGGGCGGGCTTTGTCGGCTCTAACCTTGTCCGTACACTGGTGCAAAAACACGGTGCTACCGTTACCGTATTAGACGACCTTTTTACCGGCGACGAACGAAACCTGGCCGGTGTTAATCATCAATTCGTTCACGGTTCGGTAGAAAACAAATCCCTGGTAAACGATTGTGTGAAAGGCAAGGACATTGTTTTTCACCTTGCTTCCCGCAACATTATTATTTCAAATTACGATCCCCGCGGAGACCTCAACGTAAACGTGATTGGCTCCTACAACGTATTTGAAACCTGCCTCGAACACAATGTTGACCGGGTGGTTTATTCGTCCACGTCTTCCGTGTACGGCAATCCGCAAATCCTGCCGGTACAGGAGGGCGATCCCAAAAGCTTTCTCAACTTTTACTCCGCAAGCAAGTATTCCGCTGAGGTTTACGCAAAAACCTTTCACGCCGTTTTTAATTTACCCGTTACGGTTCTTCGTTATTCAAACATTTATGGCGATTATCAAACACCTTCCAATCCTTATTGCGGCGTCGTCGGAAAATTCATAGCCGCTGCCTTGGCCGGCGAACCGCTAAAGGTGCACGGCGACGGTTTGCAAACAAGAGATTACACCTACATTAACGATGCCGTGAACGCAACCATAGCAGCCGCCTTTCATCCAAAAGCAATTGGTGAAGATTACAACATTGGTACGGGTGTCCAAACCAGCGTGCTGGAAGTTGCACAAGCAGTTATCAAACTTACCGGTAGCCGCTCGGTTATTCAGCACGTAGAGAACCGCGACATCGACAACATTCGTAACCGCTGCATCTGCGTTGCAAAAGCAATGGCGCAGGTTCAGTACCGCCCGGTCTTTTCTATTGAAGAAGGCTTAAAAGCCACCTTGCAATGGGCTAGGCAATCCGTAAAGGCAGGCACACCCTTCTTTGATCTTGCAAATAGTTTAACGGCATGACCCGCAGCAGCCAACAAATTTGCAGTCGTTGTATTTACGACGACTGCGTGCCGCGAATAAGCTTCGACGAAGAAGGCGTTTGTAACTACTGCAAACTTTCCGATGCCATTAAAGAGCAATATGGAACGGGTTCGGAAAAGGGACTTCTTTCGCTTCAACAAATTCTTGCGCAAATTAAAAAAGACGGACGCGGCAAACGGTACGATTGCGTAGTGGGAGTAAGCGGCGGCACCGATTCTTCTTTCCTGCTTACCAAAGCCGTGGAATGGGGTCTTCGCCCGCTGGCCGTTCATTTCGACAATACCTGGAATTCGGCCATTGCTTCGCTAAACATACACAAGGTTACCACGGCACTCAACGTGGACTTGGAAACCTACGTGGTTGATAACAAAGAAATGGAAGACCTCACGCGGGCCTTCTTTTTTTCGGGAGTGCCCGAACTGGATTGTCCTACTGACATTGCTTTTGCCGAGGTGCTTTACCGCAGCGCCGCTAAACAAAAAGTGCGGTACATTTTGGAAGGTCATTCTTTTATTACCGAAGGAATATCGCCTATGAGCAACAATTATTTTGACGGCAAGTACATTAAAGACGTGCACAAGAAATTTGGCAGCGGGCGGCGATTAAAAACTTTTCCCAACCTAAGCTTTGCTTCGTTTTTAAAATGGACTGTTGTAAAACGGATAAAAAAAGTGCGGCCGCTTTGGTACTTTGATTATTCCAAAGAACAAGCAAGGCGTTTTTTGCAACAGAATTTTGAGTGGGAATATTACGGCGGCCATCATTTGGAAAACCGCTTATCGGCTTTTACCTATTCGGTTTACAGGCCGCAAAAATTTGGTTTTGACAACCGCAACTGGAGCCTTGCGGCCGCAGCCCGCAACGGTTTAATGCGGCGTGAAGAAGCCCTTGCTATTTACAATCAACCGGTAAAAGACACAGACGAATTACGCGACTTTTTCCTAAAGCGAATTGGGATTTCGATGCAGGAGTACGCAGCCGTGATGCAGGGGGAAAAGAAAACCTACAAAAATTTCAAGACGTATAAAATGCGTTTTGAAACACTCAGGCCTTTGTTTTATTTGTTGATGAAAGCTGGTCTCGTTCCGTACAGCTTTTACGTTAAATACACATCAAAAACCGAAGGTGCATAGCCGTTCATTTAAGCAGAAATCGGCCGCTACGTCTGTGCACAAGACACGAATCTTACCGCGATGAAAATCGGCATTCTGGGCAACATGAACAATATGTATTTTTCAATGGCACGTTACCTGGCCGATGAAGGATACGATTGCGAATTGCTGGTGTTCGACAACGAGCCTTTGCACTTTCATCCGGATGCCGATACGTTTGAAGGCCATCGTCACTTAGTCGTTAAACAAGTAAATTGGGGCGACCCTGCACACTTTCTAAAGAAGCGAACAAAAGCCGCTGCGGACCTTACTGCGTATGACTTTTTAATTGGCAACGGTGCGGCGCCGGCATTCGTACATGCAGCCGGTCGTGTACTAGACCTCTTTGTGCCTTACGGTGAAGATTTATACCGTTATCCTTTTGGTCACGTGGTGCATCCGGTGCGGCAGTTTTCTTATTGGACTATGGCCTGGCATCAACTGCGCGGCATTCGTCAAAGTCCGCATGTCTTGTTTGACAAAACAAATCCCGAATTCGATAAAGTTTTTCAACGGCTGAAGTACAAGGGAAACAGAATCGCAAATCCACCGCCGCTGTTTTACAGCAAGGAGTACGACGAATGCCTTTTTCAACAGGAGCAAAACAATCCGCATTTTATCGAGTTGCAAGAACTGCGAAATCAAAATGAACTTTTGGTGTTGCAACACATCCGGCAGATTTGGAAGAACAGGCGCGACCCCTGGAACATGAAAGGCAACGATCGTCTCATTAAGGGATATGCGCAATTCTTAAGCAATAACTCTTTGCGAAAAACCAAGCTGCTTTTGTTTGAATACGGCGACGATGTGGAAAGCACAAAAAAATTAATTGCTGAACTGAAACTACAGGAACACGTACGGTGGTTTCCCAAAAGTTTTCGAAAAGATTTGATGTTGTTTATTAAAGCAAGCGATGTAGTAGTGGGAGAGCTTTACCACGCCTGGAACACCTACTGCGTAGCATTAGAAACTCTTGCCATGGCGAAGCCGTTTATTCACAACCGCAACGATGCCTACCTTGCTGATGCCTACCCGGAACTTTATCCCATGTTCCAGGCTTCTTCACCACAAGGAATTGCCACAGCGCTGCAATGCGTTTTACAAAACAAAGAAGCTGCCGCAGAAATGGGACGCAAGGGGCGTGCATGGTTTGAAAAGTATTGCGTACAAGAACCGCTGCGACAGATTAGGCAGTTGATAGAAGCAAAGCAAAAAGCCCTGCATGGTCAAAAATCTTTTTAAAGATTCGGTGCTTTACGGAACGATGAATGCGGTGCAGAAAGCCGCGCCTTTTTTCATCATTCCGTTGGTAACCCGTCATCTTGGAAAAGAAGCCTTGAAGGTTTACGACGTATCCTTTGCTTACGTCGTTGTGTTTTTATGGTTGGTGGTGCTGGGACAAGACGCTGCGGCTTCCGTACTTTATTTTGATGAAAAGAAAACTTCGTTTAACAAACGGCAGGTAACAACCTATGCCTTTCTTGTCCAACTGAGTAGCTTACTTGTGTTTACTGCGTTGCTTCTTCCTTTCTCACAAACCTGGGGCGGCTTGTTGTTTTCCAACGATGTGGCCATTGCTTCGTGGTGGCAATTCGCCTTGGCTGTTTTGCCGGGCCATCTTGCACTCAACTATGCGTTGAACGTTTTGCTTTGGCAAAAAAGAAAAGCAGCATACGCAACGCTTTGTCTCCTGCAAAGCATTGTAAGCATTGCAAGTGTTTGGTTATCGCTTGTTTTTTTTCACGGCGGCCTTACTGCGTTATTTTATTGCATAATCGGAAGCACAAGCCTTACGGCCTTGGTTGGAATGATGATGATTGCGAAACAACTTACCGCGCCGGTTTTACCGGTGAACACTGCACTGCTCAAAACCTTGTTGCGCCTGGGGCTTCCGTTTGCGCTTACGGCTTTTTTTTCGCAATTGTTGCCTTCTGTTGACCGGCTCTTTTTGCTTCATTTCGGGTATGGAGATAAACTGGCTTCGTATGTGCTGGCAGCCAAATTGGGTTCACTGGTCAATTTTGGTACGTCCGCTTTTGTGCTTGCGTTTACGCCTTTTTCTTTAGCCAAGCTAAACGAGGAAAGTGCGGAAGAAGACCTATCTAATTTGTTTCGCGTCGTTTCCACCATCGCTTTTTTGGCCGTGCCTTTTCTTTTGCTCTTTAAGAATTTGCTCATCGCGTTTTTTGCCGATGCGTCCTACCAAGATGCCGCTGTGTTCTTGCCTTTCTTTTTTTTCGGTTGGGTGTTTGACCTGTTTTATTATTTCACGGTGCTGGGCATTTATCGTTCGCAAAAAACGCATCTATCCCTTGTGCTGTTTTTTTTGGTTTTTGTATTGATTTCGTTGTTCAACCTTTTGTTGGTTCCGCAACTGGGTTTGTACGGCGCCGCACTGAGTTTTTGTCTTTGCAAAGCAGCCGTGTTTTTTCTTTCGCTCTTTTGGTTGCAAAAGCATTTTCATTTGAGGATTCATGCCGGAAGTTTTGTGCCTGCTTTTGCTGTTGCGGTTGTGTGCAGTTATGCCGCTTACCGCTTGCCTTTGTTTGTGAATGTTTTTGTTTTCACGCTGTTGCTTTTTGCAGTTGTATTTTACCTGCGCAAAAAGAAGTGATCCGCAGTGCCTATGCCGGGTAAGCAATAACGTTACGTGTAGCGTGCGGTCTTAAATATGCATGCAAGATTGTTCGAAAAGTTTTCTCATTCTTTGCATTTACAAAATAGTTTTCTTTACTTCGTGGTTGACGTTGAGCTTCGGTATTAATTGCCGGAGAAACAAACCGCTCTTCAATCTTACTCTACTGATTTCATACACGTATTCATGAGGATGCAATAACCATTGTCAATCCTTAAAATCAACTTGTATGTTTTCACTTATCAAAACCATTGGCCTGAAAAAACTACTGGCCACCGAAACACCTTCCTTCCTTCTTTCTTTAATTCTGGCGGAGACCGCTTACAAATTCGGAAGTTTCATTCTCGAATGCCTTGCCTTCCTCGTTACGTGGGGCTTCATAAGCTACCTTTTCAACGTGTTGCTTTCTCCCCGAAAGAACCCTTCGTAAACTTTATTCAAACGGTTTTATCCCGCGTCTGCGTTGTTTAATTAACCGAAAATTTTAAGCGGACGTGCAAATGCTGCTCGCACACGAAAGCCTCAAAAGACAGCGATAAATCACCTTTGAGTTTAGACATTGTACGCCTCTTTCTTTCACTGCTTGTCATCCATCATTAACCTCTTTAAAAAAATTTTATGGCAAAAAGAAAAAAAGAAACAAGACCTGCTACGGACGTTCACGACCAGGCTTATTCCGGAGGATCCGGTTCTACCCGCGTATTGCAAGCCGCTACTTATGACCCGGCAACTGTTACGCCGGAGATGCTCAGCACCCTCATTAATTCCGACGTGAAAAAGCCCTCGTGGAAAACGAACAAGTATCCCGTTGACATAGAAGAATTCAAAAGATTGCAAAAGGCTGCCGAACGTTCGGATAACGATACCAAAACAGCTTTGAAGGTAGCCGATACCGCGAGTGGTGATGCCGATGAGGAAATTGCCGGCGAAGGCTTTGAAATGGCAGAAGATGGCACTGCCACGACAGCCGGCCCCGCACCTTTGGCGCCGCCGGTAACTTCTGGCTTTGAAGCCATTCCCGCTACTGGATGGGTGCCGCCGGATTGTGTTTGTGCGGCCGGGCCCTTGCATGTTGTTGTTGCCGTTAATGCCGAATTCAGGATTTACAGCAAAACGGGCAGCATGTTGCGGCGCACCGTTGCCAGTTCCTTCTTTTCACCGGTACTGCCCGCAGGTGCATCGGTTAAAGTATTTGATCCGCGTATTCTTTGGGACCATTACAACGGCCGCTACTTAATGATTTTTGCCGCTACGCAAACTTCACCGGCCCGCTCGTGGTGTTGCGTGGCCGTTACCAAAACTGCTGACCCGATGGGTGCCTGGTGGTTGTATGCTTTGGACAGTGCCGTTGACGGCAGCAACCCAACTTCTAATTGGCAGGATTATCCCATGCTGGGCATGGACCCGAATGCGGTTTATATTTCGGGCAACCAGTTTAAAGTTGGTGGCGGCTTTCAATACGCCAAAATTCGCATCCTGAACAAGAGCGAATTGTACGCTGGCGCACCGGTTCGCTGGTATGATTTCTGGAACCTGAAAAATCCGAATGGATCGGTTGCCTTTACCGTGCAGCCTTGCGTTCATTACCGCGGCATCGGTGCCGGTGATGCGTATTTTGTCAACGCCATCTGGCCCAGCGCGGGAAGCCTTACGGTATGGACGTTAAGTGATCCGCTGCGTTATTGGCGCGACGGCGGCGCTCCCTCTCTTTCAAAAGTAAGCGTGCCTTGCCGCAGCTACGATTTGCCGCCGCAGGCAAAACAAAAAGGAAGCGCCACCACCATCAATACAAATGATTCGCGGCTACTGAGTGCCATTTATCAAAATGCCGGCGGCGTGCAGCGGATATGGGCGGCGCATACATCCAAAATATCATGGTCGGGTGATAGCGAAGCCCGTAGTGCCGTGCAGTGGTACGAGATAGACGTGCCGACAAAACGTGTGATCCAGCAAAACGGTTTTGGACAGTCGGGTGCTTATTATTTTTATCCCGCTATTCAAACCGATATAAGCCGCAACGCTTTCGTAGTGTTTGGCCGTTCCTCGGCCGCCGAATTTGCGCACCTGCGCATTACCGGAAGAAGAGTAACGGCGCCTTTGAATGATTTGGAAGGAAGCGCTCTGCTAAAGATTGGCGAAAGTGCGCACACATCGGGACGCTGGGGTGATTATTTTGGCATTGGCCGCGACGGTGCGGACGCATCGAAAATATGGGCCGTGGGTGAGTACGCCGAAAGCAGCGGTTTTTGGGGAACTTTTGTTGTTTCAACAAAATACTGATGCGGCAAACGGCTGCTTTGGATTGGGTTCAAGGCGGCCGTTTTAAAATTCTTTTCTAACAAACGCAACGAGCTTAGCGATCCATCTTTTTTGCGTCTTCTTTTCGCTTCTCCATTTCTTCCTTGTTTTCGGGCATACCAATTCCGATAATTTTTTCTTCGTTAGGCGATTGCTCTACCGCAGGTTGATTTTCCGGCGTGTTTGTTTTTGGCTGAACGGCTCTGTCGGACCCGCCTTTATTTGACGGATGATTATTGTTGTTCATGAGAATTGTTTTTGTTATCGCTACAATCTTCATACCCCGCAGCTTGATGCCAAATTTGCGCTCACGCAAACAACTTTCAACACCAATCTTAAAGCACTCAATAATTGGCATTGCAGCCGGATAATGAATAATACTTAGCCTGCCAAAATTTCTCGCAGCATGCTTTTATCCAAAGTGCGAATGTTGTTCTTTTGTGGCATCCTTTTTATCCTATGGAGTTAGTTATGTACGTCGGCTTCGACATGATTGATACAATACGCCTGAATACCGAAAAAATAACCGAACCGGGTTATGTAGGCTCATTAAAACGTGAGCTGATGCAGAAGCATGCTTCGCAAATGCAATACCTTTCCGTTGAACCGGAATTTTTAATTGTGCAATCCGTAAGCCAGGCATAAAAAATCCGCCTTCACTACTGTAAATGGGCAGCCAGTTCTCCCGGCTCCTGTATAATCGTTAGCTTGTCTTCCAAATTCCCGTAAAGAAATTCTTCGTTTGCTATCACTTGCATGTGAGCCATGAGGTGATTGTAAAACCCACCGCTGTTCAGGATAAAAATTTTTTTGTCATGAATGGAAAGCTGGTTCCAGGTAAGAATTTCAAACAGCTCGTCCAGCGTTCCAAAGCCGCCGGGCAAAATCACGGCGCCATCGCACAGTTCGTAAAGTTTTCGTTTGCGCACGTGCATGTCTTCCACCACAAACAATTCGCTGATGCCTTCGTGCTGGTGTTCCCAGTCTTTCAGCACTTGCGGTATCACGCCGCGAACAATGCCACCCGCCTTCATCATTGTGTTGGCCACAATGCCCATCAGGCCTTTGTTGCCGCCGCCGTAAATCAGTTCAATCTTTTTCTGCGCAAGCAAATTCGCCAACGCCACCGCATGTTGCTCGAACAAAGGATTGTTCCCGCTTTTGCTGCCGCAAAAAATCGCCAGTTTGCCAATCGTACCCATTGAAGTATTTTGTGCCGCAAAAGGAAGACAAATTTTTCTTTCGTCAAAACAAACGGCTGCTGTTGGCCGTTCGTTACAAAAACTTAACGCATGAGTTCTTCGGTGTTGCTTCTCTTTGTCATCGGTTATTTTGTGATACTGCTGGTGGTGGCGTACTTCACGTCGCGCAACTCCAACAACGATTCGTTCTTCATCGGCAACAAAAATTCCAACTGGATGCTGGTGGCCTTTGGCATGATCGGCACATCGCTCAGCGGCGTTACGTTTGTGAGCGTGCCGGGTACGGTGGGCACAGCGGCCTTCTCGTACTTTCAGGTGGTTATTGGTTATTTGATCGGCTATGTTGTCATTGCCTTTGTTCTACTGCCGCTTTATTACCGGTTAAACCTGACTTCGATTTATAATTACTTGCAGCATCGGTTCGGCATGGTGTCGTACAAAACAGGAGCGTTGTTTTTTATTATTTCAAGAACGCTGGGGGCAACGGCAAGGCTTTATTTGGTGATTAACGTGTTGCAGATTTTTATTTTGAAAGACCTCGGCATTTCCTTCGGCGTAGCCACCTTCATTATTCTTCTCATGATTTTGCTTTATACGTTTGAAGGCGGCGTGAAAACCATTGTTTACACCGACACCTTGCAAACAACGTTTATGTTGCTTGGCCTTGTCGTCTGCATCGTTTACATTATGAACAACATGAGCCACTCGGTTGGTTCTACTTTGCAGGCATTGGGAAAAAGTAATCTCACCAAAATTTTTAATACCGATGTTGCATCATCTGGCTTCTTTCTAAAGAGCATTTTGGGTGGCATGTTCATTACCATTGGCATGACGGGCCTTGACCAAGAAATGATGCAAAAGAACATCAGCGTCAAACGGCTCGGCGATTCGCAAAAAAACATGATGACCTTTAGCGTGATCATGGTCCTCGTCAATTTTCTTTTTTTGTTGTTGGGCGGCGTGTTGTTTTTGTATGCCAGGACCAACGGCGTTACGGTTTCGGGTGATGATTTGTTTCCAACGATTGCGCTGAAAGGCGTAATGCCCGCAGCCATTTCCATCATCTTCATCATTGCCTTGATCTCTGCGCTCTTTCCAAGTGCTGATGGTGCGCTTACGGCGCTGACTTCTTCTTTTTGCATTGACATGCTTGGAATAAAGCGAAGAGAAAACTTGAGCGAAGCGCAACGCAAACGCATTCGCCTCACCGTGCACATGACCTTTGCCATCATTTTCTTTCTGATTGTGATGGGCTTTAAGGCCATGAACAGCAAATCAGTTATTGACATTATTTTAAAAGTAGCCGGCTTTACCTACGGGCCATTATTGGGCTTGTTTGCCTTTGGTATTTTCACCAAACGAACCATTAACGACAAAGCAGCGCTTTACGTTTGTTTGCTTGCGCCTTTATTGATGTTGGGGCTTGATTTTGTGAACAACATTGAATGGTGGCAAAAACAAATAAAGCTTGACGGTGCATGGGTGGACGGTGTGAAGTCATTATCGGCTTCTTTGTTCGGCAAGTTTAAAATAGGCACCGAGCTTTTGCTTTACAACGGCATCGTAACTTATCTGGGCTTGTTGCTTATTTCAAAGCCGGGCGATAACAAAGCAGGACTGCCGATGGAAAGAAGCGAAAGACCGGCGGTTGAAATGGAATAAAGCCAATACCCAAACCAACACGTATGGACATTGTTCATCCACAGGCACAAGCTTACGCCGAAAAATACACCTCGCCGGAAGAAGGGCTGCTGCACGAAGTGGCGCAATACACTTACACGCAACATGCACATTCGCACATGCTCAGCGGCCACTTGCAGGGAAAGTTTTTAGAAGCGGTAAGCTGCATGATAAAACCGCAGCGCATTTTGGAGATCGGGACCTTTACCGGTTATAGTGCCTTGTGTCTTGCCAAAGGCCTGCAGCCTGATGGTAAGCTGCACACAATCGAACTGCGCGAAGATGATGCAGCAAGGGCGCAGGAATATTTTCGTCGAAGTTCTTATGCCGGACAGATAATTTTACATATCGGCAACGCATTGAAAATTGTCGGTGAACTGGACGAACGGTGGGATTTGGTTTTCATTGATGCCGACAAGGAAAATTATACAGCCTATTTTAACCTTGTTTTCCCTTTTGTAAAGCCGGGCGGGTTTATTTTAGCGGACAATGTGCTCTTTCACGGACAGGTTTTGGAAGCAGAAATCAAAGGCAAAAATGCCAGGGCCATTCGGGCTTTTAATGACGAAGTGGCGAAGCGAACCGATGCGGACAGAATGTTGCTTCCCCTGCGTGACGGAATTTTTCTGATACGAAAGCTGCACGAATAACGTTAATCAAACGAAGTAAACATCCGATGAAAAAACGCATCCCCTTCCTCCTTTTTTTTGCGGGCCTTGCTGCGCTTACCACGTTCGCACAGTCGAAAGAAACCGTGCAGGCTTACGTGGACAAATACAAAGTCATCGCCATTGAAGAAATGCAGCGCACCGGCGTGCCGGCAGCCATTACGCTGGCACAAGGCATTCACGAAAGCGGGGCGGGAACCAGCGACCTGGTGTTGAAATCGAACAACCATTTCGGCATCAAATGCAAAACGGAATGGGACGGCGACAAGGTTTATCACGATGACGACGCAAGAGGGGAGTGCTTTCGCAAATACGACGATCCTGCCGTTTCTTACCGCGATCATTCGGATTTCTTGCGCACCCGTCCTTATTACGCTTCGCTTTTTAAATTGGACCCGATGGATTATGAGGGGTGGGCTTACGGTTTGAAGAAGGCCGGCTACGCTACCAACCCACGCTATCCGCAAATCCTCATCAAGCTCATTCAGGATTTTAATTTGCAGGACTACACGCTGATTGCATTGGGCAAAAAACCAGCGAACGAAAACAGTCCGCAATGGACGAAATCATCTGAATCAATCAATACCGCGATTGCCAGCAACGCTGTGGCGCAGAAGCCAAAGACAGCTTATCCAAGCGGCGTTTTTAAAATCAACAACACAAAAGTTGTTTTTATTTCCAAAGGAACCTCGTACCTGAAAGTGGCCGAAGACAACGACGTTTCGCTGGCACGCCTGCTTGAATTCAACGACATGAAAGACGGCGATGTGGCGCAGGAAGACGGCCTTGTATTCCTGCAACGCAAACGCAAATCGGGCGAACACGAAACGCACACAACGCTTCCCGGTGAAACGCTTTACGACGTTGCGCAAGCAGAAGGTGTTCGCCTGGAAAGCTTGCTGCAATACAATTTTCTTACAGCCAATGTGCAACCCGCAGAAGGCGAGAGGTTGTACTTAACAACATCTGCACCTTCTGCACCGAAACTGGCCACCGAAAAGCCAAAGGCAACGTTGGCGGTGTACAAAACGGAAGTGGCGCCGAGCCAACCCGCATTCGTCATGCACGTTGTAGAACCGAAAGAAACGGTTTACAGCATCGCTAAAAAATACAATGTGAACGTTGGCGATGTAAAAGCCTGGAACAATTTGGAGACAAATGATCTTAAGATTGGCCAACAAATCAGAATCAATAAAACCCGCTAATGACCACCGTAAAACTGCACGATAAAATTTTTGACACCTACCTCTCCAGCGAAACCATTCAGCAAAAAGTAGAGGGACTTGCCGCCGTATTGAACAAAGAATACGAAGGCAGAAGGCCTTTGTTTATCGCCATTTTGAACGGCTCGTTCATGTTTGCTTCTGACCTGTTTAAGCACCTGACGATAGACGCCGAGATTTCCTTTATTAAACTGGCCTCGTACCGCGGCACTAAAAGTACGGGCCGCATCATCACTGCTATTGGCCTGGAAGATGATTTGTTTGATCGCGACGTGGTGATCCTGGAAGACATTGTTGACACCGGGAGAACCCTGCACGAGTTTCTTCCCAAGCTTCATCATCAGCAACCAAAATCGCTGAAGATCGTAACGCTTTTGCACAAGGCCGAAGCCACGCAATTTTCCATTCCGATTGATCACGTTGGCTTCAGCATTCCTGATAAATTCGTTGTGGGCTACGGTTTGGACTACGACGGTCTTGGCCGCAACCTGAAAGAAATTTATCAATTGGCTGAAAAGGATATTGAGTGATTGTGATAGTAGGATATTGCCCTTGTGCTTCATTGTCTCCTTCGCAAACTTTTTCGCAACACGGATTACTGCCGTGAATATCGCAATATCCAAATATCCCACTATCATTTTTCCTCTCTTTGTTTCGTACCTTTTGCCCCGTATTTACTGCTTTGAAGCGACTTGCTTACATACTTTCATCGCTTCTCTTTCCACTGCTTGCTCTTTCGCAACAATACTACATCAAAGGGCAGGTGAGAGACGAAGGAGGAACACCGCTGCAAAACGTGACCATGCTTTTGCACAGCAGCGGTTATTTGTACAAGAGTGGCAGCGATGGCGGCTTCGGCATCATGACACCGATGAAGGTAGACACGTTGACCATCTTTCGCGAAGGTTACCAAAAAGAGAAACGCATCATTTGGGCCAGCAAGTTCAACGACATCGTGCTGAAAAAAGTAACGGTGGTAAAGAGCATTGCGCCCAGCCGGCTTGTTTCATTCACACAAAATTTGGCCCGCGAAGAACAGCAGCATTGGTTTGCGGGCGACGAAACTTACACAAGCACCGTTGAGAACAATTTCGTTGAGGCATTGACTTATCCCAAAACCGGCGTAAGCCTGAACGTTGACCGTGCTTCGTACAGCAACATTCGCCGTTTCCTTACTATGAATTCAACCGTGCCGCCCGATGCGGTGCGCATTGAAGAAATGCTCAATTACTTCAATCTCGAATACAAAGAGCCACCCGGCGACAAGCCTTTTGAGATTGCAACAACGTTAACAGCCTGTCCCTGGAACAAGAACAACGAACTACTTTTTGCGCACATCAACTCAAAAAAATTACCGCTCGACAAAGTGCCGCAAACGCAGCTTGTTTTTTTAATTGACGTTTCGGGTTCGATGGACATGCCCAATCGCTTGCCTTTGCTGAAAAGCGGATTCAAGGGATTGGTGAACAACCTTCGCGCAAAAGATTCCGTTTCGATTGTGGTTTATGGCGGCACTGTGGGCGTTGCCCTGCCAACGACCAGCGGTGCGGAAAAAGAAAAAATTTTCAAGGTGATTGACAGCCTTCAACCCGGTGGCAGTACGCCGGGCGAATCGGGAATCAAGTTGGCTTACAGCATGGCCCGCAACCATTATTTAAAAGACGGCAACAACCGCGTAATACTGGCTACAGATGGCGATTTTAACGTAGGCCTTCGGAAAGAAGAAGATCTTGAAGAGATGATCATTGCGCAACGAAACGCCGGCGTTTATCTCACCTGCCTCGGCATCGGCATGGGCAATTACAAAGACTCGAAAGTTCAAACGCTGGCGCAAAGCGGCAACGGCAACTTCGCCTACATTGACAGTTATCGCGAAGCGGAAAAAGTGTTGATGAAGGAATTTATGCAAACGCTTTACACCGTGGCCGACAACGCTTTTCTTTCGGTGCAATTCAATCCGCAATACGTGAAGCAATACCGTCTTATTGGTTTCGATAACAAAGTGGGCGCCCTGAAAGACACAAGCGCAGTCATTGAAGGCGGCGAAGTTGGTTCGGCTTATTCCATGATTGTGGCTTTTGAAATTGTACCTGTTGAAGGCTATCAAAAAAGTCTCACCGACCCGGTGAATTTTTTGTTGCGTTTTCAGAACACGGCTAACCACACGGCCTGCGAAATGAGTGACCAGCCGCAGTTATTTTTTACGCCGTTCAATCAATTGGCAAATCCGTACAAATTTGCCAGCGCGGTGATCATGTTTGGTTCTTTGTTGCGCGGTTCTAAATATGTAAAAGATGTTTCGTGGACTGAAATCTTAAACACGGCAAAGCCCGTCGCGGATCAAAGCAATTATTCGCAAAAAGAATTTCTGGAGTTGGTAGAACTGGCCAAAAGGCTTTACGGGAAGAAAAGAAAAAAGGAAGAGTAATTGTTCTTCCTTTTCTTGAATTTCTTACGAAAACATTTCCCGCATTTTATCGAAAAATGATTTCTCTGTTTTATCGGGGTTGGGCTTGAAGTTTTGCGAGTGGCTCAGCTTTTCCAGCATTGTCTTTTCTTCAGCGGAAAGATGCTGCGGCGTCCACACGTTTACGTGCACCAGTTGATCTCCTTTTTCGTAACTGTTTACGGCCGGAAATCCTTTGCTTTTCAACCGGAAAATTTTGCCGCTTTGCGTGCCCGGTGGGATCTTAATTTTTGCGCGGCCATCTATTGTTGGCACTTCCAGGTTTGTTCCAAATACCGCATCGGTAAAGGAAATGTGCAGTTCGTAAACCGCATTCAGGCCTTCGCGTTGAAGTTCCTTGTGCGCTTCTTCTTCAATCAAAATAATCAGGTCGCCGGGCGAGCCGCCGCGTTCGCCGGCGTTGCCCTTGCCGCTGATATTGAGCTGCATACCTTCCTGCACACCGGCCGGAATGTCAATGGTCACGGTTTCCTCGCCGTACACTCGTCCCTCGCCTTTGCAACTGTTGCATTTTACTGTTACCGTTGTGCCTTCGCCGTTGCAGGTTGGGCAGGTGGTGACGGTTTGCATTTGGCCCAAAAAGGTATTGGTTACTTTGCGCACTTGTCCGCTGCCGCCGCAAGTGCCGCAGGTTTGTATGCTGCCTTTGTCTTTGGCGCCGCTGCCGCTGCACGTATGGCAGGTAACGTATTTTTTTACCTTGATGTTTTTGGTGACGCCTTTCGCAATTTCTTCGTAGGTGAGTTTTAGCTTGATGCGCAGGTTGCTGCCGCGAACACCGCGGGCCGCACGACCTCCGCCGCCGCCTCTTCTTCCGCCACCGCCGCTAAAGAAAGAACCGAAGATGTCTTCGCCAAAGATGTCGCCAAACTGGCTAAAGATGTCTTCCATGTTTTGGCCGTGTCCACCACGGCCGTTACCGCTTACACCGGCGTGTCCAAAGCGGTCGTACTGCGCACGTTTGTCCTGGTCGCTCAAAATTTCATAGGCTTCCGCGGCTTCCTTAAATTTTTCTTCGGCCGATTTATCTCCGGGGTTGCGGTCGGGGTGGTATTGCATGGCAACCTTTCGGTAGGCTTTTTTAATTTCCTCCGTGGCTGCGCCTTTGTTTACGCCCAATATCTCGTAATAATCTCTTTTCGACATTTGTGACTCCTGATTTTGTGTTTGAGATTTGAACGGCTTTGCTCAAATTTCTTTTGTTCAGTATTGTTCTGAACGATGAAGTGAGTGACACAACAGGCGCTGATGGCAGTACGTCTGCTAGTTACATTAGTCTCGCTTTCTTTTAAAGAACTTTACGTTTTGAAAACGGCCGCCCGTTTTTGAATTCCTTCATTTACCGACAACCACTTTAGCGAAGCGAATGATTTTGTCGTTGAGGTAATAGCCTTTCTGCACTTCGGCTACCACCTTGCCGTGCATTTTTTCGCCGGCATCAATTTCCGTTACCGCTTCGTGAAGATCGGGGTTGAAATCCGTGCCTACCACTTCCATGGGTTTTAATCCTTTCGCTAAAAGCGTGTTGCGAAATTTGTTGAAGACGAGGTTAACGCCTTCTTTAATTTGCGCCACATCGTCGGTGGTTTCAAGGCCTTTTTGTGCCCGTTCACTGTCATCCAGCACATCTAGTAAATCGGCAATCACGTCTTTACCAGCGGTCTGAATCAATTCCACTCTTTCTTTGGCGGTGCGACGGCGAAAATTATCAAACTCCGCTGCCTGGCGCAAGTATTTATCGTTAAGCTGGGCGATTTGTTCTTTTAAATTTTCAATCTCGGAATCTTCCGCAACCGGTTCGTTCAGGTGTTGGTTGCCGGCCATGTTTTCATCGGCGTTGATGTTAAAGTCTTCTGTCTCCTGAGGGCGGCCATTGTCCTGCATTTCCGTCTTGTTCATGTGCTAAAAATTGAGGTGCAAAGGTAGGTTTCAAGAACGTTGCCAAGGCTTAAGAAAAGGACAAAATGTCTTTCAAAGTCAAAAGGCAAAAGTCAAAATTCAAAACACGTTCTGGCCTTTAAGCAGGCTTTTTTACTTTTTCATTTTGACTTTTGCCTTTGTAGCTTGCGCCCCATGAAGAAAGTTTACCTGAAGCGAAAGATTGCACAACGGATTGCTGGCGGCCACCCCTGGATTTTTGCCAACGAAGTAGAGAGAGTGGAAGGAGAGCCAGCGGCAGGCGACGTTGTGGAGGTTTATTTTCACGACAGCAAGTTTGCGGGCAAAGGCTACTTCAATGCGCAGTCGCAAATTATGGTACGCCTGCTCACAGCAGATAAAAAAGCAGAGGTTAACGATGATTTCTTTCTCCAAAAAATAAAAGAGTGCTGGTCTTATCGCCAGCAGATTGGCTACGTTGAGAATTGCCGTCTTGTTTTTGGCGAAGCCGATGGACTGCCGCAACTCATCATTGATAAGTTCAACGATTATTTTGTCATTCAAACCTTGGCTTTGGGCATCGATGTGTGGAAACCTGCGTTGGTGAAAGCTTTGCAAACGGTGTTCAAACCCAAAGGCATTTACGAACGCAACGACGTTCCCGTGCGGGAGCTGGAAGGCCTGCCACAGCAAAAAGGATTTTTGTCCGAGCCGTTCGATACAAAAATCATCATCAACGAAAACGGTTTGAAGTTTCACGTTGACTTGGAGGCCGGCCAAAAGACCGGGTATTTTTTAGACCAGCAGGACAACCGCCGCGCCATTCAAAATATTGTCAAGGGCGCCGATGTTTTGGGTGCCTTTACCTATACCGGAACCTTTGAAATTCATGCGGCGCATTATGGGGCCAAGTCGGTTTTAGGCATTGATATTTCGGAAAATGCCGTGGCGCAAGCCAATCGCAACGCAGAATTAAACGGCTTGCAGAAGGTTGTAAAATTCGAAGTGGCAAATGCTTTTGACGTGCTGAAACAATGGGGCAAAGAAGAAGGCAGGTGTTACGATGTGGTGATGCTCGATCCGCCCGCTTTTACAAAGAGCCGCGCCAATATTCAGAAAGCAATTACGGGCTACAAGGAAATTAATTTGCGTGGCATGAAGCTGATAAAACCCGGCGGCTTTCTCGTTACCTCAAGTTGCACCAATCTTGTACAGCCGGAGCTTTTCCTGCAAATCATTGACATGGCGGCCAAAGATGCCCGTAGAAAATTACGGCAGGTAACCTTCAAATCGCAGTCTTCTGACCATCCTATCATCTGGAATATGGAGAATACGAACTATCTGAAGTTTTTGATTGTGCAGGTTGTCTGAACCGGGATGTATGGGATGATTGTAATCCATAGGATTAAAAAAAGCCGTTCAACTTCTTGAACGGCTTTTAATATAAAAAGATTTATCCTGTTTATCCCGTATCTCCCAGTTCAGATGTTACTTCGCCACCTGAAATTTGCCACTTTCCATCATCCGGCCGCTCTTGTCAAAAAGCTGGTAGATATACATGCCGCGGGGAAAATCAGAAAGGTTGATCGTGGTGCGCTCGGGCAAATTGCCTTGTTCAAACATTTTGCGCCCCAGAATGGCGTTGTAAATTTGCAGGGAATATCCTTGTTCGTAGGTCTTTTGAAAATCGAAATTGATGACCGTTGTGGCAGGATTTGGATAGAGGCGTACAATCGTAGATTGTCCCTCCGTCGGCAAAGAAGCCAGCCTGTTTCGCTGTGCTTGAGAGAGGACGGTTGAAACAATAAAAATGAACGCTATAAGTAAAAATTTCTTCAAATAGGACGATTTTAAATTCGAATACAATTATAATTCATAATCTTAAAAGTGCAAAGGTCTTGCCGAAAATTAGCGAAACTTTCGTCAGACCTTTAAGGCGGAAAGCGCTTTCCGAATGGCCTCAAAGTTTGGCTGAAGGCTAGCATTCTCCAAAACTTCGGCATACCGAATGAGCCCGCTTTCGTCAATCACAAAAGCCGCCCGTTTTGAAACACCTTTCATGCCATGACCAAACGTATCGTACAAGGCTCCGTAAGCCTTAGACGTTTCTTTATTGAAATCGCTTAACAGTTCAAAATTTAAATTTTGGTCTTCTTTAAATTTTTTTAGTGTGTGGAGCGAATCCACCGAAATGCCGAAGGGTTTTGCGTTGAGACCTTCATAAATTTTTAAATTATCGCGTACCGAACACAACTCGGCTGTACAAACCGAAGTGAAGGCCAAGGGGAAGAAAAGTAACAATACGTTCTGTCCTTTTTGTTCCGAGAGGCTGATTTCTTTTTTTTCGGTATTGAACAAAGTAAAATCCGGCGCCTGCTGACCAATCTGTAAAGCCATAAAATCTATTTAGGGTGAAAACAATTTCGTTTGAAAGAAGTTCAAAATAAACGGGCCACCTTATGAAACGGCAATCACGTCGGTTTCGGTTTTTTTGTTTAGAAAAGGCTTTACTGCTGCGGTAATTTCTTTTTCCAAAACCTGCAGCAAGCCTTTTTTTATAAAATGGCGATAGGTTACCAAACTGATTTCACGCACCGGCACCGGCTGTTTAAAATGCCGCAATTTCTCCTTCCCTTTTTTATCGAATTGAACCGTAGCAAGTTCGGGGATGATGGTGATACCGCCGTTCATTTCCGTAATTTTTAGCAAGCTTTCGATGCTGCCGGTTTCGTAATCGAGGTGATGAATGATGGCCTGCTGTTTTTGAATTTCGCAAAGATTCAGCACTTGCGAACGAAGGCAGTGGCCTTCCTCCAAAAGCCACAATTTGTTTACGTCAATGTCTTCGGCTAAAATGTATTTCTTTTTCAGGCTGCGGTTTTGTTCTGCCACATAAACTTTAAACTCTTCGTAAAACAGGTGCTTTTCGGCAAAGCCTTTTTCTGCAAGCGGCGTTGCCATGATGGCAACGTCTAATTTATCGGAAGCCAAAAGCTGCAACAAATGCTCCGTTGTCTGCTCCACGATTTTCAGTTTTACCGCCGAATATTTTTTTAGAAAAGTGGTGAGGAAAAGCGGCAGTAAATAGGGCGCAACGGTTGGAATAACACCAATGCGCAGTTCGCCGGCCGTGCCTGATTTCGCTTCCTTCGAAAGCTGTTTTAATTGCTGCGTTTCTTTTAAAACGACTCTTGCCTGTTCAAGAATTGCACGGCCCGTTTCCGTAGGAATTACGGGTTGTTTGCTGCGGTCGAAGATGGTTACGTCGAGTTCCTGCTCCAGCTTTTTTATCATGGCGCTGAGCGTGGCTTGCGTTACAAAGCATTTCTCCGCGGCCTTTTCAAAATGGCGGTGTGTGTCCACCGAAACAATGTATTCGAGTTGCTGTAGATTCATCTCATAGACAATATCAATAAAAGTATAGAAAGATTTGTTTTTGTCTATGCGGTTATTCCGTGACTTTTGTCAGCGCAAAAGGCAAAGCTTTGTCTTAGCTTTCGTAAGCAGGCAATTGCCTTGCAGCACAAAACCAGGCGCATTAACCTTTCAAACTTTAATCGTATGAACAGCGAACAAAAAAATGGCAACGGCCAGGGCAACAACGGCCAAAACCAAGGGCCTCAAATCTTAACTACACGCCAGGGCCATCCGGTTACCGACAATCAAAACCTGCGAACCGTCGGCAATCGCGGACCGGCTACGTTAGAGAATTACCAATTCCTTGAAAAGATGTCACACTTCGACCGCGAACGTGTTCCGGAAAGAGTGGTGCATGCACGCGGCGCCGGTGCACACGGCGTATTTGAAGCTTACGGCACGGTGGGCAATGAACCGGTTTCGAAATACACTCGCGCCAAACTGTTTGGGGGAAAAGACAAGCAAACGCCGGTGTTTGTTCGGTTTTCAACCGTGGGCCACGGCGGCCATTCGCCTGAAACTTTGCGGGACCCGCGTGGCTTTGCTACGAAGTTTTATACCGAAGACGGCAACTGGGAT